>Ga0080006_1274331_pt1 | contig 51227 bp, 37 predicted proteins | sample RS3BMetagenome_FD_69209 | JGI IMG/M metagenome (GOLD analysis project Ga0080006, IMG submission 69209) | Ferric oxide microbial mat and aquatic microbial communities from Rainbow Spring, Yellowstone National Park, USA - RS3B (SPADES... ... | reverse complement strand
CGTACTCCAGCACATTTCGTCGACGTCTGATGAAAGAGCAGCACATTCGCCGTGAACACCAGGGAAACACCGATGCCGCCAAGCATGCCAGACGAGGTTGCAGCAGCCACTGCAACTGGTCGACGGATGTCAGCCAGGATACGAGGAAGACAGTGCGCGTGTTCGGAGAGCGCTTTCCGCCACGGGTCTATGGTCGCTAGCGCAATGAGGGCGCCAGAGGAAACCGCTATGCTGCGACGAGCGAATGCTCTCGGTGTTCTTCGTTCGGTTTCCGGTGTTGTTCGTGAACCTAGCACGAGGCCATACGTCGCACCGGCAACTGCACTGGACGTGATGGATACGAGCGGCGCCAGGACTGCAAGACGAAACGCTGCGTGGGAAACCAAACGACGCCCCTGTTCCGTTCCCAAACGAGGTTTCACGGAGGCTAACCACCGCGAAAGCCACGGACTTGTGCACTCCCAAGAGGCGAACGCCACGGCAACGTACGTGGCGGCAGCAGTGACGACAGCCACTGCCTCCGTGAACCAGGTCGTTCGGGAGCGAGCCGCGTACCCCGAAAGTGCTACGTGCTTTTTCTCGGCAAGGTCGTGCGTGTTCCTTTCGCTCTCCATCAGCCACCGTTACACGTCCCGAAGCCTTGATCAGGAACGTTCTCGTGACAGTTAAGGGGTTCAGCGGCAAACGTTTGGAGCGCAAGTTTCACGCGAAAGCGTCGCAGCGTTCGTTATCGCCTGGTGTCGAAGCGATGCTCGCGACGGTCCCGTTCGGATATGCACATACGCCCGTACCCATGAACGCAGTAGAGACTTGTCTTCTGGGTACCGTCACATACCACTTTCCTCACCTGTAAACGAGAAGACGCAATTTCTGAAGCCATCTGTGCGACAAAATACAGCTTCATTTGATGGAGATACGGGATGCATCCTTTTCTCTCTACCGGAAGCATTCGAGCGTTCCATTGGCGCTGAAAACATTTCTATACCGTACAGGATCGAGGAGCTCGATCAGCGTCCCCCGAACTACTCGATGGCATTGCATCGATGCTTTGTCCCAGGGATACTCACGGATGCGCGATAGAGATCGGCAGCCAAGGAGACAACCTCCATTCTGTTGGAGAGCCGCAAGTTCCACGAGCTACAAACCAGATTTTCCTCTTGGTTTATTGGTTCATTCAAAAGACCCATCCGTTGTCGAGCACACCACAGTCCAGGCTGAATCACGGACCGCGCACCACCAGAAAATGGCTCATGAGAGAGGCCTTGCGAATGCAACCATGCCCTATCTGATGAAGGCGTTTTCCGTCCGTGCGTACGGTATAGCAGGGCGTTCGTGGCGCCCGATCCCAGAATCAGCAATAGAGGCTTTTCCGTATTCGCAAGGAAAACGAGGTTCTCTGGCGGCTGGCTTTTCTGCCTGTCTGCTGCAAGTGTGCCCTAGTTCGCTACTGATAACAACGACGCTAGTGCTGGCGTCTACCGTGGCTGGACGCGAGAAGGCGCACTGCGACGCGTTCGAGCTCTATTTAGAGCGGTTGCGTCAAAGTTGGCGTGGCAAACGTTAGCGACGCTGCGGGCCCGCTTGGCGGCAGGCTCGCACCCCCGGACAGGCATCAGGCAACGGAAGACTCGGAAAAGGCCGCAGGTCCTAGTGTGGATGTCCACTTCTGCAGGGAATAGTTTGCGAATTGCGCTTTGCCAGGTCCGAGTCGACCCCGACAAGCGTGTTGCCTTGGCAAACGCACAGCACTGGGTCGAACGTGCTGTGCAGGAAGGTGCCAAGCTGGTTGTTCTCCCTGAGTGCTTCAATTGCCCCTACGACACGAGTTGTTTCCCAAAGTACGCGGAACCCTTGCCCCGTCCAGGAACAACTGCGGCACCATGCGATACCAGTGTCAGTGAGACAGCGGGCGTGCTCCAGAAGCTTGCCCGTGCTCATGGAATCTACCTGGTGGGAGGCTCCGTTCCAGAGCGTTCTCCCGATGACCAGCGCATCTACAATACTTCGCTCACCTTTGGCCCCGGGGGCGAACTACTCGCTCGCCATCGCAAGGTACACTTGTTCGATGTGGATGTGCCGGGTGGCATTCGGTTCCGCGAGTCCGATGTTTTGAGCGCAGGCGATAGCCTCACAAGCTTCGCACTTCGGGACGATATCGATTCGGAGCCGAATGCCAACGCCGGCTTGCGGGTCGGTGTCGGCATCTGCTACGATATCCGCTTCCCCGAGATGGCCACCGCGATGGCCCGGGAACCACACAATGCGAAGCTACTCATCTATCCCGGCGCGTTCAACATGACAACGGGTCCAGCGCACTGGGAGCTCTTGATCCGGGCCAGGGCACTCGACAACCAGGTATTCGTCGGTGCCTGCTCGCCAGCACGCGACCTGAGTGCGACGTATACCGCGTATGGGCACAGCATGATCGCTTCGCCATGGGGTGAAGTGATTGCGCGGACGGATGAGCGTGAGTCGCTTGTTGTGGCGGATATCGACTTGAATCGTCTGGAACAGGTACGAAATGCGATCCCTGTGCGCAAACAGCGTCGGCCAGAGGTTTACAATACAGCGCAGAAGGCTGCGGAAAATACCGCTACGTGAACTGGGTATCGCTGTAGGATTCAGTTTCCGGATGAACAACAGGATGGTATACGTTTAAAGACGCATGAGCGCCCCGGGCTATGTTTATCTGCAACGTCCCTTGTATCGAATTTCGTTTCCAGCCGCACATCTGGCCGGTATTGAGTTCAAGAAAATCGAGAGGTCTAGGATGATCGCTATTCACAGAGTTCGCCGCATGCGATGGCATCAGCGCACGTCATGGCATCGAATGGCGTCATGCACTGATGGGAATAAAGAACGGAAATGAACTTCTAACTAGCAACTCGATAACAATTCCGTTCCCACTCTCCGGTAAACGTTAAAAAGGGGGGAAAGGTTTCCGAATTGTCGAAAGTTTAGTTTCTAGGCGGAAGGCCCCCAGATCCGGACGAGGCTACCAGACCATAGCTATTCGCTCTTCACAGTGCCCAGTGCTGCGAAGAGACCTGAGCAACTCGTCCACAACGTAGTTTATTCTCGGACTTGGGGCGGGGATGCTGCGTCTGGGCGTCGCCCGCGTCGCGGTGGACTCCTACTACATCGCTTCGCGCCGTCGCAGGCAATAGGTCTGTCTGCACAGCTTGCCTGCTCCCAGAATGATGGTGAATCCCGAGTCCATGTCGTATAAAACACGCCTCGAGCCGACGCCGTCTGTGGTACGGCAACGCCGTTCTCTCTCCGTGATGCATCCGCACCGGCGCTATAGCGCTGTTGCGGACGCTCTCGGCAGGCTCGGCACACGATCGAGCGTATGAAACGACCAGTATATCTGACAACAAGTATGGGTGATGGAACTTGGAAGTTGGGGATGGATGGATGCTTCACCGCGCGCTGGTAAGAAGCGCACAGTCGGAGAACGCTGGCCTGTGCAGAAGTTCTGTCAAGTAAAAACATCGACACCGCACTGGAATTGCGCCACGTGGCATAGAGGCAGCACCCGCGCGTCGCCATGTTGCCGCGACAGGCGATGCCTGGATGCGCACACCGCCTCCCGAAACGGACACGCCCCTCAAGTCGATACGCTCGATTGACGCGCAGCGTCGGATGCATGTTCGTCAATCAGCGCTGCGCAGAAACGGTACGCGTGTCCATGTAAGCGCACAGCAGACAGCACCGTCGCTGCGCACGCGTGCCTGCTCAGCGTTGTGTGTTGTTCGTGTCCATCGCGCGGCGCGCACCACAGACAAGACGTTATTTGTCGGTCTAACGGGTTGAAGGGTTCACGTTCAACAAGGTAAGGGACCTACTCGCACGAATCATCGAACTTGTTTTTTAAATCAACGAAATGGCTTGTGGTTGTTCTAACAGTCGCGGAGCGAACGTTTTCCACGCTTTCTTCTTGCTGCTGTTGAGCGGCCTGGGGTTGGCGCTGGTAGGTCTTGGGATCTGGGCGACGGTCAAGCACAAGGGTCTCGACCTCGACTTCCAGGGCTGGTACCATGCGCTGACGCGTACGGGTGTTGCGGCGATCGTGGTGGGCGGCGTGACATTTCTTATCTGCTTGCTCGGGTTCATGTTGCTCTGTCGCACAGGCAAGTGCTCGGGTATGTTCTTCCGGATAATATACGGGCTTGCGCTGGTCATTCTCGGGGCTGTGCTGATATTTGTTGGCGTCTTCGCGGTGCTCCTGGCGCTTGGGCCCAATGGACCGAGCTGGTTACGCAATGGTTTCCATGACGCGTGGTTGAGCACGGTTCGCAACCAGCCCTCAGTTGCTTGTGGTATCGAATCTCAGTACAATTGTACGGGATTTTTGCGCAATACTAATTGTTCGAGCACGCCTGATGAATGCCCGACCGGTTGCTCGTCGGACAACAATTCCCATCTCGGCTGCTACAGGGCGATCATGAATGATTACCGCCAGTGGGCGATTCCAGTCGCGGTGATTAGTCTCGTGGCTGGGGTGCTCGCAGTGTTCGACCTCGGCCTCCTCTGCTGCATCGGACCTGTTGACGACTCAACCTATTACTACAAAGGGAGGGACTATTATAGTCGTCGCGCACGAGTCTGAGGAAGATCGCCATGAAAGGAAACCTGTCGCGTATTTTGGTTATGTCCCTTGGGGTGGCCTGCGCGAGAAACCGTCTTTCAAGGACCATACAGATGCACCTAGGCACGATCGCCCATCATGCCATCGCCTCGCTATGGTGCTAAACTTCACGATTTGAGGCTGCGCGTTGATCGCGCATTCTACCAAGCATCTGCGACGAGCGTCTCCGATTTACGATGATGGCAGAATCAGAGGTAGCGAGCAAAATCGGGGACAGCAGCGGCACAAGCAACAAAAAATAGTGACGATTTTACTGGCGCGCTCGTTACCGCAATGTGCGTCCCAAGAAAAGAAAGCCGCTGGATGGTGATGTACAGCAAAAAGCGTACCACACGCAAATGCGCGCAGCATCGGCTCTATCTGAAAATCAAATTCACTCGTAAAGCAAACGCTTGCGCTGGATTCCATAGTCGTCATTCGATTCCGTTCCACCAGCATTGTAGCGGTTATCATCGAGACGCAACGTCCAAGGAACGTATATTGCAGCGTCGCTGCTTGGATAACAGCATACCGCTCACTTGCAGAGCACGCGCAACAACGCCCCGGAGACGAATGCCAAGGTATCGAATGCATGTTGCTTTCCACGGAGCATCGAGGATATCCCACAGGCTCAGCAGAAGCTACAAGATCAGGGACCAAGGACCAGCGCCTAGCCACTCCAGGATTCCGGGTCAAGCGTCTTCATGGAAGAACGATCGCTGCTGCCGTTCCGTATGCATGCTGTGCGTCCTCTGCCATGCATCGGATTTCGAACGATTGCATACTCAGGGTCCACGAATAGCGCAGTTGCTATCGAGTCGCTTCTCAGCGGGCCCGACACGAGCGGACCGCTAGGAACAAGCGCTCTGGGTATCCTGCGCACCTGCTAATTCACAAATTTCGCGCTCCGATAAACCTAACAGGTACAGCACCGTATCGATGCGCGCGGTGTTGATACAAGCATCAGCTGCATCTTGCACCAGGGGCTTCGCCTGAAAAGCAATCCCCAGCGAGGCCCGTCGAATCATCGGCAAGTCGTTGGCACCGTCTCCAACTGCCATGGTGTGTGCGAGTCGCCCGGTTGGAGACGCGCAACCGATTTGAAGCCGTCGCCATTCCGCCTCCAACGTCGATAGCTTGACAGCGCCATCGACAACAGGGCCGTTTACACGACCAGTAACAGCTCCGGTGATCGGATCGATTTCCAACTCATTTGCCACCACTTTATCCGCGGCGAGCTGCTCTCGAATGGACTCGGCAAGAAGCTGAAAGCCTCCCGAAGCAATCACCACTCTGGTACCGAGCGTGCGGAGCACACGAACAAGACGAAGCGCACCAGGTGTCAGCTGTAGGCGCGCACGAACCGCTCGCATCGCAGCACCAGCCTCGAGACCCGTCAACAACGCCACACGCTGGCGGAATGCAGCGGCAAAGTCTAGCTCGCCTCGCATGGCCTGCTCGGTGATGCGAGCAACCGCGTCCTCCACGCCAGCGATTCGTGCGAGCTCGTCAATAGACTCATTCTGGATCAGTGTTGAGTCGAGATCGAATATCGCAAGTCGCTTGTAGCGACGATCCGGTCCCTCTCGTTGCACGACCATCGATATTTGCGGATGCGCACATCTCTGGATCCGCCATTGGTTGCGGATTTGTTGCAGGGCATCGTCCCAGGACATGCTACTTTCGCGACGCCACAGCAGCACATTCATCTCGAGCGCTGACGGTGCGAGCAACCGCAGGCGACTGACATCCCAGTGGAACGATGCGCTCAGCAGGTGGAAGAGCGCGTGAAGCGCCCATCCGGCCGCCGTACCGTCAAGCCTCTCCGCTTCCTTTCCGTTATTGCTTGGTGCTTGAGTCGAGTTTCCAAGCACTGTGATAGTCCATTCGTCCGTGAGATGTGCTTCAGCGTCGTGGTCTCGCGAAAGCGATCGCAAGTCGAGATCACGCGACTCGCTTTCGACGACGTCACATAGCTGTTTCCAGAACAGGGCTTTTCCAGGAGCGACTCTCCCGGACTCGAGATCTGCGAGCTGCACGAGCCGAGTCCAAACGTTACCAGCGCGAGCCTGCAGACAAACGGTATGAGATAGCCGCGAGGCAAACGTTCGTTTGCGTCGCGCGAAATCGTAGCCTGTTGCAACGCCCGAGCAGCGTTTGCCACTGCCACGCTGTGCAGTTGTGGAAATCGGCCTTCGTGAACAAGGAACTTGCAAGCGATCCAAAAGCAACGCTTTGAGAAACATGTTGCGATCAACGGCTCGCTTCAAGGCCGTAGGCGTCGATACGCGCCCTCTAGCGGAAGTTGCAATGCCTCGAGTTCTCCCATGGACTACGGTCTCTATATTGAACGAGGCTGGCTTCCTGGATGATGCGAATGCGCGCGTGCTTCCGCTCTTTGGGATTTGGACGCAGTGCCTCGACTTTCCCAGGGGACAGGGCGGGATCGGAGGTTGCACCCGTCTCGTATACCATTTTTTCTGGTTTGACAGAACGTTTACATGGACCATAGATCGCGGATTGTGCGATGGATATCCGCAATCGGAAAGGTTCCTATCATGATACATGCCACCTCCAGTTTCCGTGACCCATACTTGCTCTCTGGTGCACTGGTCGTTTTGTACGTTCCATCATGCACCGAGTGCCTGCTTTCAGCCCGCCGCCATAGCGCCTATATCGCTGGTGTGCATGTGGAACACGGAGACAGAACAGCTTTGCTGTACCACGGAGGGCGTCGGCTCAAGGTGCGGTTAACCAGTCACAGTATCGGGATCCATCATATTTCTGGGAGCCTGCAGTCTGTGCAGAAAGACCTACTGCCTGCAGCGGCGCGAAGCGATACGCTAGGACGCTTCTGCGACCAGAGCATCGCCAAGACACCGCCTTTCCATTCATAGTCCCGAACGGACGGGGAGCGGACGAGCTGCTCAGATCTCACCACGGTACCCGGCACTGGAGAGGCGCATGGGGCGCAAGCCCGGCCGACTCGTCCAGCTCGCGGGACCGCCCGCCTAGATGGCAAGACTCGTATACCATGGTGAACACGAAGCAGGCATACCCGATGGCACAAAGTTGATCGGCACGCGTACGAGCTGCGCCTCAGAGGCGCTTCGAGCGCGACCGGCGCACAGGATGCGCCGCGGCGCTGCGGACGCTTTTCATACCAAAGTTCGTAGAAACGAGATGCTTGCGCTTGGCGGTAGCGGGAATGCCGGACGCGTCGCTGGGTAGCTGCAGCAGTCACGCCTTCAGTAGTGTTCGATTCGTTTCATCGTTCCTAAACCCTTGAAAGGGGTAAACCTTGGGGAGCGCGGCGCAGTCACCGGGAAGACTGGACTTGAATTGTGAAGCATACGCTGCCTCTCGATCGGACAGAGGCACGACGTGGGCTAGCGCTTGCAAGCGCCTCGTCACGCCAACATATGTCAAACATAAAATCTTTACCAGAGTTATTTGTGGAGGACCCGCCGCGAGGTCCTCGGCACCGTCCGCTGCCGCCGTTGCTAACTGCAACCGAGCCGGGCACCTGGGCTCACGATACCATGTCGAGGCGGATTCGGGAGGAAATTCTCGCACGGATTTTCCGCGAGAACACGTTTTTCTCTGGCGCTGTTCTTGACCGACTCAAGCAACTTGATCGCGAGCTCGCTGAGCCAACAGCGCATCGGCTGCGTCCTCTCGAAGAGCCGCCGCCAGGAGGCGGCCCAGCACCGGACCTCTTCACTTGGAACCGTCGGATTCTGGAACGGTTTCACGACTGCAACTGGCTTTCAAGCCCCTGGTGTATCGCAGAGTTTTACTTTTATCGTCGAGTCATGGAAGCCGTCGAGTACTTCTCAACAAAACTGGACCCATTCCGAAAACAGAAGGAGCTGGGGGTGAGCGCCAATACCAAGACCATGGATGAATGGGCGTCTCGGGTGCTTCCGCTTCTACAGACGCCTCTGCGCAGAAGCACGGAGCGAAAACACTGGTTCACTCACTTTGTTCAGATCGCTCTGAACGGGAATCGGATGGATTTGTCGCTGTGGCCGGTGGGCGGCGAAACCCCTGCCGTCGATACCGAGACCGGTGTCCGTCTACTCGTCGACGATGGTGAGCGGCTTTGGGAGTATGTCGCGGCGAGTATGCCGATTGCCGAAATAGGAATTATCGTGGACAATGCCGGCATGGAACTATTCTCCGATCTCCTACTCGCGGACTATCTCGTGCACAGCGGCATCGCTGAGCGTGTCGTATTTCACACCAAAGGCCATCCGACGTTCGTGTCGGATGCAACAGCCACAGATTTGCACACGATGGTGCAGGTCCTCGGTGACATGCCCAGAGATATGCCTCTGCAGCGCTTGGCGTCGCGCTGGGCCCGGTATCTGGGTGATGGATCCTGGCGCTGTCGCGATGATCTCTTCTGGGCGCAGCCGCAAGCATTCTGGGAAATGGATGATCCACTCTGGGACTGTATCAGGCAAGAAGTGCTCGTTTTCGTCAAAGGCGATGCAAATTACAGACGGCTTTTGGGTGATCGCGCCTGGCCGCTGAGCACTCCGTTTTCAGATGTAGTATCGTATTGGCCCAGCGCAATCTGCGCACTCCGAGCGCTCAAAGCCGAGCTTGGTTGCGGCATTCCTGCGGAGGCAGCAATGCGTGCCGCATGTGAGGATCCCAAATGGATGGTTAACGGACGTTGGGCGTTGGTACAGTTCTTTGCTCAGCGCCAATCCGACGCCCGCGATACGTTGTAGTGGAACTGGGGCCTACCTCAAGCATGCACGTCCTGCCGGTGAGCGCTCGAGCGAGCGAACGACACACACAGACACAGACACAGACACAAATACAAACACGAAGACACACAGATACAAAGTAGATGCACGTTTCGAACTAGACACGCGTCTCTGACGATGGGCATGCGTGCTTCGAGATGTTGTGTCCTTTTTGTCCTTTATGGTATCGGTCGGATCCAGGGCATGCGTGCGCTGTCCGCATCTCGCGCGACACGCGTAGTGCGCTGAACCGGGGGACCCGTGGTCATCGCCAGGCACGATGAATATCCTCCATGGTACCGATTCATGGAACACCGTCATAAATCCCCATTCACAGAGGAATAGAGTTGTCGATGTAGATATACGGTGTTGCAGCATTCCTGGATTGCTGTAATGTTCCACATCAGTGCCTTGATGAGCTCGAAACTTCAATTCGCTCTTTCCTGAGCTCTGATTTTTTCTTAGAGAATCGTCAGCGTTTCAGCACAATGCCCACACTGGGTACTAAAGAATTCTCTTGACAATTCGTTTCGTGCAAAACAGCTGGACGGTTCAGAAGCACGAGAAATTTTCGGATGTTGAACGCGGCGCCCAAGTCTTGGTGCAGAAGGTGGTCGCGCGCACCGCTGCTCGTGGAGTCAGACCATCGCAAGCCTCCCGCCTGCGGTTGCCTCGTCATCTATCTTTCGGGCACCTTACCGTACATCATATAGGGCATCCAGCTCCGTTTCCCTCTCTTCTTCCACATGTATTTTACCGTGCTACCGTGCTCGTGATTCGTGTATGTCGTCGTGATCGTATTGATGGGAATCGTGCAGCATCGAGTCCAGTACTCGTAATACGTTTTCGTCGACGGACCCGGATTGCATCCCTACACCGCTAAAGCATGCCCAGCAACGCGAGCTACCTTCACCAAACGACACGAGTTGTCTGTTGTGTACGTTTTCAACTCACTGAACAAGTTGGCGAAAGCATGTATCTTGCCTCCGTACACCCGAAACCGTCGATGGCACTAGCACGATCTCATGTACTTCTGCCAAAGATCGACCGCTCAAGTCACATGGACGCTCATGTACTCACTGAAGCGAAGAATCCACTCCATCGGCCCCGAATATTCCGGGCCAGTAGAGTGAGCGTATAACGGGAGCAACGCCAGCGGGATGCGCCTCATGAAGCGCTCGAGATTGACCCGCATCTGGTTCTGGAGGTTCGTTTCGATGCTTGCTGTCATTGGCATGATAGACGTTCCCATCGTCGACGTAGCGCAGCGACGCGTTAGGATATCCTGGGAATCGTATGTGGAAATCCCTGATCCTGCTATCAGACCGTATTGTATCCTCCGTCGCGAGCGTCGGTCGTGCTGTTTCACAAAAAAAAAGTTTGACCGAAATATTCCACAGGAGCATGGACAGCTAGTAGCCCGGTGTCCAGAACTGGTACGAGCTGTTACTTGACGATTTGCGTCAACACGAGAGAAGCTATACGAGACTTCATCGAGCTCGAAGCCAGGCGCACCCTAGAGGCGTCCTGAGCCTTTCGGAGTACCGGATGCGAAACGACTTGTCCATGGACTCGTAGACGTGGACAAGGCGTTTGACAACAGCGAGGTGCCTTCGACGCGATAGAGCCGCGCAGAGAATCCAGGTACGGAAACCGCTCAACACGAACCTCAGCCGCGTTCTACTTGACCGCTTTCGAACGACGGAAAGCGACGTTGTCTACGAGCAAGACGGAAGAATCTGGGATGGAGAATTCTCAGAGTGCTTCAACGATGGATGATGTAATGAAGGATCCTGTCCAGTTGGCGATTCGTTGGTGAACACACCATGGACTCGCCGCTTGGCCTGATGTTTACGGAATGCTCGCTCGTCTCTCGTTTACGAGCAGCGGTTTGCCGTTCTACAAGTGCCCATATCCAAATCTCCGATTTCTTCAGCATAAAGCCTCTTCGAGTCAGACGAAAACCCGACCCTACCGTTGCCGGTATTCGCTTCTCACAACGAAATCGATAGTGCGATGTTCACCGCGCGTTGCTCCCTCAGAGAAGCGTGCTTTAGAGGTTGTCGATTCGCGTCGCTTCACCGCCGTTCTTATCGACGGACCATAAAAATTCCATTCAACAGCTTTTTGAGACTAGTTCTTAGAGAACGTATGAAATAAAATGGATTGACACAGAGAAAATTGTGCATATAACATTTCATACGCTCTGTTTTCGGTGCACGGCGTTCAGGAAGAACACGACGCGAAGCGTGATACATCCACCTGTTGAACGCAGAATGACTGACCCGTACAGGCAACGTCGTATTTCACGCACGCTGGCAGTTACGTCATCAAGTATTTCCGCGACTTTTCTCTAATCTACAAAATACATTCTTTTTCCTGAATTCCAGTGAAAAGACAATCAAAACGAAACCCGTTTGCTGGTTCAGGTATACCAGAATTCACTGACGATACAAAGACGGACCTGGCAAATTCCGCATACCGAGAGGAACAAGCCCTGCGATACCTGCCCTGACGCCATTGCCGTATGCGGTGCGACAGCCGAATCCCCATCGATCCGAAATCCGCATCAGCAGCATCCCCGTGAGCCGTCGAGATACGGAAATGGTCGCTTCTATCGCACACGGGATCGCTTACCCGGCATAGTGCTGCAGCTGTGCCCCTATTTGCGATTGATTTCATGCACGACGCAAACTGGTCTCGACGCTTTCGCTGCGCGCGCTGGAAAACAAGACGCCCTGGATACTGCGAAGCACGAGAAAACCATATTGCGTTCAGATCGGGTTTATAATCGCGATAATCTTTCCATTAAATCCGCCGCATTTTCAGAGGAATCACGAAATTCAAGTTTCCATCACCATGAGAATTACAAGAGACGCAGACGCTTGGTTTCATCCAAGCGCAAGGCGCCAGTGAAACCTCTCAGTCCAGAGAGTTCACGTTCCTCTGCAAGGACGCTCGATAGGCCTCCATCGAGCGATGCACAGAAGCGCGAGCCTGTGCAGCCTCAATGCTGCTCTTGGGCATGCGATCCTCGCGTCCGTGCTTAGAAGCGTCAAAGCTGAACATGCGCCTGGCTGCAAAAAGCTTATGGATGACCGTCTTGTCGCCGGTGATGATCGAGCGTACGCCGATCTTGACGAGATCCAGAGGAGCGTACCAGACTACATTCCATACCCAAACGACACCGGCCCAGCCCCAACCTGTTCCCTCGATCTGGGTGAATCCCCAGTTCGCGTATACGCAGATGAACGTCGCAACCAGCTGGGCAACCACGAACGCACACATCAGCAATAGACCGGGGCGATCCATGAAAAAGAACCAGTGTGCACGAGTAACAAAGATGAGAGCCTGTCCGATGATACTGCATTGCAGGTATATGATGGAGTGCAGCTGGAAATAGTTTGGATCAGGCTTTGGTGTTTTCAGCCATGGCAGCTCCAGTTTGAAGGTATCATGCCAGAACTGCGTCTTGAAAAGCGTAACGTAGAATATGACGGTGCTTGCTGTGAGGTAGAGCCCCAGCGACGACGCCACGATGAACACCTCTCGCAGATTCCATCGTTGCGGGATCGGACTTGGCTTGACTCGGTCTTTGCTGATCGTCATAATTGTACCGTCGTTGAGATATGCAAGAATAAGAACCATGAATGGCGGCATATTGAATCGGAACGCCCAGACCAGAACCGCAAATGTCACGACAATACGCACCGTCACTGAACACGCGTACATGGAATAGTTCTTCATACGCTGGAAGATTTGGCGGCTCATGACCATCGCGTGTATGATGACGCTCAAACCAGGTTCCGTGAGCACAATATCCGATGCACCGCGGGCCGCGTCTGTGGCACCCGCTACAGCAATACCCACCGAGGCCCTTTTCAGAGCGGGAGCGTCATTGACACCGTCACCTGTCATGCCGACCATGTGGCCACGCTTCTGCAGCACTTCCACAATCCGGTACTTGTGCTCTGGGAAGACACCAGCAAAGCCATCCGCGCTTTCGACAAGCTCGCCCACACTGGCGCCGAGCTCCGTTGAAGCGCGCTGATCGCTGAAGTTCAGAACGTCGCAATTGAAGATGTTTGTGCCCATTCCCAAGCGACGAGCGGTCTCTTTCGCGATAGCGAGCTGGTCACCAGTGATCATCTTGACTTCCACACCCATTCGAATAGCTTCAGCAATAGTCTCCTTGGTGTCATGTCGGGGCGGGTCAAAGATCGGCATGAGACCGACCATTGTCCACGGACCAGGGTCACCGTGCGGCTCGCCAGACGGCACCTCTGCGACTGCAATACCAAGTGCGCGGAAACCACGTTTCGCAAAATCTTCGATGTGATAATGAACATCCTTTTCGATTTCGTTTTTGTTGTGTGCAAGACCAAGGATGATTTGTGGAGCTCCCTTCGTAGCTTTGTAGATCTTTCCATCGCTGTTATCCCGATATGTGATTTCCGTGCGCTTGTCCACAGGATTGAAAGGATGGAAGTCCAGCTCCTCGATACCTTCGCGGGCCATCTTGGGGTCCGGCAAAGAGTTCACGACCGCAAAGTCAATCGCATCCTGATTTTCTGTTCTGGAAGCACGCGATGCGAGGATCATAGCCTGATCCACGGTGTATCCATCCATAGTGAAGAAACTTTCCTGGTCAATCGTGAGCTTGTTCAGGGTCAGGGTACCAGTTTTGTCCGAGCAGAGAATTGTCATTCCCGCGAGCTCCTCCACGGCAGTCATGCGCGTAACAATAGCTTTGTGTTGTGCAAGTTCGTGTGCACCGATCGCCAACGTGACAGAGAGAACAACTGGCATCGCGATGGGTACACCACCGATCAACAGCACCAGGATATTGTTGATTCCGTGTCGGTAATTCTCTAGATGTATCGGCCATTGGGTGACAATGAGCAGGAGCACAAAAGTTCCGATCCAGGCCATGCAGTACAAGCCAATGGCCGACACGATTTGCATCAAATGCGAGACACTCTCAGTCTGATTCACCAAGTGAGCTGCTTTTCCGAAAAACGTGTTCATACCGGTTGCAACAACAACGGCCAAGAACTCTCCTTGTTTGACCACTGAGCCCGAGTAGATCATGTCTCCTTTCTCTTTGCCAACCGGAAGGGACTCACCGGTCAATGCTGCCTGATCTATTTTAATATCCTTGCCGCTCATGATGCGCGCGTCGGCTGGGACGATATCGCCGAGCTTCAGGGAGACAATGTCGCCGATAACTAGCTCTTTGGCTTCGATCTCGATCCACTCACCCCCTCGCAGCACTTTCGCTCGTGGCGCCAGCGCATCCATGAGCGCTTTCACAGCGTTGCCTGCATTCCGTTCCTCGATGAAACCGATCGTCGCGTTAATCAGCAGAAGCAAAAGGATGCCCACAAAGTCCTCCCAGTCTGGCGTTTTGCCTCCAGGAATCGTCAGGAAAATAGCGACTAACGCTGCGGCCTCCATCACCCAGCTCAGAGGGTTCCACATAAACATCAAGAACTCAAGAATGGGATTCACTTTCTTCTCCGGCAACGCATTCGGACCGAACTTGGCCAACCGACGAGCTGCGACGTCGGGTTTCAACCCCTCACGAGAGGTCTTCAGACATGCCATCACATAATCCAGATCGTCCTTTTCGAGGTCAACGGTTTCCAGCATGCTCATGGATAGCGAGCGCTTGTCCAAGCCCTCGGGAAGAGGTTTAGCGTCACCAGTTTGCCCAGCGGAGCCGTTTGCGCTGGTCACTTCCTTCCCATCATGGGATGAGGAGCTACCCGACTCAACGTCGGCCATTTTCGTGTTCACAGAAACACTTGCTTTCCTTCGCAACACAACGCGCCGTGCACCGTCACTGTGTTAGAGGACGTTACACGACTCACTTGCTCTCAGTGCACCAAAAACCCAGTCCAAGCACCAAAATCGTTACCAGTTTTTAAAAAAGAAAGGTTTGGTTTGTATTGCAGCAACTTGCAAGTACAATCCAGCTCAACTAAACCCACGAAAGAAGGTCTTGTTCGTAAACAAAACCTAGCACGAATACCGCAAACATGTGCGCGTATAGGTGTGCACGCATGCGCACGCGCACGCGCATGCGTGCCGTCGCGATCCGGCCAACGAGTGGCTCAGTGCGCATAACGCAATCGCGCTCGCGGCTCGTCGAGACGCCGTCACGGACGCATGGAGGCGCATTCGCGTGCGTGCGTCGCCGTCTCCAACGGCTGGCATTCGCCGTTGAGCGCCATCGACGCTGCGCAATCGCTCAACGCGCACGTTTCATGATCGCACGTTGACCGGTACGCGTGTCGCCGCAAGTGCGGTCGCGCGATCGCGCAGCGGCGATGGCGCTTGTTTGCGGGGGCATGTATAGGATTGTCGCAATCGTTCATATCAATTGCGTTCTACGCTCCAGGCGGGTGCCATCAGATGCCTTTTCGCGGTGTATAGCAGATGCTTGCCAAGTGCGTTCATTTTCGAAAATAAAAATGCGAGAGAAAAGCATGGGCGTGCAATTCGGGGATCCCGGAGGGTCGTCCCTGCCGGATTCAAGAGAAAAAGAAAAAACTCTTCTCGCCGATCATCGAGCGATGAAGCGCAACTGACGGAGATGAAAACGGTTGCAGATACGCGAGAAAAGATGTTCGTTCGACGGGACGATGACGAGACTGCAGTGGCACTGAGGGCGCGAGCTCTACCAATTCTTGCAATGGTGTGTTCAAGCAGTGTCAATGCACGCAACGAGTTCATGAACCGAGACTTCAACCACGCCATCAATATCAGACGATTCATGGCGTTCGAGACGAGACCCGAAGCGCTGACGCGATCCAATTTTATCGAGGAATCTCTCAGGCTCGAGGCCTCCAGGGAGAAGCTGAGACCGATAAAAGCGGCCGATCAAAAAAGGCTGGGAAGCATCTGCGCGTGGGTGTACGTATGTCCCCTTGATAATCGTGGGACATTTTTCGTGTCACTGATTACGATTGTGAACGTAATCCAAGTATATCCCCGATCGCTAGGTGGATATACGTATCGAAGGGAGTATCGATGACGCCGGAGAAGACCTCAAAGTTCCATCAGTTACCAGCATCGATGCTTCCGTTTAGACAAACTGGTTCGTTTGTGCGATAGTCTGGCTGGTGAACCTAAGTGCCGACGGTACACTTTTCATTCGTCCATGTACGTGATAGCAATCATTTGAAGAGATGAGCTTCATCGATCTGAGAAAAGTCGCCCATCATTGCGCCAACATCTGAGCTGTGTTCCCCAACAGAATAGAGGATTGATCAGGCATCGGACCCTGGGAGAACTCCGACTGGCGCGGAAGTTCGCCATAGCATTTCTGTTTAGGTGCGGAAAGGTCTGCATAGAGACAGATGCTCTGGGCAATTTGGACGCTTTTGGTCTCGGGGCGGAGACTGCAGTACCTCTCCAGGGATGGTTCCACGCTCCAACGAACCCAGACCAGTGTGTCACCAAACTAGAGAGGCTCGCTGAAAAGACCCTCCAGGAGCCGAGCATATCTTACGCGCTTGCTGCGACAATGGATACGGCGCCTGATCCAGTCATCATTCAAAGACGAAACGGCGTTGCGGTGCTATGACGGATGCCAGTTCGATGTGCACGTTTTGCGGCACTGGACCGGGACTCATCTTTCGCCTGGGCGGCAACAGTCTACGCACGCAGGTCTACTGTCGGAGCGGCGTGGAAAGATACGCTAAAGAGACTCAGCGACCAGAGCAGAGCCTGGGCGCGGAATGCCGCCCTCCGTCGTCCAAAAAGAGCTGTGTCGCGGTCGGGCCGCGCGGGTTTCTCCTCGACATGCACCACCGGGGCTGCGCGCAGAGCACTGACTCCGCGGACGCATCTGTTCCGCGGGACCTCCCGTCCAGAATGTAGCGCCCTGTGGGCGAGTCAGGCTCACTCAGGTTGGCATTTTGGTTAGATGTTGTAGCCAATGCAAGAGATTCCCAGGAAGCTGGATACCAAGGGACGTGCTTGAATACTCCGAAACTACCCGCTGCGAATAGCGCACAGTCGCAGTGAACAACAGTTGCACACGAAACCGAAGACGATTCCGGGCGCGGGATTGCACCTGGGCCCTGCTTCGACCGCAGCTGGCAAGAATGCCATGAGACCCATTCAGACAGTTTTTCCTGCACGCTTTTAGTTGCATGGCGAAGAGGTAGAGACTTTTTCCTTTTGTGGTGGGTTCCGTGAGACCAAGTTCCGTGCCTTTCACGAAAAAGCATTCGACTATATCCACATACAGAAGCCGTAGCCCGACAGGTGGGATTCGCAGCTGAAGCTGGGAATGGACTTCGATGACTTGCGTAAACGATAACGCATCACCATGATGCAATGATCCAGAGGGGCCAACTCCTCCAGATGGGATCCTGTATCGGTAAAAAGAATTTTGCACACCTGCAGCGCAAAGTCGATGCTCTGCTCTCTGTAACAAGTCGCTCGCTGTTTCCTTGTCCGCTCGTGCATCCGTCAGTGAGCGGCACGATTATTCTAATCAAAGATTTCATGGAAACCACTTGTCGTTACTGTCGCAACGGTTCTGGATGTCGCCACACGATCCAAGGAACACCACCGAAGCGTCGTTATATTCAGCGCGCTCTCTACAGCGGACCGCGTTTCTTTCGGTAACAGCACCGATCCTGGCGCCTGCCATTGCCACAGCGCTTGCGCAGGCGACACCGGCAAACAAAACCTGGCATCGTGCGCCTCGGGACTGATCATACGAGTGTTGCACGCTCGACGTGATGTGCGTACTTTACTGCAGAATCTTTCCTATTGCAACCACATGCACTAGGTTCATGAACCCGTTCACGTGAACGTCCGCGTCGAATATCTCCGCTATGGACTCGGACTGCAAGAACGTTAACAGCGATGGATTCACCAATGAAGGCTTTTTTGTCGAGACAGAAACGCTAGCCGACACATTGTGAACGGTTCCGCCGCATACCCCATGTATAACAACGTCAGTTTTCTGGTTCGACAAGAGCAATCCGGGCTCCGGGACGAAAACCTCTCTGAACCGCGATACAGCGCGAAAACAAGTACAACGCGTAGCCTCCACCCCAGCGTTTTGACAGATTGCTCTACGTGGCCCTCCACAAGTCTCCCGTCCGACTGCACTCTACAGATAATACGACGATGATCAGCGAGAGAAAGTCTACGGACCGCGCTTCGCCTGATGTAAACCAGTTGTAGGCAGTTTCTGCTGCGTGCTTGGGAGCACGAGCTCACGAAGGCGACGGTATACCCGAGCGCCTCCCCAGAAGCTAAGACCAAGCGCTGCAACGGGCAATAGTGGACTAGCTCCAGCCAACGTCTCGCGAGTCCTACGGACTACAACGGAAACCGCTCTCGAAAAGGCAGCGTCCACGGCGTACAGCGTCCGTTCTGGGTGCACTATTGTGGCCTGTACCAGTGGCTTCTCAGCTAGATCTCCACAAACGAGCCGCGTCTGACGAATCACCCGTCTCAGCGTCGTCTCTGACGTATCCGGTGACGCTGCAGCCGCTTCCCGCTCCGACGGCATTATCGCGTAAACGTATACGAGCCGGGGATCATGCAACCACCAGCATCGGTGCAGCACATGCCGCCTATCCGACTACTACAAGGGACGGCGTCGATTGCAAGCGCAGGTCCTCTTTAGAATCTGGACAGAAATAGCCATAACGTCCTCTCGTTCCTGCCGCAACTCGGATGCGCTGCACCCAAGCGGCTGAATCAAGGCGCGTGAATCAGCGGCGGCTGGACCTGTTTGGACACGTGTCCAGCAGTGGACGAATCACGCAACTGGCGCGAACGAGTCTCGCGGGTGTCCCGTCGTATCTCCAGCTCGCACCAGGTATGCAGGTTAGTCGGCCATGCATAGGCGGTGCTCGCCAAACAAGCAGCGTGTTTCAGACTTGAGCAGACGTTTCTGTGCACGTGTCCGTTTGCGGCTTCTTTCCCGTGTAGTTTGGAGCGTGCTCGGCGTCGCGGTGTTGGTTCAGATTGCCGTCTATGAGTGGAAACTCTACGGCGGAGGGGTCCGAAGCGCCCGTTATGCGTTGCGCGAGTTCGAGAAAGATCTGCTCTCTCGCCGATTGCCGTTGTTTGTGAACGGAACCGGTACTTGGAGTGTCTCGTACGCTCGAGTGCGCGACGCTGTTCTGAGAGTATCTGGTACGGAGCGAAGGGTGTTCGTGCTGTGCCGCTCACTCGACGCCTGCCGTAGCAGCTCGACGGCTGACGAAGACGCGCTTCTCCTGAACGAACGCACGCTTTTGAGAGTGCGCGCCGCATATCGCTCCGCGTACATATCAGTACATTTCGTCGTGAATGAAACCGAAAAACGGGCATTCGAAGCAGAATGCCAGCGAACAGACGGTGGCTGGGAGCACCGGACAACCCTCTATCAACCGCTGACTCCCTTCGTGATGAAGAATTTGGCTCACTGGACCTTCGATCTCGTTTATCCTCTTTACGTCACGATGCGGCTGCTCAGTCGCAATCCGCTAGATTGGGTCCGTCAGCGTGTCTACCCGCCGCGTCTGATTTTCGATACAACGAGCTTGGGACGAGCGGGCCGCAGCGCTCTTCGGCTTCCACCAGATGGCCGTCGCCTGCTGCACCGCCTTGGCGGCATCAGCACCAGCTTGACGCCGAATCTGGAGTTCCGATCCATGGGCAGAGCTCTGGAATCGACTTTTTGTTTTCGTGATCTAGTACTTGGTGCGAGGGAGCAAAATCTCAGGCACTCAAACTGGAATCTCCTGGAACTGTCCCGATCCATGGATGCCCAGCGGGGAAAGCTGCTGCGGGCATTCAGCGCATTTATGCGGAACGATGCAGACCGCGAGTGTTCGTCGAAGTCAGTCGATCGCAAACGAGTGATCACCCCGAGCCACGACTTATTCGGAGAGCGCCCGCAACGCGACCAAAACCGACACACTATATGGATTCTGGGGCGCGGCTCTGTTCGACGACAACTCCGCAATGGAACAGCACTGGTCCGACGCATACCGCACGCTCAGTATGTTGAGGCGTTTGGCAATCTGCCATGGTGTTTACAATATACCATTATTCGAGATGCGAGCGGCATTGTCGCGATGCACGGCGCTGAGTGGTCGTACTTGTTACTCGTTCGAAAACCATCCCGTCTGCGCAGCGTTGAGCTTTTCCCTCCATGCGCGGCGCCACTGACCTTCTATGCGTCGATCGCTAGATATCTCGGCGTCATGCACCATATGAAGCTGCAAACGAGCAATCGAACCAGCATGGAATTCGATGTGCGTTACCCTCAGCAACGCACCTGCCTCGACGCGTACCGCAATCACACAAGTGTACGTGGCACCCTACCGGGGCGATGTTGCCTCGACGCGAACATCGTCCTTTCGGAGTATGACCAGGAACGAATCGTGCGCTTTCTTGCGGAAGATTAGATATCATGGCACGCAGTGTTTCTGGTTTGAGATACGCGCTAAGCTCGCTTTTCAGGTTTAGGGTTCCAGCGTTTCGAAAAGCGCCTTGAGAACTCTGCCTTTTTGCCAGTTCCATGCAGGACAGCGACCGAGCATATCCGAAGGGCGTTTCTCGTGGGAACGCTGAAAAGCCTGACTCGATCAGCCATTGTGACGGGCTCTGGCGACCAGGTTTCGCGAGTTCCCCCGCGTCGTCCGTGTAAAGCCTTCCAAAAGCTACCAGAGTGACCTCGAGGACCCCTGCGACGTTTACGCTCATATTCAGCGGACGGAATCACCGCTTTCAACTACGAATGCCATGCAAAAGTCCATCGTTGCCGCCTGCGGATAGACGTTTTGTCCAGGGCGTGTTTCTCGCCACTACTGTATACCGGTTATGCAGGGTTTGTTGGTTGAACGGCATGCCGGTGCGTTGAGTGTCAGGTACGCGCGAACGTATGCACCATCGCCGCCGGTGTGCAACGCCTCTCGATGAGAAACGTGTCTATTCGAGACCCGACTTTCTCCTTCAAAAAATACGGGCGTTCGAGGCCTGTTCATGTCGACGCGCTTCACCCAGAAGCTCTCGAGGTGCGTCACTGCTCCATGGCTGCTGGCATACGGGGTTTAGTGCGACGGATAGAGCGGTCTCGCGAGTTTCTATGGATCCGACTGCTAGGCGGAGTCGTTCTCACCGCGTGGGTGATTCTGCTGTTGAGAGCCTTGGGCGCTCGCCAAGGTTTTCCTTTTGGCTCCCGGCCGACGTCCTCTAGTGGCGTTGCCACAGACGTGCCAGGGCTTCCACCGTTTATGTCGGACGGGGCGGCTCCTCCGAACCTGAGCACTTTTGAAGGCGTTACGAAGTTGCCCTATTTACGTTTGTCGCGAGCCGTCCTTACCGGAGACCAAGTCCTCGCTCCTGCGTCGGTCTCGCCAAACAGCACCGCTACCAGCCACTTCCTAACCGTGATGTCCTCTTACTATAGCGCCTCGCAAAACGTTAAGTTGCTTGATGAAGCTCAGTTCTACGGCGCCCACGCGGACGGAACATCACCGCTGCGGCTGTGCAGGCGTTTCGAGGCGAGAACGGCGGTGCTCACTCGACCGTCGCACTTCGGGCTTCGTAACCTAGCCCATACCACTGTGGACTACCTGTATCCACTGGTTGCAACGTTACTCATGCTAGAAAAAGTGAACCTTGTGCGTCACATTGAACAGGACCCGACGCTGTATCCGCTGCCGTTTGTGGTTGTCTTCGATCTGCGTGACATCGGGCAGAGCGGGTTTCCACCGAATGGCGGACGCGAACGACTCCTTCGAGTCATCCGTATGATCCATAGCCTCGTTGAAGATGTTTATTTCATAGGAAGAGATGTTGGACTTCCCTATCCCGTGTCTGATGCGGAGGGTTGGTGTTTTCGCGACCTATCTGTTGGTGCGCGCGAGCAACCCATACGGAACTGGGACTGGACCTACAATCCGAATTCGAAAGGCCTGAATGGAATAAGTGCGTCGGAACGCGCTGCAGCGAACGCGCTTCGTCCATGGTTACTGGAGGCTTTTCGCCTCGCCACATTCAAGTTTTTCGAGAAGGAATGTTCGAAGGAGCATGTGGAGCGCGCAAAACAGCGTCCAGCGCGGCCAGCCGTCGTTCTGGGACGCAGCTCGCAGCGGCGGCGTCTTTTAAACAGCGATCAGCTGGCAGAACGACTCGATGCAGACTACATTCCCGATTTTGGGGAACTCTCGTGGTGCGACCAGTACGTCGCGGTGCACCAGCGTCGCTCGTTGATCGCGATGCACGGCGCAGAGTGGTCGCATTTGTTCTCGCTCGGGAAACCACGCCATGTGGTGAACATCGAGCTTTTTCCAGCTTTGGCGCGAAAGCCTGACATGTACGCTGCCTTGGCAATCATGCTCGGGGTATCGCGCCATGCCATGGCCCAAGTTCTGCACCTGAACGGGACCTCATTCGATCCAGCGTATCCGGGGCACGAGGCCTGCATTCGCATGATGGAACGTCATCGACCGATGTCCGCAGAGTGCTTATTTCAGGCAAACCTTGTTCTTCATGAAAGCGAAATGGATCAGCTGCGCACCTGGCTTGACAATCACATACAACGGGACTAGTGCGCGCTCCGGTGATGCTCGTCGGGGTTGATGCATAGCGCGTTTACTCCAGCGATGCGTCGATGCGCGACTTGTTCCATGGAGGCTGCAGCTTGCGGGAAACTTGCATGCAATTTCGGCGGTACGGATGCTATGGATATTCCGCGACTATCGCGCAGCGATATCGGCCCCGAAAACGTGATACGCACGCCGCAAACTTGCCACGAGTAGCGCTTGTTCCAAGTTCGACGCTTTGGCAGGTTCCAGACGTAAACGGTTTTCCCGAAAGGCTACACGTGATCCCAGGAGCTTGAATATGTGGAAAAAGAGCGCTCTCTCTGACATAGGCTCCCTGCTCCACACTGTGCGGGGTGTTTGGAGCGCCTGCGCGGCGCGCTGGTCACCAAGAGGCTCGCAGGCGATGCGTGCACGAGGCCCAGGACACTAGACAAGAGAGCGGTGGCGTGCGGTCGCTCTGTGGGGTGGTATGGATGGTGATGACCGATAGAAGTTGGGAGGCCAGGAGCAGCGTGCTGAACACTCTCCCGAAGGTCGATAAAACATCGTGGAATCGCCGGGGAAGTTTCCTGGTTCGTGTGTCGACAACCCTGCTCTCTACATCCGTTTCAGATGAAAATCGAGCACTGAACTGCGCGCTCTGTTCCTGATTTTTCATTTCTTTCTGGTTTTTTTAGATGCACAGCCCCGATATTCAAAGTATATTGGTCAGGGGCCTACGGATTCCTACATAGGCTTCAGATTTTCGGTTGTGTTTTTGGGCAGTTCTTTTCTGGTTTCTGCTGCTGGAATGCAGTACGTCATCGAAATCAAGATGATTCGCAACGCCCTCCATCAAGCATTTCGTAAAATAACCGATATCAGAATCCAATTCATTGGCAGAGGCCTCCGCGCTTCTCCTTTTCGTACGTGAACAGTGCCCAAATCACACATTGTTCAATTTTTGATCAATCTGCTTTGAGGCAACTCGTGGGCGCTGCAATTCGTGCATCCTGACTGACGAGGAGAAAAAAACTCGATGACATCCCTGGTCGACTTCTGCACAAGCTCATGTGGAAATTCCACACCATGAGCCACGTCGAATAATCGGTTCGATTCGAGAGATAGTATCGCCTCACTTTGTGGCTATCGACAAAACGTAATTCCACAGCAGCTGCATGATGTCTCTCACGAGACACGCTCGTAGAGGCTCCTATCTCTTCTGCTAGCATGCCAACGGGTCTTGGACTCGCACTTGGGTCATGGCAGCGATCGCCTTGAGTCGAGCGTGCGTCACTGCTTTGCAAAAAAGGGAGCTGAGACGGATCCAAATCTCTCGACTTGTTCACCTATCTGGATTTTTCTTCCCATACTTGCTTCATCATCGACAAAATGACATTTCACAAATGATTCGTCGAATGGGAATGTGCACGCTTGCGTGTGCACTAGACCGCGTACTCGTGGAGTGAATCGTCCAGAAGATCGCACCTTTTGCCTATGCATGAAGTACATCGAAAACAGCTGGGAGCGGCGAAATCGCGACTTGAACGCTATCACCACCATTTGTCGACTGCGTGCGACACCGCCTGATAGGAAGGAGAGATTGACGAACCTAAACCAGGAGATACGAGAGAGGGAAAGGAAGCAGTCGCAGAAGAGGCCCATCAAGCATCAGTGCTGCTGACACGGGGAAACGATCGAAACCTTAACCCGTACGCCCGAGTTTTGCGGACTGGACCTATAGTCTTTCAACTCATTTTTGTTTCGTGCCGCCTGCGACGTATAGCAGGATATTGAAGTGATCATGAAATGTGCCGTATAGATCGCAGAAGATTTGCGTGTACGATGTATATTCTTTACTGATCAGTACAGGGAGGACTGCATTCCTGACTCGGGTCGGTCATTCGGCGGTGCTCAGATCGTTGACGAACGCTGAGAAAAAGCGTTCCATGTTCTCCGCGCCGAAACCGAAACGGTCACAGACTGCTTGCAGTCAATGGTAGGAAACGACTCATTGAAAATATTCCTGGAAGCAAGAGCAACGATTGTGGCCAATAGGGGCGTCTCTGTTTCTCAGCCGCTCGTTCGTGTGGTGCTGAAAACACTGGGATACAGTTGGACAAAAGTCGTAGTTGACACATGGCCATCTTGGACAGATATCGCGAGAACAGCGTTCCTGGAACGTTGGGATCGGTACGAAGCAGGGCGACGTTGGATTGTTTTTTCATTACATGAGACCTGCTACCGTCGAAACCGTCAGAGCAGATATGGGGTATCCGAGTACAAAGAAACGTTTGTACGTACGACGAAACGCGGAAAAAACGAAGACACAGTCCGTTCTAACTGCAGTGGATTCATTTGGCGACCTCAGTTTCGCTCGTGGAGAAGGCTCATGCAACAGCACCTATTTTGCCGAATCATTGAAGACTTTTCCCTCACGTATGGCGACGTCCTTCTATTGGACAGCGCCGTATTCCAAGATTCCCCTTTTGTTTGAGCTTTTGCCGAATCTATCGGAGAAACGAGCTGCTATTCATTCCTCTGTATGCCCCGTGGCTCCAACCGATCGAAGAATGGTTTTCTTGTGTGAAACGCAATGATCCCTCCATTGGGCGAATCGCTGAAGCGCTCAGCACGTTCAGGTCGAGGCACATGTCGTCTCTCTTAAGCAATCTGTTCTCCCTGCGGGACAGTACTCACCTAAGGGCATAATGCGCTCCGTTCAATTGAAGAAATAAAAAATCGAATGGAAAGGTATGGATGTGAATTTCGTGCTTCCTGGAGACTCGGTGTCACCGAGTTCGCCAAAACCCCCCAAAATCCTCTTCGTGCTAACCATAGAGTGAAGAAGAACAAATGACGAAGGAAAAGAGGTTAGATGGAGACAGAAAATCTGCTCGCAAGACGGGGCAATGATGAGACTGTATTCGCATTGAGTTTGCGAGATCAATGTATCCTTGCGTTGATGGGTTCCACCACAGGCAATAAACGCAGGGAGCTCGTGAACCGAGACCTCAACGCTGCCGTCAATATCAGACAAGGTGCGGTGCTCAAGTCGCGGCCCGAGGAGCTGGCGGGATCCTTCGTCATGGGGCAGCCTCTGCGGCTCGAAGTGCGCGCGCGCGCGGAGAAACTGAAACGAATAAAAAGCCACCGAACAAAAAACGCTGGGAGGCACCTGTTACTGGGTTTCCGTCCACCATCGCTAGCCGACACTCTCTGGGGTACGTCATAGCCGTTCTATGTCCATGCCCCGACCGCAGCGGCGCTACAAGCGCTAATGCGTGTGCTCACGACATGCACGATAGAACGTACAAAACCACCAGTGTATCCGAGAAAAGAGTGGGTTATGGAACTTGGAAGTAGGGCGTGGAACGATTGATGCTTCACAGCGAGCTGATATCAACCGCGCTGTCCGCAAACGCTGGCCTATGTACACGTTTTTGTCACACAAAAGTATTGTTGCGTTAGGGAAAACGGGCGATGGTCATCCCAGCGCTGCACACGCGTCATTCCAATATCGAGTCCGCTTGATTCAAATATATTCCGTATTGTACCCTAATGGTACAGTCTTTCACAAAAGCAGTGCAGCAACAGCGCGCATGCCGTTTCGTACTACACGTACCGTTTCGCGTTCTGCGCACTCGCGAGCAGCACCGCAACTCGTGGAGGGCGACGTCCGTCGTGCGCATCTTCATCAAGCTAACTGATCGAGGTAGTTTTCGAGCAGGTTCGTTCACTGACCAGTTGCGTCGGAACCACCGGCACTCGCAAACGGACGCGGAACAACCGCACCACTGAGCGCTACGTAGCGCTATGGCGTTGACGCTTCGCGTCGCGGCCTGCCCCGGCCAAGAGCAGGCAAAAACGAACCGAGTTTTCCTTCATCCCCAGGACTTGGCACAGTTGAGGCAAGCTACATTCGTAACTCTCGGTACGGAATGGGTGTACCCGACCGCTGCGGACGCTGCGGTCGAGCGCGGTACCGTTGGTCTGAACGCGGTTCAGCGACGTGAGCTGCAGCTTGCCCTCGGCGACGCGGTGCCCGTGCGCACCTACACGTTGACCAAGGACACACATCACGCCGTTTCCGCGACTTTTGAGATCGATACTGTGGTGAAGCGACGTTCACTGGCAGCTCCCGAGTTGTCCACTGACGAGCTCGAAGCACTCGCACACAAACGCCTGGTGCCGTTCGTCATCAGCGTAGGACAGTCAGTGGTGCTTGATTACTACGGCACGCTGTTGCTTCTAGTTGCTGCTCGGCTAGACGGGATGGCCGCCGCGCCAGACGGCGGTCGACCGACGCCAGTTTCGCCGCTGTTGGCGATGCTCGGCGCAGAGACCAGCTTCCTTTTCGTGCGAGCTCGCGATGCGAACGTACGTATTCGTGGCAGCGAGAATCGGCCCCGCGAACTCTTTCGTGCAGACTTTAACTTTGAACGCATGGGCATTGGCGGTTTGGACAAGGAGTTTTCCGACATCTTCCGTCGAGCGTTCGCGTCCCGAGTCTTCCCGCCAGCAGTGATCCAGAAGCTCGGTATTGGCCACGTGCGTGGCATGCTGCTGCACGGTCCGCCAGGCACCGGAAAAACGCTGATCGCTCGACAGATCGGCAAAATGTTGAACGGGAAGGAGCCCAAAGTGGTCAACGGGCCCGAGATCCTCAATAAATACGTTGGACAGAGCGAAGAGAACATTCGCAACCTCTTCAAAGAAGCCGAAGCCGACTACCTCGCCCATGGTGATCAGAGCGACTTGCACATCCTCATCTTCGATGAGATTGACGCAATCTGCAAACAACGTGGTAGCCAACGTGATGGGACCGGCGTCCACGATACCGTCGTGAACCAGCTTTTGAGCAAGATCGATGGTGTGAACGCACTGAACAATATTTTGATCATAGGGATGACGAATCGGAAAGACCTGATTGATGAGGCGTTACTGCGCCCAGGTCGACTTGAAGTACATATCGAAATCGGTTTACCGGACGAGCAGGGCCGCCTCCAGATCCTTCGAATTCACACTGCGAAAATGCGGGCAAACAAAATGCTTCTCGACGACGTATCACTGGAGGAGCTCGCTGCGAAAACCCGGAACTACTCCGGGGCAGAACTCGAAGGTCTCTGCCGCTCAGCAGCCGCCTACGCTCTGTATCGCCACATTGACCTGAACCAGATCACGAAACCCGTAGACCCCGATGCGGTCTACGTCGGTATGGACGACTTTCGTCGAGCGCTGGAAGAAGTACGACCTGCGTTTGGTGTGAGCATGGACGAGCTCCAACGATGTCTCGTCGGAGGATTTATTGATTACGGGGCGCGATTGGAGCGCCTCTTGCAGAGCGGCCGCCTCTTTCGTGATCAGGTACGACAAGCGGAGCGCTCGCCTCTCATGACGCTGCTCATTGAAGGTGCACCTGGCACGGGCAAGACCGCTTTGGCGGCCAAGCTAGCCATCGAATCCGACTTTCCCTTTATTCGCCTCATTGCGCCGGAACAGTTTGTCGGGTTCAGTGAGCCGGCCAAGGTTGCAGCGATTGCGAGAACGTTCGAGGATGCGTATCGCTCGTCGCTGAGCATCATCGTTCTCGATAACATTGAGCGGCTCGTGGAGTATGCACCCATCGGGCCGCGATTCAGTAACCTTGTTGTGCAGTCCTTGCTGGTTCTGGTGAAACGAGTCCCGCCTGCGAATCGACGTTTGTTTGTGGTGGCCACCACGAGCAATAGCGAGGTACTTGATGTGCTAGAGCTGCGGTCGGCTTTTCAGGCTAGTCTCCAGACGAGCTGGCTGTTACCAGAGGAAGTCGCAAGTGTGGTGCGCGGTTCTGGGTTCGCATTCGCTTCCGAGAAAGAGCGCAACAAGGCTATTGAAGCGCTCTCGGGAAAACGCCTCGGAGTGAAAAAGACGCTCATGTTGTTGGAAATGGCCAGAGAGACTACCCTCACGGGCAAAGATACCGGCGAATCAGAGGAGAACCTGGTGCGCCTCGATCGACTGTTGCAGGTTCTGGCGGACGTGACGTGACCCCATGGCGCCCAAGAAAACCCTCGTATGTGCACCAGGCAGTGTGCACTGCTGGCAAGGCGACTGCTCGCGCGCCTCCAAGACTGCGAAAAATCCCTGCAGCGGCGTGCAGTCAAAATCCGCCCACCAACGTCTTGTAAAGAGTATGATGCAGCAAACGAGCGCTAGATCATATATATCACGGGCACATAGCCAGAATGCCACCTTCCATACTATTTCGTGGTGCGCATCCGAAATCCTTCCACCAGGGTCATGCAAAAGGCGTCACACAGCGTACGGTCGCTGGTTTATCCATCTCAAAGACGCATAACCAGAACGACAGTATCGATGCAATTCAAGCGCAGCGCCGGCATACACACGAGGCAGCGCGTTGGCACCAAAGGTCGTAGCCGCAGCCGGCCAAGCGCCGCTCGCACCGCAGAGCGTTCTAGCAGACGTGGATGCATTCCTCACATGATACCGAGTCTCTGAGCGCTGCAGATCCTAGTGGAGCGCTGCGTACAGGGCGCCACGCTAGCGCAAATCGGTTATATGTTCCTGACGCAATCGCGCACCGAGGAATTCTGGTTCGGCGCTTCGATCGTCAATCATTGAAGAAAGCACAAGTCTCTGGAGCCTGGTTCCCGATGCAATCACGCTCCACGGGAATTCCAGTTTGATCTATTGATCGTGTACTGGAAACGAAACGAGTTCCCGCTAACATCGACAATGCATGCACATTGCCAACGAGCATTCCAGACGCTGCGCTACCTACGGCCTGGGAATTAGTACGGATATCAGTACGGGTGTGTTCCAAGCAACGATATTGATAGCAGCAGGGCCATGATGCAGTGGAAAGCGTGCAAGGCCTTGACCAACACAAGGGAGTGAACTGCGGTCCAGAACGAACGCACGCTCAGAAGCATGCTAACCGCGCCCTGTAACGTTTGCATCGCTCACCAAGGCCATCAGACTCGATGCACGGAACGTGTTGCGCAAGTCAACGAATGAATGAACTCGGAATCATCGCGCTGGTATTCCAGAGATCATGCATCGGTGACGCTTGACTGGGTGTTGGTGCGTACGCAGACGGCAGCGTCGTGAGGTCCGCCAACGCCGCTGCGTACAGCGATCGCGTCCCGCCCAGACGCGACGGTGACAACGATGAGGCCGCTCGTTGATGCGACATGCGAGCAGCGCTTCGTGGCGGCGGGAAAACGTTCCAAAAGCGCAAGGTTTCATCGCCCGCACCGGTTACTATAACGGAACCGTCGGGGCTGGCAGCCAAGTACAGCACACGCAGCAAATGTCCGGTGAGTGTGACCACCTTTTGCATGCTCGGGTATCGCCAAAGCACAATCTGATTCTGGGAATAGCCATGGGTACTTACGAGCTCGTTGACGGCGCGGCTCCAGAGCAGGTTGCAAACCTGGGATCCGGTGTCCACGCACTGGAGCAAGGAGCCGGTGGTTGTGTTCCACAGACGGATACATCGATCCGCAGTGCCGCCGCCGCTAGCCAACAAACAGTGCTGGTGCGGGGACCAAGCCACCGCCTTCACTGCCGCTTCATGCTCTTCAAATCTAAAGAGCGGGCGTCGCGCTTGCGGTGTCCAGATGAAGAGTTTGTTATCGTTGCCTCCGCTCGCGAGTTGGGTTTGGTCGAAACTCCAACGCAGGCCGCAAACTTCTTGGCGATGCGCTTCAAGTGTTCGCACTGGCTCTCTGCCCGCACGAACATCGTGCTCCATGATCGTGCGATCGCGTGAGCCACTTGCGAGCAGCGGCCCGTTCCAGGCGAGACACCCGACGCGTGCCGTGTGTCCGGTTAGCATCTGGGCTGCCTCCTGGCGTGTCGGATCGTACAGATGGACCACCCCGGAGGCTAGCCCAACAGCAATAAGGTCACCGGACGGTGCCCACGACACGGAGCAGACACCTTGGGGCGGGGTATCCAGCTCGCACAGCTTGGATACTTTGGAATTATAGGCGTTCCATAGATAGACGGAATTGCCCAACCCAACAGCGAGGATATTCCGGGCCGACCAGTCGAGCAGATTGAGGTAGAAATCATCCGCGAGATTCGGAGCATCCAATACCTTAAAGGGGACTCTGCTTATTTTCCGCTGTTTCCGTCTCAGGCCAAGCCCAAGTTGACGAGCAATGGTTGGATCCGCTGCAAGCACAGGCGATGTTCGCAAAGCATCGAGACGAATCGGTGAGCCGTTATTCTCTGAGTACTGGCGATGACGCGGCGACGGGCTCGATTCATGCACACTGGTATCCTGACGAGAGAATTCCAGCAAGCTGCGACGAGCGACCACTGGTGTCGCGGACGAGCTCGAGACGTGGCTGGCTCCCGGCGAGGCGGCCACTGGCGAGTTTCTTGTTGCTCGGGTCGGATTCGAGTGCCGGGGCGGCGTGGCCAGTCCAAAGCCGGGTTCTGGACGACGGCCGCTCGGTGGTGGTTCCGTTGGCGATGTACTCTCATTCTCCGCAACGAGTGCATCCATATCGGTAGCGAGCTCAGTGCGCGTCGTATTCACCTCGTGCAGCAATTCGTTCTCCAGGATGATCGCGTACGTGGATGGCCCACCAGGCGCTGATACAACGAATCGCCCGGTCGTACTCGGCGAAATCCCCGGTGTGGAAGTATTCGGTGCAGCACCTCCGGTTCCGCTGGTCTGGGTGAGGTATGCAGCTTCGTTCGCAGATCGTGTAGCTGACTCGATCGTAGCATGTTGCGCATGCGGCGGTAAATGAGCGCTCAGGGCCAGAACCGCGTTGGCGTTTGCTGCGCCTGGACGCGTCACGGTACCGCCCTCTGACCAAGTGATGACGCCCTGAAGCTCTGTGACTCGGCTGCCCACATCCGTGGCAAGCATCCCAGGCGCGAGACTCGAGATGCCGGTGCCTCCGGGGCTTGCCAATGTACCCCGCATGAGCGTTCCTGCCAAGTGTTGAACGCTTCCCCTAAGCGTTTCCATTGAGTAGAGCGCTCGTGGGTCCGCGAAAAGCTCCATTGCCAGATCAACTACTGCCACGTCATCAGCGGCATCACCGAGCTCTGCTGCTGCCTGTAGCAGAGCACGGATTTGCTCTACAGTGGAACTGCGGGACGACGACGAGACGCTGTGGTTTGCATCGCGTTGCTCGCGGTCCATGCGCTCCAGGAGATCCGCGAGCTCTCGTTCACGCCGGCTCTGACGACGTGCCGGGGGCTGCTCTGCCCGCGATGTTCGTGCTGGACGCTCGCTCCCATCATACGCTCCATTACGTGCATCGGACGCTCTGCCAACAGAGAGTGTTGCAAGCAGGGTCTCGAGCTCAGCTCGCACTCCAGCGCGCTCTGCGGCCGCTAGACCCCGATTCGGACTCGTGCCGGACTCTCGAGACGATTCCACTGGTGGCTCGTTCACGCTCCGACCCAGGCGACTTTGGTAAGTCAGTGTGCCCTCATCCGCATCAGGCGATGTTTCTAACTGCAGCGAGCGCTGTCCAGCGCGTTCTGACCCTGACACCAGTAGTGCCGGAGCGCTTGGACTAGCCCCGAAGATATCAGACCAATCCCGCCGTGCGTTCTCAATATACCGCTCGGCTGCCTGCGCCAGGCTTAGTTCCGACTCTATCTGGTGGCCAGGAACGAAAGTCGCAAGCGCCTCGCTCCCCTCAACGTGGCGTGCCCTAGCTGCTATCAAGAGCCGACGCTGGTGCATCGGCGACGTGTCTCGTAGCCTCCGAGACGGACTGGACTCGGTCACTTGTCCCACATCTGAGGCGTTATTCTCACTTTCAGCAGCAATGTCTCGAGATGGAGTGTTCCTACCTTGAAAACTAAGCTCTGTTGCAACCTGCAGTTGAAAGCGCAGTTGCGTGCTGTCAAGTCCGAGCGCTGAGTCACGTTCCCGTACGGGAATGAAACGATCTCCTGAGCGGCGGGATCTTCGTGGCGTCCAAGCCGTGCTCATCACAACTCTCTCTTATCTTCCACGATAGACCAAATTGCACCAACTTGCAGCAACATCAACGCTGTTTATGGCGCTGTACGACTGGACAGCATCTCAGCGCATGCGTGCAGTGCGTGCACGCAACACAGCACGCATCCCAGAACGGCCGATGCGTGCACTGCGGCGGCAGACGGCCATGTGGCGCGTGCTGCGTGCGCGCGTGATCGAAACGGTCGATGCAGAGGCGACGGCCGACGCGAGCTCCTCACGCGTACGATGTGGCATCGATACATCGAAGCAAATTCCTATGGATGCTTTTGCGCTTGTGGTAAAGCTCGGCTTGCCGGCACGTCGCACGCAGCAACCTCCGAGCCTGATATCCCGCTAGGTCTGGCCAAAGGGGTTGCCCCCAGTCTCCGAGGAGCATCCGCAAAGAGCTTGGTACTTGCGGGGTCGACAACTCGATCGTGCCACGGCGCGCGACAGGGAAGACTGCTTTTGAGCCGGTGGAATGCAAAAGCGTCTGGAGGGATATGGTCGTCTTTTTTGCCGGGAGCGTCTAGATACATCGGCGCGTACGAGGTACTCCGGCTAGATTCACCGCTTTTGAACCTCAAAAAAGAAGGGGATTCATACGCACTGCTCTGAATGCTATGCAACGTGAACGTTCCCCTGCACATTCAAAACTCTGTACGCTGAACGTTCACTGTGTCTGCAAATCCGGGAACGTCCGAGCAGGATCCTCCGCTCGATGCTAGCGTATGCATTGAGCAGCTACTGTGAAGGGAAGCATGGCTAGCCGCTCGTCGAACATAGGGCCAGGGCCTGGAATAACGGACGCTTTCCCGCATTTCGATAAGCCTTGCGCAGTTGTGGGGATTCCTGGTCAATAGAAACGCCCAGTCGATCCAGCACACCGGTCAATACGGTACCAGCAATATCGACATCCGCATGTAGGATGGCGCGCAATCGGTGCTGGTGCGAGCGCCGGCACCCAGTCCAGGTGCGTTGCGGCGTTGCGGCCGGCGTCGTCGATGATCTGCCGTCGCGAAAGTATCTCTCGCGGTAGACGCCGCGCGAATACTCGGCCTTGTGTCCAAAGAGCGCCAAACAGCATGGTTTTCATCAGCAGCGTGCTCTTCTCCAACAGAACGCAATGGTTCTTGAAACTGCGTAAGCGTAGTTGTGGTGTGTCAGGTGGCCGCCACGGTAGCAGCGTGCAGCAGGTACCTGCGCTAAGCCCGGTAACCAGACTCGGCAACAGTCGCGTCCGAGTCGCCTCGCCGAGGTGTTTGCGCATGAGTGCGCCAACAACCACACCCATCACGGTCACCGGCGATAATATTGACTTGACTTCGGCGCTCCGTGAACATGTTCTGGACAAAATCGGGCACGTAGTGGAAAAGTTTCCAGGACTGGTGACCCGAGTCGAAGTGCACCTGTCTGTGGCGCATAACCAGCGCATCAAGAACGCGCACGACTGCGAAGTGACGGCGTATGCGCGTGGGCGAGTGCTTCGTGCGTCTGTAAAAATGGAGAATATGTATGCTGCGATAGATCTGACAGCAGATAAACTGAAGCGCACGCTCCGAAAATACAAGGAGCGATTGCATGAGCACAGTCCCACTGCAGATCTGGTCGAAGTTGCGCTTTTGGAAGACCGACGGACCCGAGCATCCTCTCCGAGCGCACCTGTGGAGTCCATGGACGGGTTGGCTTCCGTGCCGGCAACGAGCCCTGTTCCGGTGGATGACGGAGCGCCCTACGAAGGTAGCAAGCATCGCCGAGAGGTAGAGTCTGAACTGGAAGAGATGGGTATCGAGCCGAGCCGCGAAGTCGTGCGGAAGAAGCGCTTCCCTATGCCGCTGCAGACAGTCGAGGAAGCGGTACTTTGCTTGGATTACATCGATCATGATTTTTACGTTTTCCGCAATGCCGACACCGGCGAAGTCAATGTCGTCTATCGCCGGAGGCATGGGGGCGTGGGCCTCATCGAACCCGAATCCTAAGTTGATCGAGTGGGCGGATGCATGCGCGGATCCCACGTTTCTCTGGTATTCGTTGAGAATGGAGTTGTAGGCAGACCAGTGAATTCTGAGACGCCTGTACAAGCGCTCCGTTTTTGCTTCGGTTTGGTTTCCTGCAGGTATTCACTTAAAGGAATGTATGCTGTAGATTGGAAGAGGGGTTGCGGAAAGAGCTGTTGCTGTCACTGATAGCGTCCGAAAACGTCTTTACTTGTACAAGTCAGTGATTCTACGGCCAGCAAGTGGATGAATCACTCGCCTCGTAGCCGATACCCTGAACGTCGTGCATTCGAGACGGAACTTATCAAACTCGGTTGACACGACTGTCGCCTCGTCAATCCATAATGCGCCATGCGTTCCCTGAGAAACACTAGGAAAGAAGCCACTGGACGTAAAGTCTACTTGCGATTGATACGCACGCTGATGAAGAGACACGGATGGACAAAGCAGTCGGTATGCTCGTATGGGAGATCGCTCCACGTCGAAAAGCACACGATCGACTTGGTACTGGAATGCGAATGCCTTGTACAGGAGGTATGACTGTTCGTCTCACTCGACGAGGCACCATCCGGATGAAATGGTAGATTTGTGCACAGGTATCCAAAGACGGGGAAGCCGCTGCTTGTAATGAGGAGACTAACGAGCAGGACGAAAACCTGGGCACCAGTGGCGATTCACTCGGATGTTCGCCATCAAACCGTTAAACGGAACGGATTGTTTAAAAACGAGTTCTTCGTCAAACCGCCGTTCGTGACGTCTTCTGCCCACATTCTCTTGTCTTGCCCGAAGACGGCGTCGCTTTGCATCGCACGAAAATAGTCAAGTAGAACGCAGCCGAGACGGGTTGAGTGGATCCTCGTGCTAGCGAATGCTCCCTGGTTCAACCATATGGCAGGCGTTTCCTCTGTTATCGAACGGCATTTTTACACACACGGATCGATCGGCGTGTGGTCCGCATCCGTGTCACCGAAGTTCTTCGGCAAGTAATTCTCTGGTACCTCCACCAGTCGTGAACTGCTCGGTTGCTCCTCTGCTCGTGCGCAGAAGCGAGCAGAAACGCGCTATTCGCTTTTGTGGGTATGCTCGCGACGGAGAAGCGGACCAGAAGATATTTTAGGAGCAGAAGATGCGTACATAGAGAAGAGAGCTTCGAACAAAACTTCCGCCTAGGGTATCCTAATCTAGTGGAAAAACGGATGTTGATCATCCTGAACACGTAGATCCCATCCTGCCACGTAAAGTGGAAGGAGAAGAAACAACCGTTCAAGTAGGAAAAAGATCCTCCAAAACTAGGCGACGAGTGACCCGAAGCGAAAGCTGTCGGAGCGAAAAGATTAGTCTGAAACCATCGTAAAGATGCCACGTCCTGACACACATCAACATCCGGTATCGTCGTAAACGTGGTATGTAGGGCACCATTTCGAGTCGCGAAGCTTCTTGCTCACGGAAGTCTCGCCTCAACGCACATCCTCATGCGACTTCTCGAGAGACTTGCGGACACAAGGCTGCCTATTGCCCGAATTCCTCTAGAAGTTTTCGATGAAAACTACGTGCGGCAACATAGCTCATGCTTTTGACAGAGGATGCTATACGACCTGATCCTGAGATCAGAGGGAGTTCCACACACGCATCCTAGCATACCTTGATAAGTAGCCGTGCCACCCCGGGGATCGAAACACACACAGGTCGGGTGCCGAAAAGCATCAAACCAGGTTCGAACAACATGCGCGTACAATCTCGAGGGCTTCATGAAGCGCACTCTGGGGGCGTTGTTCCCGTTCCACCCTTCGCTTCCTGGTTCAGAACATTTCTGACTAGTTGAAGGGCCTCTACGCTTTAGAGAGTACCTGAGCGTCGAAATAGCGCTCGCTGACGATCTGTGCCATGCGTACTTGGGACCGTGCGTGTGCCATCAACGGCATCGAGTGTGCATTCGCCAAGCTGTCCGACGACTCGTAAAGGAAAGGACCGATGGATCGCATGCCCTAGTGGCAGTCTATAGTGCTGGGCTTTCTCTAGCGTGCGAATGCTTCACCTCTGCTCCTTCAATGAGCGTGAAAATAGAGTGCAGGAAGGAATTCTGCAGAATTCCCAATAAAGCGTTTCGGATGACGTGCACGCATCACGAGCACGCGTGCACGGTACAGCGACTAACGTTGAAGATCTTGTAACAATACCGAAAGCAAAACATTATATGCGATAAGCTAACCGAGCGTCAGACGCTGAGGCGTTCGAAGGTCGGAGGCTTGGTTCGGTAAAAGCCCAGCAGCGACAGTACTCGTAAGCACGCTGTGCACTGAGACGTGAATGCGTCGATCAACATCGGAGCAGCCTCGTGCTTCCGGAGCATCCAGCGGATTTGTGGCGAACGAGCTCTCCATGGAACTCTCCATTATTCTGCATGGGCATTATGCTAAAACACTGAAACCTATCAGATGAAATCATCATTGACCAGGAGAGAGGGATTGGATTCTCGCCAGCATGCTGATCCCAGAACAGCCACGATCTGCGCTCTGTTTGCAGGGGCTGTGTTTAGCTCTATACATGGAACAGTGTCTAGAGACAAGCACCCAGCAACGTTCGCATAGCTGCAAGACGATGCGCTGGTAGGCTCGCCGGTTACGCGCGCTGGGTAAGCATGCGCTGCTCACGGATGGTGTTTCGGGGAACGTGGCATATATCTGTTTTGCAGCAGATCGAATAAGCATCGTTAAAGCCATATAATTCATGCGCTCTTCACGGAATCATGCGAGGAACAGCATGACCCGCCTCGTAAACGAGCGTCGACGGCATCCGCAGACGCCTGGCGTATCTCCGGCAGACACGGGCGTTCGAGCAAGCACGTCCCCGAACGCTACCTATCACATCGATGACACTGCTTTCTGCACACGAAGAATCTCACAGCGATGCAACTTTGCCGATGAGCCCGATCAAGTTCACGAGTGAGCCTCCATCAAAGGCTCTTCGATAATACGATGCAACCGTTGATGGGTAAAATGGTGGAAAGTTGTACCGACATATTTCTCAAGATGTGAGAGCTGCATGCGTATCCTCGTAGAAACTGCATCTCCCGCCCCGATCTCCCACCGGACGGCTCTGGGATCCATAATGTCGCCTGGCGTGGTCCCTGGATCATCGAACAGTGTCAAACGCGTTACCTGAAGCATGCAGACGGCGCGTCGCCGAGCAGCTTGGACCAGTGCACTTGTCCACGTCAGGTTTCTCGACTCGCTCCGGGCGACATTGCCCTCGCATCTTGATGTATTGCAGTCGTGTGCCGGGGACAGCAACGCAACTGCCGCCACGGCCGCGCATATATCCATCGCGCGAGACGCAGGTTGCCCAAGTCCAAGAGAAGCATGCCTCCAGGCACGCAGTTTCGCTACCATCGGCACTGGTGCTGACGTTGCTTGCCGGCGAGGAAACTTTCCATGCGACGCAAATAGACCCAGACATATCCATAGAAATCAGAACAAGGTTCGACAACCATGGACCCGAGTCTTGATCGTACCGGGAGCATCGATCCACCGTCCCGCTTCGTCTTCGTGTTCGATGACGGTGCCTTCGTTGACTATTGGACGACCTAGGCGTCCGCAGTGTATCCCAAAGCGGCACTGAAACGACTGCAACACCCTTCCGAATCGCAACGAGCGTACAATGTGCAGGTACGCGTTGACGCATCGCCGGCACGCTCAGCGGTAACGGAGCAGCGGTGCTGCTGTACCCCAGAGCACCTTGATAAAATGCCATCTCATTTCACTTGGATGCTGTGGATCGTTTGCGCTCCTTCCTACCGCGTTTGGCGGTAGTCGAATTTGGGCCAGTTACGGCAGCGTATTTGGCGGCGATGCGGTCACATAGAGCTTCAAGTTGCGTGGCCCGATCTTCTCGTTTAGAGATTATCGCTTCCTGCAACGCAGCAAACTTGTTGCGCTCACTCTTGCCCGGCTTCCGAGCACGATGTGTGCTACGCTTCGCGCGCCCAAGTAGGGTTTTGCGGCTACCTGCATAAGCCGGTGTGCGTTCAAGCTCGCCCTTGCTGAGCGCATCATCCAGTATCTGGATAAAACGCGAGATGTCGCTTTCGTCGCTGTACGGGATATGATCGATGAGATGCTCCACTTTGCCACAAAAATTTCGGTAATGGTTCAGGACGTCTTCGCGTTCCATGTCCGAGTTCCGATACTTTGCTTCAAACGCGACAATATCTTCCTCTGTGATTCGACGCTGGCACGTTCTGAAGAAACGGTGCAGCGCGTCTAGCGTGCTCTCTTCAACCAGGTGTTGTCCTTCGTCCAAGCACTTACCAGTTTCATCGTAGTATGCTCGCTTCTCCTCGTCGATCAACGTTTCGTAAACGCGCTGCAGTTGGAGAAAATTCTCGTGCGCCTCTCGAAGCGCGGCTGGGTCGCCTGCCCTGCCCCCGGCATGAACGCGGTCCGGGTGCACGGACAAGACCAAGCGTCGGTAAGCTTTCTTTATCTCATCCGGTGTCGCCGTACGGCCGACACCAAGAATATCGTATAAAGACCGCGATTCACTCATCAGTCTTATCCGAAGGCCCCCAGTGCGCACACTCCTGGTGCAACAGCTGTTCAAAAAAAAGCGCGCCGCGCGAGGGCGTGCCCGCGCCGTAGTCGCAGCTTCGGTCGCTGTTCCACGGAACGAAAACGTTCTGCGACCATAGGGTTCATGAATATCCACCTGCAGACGCTTCCCAGCCTTTTCCAACCTGCCACCTGCTATCGACTGCAGTTGGTTCTTTTACACCCTTCGAGCTTTAGAGGCTGCCCCATAGAGGTAAACCTCCTCCGCTGCTGGGGTCTCGTGTTCAGCACCGCACACCTCCTGATACCGATAGCGGCGTTAAAGTATCGGTTCACGAACAGCATGCGTTTATTGCCTCTGCTAGAACTCACCTTTGGAAGGACTGCTAGAACTCGTGCCCTCTGTACCACTACAGTCTCGTTATCGTCCCGTCGGGCAAATATCTAATCTCGTCTATACCCCATCTGCTTCTCGTTCTTCTTTATCGTCAATTGCTCCTCTTCGCTCAGTGATCGACGAAACGATACTTTCTTTCGTTTTTCTTGTTGAGCCCGGCGACATTAGACCTCCAGGATCCCTGAATTTGTTTTCAATGGCGTCCCCTTGGATTTTTTATGTCTTCAAAACGAACGCACTTCGAGCGCATCTGCCATAAACCGCGGCAATGCATTTGATAACACACACCTGGGACTGGAACACCAGTGAGGTGCGAGACTTTAAACGGAGCGCCTGTCGCATATGACACGATGCCAGGGATGCGCTCTCGAGTGTCGATAACCAGCGCCATATCTGCGTGGATATCCAGGTTCGTGTTTCAGCGATCCTACATACCCTGCGTCGCAGCGTACCACCGATAAACATCGTACGATTTGCCCAGCTGCTACGCGTACGCAGATAGTCCAGGGCGTTTGCTTCGCTGGTGAGGTCTGCGGCTTCACGACGACCTGTACCTTGGCCGAGTTCTTGACTGGAAATGCACGTTCAGCCGTCGTACGTAGAGGCGACACTGGCAAATGAGTAGTGACGCGCTGGCGAACGAGGCTCCCGTCAACTACGACCTGTTGCGGCAGTTGAGTCACTCGCTGCCCGAGTTATGGGAGTTTTACGAGTCCGTTATCTGCGCTCCCAGTAACATGCGTCCGTCTGAGGGTCGCGTGCCGACCTCGTTGGACAGCCAGGAGCACGCTCAAGGAACGTACCCAACTAGGCCGGTTGTCGAACGACCGTTGCACGCTGCTCCGAAACCCCCCGTGTCCCTGCAACGGCGGCAGCGGGTAGCGGATCGCATCTGGGAGCACCTCTGGACCAAGGCACGGGAGGCATCGCCGACTTTTCGTGCCGCTCGCGCCTTACTCGCGCGTATCGTCGAGCGCCTGGAGGTGCTCATGTACCGTCGCGCCGTAGACGGCTCCACTTACGCAAACATGGCGAGTCACCTGGTGCGGCGTATTCGCAGCTGGGACGTTGAGCGCATCGCATCCGTCGAGACGCTATTTCTATACCTATCCGCTACGTTCGTTCACGACATGCTCGGTAATACGAACGGCTGATTCTTCCGTTGGACTCCGCAGAGACGGGAGCGGTGCCACAGACTGGAGCATCTGGCACCGTCATGCCGACTCGATCGCGGCGTTGATAATTTTGGGATACGCTACAGACGATTTGTGCACTGTCTGCGGCTGAAACGGAGCAGGACCGCGGCCATCCTGTGGACGGTATCGCTATGATGGACGAGCTGCTGACCCGCGCATGACCGCTGGATCCGCACGCGCGCCACGAGAACCTGAAGATGCGAAGCTCGTACCAGCTCCGATATGTGATGTGGAATTCCGGCGAGATACTGATACCTCATCAACGCCGACAAGCGCTACGCTGAGTGCGCGTGTGCGTTCGATGCAGCCAGAGTGTGCGTCGCATTTGCTGATGCCTCTGCAGAAACCAGGTTCCTTGGCGGAGAGCTGCTTTGCCGTGCACGTTCAAAGCAGAACGCAATGTACGGAGCAGCCTGCTCCTGGCAAGCCGTGAGGTAATCCAGCAGAGCAGGGTGGTGTGCGAGCTCTTGACGTTGGCGCAACACCTGGTAAAACGCAGTCTGACTGAGCAGCAATTCTTTCTCGACATCATTCATTTCATGTCCCTGTTCGGTTAGGCGCTGCCACAAGTGCAGTTCGCGTTGTACAACGGCATCAAGAACGAGGCCGATGGCATCCAGGCTCTTCCCTTCGGCATCGGCGATCTGCAGAAGTAGCAGCGCGTTCGAACTGAGCGCCGTCAGAGGAGCGCGGGCTCCCGTTTCTCTGAACCAGTTCACGAGCTCATCAAAGTCTTGGAATTTGCTGCATCCAAGGCGCTGGTACGCTCGGGCACGCTGGAGACGCAGCCGTGCCTGCATCTCCAAGGCGCGATCATCCGGATTCGCTGCGCGGCAACAAAGCACCGCTATGCTGAGGTAGAAGAGCGCGTCATCGACATCATCGGTGCAATCTTTCTCGATCCGAAGGAGATCTTGCGCAGCATTGGCATAGTCACCGTCGAACAGGAGCTGCAGCCAAAGCCATTCGTGATGCTGGCGCTCCTGCAGCCACTCACGTAAGAGCGGTGATTTGTAAGCAAAAAGCTTCACGAATTCGTGGCGCTCGTGCCACCAGTCGAACGCGTACCAGGCAAACGGTCGACCGAGTTCCGCGAAGCACGTCTCTAAAAAGGCCGAGGCCGAATCCGGATCCTCGAGCACTTCTTCAGTGTCCTGTGCGATACGCATCAGAATCTCATAGATGCCGTAGTGGCGAGCGAGGCGAGACGCTTCGTCCACAAAGCCCGCTAACCGAAGGTGTTCCAGCATCGTCACTGGGCCCGGTCGCGATTCCACGGTGCCGCTATCGACTGCTCGCTCGAGTTCGATCCGAGCCTGAACAACATGGTAGAGGGTCGCGAGCGCTGAGGCGGTCTGCAAGCGTTTTTGGCGCGCCAGATATGTAGGTAGTTCCTCCGTCACGCCGCGCAAAAGCAGGTTGAGCGGTGATTTCGACGAATGGAGCCAGGGACATGCTCGCCGTTCGAGCTCCTGCAACTCGGGTAAAGCTGTGCGCACGATACAAACGCCGTCCAGGATAAGGCCGGTCGCGTAGCGCGCAACCTGCAACAAGCTTTGGACATAGTCAGCACTGACATCGTCCTCACTTGCGAGGAATCGTGCGCGCTCGCTCGTGTAAAATTCGTTCATTACCGAAAGGATACCCTGAACGTTATCACCTGGAGCGCGCTCCGCCGCGCTCAGTGCCTGGATTTGGCGATCCAGTACGTCCCAGGCACTAGATGATTTCGCGTTCAGCATGCATCGAAGGGCGTAGAGAATATATATGCTATAGATCGATTGCGATATGTTCAGACGTTCGCTCAAAGGCAAATCATCCCAGAGTTTTTCCTTTGCGTCGTCGGCACACCCGAGTGCCGAGTGCGCCAGGAGAAAACTGCAGAGCCGTCGCATCCATTCGCGTTGCATTTCCAGAACTTGCTGTTCGAGAGCGCCTTGCACAATACAATTCAGGTTACGCTTCAGTATGTGCTCGTGAATTTGGCGAACGGCGATGGATACGTGTTCTCTGTTCCACCGAGACCGAGCGTTGTGAAAACTGGCCAGTGCAGCGGAGCGCTCCCCAGCTGCTTCCAACGCCAAAATATTCAGGACCTGCTCCCAGATCGCGCGTCGCGGGAATGCATCACGACCAGATAAAACATCCGCTTCGCTGGCTGCGGATTCAACTCCCGTGGGTGCACGGTACGGGAGCAGAATCTGATCCACCCGGCAGTCGGCATGCATGCAGAGGACACCGGTCTCGCTGCTGGCACCGAAGCCGCAAATCACCGAGCTCGAATCGCCAAAGCTTGCATCCAAAGACAGCGCAATTTGCCCGCGAACTTGCTGCGCAGCAGCGAGCCCCCAGGCAGCACTCGCCCAGAACAGCATCCCCGAGCATTGGTCAAATACGAATACCAATCCGTCCGCGCAAGTCCAGTAGAAATGCAAAAAGACCTCTTCGACAGCTGCGACGCGAACGTTTGCCAACGGTACCGGCCCACCGAGCTCCCAAATGGACTCGGGATGGTGACGTACACTCACCGGGGTCACCCATAGCTGCAGTTGGTATTCCCCGTGATCGGGTCGCAGCTGGTCGGACTCGGAGGCTGCGGTAGCAGCCTCTTGGTTACTTTCCTCCGATTCGGCGACAGAAAACGTTGCGGCACCGAGTACTGCATGTGTGCCATGATCCGCCGTGCCCAAATAAAGCGGAATCAGGTCCGAGCGATGAACTTGTAGCACTTGGGATAGCCGCTCAAACACTGCGGACGAAACCGAACGCAACGTCACTTGTGTGTCCGTCACCTGCCATGTCTCTATCTGGCTCTGGCGAAGAATCCAACAATCCCAAGTTGCGGCATCCCGCTTTGAACACAAGTAACCGCCGTAGCCGTACATGCACGCATAGTCTTCTGCACGATGCGTGTCCTGCATGCATCGTGACGGGACACGTGTCCACGTCCGCCACTGCTGGAGCCATCGGCGCAGTGCAGTTGCCGCCTTCGCCCGTCCCTCCGTCTGACGCCCGCGCAAAACGGACACTGTGGGATCCAGTCTGATCGTGACAAGTTGCTGCGAGCCGAGCACTAGTGCCACCCGTCTGCCTCGATCGAAGCAAAATATGTCCATGACTTGCTCGGGGGTTTCATCTGCAGCCAGCAGTTCAGCTAGCGGCAACTCGCGACTCGAAACAAGCAACGTTCTCCCATTGCGTGTTGAGTTCGACGGGCGCTGAACCTCGGGCGAACCTGCGGGGCGTCCATCGGAAACCGGCTTCGTTATGATCAACATACGTAGCACGGCTGAGGCCTGCAGACGGCCCGCTCTGTCCGACGGTGCTTCCGAACAGTGCGCGATAAGTGCTACAAGCAGTTCAGTGCCGTTCGCTAGAGCGCTCGCCGCAACTTGGCGCGAGCTCTGCACCCATGCGTGCCGCGGCAGTCGACAGCCACTGGCACTCCAGCTTGCGTCCGCAGTGGCGCTGTCCCAAGCAGCCGGCACGGACCCGGTTCCGGCTTTGATCAGCCCCTCTCCCAGCAGTGGTCGAACAAGGAAGATCCAGCTCCCTGCGACTATGATCCAGTTGCCCTGCCACGCACCATTTTGCACAAGGCGAGCGACGTAGCGTTGCTGGCGATCCCGCACGTCGTCCTCAAACAGCTCGACTGATAGCGCATCCTCGACCTGCTGCGGCAGCCGAAGACGCAAACGCCTCACATCCATATCGGTTAAAGCCAGCGTCCGAGCAAAAAGGACGTCCTATGAGAGCACCTCCCCGCACCCAGGGAAGTACCCTATGAGCAGACGGACACCGCTCGCTCAACACTAGGCGCGGCAAGTCCGCTGGCGCGCCGACTACAGTTGCAGCAGCACTGACGCTCGCGTTGCAGTGCCGTGCAGCCGCCAACTATGACTGATGCTGGCGACTTGGCTTCCGTCAAGGACGCTGACCGGCTTATTGCCATCATCGGGGACGAAGATACCGTAACTGGCTTCCTTTTGACTGGAATAGGCGACCGAACACGCCCGACTGACCCGACGTACCTGGTGGTGCGTCGCGACACCTCCGACGCGACCATCGCTGAGGCGTTCGAGCACTTCACTCGCCAACGCAAAGATGTTGGGATGGTTTTGATTACGCAGAATATAGCGAATAGGATACGGAGCAATATTGAAGGCTACACCGGGCGTGTCCCAGCGGTCATCGAAATACCTAGCAAGGATCAAGTCTATGATCCGAGGCAAGACACACTTATGCAGCGTGTGCAACGTCTTCTGGGTATTCGCGACAGGTAGGCGAAGAGCTGTTTTACAATCATCTCGAAAAGTTGTGAGCGATTTGGTGTGTGATGTTTTCAGCGACGACCGCTTGGCGTAAGTAACAGACACACGAATAGCATCGCGACGCCAAGCTGGAGTTTGCGTGAGCGACACCTCGTGCGACGCTTTCACACGAGCGTGTCGCAGCAGCGAACGACCGCCTTGTCAAGCGTACGTTCTTGCTCGACAAGGTGCTATCGTAGACCGGCGGAAGAGCGCAACGAAACCGCTTTGAAGAGTAATCTTCAAGCGAGCGAAATTCGAGTGCATCATTCGCTTCACGCTCACAGAGAGCGATCCGACAATGCCAACATGCCTCGGTCCGGTAATGGTTTCTTGAAAGATGTTTTTTGTTCTAGGGTGCGCAGGGTCGATAACGCGAACCGGACGCTTTCGAATATGCGGATACTGCCACTCGCCAGCGCACCTGCTTGATCTTCATAGCTGATGCCTCCGCTTTCCGTTAGACGTAGAGCCGTTTCCCTCGGAGGATCAGAGGCGGGAGCGATGGAGCGAACCTCCGTGAAAGAACAATGGTGCAGGTCTCGTGCGAGAGGCCGTCCCAGCTTTAGAAAGGCGATGGGTAGCGACCGTCCAGGTGTCGTCGACATCGACGTTGGCGAATGAGCCTCTCATATGGAACCGACGACTGATTCGGTACCTCAAACGAGATCGAGAGACCGTCCACCGCGTCGAGAAGCGTTGTCGACAGGGGAGTTCCAGAAGCGGGGTCTCCCGCACTGCGCGGCGTGACGCGGTGCAGCGGGTACGGTGTGCCTCTGGAGTTTCTTGGTGGCGATACTTCGGTCTCGGCTTCGGTTCTAGACTCTACGAGACTGGGCGTGAATGATACGCACTTGCGTACGGAGTGCGTGGCCGGTGTCTTCGTCCCCGAGCCGGACTGCCGTGGTCGTCGAAGGCGGCTCGTCAAGATGTCTTCGTGAACGAGTTTGACTGTCATCAACTGAGCAGCTGGCGTGCGTGGACTACGATCTTGATTTGTTTCCTGAAGCGGCGGCGGTCCAAAACTGCCTCTGCGACGAGGTCGTGCGGCACTGTTGGAGTCTGGATATGGCCGCAGTCCAGGTGTTCCACGCGGTGTATGCCCTGCTTTGGCGACTTGCGTCGAAAGGGTTACCCTAGCGGAGCTGGATGCACGTTGTCGCTCCAAAGCCGCTGTCTCTTGATGAAGATCATGCGCGATTTCGCGGGCAAACACGGGGTCGTCTCTTAGGAGCACCCACAAGTCTGCACGATGAGGTCGCAATTGCTCACGAATCGCTTCGATAACGACGCCTACTAGGGGATGTTTCAGTTGTTCGAAATGTCGACGCAGTTCAACCAGAGCCGGCAGGATGGTCTGCTCGAGACTCTGCCTCGCGAGCACTGGCAGCAGATGCCCCCGGAACACTTGCAGTGCTGTTTCCTCGGAAGCGTTCCCAGCACGTGGCAATGCGTCTCGAGTCGTCGGCCGCGCTTGAGCGGATGCGAGCCCTTGGGCGCTTCTCGGCGCTTCCAGGCCGGCTTGTGCCCCAGTGGTGCTTTGGATGGCGACTGGCGCTGTGGCGAGTGCTCCCGTTGTTCTCACAGTTTGCTTCGTTGCCGCAGGTAACAGCCACATGGCCGTCGTTTCCGTTTCCGTTTCTGCCTCTGTGATCCATTCCAGGGAATGCATCGAGGAGCCTAGCGTGCCGAGGTGCCAACGCTCGCCTGCGAGATTCCGGCTGGCGAGCAGCTTCAACGTATCCGAAACAACGTTGTACACGCTCGAATCCTCGTCCAGGATAGCGGGAAAGGGCCCCATCTCGCCGTCCAGTAGACCGCCAATGAGCTCCGCTGCGAGACGATCCGCAATCAAAAGCACTTGCTCATCCGTGCAGTTGCTTATCAAGTACTGGTATATTCGATGACGTGACGCTTCCTGTTGCGGAAAAGTGAAGCGCGCTCTCTCCGCCCGAGATTGGTGCATTCCAGCATGCTGGTTATATCGAGGGTGACAGGTACAGTCATTGAAGTAGAAGAGTGATTCGAGGAGCTGATGCACCCGCTCGGCAGGATTCCGTGGAAAGAAGACTCTCTCGAGGCACTGGCGGGCGAGCTTGCTCACGATCGGATCATCGTCTTGCGTTACGGAGAGGAAGAGGAACACGAGCCCGTCCTTTTTCGGCTTGACGAATTCTTCTTCGAGGAGACCTGTAAGCACCATCGTGGTTTGACGGCGAACGAGTGGAGACGGATCTCGCATTGCAGCTGCAATACGCACAGCGTACTGATCAGCAAGCCATGAAAATACACGACACATATCCGCGAGAATGAGCACCGCGTTATTCCGCAACACCGAGGAGGCGCTGGTCTCCAGTTCGCGAAGGAGCACGCTGGTCCCATGCCGGGCAAGGGTGTCATCGCCCCGAATGCAGAGTTTCCCCAGGGCCAGTAGTGCATAGGCGCGCAAATTCTCAGAGCTTCGCTCGGAATCAGCGAGAATAGCCTCTGCGCGCACTCGAAGGCGCTCGTCGTCGGGCGCAGCGAGGCCGCTCAAGACGAGCTCACTCCACGCCGTAAGCGCACACGCCCGCTCCTCCAGCGAGGAACAGGCGTATTCCGCTGGCTCAAGGGAGAGCAACTCGGAACAAGCCTGAATGAGCTCTTGGGACCAATGCGGGTCGGTGGCAACCCGTGCAAGGCACTGGATGAGCGCTGGTATCCGACCAGGATTGCCTCGGAGCTGAAACAGTAGAGTGCGCGCATCACTCTGGATAAGCGGGACCAGACGGCCGGCAGCGGGCGCCGTCTGAGCGACAACCTGAGTCACTTCATTGGCTACGGGATCGTCAGGATCGAGCTCAATCAGAATCCGCTGGTTAGACTCCAGAATATGCCGCACCACTGCCTGGCGCGCAGTTTCCGCATAGGATGTGAGTTGAGCAAGCAGATGCCAGGCGCCCGGTTGCCCCTGTGGATGCGCACTTTCACAGAGCCACTGATAGAGGGTGTCTGGTAGCGGCGCTCGCTGGCTTAAGCGATGCCACAGCAGGAACAGGAACGGTCGTCGTGGGTCTCCTTTCCCAGCCGCTATCGTGAGCACAGTGTTCCCAACGAGTGGGCACACCTGCGACTGGGTTTCCGCTGGTGCATCCGCGACGCTGTTTTGAGCGCTGAAGAGGAGCTCCAGAAAGCCTTCAAGGCACGCTTCAACGACAGCCGGCTCTGGATCGTAGACCAGTTGCAACACGCTGTCACACCAGGCGTTGATGAAGCGCTCTCGAAACGCACTCGGTGCCGAACTGGCGAGTCTTGTAACCTGCTGTGCAGCTGCGAGTCGTACCGCGAGGTGTGTATCTGCACAGCGCTCCTGCACAGCAGCCAGGATGCGATCTGCAGCTCTTGTCCATTCGCTTCGCTGCGCCAGCATCTCCAGCGTTATGAACGCGAGCGTGAGGGCACTCTTTCGCACGGGTGCTTTTTCGTCCCGCAATCGACTGATGAGTAGTTGGCGCTCACGGAGCAGCAGCGCTCGCGCCTTGGACTGATTCGCACCGGCAAGGTGATCCAAGGCTGCAGCTGTGGCAGTAAGCGCCCGTGCTCGGACCAGGGCATGACGATCACGTATTCGAGCCCAAATTGACCGATAGAAGAGCGCCCAGGCTACCGCGGCGTCCTCTGAAGACTTGGCGGGGTCATCATCCGGCTCCTCCTCGATGTTCGCAGCGATCTCCAAAGCCAGACATCGAACCGCTGCACGTGGATGCTGTGTGAGTTTCTGAACGAAAGAGCAGAAGCGGTAGATATCGGTCGATTCCATTGTGATCAAAAAGGATAAAATGCACTGTGCTAGAGTGGAGCGACGAACCGCCGTCTCCGGCGCTCGGATGCTTAAATGCTGAAGCAGAACAAGCACCGCGGCTGAGATTCGTTCCGTAATGCTTGTGCCCGCCTCTTCTGGGGCCTCTCTCCCGGCAGCCTGGAGAAGCTCACACAACGCAGTCGAAAGCGAGTGGAGCGCATTACTGGACGCTGCCGGGGTAGCGGTTGGGCTGGGATCGATAACCGGCGCCGCTCCTTTGAGAGAGAGACCCTCTATGAACAGATTCAGAACAGGACGTAGTGCTCCGCGAACGAGCTGCTCGGATGAGAATGCAGTCACCATGATCATATTCTTCCAAGCACTTCGAAAAACCTGTTCCTTCGAGCATAGCAGCTTGGTGGAACGTGGCTTGTTCAGCCCGACTGCAACCAATCTGCGGAGGATGAGTTCTGATGCACCGCTCAGGGATTCTTCGAGGCCCGCTGAGTTAGAATCATCATCGGCGAGCGGCGACCCGCGGTGACCTTGAGGCTGAAGTGGTCCTGTGACCGACACTTGTTGGATACCGATTCGCAGCAGATAGCGAATCCATGGTATGGAGTCGAAGAGAGCGGCAAGCGCGGATAGCGTTTTCGTGCTGACCTCCTCGACGAGCGCTCCGATTCCTTGCGCGCGCGTCATTTGCCTCAGGGCGTGCACAGCGGCCTTGAAGACGAAGGGAACGAAAGCTTCGGGCATGACGGAAAGTACACGCCAGTACGCCTGGCTAGCGAGCATGCTAAGCACCGCAGCCCTGAGGCGTGTCTGCGTGAACAAAACATCTGAAAGCCCGGTATTGGCTTGCTCATGGTCTTTTCCCTGTGAGTCCTCGGCTGAATCGTCGGAACTGGAGGCTCTATCACTAGTTACACGGCAAGTAGTCTGGTTTCGGAAGCGCTCGTCTCTCTCTTGTTTGTCGCCATTGCGAAAGTTTTGCTCCGATGCTGCTCGCTTCTCAGGTGCGCCCTCTTGGCTGAATTGCACGGCCCGCTTGCGACGCACTAAGGCAGCACCACACTGCTCTTCCAGCTGCATACCGACCCTGATCCATGCGTACAGCACTCCAATGATACTTGAAACGTCCGGACAGGAAGCATAGAGCCCCGTAACCACGGATTCAGCACCCGTATGAACGCTGTCGCCACCCTGACTCGCCGGCTGGACGTCGGTGCGCGCCGGCTCTCTGTTGACACCTTCCAGGGCCGATTCAAGAGCGAAACAGAATTTTTCCATATGGACAAGCGCCACCGGGATCTGATGCAGCGACAGCGTATCGTGCCCCGAGTCTAAAAACTCCAACGGTATCCGCTCAGCGTCGCCGTTCTCCGCTGATATATCCAGGCCTAGCGAGTCGCCTACGCAAAGACGACCAAGTGATTCCTCCACCTCAGCACGTGTTGGTTCTTCTGTTTGTCTGTACCAGTGAGCAATGAACCGTTCGTACTGCATCTGAAGCAGCAGCCTCCACGGTGAGAGCCAATCTGAATCGTCGGAACTCGAGCATGGCACTCCAATTGCTTGAAGAAGTTGGAACCAGATTGCCCCAGCTTCCGAGGAAGCAACTGCATTGCCGCGTTCGGTTCGCATTGTCACTTCTGCTCAACCTTGCCTCCTGGTTGTCGTCCAAGAGCGACGGTGCTCCGATATTCTCGTAACGACGCTCTCGTCCAATGACTTGTTGGTAGAGCTAGAGGTTCGTAGAGCGCCGCCGTGAACGCGCCAGCGCCTCCGCTGTGCCTGACGCGGCAGATTGGACAGGGCGGCCCGGGAATTCAAATGCGTCGTGGACGATTGTTTGAGCGACGGATTCTCGACAACGAGTCCGAAAGAAAGGGAACAGGGTATCTATCTCGGATTTGTATACTCTTAAGTTATGGTCTCTGTGTAAGATCACCGTTATCACCCCTTCGACGGATCCTCGACAACGAGTCCGAAAGAAAGGGAACAGGGTATCTATCTCGGATTTATATACTCTTAAGTTATGGTCTCTGTGTAAGATCACCGTTGT
>Ga0080006_1135010_pt1 | contig 51231 bp, 56 predicted proteins | sample RS3BMetagenome_FD_69209 | JGI IMG/M metagenome (GOLD analysis project Ga0080006, IMG submission 69209) | Ferric oxide microbial mat and aquatic microbial communities from Rainbow Spring, Yellowstone National Park, USA - RS3B (SPADES... ... | reverse complement strand
AAAACCCCTGGATTCTTCTGGCTTCTCTCCGAGCCTCTTTCCAAGTCGAGCGTTCAGGATTGGATGAAGAAGGTTGAGGCGAAACTCAGCTTCGAGCCAGTGCAAAGCTGGCAGCGAGCGACCGCGGTGGATGAAAGCGTGGTGAAGTGTGGGGGGCCAACCGCTGTACGTTTGGGTTGCTGTCGACGCGTACACGAGGCAACCCATCTGTCTGGTTGGGTGTTTCACTCACCAAGTAGGACAACAGAGAACGCGCTCAGGTTTCTCCGTGGACTGAGAACAAGGTGTCTCGGAGGCCCTGCTCACGGATAGGGGTGCATGGTAGCGTGAAGCCGTGATTAGAGGGGGGTTCCAAAACCACGTCCACCAGACCTTCGGGCTGAGGAGCTCCGTTGAACGCTTCAGGGCTACCTCAAAGACAGGACGAGGGTTTTCTACAACAACATAAACCCGAAGAAGACACTCTTTGCACCACTCGTGGACTTCCTCGAACTATTCATGCACTGGTACACGCAGTGGAGGTGACAAGAATTGGGCTTATCCGGACAGGTCCGTGTATTCGTCAAAAGGGTTATAAACATCCCAGTGTTTAGGTGTTGAGTGTAAATGTCTGTGTTTAGAACCGTTGTGCGTACCCTTCAAGAGAATGGTCAGGATATGATGGCGCCCGGCGTGATTCTTTGGCGTGACCATAATGTTGATATAAGGAACCGTTCTAGGCTGATTGTTGAGTCAAACCAGAAGGCGGTTGTGCGTATACAGGGTCAGGTGACAGCGGTGTATGATGGGGGGTCCTACGACCTCAACACGCCTAATAACCCCGTCTCCAACTTCTTTTCTCGGCTGGGTTATGGGGGTAACGTGCCGTGGCTCGCTGAGGTGATATTCGCAAGCCTAGCCAGGTTTGAAGCAAGAAGTGTGGGTGTATCCCAATCCTCGGAGCTCATACCCCTACAGTACCAAGTTGCATATTATTTCCAGGTTCAAGACCCGGTGAAGCTTATTCAATCTGTGCAGCTCAACGGTGTCTTCTATACTGTGAATGAGCTCTCACTGTATATTTCACCAATAATCGACCAGGCGGTGTCACAGGTTCTGAACAACGTGTCGATCAGGGAGGTTTACGCGAGTCTTCACAAGATAAGTGAGGCTGTCACGGCCGCGCTCAAGCTTAACTTGGGGGAAATAGGTGTGAACCTACTTATGAGCAGAGTGATAAGAATAGAGCCCGAGGATGAGACCCTACGCAGGGTTGTCCAGCTTAATGGTTTAGGCCTCGACATAAACACAGCGGTTAGGGCGCGTCTATCGGAGCTCATGGCTTTGCGAAGTGACCCCGCCGCTACAAACATGCTTCTAGGGGTACCCTACTACCCCATGAATATAATCATGGGTGGAGGCGGCTTGGGTCAGCTGCTCCCCCAAACACAGCTCATCCCCGCTTCCCCTACACCACAAGCACAGCAAGCCCAGTCAAAACAACAGCAACAGCAGCCGCAATAATGGTGAAGTGGTGTGCGTCCAAAGGACTGAACACTGCTCACTGAAATCATCTTTAATTTTTAGTACTCCTCTTCGAGTGTTTAAAGCGAGCAATATAAGAGTTTATAATAATCGTGACTAAATATATTGTGTGTATGTTATACCCGAGTCGTAGGTCGTGTTTGGGAGGCAACGTGGAGCCACGTCTATTGGCTCTCTTATTCCTAGTCGTGGTGCTAGCTCTCTCATTGTTAGCGGGTCTAAGCTCAGGTGTTGGAACCACTCAGGGTGGCGCTGTCATAGTGGTGAATTTTGATGTTGGTGTGGATCCTGGTTCGGCTGCGATGATGAGTAGAGCGGTGTCCACCGCGGAATCACAGGGGGCCTCAGCTATACTAATAGTTATGAATACCCCTGGAGGTCTGTTGCAGAGTATGCTTTCAATTGTGGATAGTATTGGTAGCGCCAACCAGTCTGGTATCCCCACGTACACGTATGTGCCCCCGAACGATTTGGCCGCGTCGGCTGGTAGCTATATTGCTATGGCTTCTAACAGGATACTTATGGGTCACGGCTCCGAGATAGGTCCTTCGACGCCAATCGTTGAAGGTGGGACGCCATTAGAGCAGAATCACACCGAGGATGCTATGATAAGTCTGATGGTTTCCCTCGCCCAGAAGTGGCATAGGAATACGACCGCAGCCTATCTTATGGTGTACGCGGACCAAGCCTACAGTGCGCAGCAGGCATACGAGGTAGGCATCTCCAACGGCTTCGCGGAGAACATGACTCAGGCTCTGAGTGAGCTGGGTTTGAGCGGCAAGCCCCTCGTGTATGTGAATGAGAACTTGTACGAGCAACTTGTGAGTACTCTGAGTAACTCTGTTGTGGATGGGATACTCATACTTTTGGGTGAGCTTGCGGTTGTGCTCGACCTCTACCACCCCACGATAGTGCTCACCGTGGTGGGGGTGATCGCGATACTTCTTGGCTTGGTGGGTCTAGGCGTAATAGCGCCCACAGCGGTTGGGTCCACGCTTGGGATAATCCTCCTCATAGTAGGTGGGGCACTCATCGTGCTCGAGCTCAAGCTTGGGCACGGCTTCGCCGCGATGGGGGGTGTGGCAACCGGCGCCCTAGGAATACTCTTCCTAACGTTGGGGGTACCCTCATCGCCATCCCTTATAAATACTACAAGCGAAGTCGAACTCCTAGCCTTAGTGGGTGTCGGGGTGGTCGGCGGAGTGTACATCAGAACTATAATAAGACCTCTCCGGGCGAAAAAGAAACTCACGGGCCCCGAGTCAATTATAGGTAAGATGGGTGTAGCACTCTCAGAGCTCAACCCAGAGGGCGAAGTCAGAGTTGAGGGGGTTGTCTGGAGAGCCAAGTCAGCCTCGGAGAGGATTGGGTCGGGTGAAAAGGTCGTGGTGAAGGCGAGGGACGGCCTAACACTTATAGTTGAAAAAGCGCGGCAAAAGGCGGATACCTAAGCCTGATAGTTGCCAAGCCAAGCTATAGGGCTTAGGAGAAGTCTAGCTGGGTACACAGATCAAAAGCCTTAGCTGCAACCATCAGCTGGCTGCTTAACCCTTCAAGCGCCTTTCCAAGAGTTGTTTGAGCACGACCGCTTGGTTGTGCTCTGTGTCCCGTGCTGAGTACACCAGTGTGACTGTTTCCTTCCCTCTTACCAAGTCTAGGAGCTTGTTAAACTCTTTATTGGAGTTGAGTTCTTCCGTGTAACTCGACCTGAATTCTTCCCACTTTGCGGGGTCGTGTGCAAACCACTTCCTAAGAGGGTCACTTGGGGCTACCTCCCTTAACCAAATATCCACTTTGACTTTGTCTTTGCTCATCCCACGGGGCCAGACCCTGTCCACCAACACCCTATAGCCATCCCCATCAGAGGGTTCATCATATACCCTCTTTATTTTCAGGGTGACCATAACAAATGATGGTTGAACGCTGATTTTAGCCTTCCTACCAGCTATTTTCCGCGTCGTGTTGCAAGCAGGTTAGATGACCTTAACCGCCTGCATGCCTAAGAGACTACTTAGAGTTAAGGCATTAAAATGCTTCCTTGGCCGATGATTTTATGGCCACGCAGATGGATGTGGATCTAATGCTCAAAATTCGTTGGGTGCAACGTGGGTGGGAAGTGGTTTTGGGAGGCGCTATCGTAAACCAGGTTATAGAAAGTTAGGGGTTTGGGTGGGGGAAGCTGAAAAACTCCAATGCGTTAGTGCGGATATACACAGACTTCCCTCTATAAAAATATTTAATGCTCAATGTGCTCTTTTAGGCTTGTACCCGCTGTGTGTTGTGAAGTTAAGCCTGTGGACACCGACCGGGGCTTCCGTGACCCTCGCAGGGTGTATCGAGATTAGTGGTTGAAGCAGGAAGCTTCGGAGCTTCAGCTGAAGCTTAGCTCACTTGGTACGCATCTGTCTGTGGAGGGTCTCTTTCGATGCAGTCCTTGGGGGCACCTTGTAGGAGTTCTATGTGTCAGTAACCACAAGTCCTACGAGAGTGGGTAGGATGCTTAGGGGTATTTAGCAGTTTTTTCTTCGGATGAAATCTATGAGTGCGGCGTTGTATGCGTCAGGTGTTTCCCAGTGCGGTACATGGCCCACATCCTTAAATATTATAAGTTCGCTTGTGGCCATCGCAGAGTGGATGGCTTCGCCCACCTTTGGGGGTATTAACGCGTCCTTTTCGCCCCACACTATGAGTACGGGTACACCCCGCTGTGAGATACTGCTCACCAAGTCTTCGTGCGCATAGTTGTCCACGGGTAGGGCAGTGTCCTCGAGGGTTAGGGAGCACACGCGCTCGGTTTTTTGCACAGCGTAGAGCATGGCTACCCAGCCTCCTAGGGAGTGTCCCACGATGGTTGTGCTTGGCGCGTCTAGACGGGTTATAAATCGCTCTAATAGCTTAGCCTCCCAAGCCGCCTTAACTCTGAGGGAGGGGTGGCTCCTCGTTGGGATTGTTATGGCGAAAGTCTGCCTGATTGTTTCCAACGCATGTATATTCTTTCGCCAGGAACCAGCGTGGGAGTTTAGGCCGTGCACCAATATGATTGGTGGAAGCCCGGCTCCCCCCACATAGTAGTCGACCTTCACATCATCCAAATACATTGAGGCGTTTTCGATCTGGGTGTCACTCAAGCTAGTACGCGTAAGCATTAGTTTGAGTTCAAAATAAGCCTAATTAGCAGACAGCCTAGGTTCGCCACGAAGTTATCGGCGCTGAGTTCACCCATGGCTTTGTGGTTCGCTTGTTTATTGCGCGTCTATCCCAGCTTCGAATTCGCCCTATTTTTAGGGGACATTGTTCGACTATACGCTTTAACCGGAGAGTGCACTTCAGCTCACAGTCTACACACAATGGGGACACAATCAAAAACCATTTATGATGCTTTTGGAATCCAAAACATTGGCTGCGGTGTAAATCGTAATGAAGCAATTGTTCGTGTATATCGTTTGAAGTGGTTGGTGGTTGTATTTTGGGGGCTAATTGTGGGGTGTGTTTAGGCGCGCTCTTACCAGCTTTGTTCAAGGCTAGGTTGAGCAGGTTTTTGGCGGAGGTTAGCTTAGCTGGTGAAGGTTACTTGGTGCACATTCCCAACACGGGTAGGCTTGATTACGCGCTCACCCCTGGAGCTAGGGTTTGGCTGAAGAGGGTAAGGCGTACTGGACGCACACAATACGATGTTGTGCTCGCGGAGTGTGGTGAAACCAGGGTTGTTGTGGACTCCTCTCTTCAGAACAGGTTGGTTGCTGCAGCTGTTAGATGTAGAGTTATAGCAGAGCTTGCGGGCTATACCATCTGTAAGGAAGAGGTCACGATTCACGGGTCACGTTTAGACTTCATGTTGTGCTCTGGCGAACGGAAATATTTCTTGGAGGTCAAAGGTTGCACTCTCGCAGAGCATGGGTGCGCGCTCTACCCGGATGCGCCCACTCTGAGGGGTAGAAAACATCTTGCAACTCTTGTAAAACTAGTGGAGGAGGGTTTCAAATCAGGTGTCCTGTTTGTAGCGCTTAGAGATGATGTGGCGGGATTTAAGGCCAACACCAAAATAGACCCAGAGTTTTCCCACGAGCTTTCACAGGCTCGTGATAGCGGTGTTGACGTGATGGCCTATAGAGTCAGTGTCGGGGTTGACGTGGCTAGTATTGAATCTACCATTCCAGTAGAGCTGAATTGATTCACACGTATTGTGGTTGATAATATTTAGCAGGTTGGCTCAGTAGTCAACCCGTGTGGATATTACTCAAAGAAATGTTTGCTTTAAAAAAGCGTTGCGGAAAAGGCTTTAGTCTGTGAGTAATCCTAAGCCTTACTTATCTTAGAAGTATGGCTTATCTGAAGAAGCTGTGGACAAAACACGCTCGAATTAGATGCTTATATCGTGGGTAGGTTTTGTTATGATTTCCCACCTATTCCGGTTAGCGCTTTGAGCACACCATCCGCTAATTCATCCAACCTATGTCTAATATAGGACATATCCTGCTTAACGTCCTTGATATCCTGTTTTATATCATCTATGCGCTTGTTTGTGTCGTCTATTCTCTTGTTTGTGTCTTCTAGTTTGCTTAGGAGTTCTGTGCGTACGTCGTCTATTCTCTTGTTTGTGTCTGCTTTGGTGTCATCTAACGCCTTCATCAGACGAGATACATCTCTTTGAGTGACGGAGGCCATAAGAAGTGCGGCTTCAGCCTGCGTGAGCTTTTCACCTTTTGCGAGCTTCTCGCTCATCTTAGCTAAGTAATCCTCGAGGAACTTTTCTATTACTGACGCGAGGATTGGCTCCGCCAATTAATAAGACCACTGACACAGAAGGTGAAGTAGAATTTAAGGCTAGTTATTAGCCACCCTATTTAAAGACGGTGAACCCCCTCCTCAGTTTAAGCTTGATTCCTAGGTGGAGTTAGGGTGCCTTATGCTGATGTCCATAGGCGTATGTCACCCGTGCACTCCAGGTTCTGCGGAACCCTGATTCGAACTACCCGTTAGGGTCTCTGTACGTGTTCTTGTGGCTGAGTGAACTACTCCGCCCTCAGAAAGTTCGACTGGAGGCTGAATAGCTACGACACGGGGGAGTAGCGATGAGTAATCCCTCTACTTCGTCGAGGTGGGGTTCAGGGATGAGTGGTCGTCACGTTTGTAATGGTAGTCGTGTTGATGGTCATATGGGTTTATGCTGGATAAAAGCGTCCTCATCATTGGTATTTCCTTTATTGAGATTCCAAAAACTTGTCTTTTAGTGTAAAGCAGACAGCTTTTAAGACAAGCAAAATTGTTGGGGACGCATCCTAATAAACAGAGGTTGATTTTGGCCTAGTTGGTCTCGGCTTTTCCTTGGATCCGTATAGGGGTGCTTTGTTTTTGGAAACATTTATTTTGGTGTTTAAGGTGTTAGGGCTTGGTGATTTGTGTTTGTATCCCGCCTCTTTCGAATATTATGCTCCGGCGAGTCTTGATGAGGCGATAGACCTACTTAATAAGCATGGTGAGGAGGCTAGGGTGCTCGCTGGTGGGCACAGCCTTATACCAATGATGAAACTTAGAGTTCTTCGCCCCGCATATGTCATCGACCTCAATAGGGTTAAGGGGCTTAAATACATTGAGGAGAAAAGTGGGGGGATCAGAATCGGAGCGCTCACAACGTATTACGACGTCATTACCTCCGATATTGTGAAGAGGAGGGTGCCCATACTCGCGGAGTGTGCCTCGGTGGTCGCCGACCCCCAAGTTAGGAACTGGGGTACGATAGGTGGTAGCCTATCACACTGTGACCCGTCGGGAGATATGGGTTCCAGTATGTTGGCCCTTCGCGCCAAGATGGTGGCCAAGGGCCCCTCTGGTGAAAGGGTGATAGAGAGTGATGATTGGTTCGTTGGGAGCTTTCAAAGCGCGCTTAAAACAGGTGAGATTTTGAGGGAGATTGTTATACCCACACCGAAGCCTGGTTCGGGTGGGGCGTATCTGAAGCTTGAGAGAAAAGCGGGTGACTATGCGATAGCAGCTGTCGGGGTTCAGATAACAGTTGATGGTTCTGGTACCTGTACGTATGCGGGTATTGGGCTTACAGCGGTGGGACCAACCAACCTACGTGCTAAGAAGGCGGAGCAGGCTCTTGTGGGTAGAAAAGTGGATGAGCGCGTGATAGAGGAGGCGGCTAGGGCTGCCTCTGAAGATTGTCGCCCAACAGACGACCCACTGCGGGGCTCAGCGGAGTATAAGAGGGCAATGGTGGGTGTGTTAACCAAGCGTGCCCTAAATAAGGCTCTTGCTGACGCTAAGAGAAACAGCTAACGTATACCTAGAGTTTCCAACCCAATCGAATTATAGCTCATCTAGGCATCAGGCTTACGAGTCCATAATATTTTTCTGGCTCAAGTTCGGTAACCGTGGCCTGATCTACATTAACAATGAATATTCCGTGAAGCCTGGCGTTGGCTATCTCCTCCAATGATACTGGGGGATTATGGTAGTACTCATCGCATACTCTCTTCATTTCCTGTAATTCTTGATGTGCCCGCTCCTGTGGCCGCTTTATCAGTGCTGGGTGAAGTTGTGCGAAGTTGTCCACTGGTGTGGCCAGCATAAAGCGCTCAGCGTGTTTACTGTAGCGTGCAACTTTACTTATGAGCCTTGCAACCATATATCTCACCGGGTCCAAGGCGTGTTCGGGAGGTATGAAGCCTGTTTCGATCTCAACTATAAGCGCACCACCCCTCTGCGCATAAACATCACACACAAGGTCACCCAAGGGGTGCTCAACGTCCACGTCGAATCCTTTCCTTATTAGGTAGGATGCTACGACAACCTCCATGACACTGTGGTTAATTTTAACTAGTCCTCTTCTATGCATTTCCTTAAGCTTGTTTGACACTCTGAGTAATGATTGCAGCTGTATTGAGCTCATTCCCCCAGATACACGGAGCGTTATCGTATCCATATCTTCATCAAACTTATCCTCAGCCATCCATACACATCCATCCGCCCCAAATTTAACCGTATCGTGATACTTGAACGACTATCTCCGGATCACGGGTTTCCGCACCTAGATTCCGTGCACGCTAACCCGTTGTCTGGTCTCAGCGTCACCGGTTGGGGAAAGCCTTAACACCACCCAATCATTTGTTTGTGGGTGGGAGGATGGTGTCGGAGGATATGGCTTCAACCACTAGGCCCAGAATTGGCATAATTGGTGGGAGTGGCTTCTATGATCCGGGTTTGCTCTCGGATGTTAAGGAGGTCCGAGTTCACACACCTTATGGTGCTCCTAGTGACTCCGTGTTTTTGGGTAGACTGGGTGACTTGGGCGTGGCTTTTCTTCCGAGGCATGGTAGGGGTCACACAATACCTCCGCATCGGATAAATAGCAGGGCGAATATCTGGGCTCTACGAGAACTCGGTGTGGAGAGGATCCTCGCGCCTAGTGCGGTTGGTAGCCTGAGGGAGGAGATAAGGCCGGGTCATTTGGTTTTCCCCGATCAATTCATCGATATGACTAAGAGTAGGGTTTACACGTTCTACGATGGGCCACGGGTGGCGCACATCTCTGCTGCCGACCCATTCTGCGTCGAGCTGAGGTCGATCCTATCATCCTCGGCTGGGGAATTGGGGTTTGAGCACCACTTAGGGGGGACATATGTGTGCATTGAGGGGCCTAGGTTCAGCACTAGGGCTGAATCTGCGTTATGGAGGCTAATGGGCGCCCACATAGTGGGTATGACCCTTGTACCTGAGATCAACTTGGCTAGAGAGTTGGGGTTGTGTTATGCTACGATAGCACTAGTGACGGACTATGATGTGTGGGCGGATCATCCGGTCACAGCACAGGAGGTGGTTGAGACCCAGCGGAAAAACATTGAGGCAGCGCGTAGGCTGCTTTATGCGGTGATACCTCGAATACCATTGAAGCGTGGCTGTGGTTGTAGTAGTGTTCTTGATTCCGCCTTCGTAGGCTAAGTGAAGCATACTTATTAAAAAAGTTTAGTGTCTATCCGATGAGAGCCTTATTAACTTTAAGTGATAAAGCTTATAATTTTTATTTTATGATAGGAATGCTTATATCTTTTTGTGTGATTTATGCCTGCCATGGCGAAAAGCCATGGCTGAAAAGAGTTTTGAAGAAATTCAGCGTCTTTTAGACGCTAAGGGTGTTAGACACCTTGATTTATGGTTTACTGATGTCAAGGGCTATCTTAAGCACGTCACGATGGAGACGAGCGAGGTCGATGAGAAGTTCGTGGTTCAGGGCGCCGCCAAGCTTGACGGCTCAAGCGTGGCAGGCTTTACGGAGATCTACGAATCAGACTTGGTGTTAAAGGCGGACTGGTCGACGCTCGCACCCATACCATGGCAGAGTGGTACTGGGAGGGTTTTCACAGATGTTTATCGGGGGTTTGCTGAGGGTAGGCTTGAAAGGGACCCACGCTATGTGGCTCAGAGCGCCGAGCAGAAGCTCAGGGACGAAGGCTACTCCTCATATTGGGGACCCGAGCCAGAGTTCTTTGTCTTCGAATCCGTAAGCTTCTCCTCCGATGCCGGTGAAGCCCATTATAAGGTATCTTCAAGGGAGGCTCCTTGGTCGGGTGGAGCCAACGGCTACATACTCAAACCCAAGGGTGGCTACTACCCCCCCACGCCGCAGGACACCCTTATGGAGTATAGGTCAAAGGTTGTTGACACACTTGTGAGCGTCTTTGGCGTGCAGGTGGAAGCCCACCACCACGAGGTTGCCACGGCGGGCCAATGTGAAGTGGACTTTAGGTATGGCAGCTTGACTAAGACAGCGGACAACCTGCAAACAGTCAAATACGTCGTAAAGAACATAGCCTCCCAGATGAATCTAGTGGCCACATTTATGCCTAAACCCATCTTCGGAGATAACGGATCAGGGATGCACACACATCAGAGTCTGTGGCGTGACTCTACCAACGCCTTCTATGATTCAAGGGACGAGTACGCTGAGCTGAGCCAGACGGGCAGATACTATATCGGCGGGCTCATAGAGCACGGTAGGGCTCTTGCGGCGATAGTTTCACCCACAACCAACTCCTATAAGAGGCTTGTACCAGGCTACGAGGCACCAGTCTACCTCGCTTGGAGCAAGAGGAACAGGTCGGCTGCGGTGCGTGTACCCATGTACCATAGGGGGATTGAAGTCGCTAAGAGGGTTGAATACAGACCACCCGACCCAAGCACAAACCCCTACCTAGCGTTCGCGGCGATGGCTATGGCTGGCTTAGATGGGATAAAGAAGAAGCTGGAGCCAGGCGACCCCGTCGACGAAAACATCTACCACTTGTCCACCCACAGGAGGCAGCAGCTTGGTATAAGGGAGCTTCCGGGATCACTCAAAGATGCCTTGGAGGAGCTAAGTTCAGATAATGAGTTCCTCAAGCCCGTGTTCTCAAGCTCACTGCTAGAAGCCTACCAAGACATCAAGACTCAAGAGTGGAAGGAGGAGTCCATTAGACCAACACCATTCGAGTACTATCAGTACTTCGACATATAGTGTTCAGCGCAGGATCTCTAGGATGGGGCTTAACGAGTCTAGGATGTAGTCTGCCCCCATCACGTCCCCCCACTCCCTTCTTTTCACTAGGGCGGCTGACATCCCCGCTGACTTGGCGCCCAGAATATCTGTATAGGGCTTGTCGCCAACGAAGAGAACATCCTGTGGGCGCACCCCGAGCCTTTCCGCGCAAAGATTAAAGGGCTTCGTGTCTGGTTTCGTCTTCTTTGTGTCCTCCCCTGCTATGACAACGGCGTCAAAATATTCAAAGATTGGTGATGTTCTAAGTCTCCAACGCTTTATACCCACCCAACCATCGGTGTCGGTGACCACGCCAAGCGGTATACCATGAGCCTTGATTGCTTTGAGCACGGTGAGTGTGTCTGGGTATAGTTGGGTGTGCTGTCTGAAGCTCGTCCAATAGGCAACAGTCGCTCTTAGTTCGAGGTGTTTGGTCACGCTTAATCCATGTTCTCGTGCGAGTATACGCCACCACTCATCCCTATCATACGCACGGCGTCGATTCATCTCCTCCGAGATTCTGGAAATCTGTTTGATGAGCTCTTCTGAGCTCACGTTTCCATCAGCTTCGGAATGGATGAGCCTAGCCACACGCCTATAAGCTTCGCGCTTTCCGGGTGCAGTGTCAACAAGTGTGTCGTCGAAGTCGAACATCAGAGCAGTGTACTTAGCCAACTCTACTCACTTTGTTAGACACCATAACCGGTGATCCCCACTGGTCTGAAGAGCCATCTATCTTGGGGCATGTTGAGTTCCCCCGAGCCTTCGTGTTCTCCCACAAGCTCGCCGAGGCCCCTTACAACCGCCACGGGTGTGCGCTCCGTAGCCTGACCCATAACTAGCTCCGCTGCCGAGGCTAACTCATCGGCGACATTTATCATTTTAACCCTTAACACGTATCCCTTCATGTCAGCTGTACCCCTATAGTCCTTAAACGGCTTCAAGCCGCTTATACCTATGGCCACGTTTATCTGTCCCTCCCTGAGGGTTCTGCCGTGTGTGTCGGATATGAGCACACCAATCCTCTTACCGCTCTTAGAAGCTATGTACTCCCTGATCCTCTTCGCTGACATATCTGCGTTAACCGGTAGTAGTAGTACTGTCTCGCCGCTTCCCTCAACGTTGGATACATCTATACCAGCGTTTGCGCAAGTGATCCCACTATTTGTGGTCACAATTAGGTGGCCCTTCGCAGCGACCTCTATTTGGCTGGACTCACGTAGCACTAGCTCAACGAACCTCGGGTCTTTGCCTGTGAGTTTGGAGAGAGTTATTGCACGCTCGGAAGGCTTAACATCTGATAAGCGAACCATTCTACCTTCAACCTTGGAAACCACTTTTTGCGAGACAACTATGATGTCCCCATCATCGAGCGTGAAACCCATTTCCCGTAGTCGGCTCAGTATGGCCTCACCCAGATTGTCCCCAGCGCCGAACTCTGGTAGACCAGTGACGGCTATGACCTCGAATTTTTTAGACACGCATTTGAGCCGCTTAGACCAGAAATAGGTTTTTTCATGGGCTTCTCAATCAAGCCTATATCCCTAAGCCATCCCTCTACGCATGCTACTCGTTGCTTCAATATATTGCGAGGTATTGTTTCGTGATACTGGGTTTCCCAGTTACCCGTGTACGGGTGCGCCAACGTAAATGCTGTTCTAATTTTAAGGTGTGGCGTTTACGGTTGTCAACAAGCTTATTTGTGCTCTTTCCGTGTGTTTATAATAATGAAGATAGCAGTAGTGGGTGGAACGGGGGATTTGGGTGAGGGGTTGATTAAAAGGCTTTGCCTTAACAACCAAGTGGTTGTCGGTTCACGCATCAAGGAGAAGGCCCAGAGCATAGCAAGCGAACTGTCGGCTAAGGTGAAGGAGGAGACCGGAATCGAGCCCAATGTGTCAGGCGAGGCCAATCCCGAGGCGGTGAAGGGTTCAGATGTTGCTATTTTGGCTGTGCCCTCTGAATACGCTCTGCAAACCGTTCTAAGCCTCTCTGGCGAGTTCCCTGCTGGCTGCGTGCTTGTCTCACCGGTGGTGCCGATGGTTAAGACAGAGGATGGCTTCCTATATTCGCCACCAGATGGCCACCACAGTATCGCTGAAGCGATAGCTGAGCAGGTGAACGTGCCGGTGGTTGCGGCGTTCCACACGCTGCCAGCAAAGAAGCTGGCTGACCTGAAACTTCAACCCGAATTCGACGTGCCCTTGGTGGGCGACTCAGAGGAGGCCGTTAGGAGGGTTTCGAGTCTGATTGAGTCGATACCGCGGCTGAGACCACTATATGTTGGAAGCCTTAGAACCGCCCAGCTAGTGGAGTCCCTCACACCGCTGATACTTAACGTCTCAGCGAAAAACAGGCTTAGAAACTTGTCGCTCAAATTCGTTTAGCCCCGTGGTTCGCGCGGATTTGTCCGTTGGGTTTTAGTGTAACCCAGTGTTCATAATAGGAGTAGGTGTCTTAGTGGCCTGGTGCTAAAGTATGGGTGGGGACAGCCTGGCGGAGTGGTCTATTGATGGGTATACGGTGAGGCTCATTAGGCAGGATGAGCTCGAAGGCGGAGTTGTGCTTCACTTCGAAGTTGAAAAGCCGGTGGAAGTAAAGAAGGAAAGGTTGTCCCCGATTGGAGGGCTACTTGGCCGCAAAGATAAGAAGCCCAACACCAAGCCAATACCCACTCAGACGAGGACGGAAGCGTACTCTAGCGAAGAGTATAGAGCTGATGGCGACAAGGATTTTCTTGTGAGATACTCACGCATGGACCCGATAACTAGCAGTGTGGTGGTCGGCCTCTATGTACACGAGTCACCCGATAAGGGCACACCGGTTGATGCCTATAATCAAAGGATGAAACAAATATTTTACGAGGCAGCCAGAATCGCTGTTGAAGAATCTAGGAAGCTAGGCCTCAACTGATTGAATTTAAAGCACGCCTCCCCGTACACTCTAGGTGTCCTTCAAGCAGGGTATAGCCTATATTTTATTCATAGATGTGCTCGTGAACGCGGTTAACTTCTCACTTATAAAGCTGGGCTTAGCTGGAAGCGTATCGCTCACATTGGTGCTAGCGCCTTTACTCTACGCGGTTCTCCTCGGGGTCGGATACTTCCTGAGGGGTAAGAGGGTTTTAGAGGACTATAAAAGAAACATTAGGGATTCCCTCTATCTCGCATGGGGCTACTTCGGCATAGCGCTCTTTACCTCAATTATTATCGGCGTGATCATCTTGGGTTTCATCGTGGGCGCTGAAGGTTTAAACTCCCTGCTACGCTACGAGTACCCCTCAACGCCAATCCAAGCACAGAGTCTAACACAAACGCTAGCCCTTGTAGCCCTAAGCCTACTAGTCGTAGGTCCCGCTGAGGAAACAATCTTCAGGGGTATGGTCTACGGGTCTCTGCTAGACTCCTCAGAGTGGAGGAACTGGCGTAGACTCAACATTGTTCAGGCCACCGCCTTCGGATTCGCCCACCTATATTATTTTTACCTACTTGGCCCGCTTGGTTTCGTGGCGCTCGCCGAGATAATCGGTATGGGCTACGGTCTGGGGTGGGCGTACTATAAGTGTGGCGGCAGCTTGATCGGCCCAATAGTTGTGCACGGCTTCTGGGACGCGTCGAGCTTTCTTCTCCTCTACCCCACGACACTTCTACTTGGCGGCCTCCTAAAACTTGGCTTCTTCATCCTCATAGTGTCCTCCCTCGTCAAAATAGTGAGTAGAAGCCGCCGATACAGATTTCCACAAAAACGCTGGATGACGCCTGCAAACACGCCGTCAGGCTAGCTGGACGCCTTACATCCTAACAGAACTGGGTCGGGGTGTACTAACCACGCAACATGATGAGCGCTGGCCCACATGGTTGGCATAACACTTTAAAGCGTGTACGCGAACACAAATCAATGCACCGGCTAGGCTTATCTTTGATTTTGATACTGATCGCTGCATCTTTGTTTGGGGGCTCTGTCGCCCAAAACCACTTGGGGGCGAAGCTGACGGGTGATGTTGCTTCAACGGGTTTTTCACCTTCGGGTTTCGACCCCAAAGGTATCCTCGCAGCGGGTTTATCATACACAGCCCCCAAGTCCCAAAACCAAGAGTACGTGGGGGTGCTTGGAAACTTGAGCGTCAACTCACTCAACATATTGGGCGACATTTACCCAAACGGTTCCATGACACTTGGAAGAGGGGTTTTCCTCCAGTTGGCCGCGTCGGTGTACTCACCCACAGCCGGTGTTTACTGGAGTGTTTTGGGTGTGGTGCTCAACCAGAGTTCGGGTGGGCTATTCACATTTGGCCTGATTGACCAAGTGTGGAATGAGACATACGCATGCACTGGACCTGGCACACTCGACCAGATGAGCAATGTTTCGGGGAGGGGTGGAATAGTCGTATCCTTCCCGGGGTGCTTTGGAACCCACTATCAATACTCGACACCCATTCTAGGCATAATCAAGCCACCGTTTAGACTCAATCTGGGCGAGTATATTACTCCTAGTGGTGGGGCTATAGGCCTGATTTATAATTATACGCTTCTATCATCCGCTGGGGATTTCAGTGGTGTGGTGGATGAGGTAACACTGTACCCTGGGCTCAAGGCGGCGCCAGCTGTACTAAGGGTGGGCGGCCTAACTCAGCTAGGCTTCAACTACGGTATGCAGCTCACCCTAAGCGCCCCCCTCCCCCTAGCGGTAGCTCAGCTCAGTGATGCATCAGGCGAGCTGAGTCTAACACCACTCGCCCAAGGGGATGTGAGGGTGTTCCCCAACCAAACCTTGAATTATGGTATTGTGTCGCTGAGTGGAGTGGAGGGTGTTAGCGTGTATCCGAACCTAACGAACCCTACTAGACCTGAAGCTGTTTTCTCAAATGGTACACTTCACCCCTCAAGCCTCTGGCCGCTCACAACCCGTGGCGAATACACAATCACCCAGGTGCAGCCAGGAGGTACAATCGAGATAGGGGCGAACTTCAGCTACTATAACCCACAGACAGCCTCGTACACACCTCTGCCTCAAGCCCAAATTGATGTGACCATCAATGGGAGCACACGCACTGTTGCGTCGTATAATGGCTCGGTTCACTACGGGTTTAACCCCGTAGCATATGGATACTACACAGTTAATTTAACTTATCCCCAATCGCTCGCATTCGGTATACCCCACATCGGCTTCGTGGTGGGCGTGATGGCTTTGGAGTCGAATATCACAAGCGGCTCAGCCAGTTTAACTGAGGTCTACCCTGACGGTTACACGGAGAACCTGTCCTTGGGGGCAGGTGAAGGCGTACTCTTACTGATACCACCCGGTGGGTTAACACTTGAAGCGCTGGGAGGCTACCAGTACGTTGGCTCGGATGTTAGGTTCGGCTTTATAGGGTGGGCTGAACAGGGTGTTCTTAGGCTGAACACTAGAATAGTGGTGTCTAGACCCCTTATGGTCACAGCGCTTTTTGGCACACAGTACCTTGTGAATATAACGATACCAAGCGAGCAACCTAAAACCATGTGGGTTAACACTGGTGCGCGCCTTAACCTCAGCGCACCTCAGTACATCTATATTGAGGCAAACCTTGAGCGGCTTTCATTCGTGAATTGGAGTATAGGTAACGTGGGTAACACAACTGTTGTGGTCCATTCGCCAATGAACATTACGGCCAACTATGAGGTTGAGTACAAGGTGTATCTGAGTACACCCAACGCCACGCTTGTTGACGGCTACTACACCAACGGAAGCCTGGTCAAAGTAAGCGTCCCCCCAACCCTGGGGGGTAGCTTCCTATATCCCAACGCTTTCCAGGGCTGGACGGGGACCATAGAATCCCATAGCAGAAGCCTTAAACTCGTAGTAACGAGACCCATAGTTGATGAGGCTGTGTACACAGTGTCCTATTCTAGGGTTAGCGGTTTAGAGGCGCTTCTAGGCGTGGGTGTAGGCGCGTTGGTAGCGTACATCGCCCAGAGGAAGAAGGTTTGAGCTGCAGGAGACACCGCCATATTCAAACTCTATGTTTGCTTGTCAGCGTTGTCCTCGGAGAGTTTCTCCTCCTTTTCCTGACCCTCCTCACCGTTTACCTTCTCCCCGTAGTCTAGGAAGTCAAGTTTAGTGGATATTGCTATCACAATCACACCTGCGAGTAGGAAGAGATACGAGTACTCGCCGAGGAGGTTTGCGTCGCCTGGAAGATACTTAGAATAGACCAGCGCGGCCTCAAAGAGTGTGACTATACCGGCTATGATTAGACCTCTTCCAGCGTTGTATACTACACCCATATGGTTTTCTATGGTATGCGGATAATTAAGGCTTTAAACTCTAACCAACATGTGTATCACTTAACGCGTAGGTGCTATGCTCCATGCGCCTTCACTATCGTGGCGTTAACCCTTCTAACATATGTGTAAACTAGGTAGATGAGGACGGCGTTCATCCATAGCACCATAGCGACACCGGTGATTGGGAAGCCCGACGGCTGATAAGGTGAGTACGCTATACTGGAGTGGGAGTAGAGTGTGGGTTTACCTATGAACAACACGCTTAGAGTGGTGTCACCAACCAGCCATAGCACCGTGAGTGTGAGTTTGGTTATCTGCCTCATCGTTTTAATGTTTGAGCCCATGAGTAGCCCACCCAATATCATTGTTGCCTCTTCTATGGCTCTGAAGCTTTGAAGACCAGCTGAGAGCGCAAATGGCTGCGGGATATGCCAGATTACCGCTACGATTGCTCCGATGACCCAGACCCGACGCTTCACGCTGAAGAGGGTGTAGCCAAGTATGAGTCCCGCTGCAAAAAGCGCGTAGTGCGAAAACATGAATACCAAGGGGCTTGTGAACTCAACCCCCTCGGTGAAGGGGTTTATAAACACGATCGCCAACACTGAACCCAAGACAAGGTGGTGCTTACGGCTCTTCCAGCCCCGACTGGTGTGCGACACGTATGACCACACATGTCCTGTTTAAACCGTCAACCGCGAGCTTGAGTGCGAGAGCAACACTCAGCGGTAAGGCATAGTAGAGGATGCTGATTGTGAGCGACCCCGACTGGGTGACCGCGAATGCCTGCGCTACGGGTGAAAAGTACTCGAGAAGTATGGGAATCGAGAGGCAGCAAGAGGCGCCCCCAGCCAAACCCAGCACGGGTATTCCTATCGACTCACCCACCCTCCTTAGACTAGGCGCGATTAGGGTGAGCTGATATGTGCTAGCTGTGACGAGTAGTGTGATTATGACAGCCATGGTCACCGCGAACGGACCGAGCGCTAGGCTATAGTAGGCTGGGACTGTTATGTTTAGGCTGGGTTGGACCGTTAGGGTGAGTAGGGCGCTCAACGCTGTGTGGGGGGAATAAAAGTACGAGTAGGATACGAAAGCTCCAAAACCGTTGGGTGGTAGACCCGATACGCCGAAGGCTTGTACGAGGAGCCTTTCGAGTAGCAGGCCGTACACGAAGAGGTGTGTCGCAAAATATATTGGGGGTACCAACACAAGATAGTGGTTACGTCTCAGTCCCTCCACAGCAATCGTGAGCACCCTCCGAAGCGGCAAGGCCAACACGATTAGGGTGATCGTGACCCAGAATATCACGTCCGAAGCAGTGGGTAGCCAAACACCGTTAACTGGAGCGGCAACCTTAAGCCTTGTGGTGGACGCCCAGAATATCGTGTAAGACAGTATCATAGATGCGGTGAGTGGGGGATAAATGAGTTGGCGCCAATCCCGCATGCAATACCACGCTCATCCAAACCTTTTAGCCTTACTAGAATAAGGAGAAAAAAGGAATTATATCCTTATAATTCTCGTGGTTTGAAAAAGATCGCTGTAGAGTGTTTTTCTAGAGTGCCTACTATTCCGCTTTCATAAGCCAGAACTCGTTGCCATCCGGGTCCTTAAACATGGCGTATAGACCCCACCCCTCATCTTTTGGTGGCTTGGTGAACACCACACCCTTTGAAGCCAGCTCTGAGTAGGTCTTCTGAACGTCGTCGCATTCAAAGAGTATACCAGTATTGCCCGGCTCTAATGCTGGGCCTTGGCAGAGGTGTATTACTGTCTTCGAATCCTTGGTTTTGACTGTTATCCAGTGACCACCCGTAGATGCGAGCTCTAAGCCAAGGGTCTTCGTATACCATTCAGCGGCTTTCTTGGCGTCTGAGACCACCACCGCTATACTCGCTAATCTCACAATCATGGTCCATCAACACATTCACTTGCGTTTTTGTGATAAGCTTTGTGTACATCCAGCGATGGTGTCTGGATTATAAGTGTTCAGGCATGGTAGCCAAGCGTGGAAAATTCTTATCTGGATACGGGTTTCCAACGGTTGTGTTCGGCGGTGTAGCCTTATGCTTGGTTTCAACGCTCCTTGGATCCATTATTCGGACACCACCCACCCAAAGTAGTGTAGATGGATGATCTTCACCTAAGTTTTTGCCTTTGACGGAGGCTTGGCTCCCAACCCAAGTGTTAGGTGTGTTCAGCTGGTGTTTTCTTCAATACATTTTTACAGTCAGCGGTTTCTTATAATTTTTTGCGCATGCGGGTTCCCGGTAACCTTGCAGTTCACGCCCTTCGAAAGCAATGTTTTTGCGGTGGATATCAAGGGGTTTATTGGGTGAGTGTAAGTGCACTCGGTCGACAGAAGTATTCTAGTGTTTTTTGAGGTGCTTTCACATGAACATCTGGTTTTGCCCCTCGTCCTGCTTGCCGTCTTTTCGAAGGTTTTTTAATATTAGCTCAACGTCAACCTTGAGTTTCTCGGCTTCCTCGTCTAGGTTTTTGAGGTCCACTTCGAAGTTGTAGAGTCTTCCCAACGCCTGTATGAGCGCTTTTAGCTGCTTTGGGTGAGGTCTGACCTCTCCGTGGTCCACGGATAGCTTTAGTGAAGACATACCGTAGAGGGGTGCCATGGCCACCACTATGTTGGCGAAGTAGGGCGCTATTTCGGATGGGTGTTCTACAACACCCGCCTTCCTCAGCAGATAGGTATCTTCGCTGGAGCCTACAAAGCCGTAAACCTTGGACTCTTCTATGACTGGCTGCGTTGGTTCCTCGGACCAACGAGCCCCTATGGATATTACTTGCTTTACCCCCCACTTCTCCTTCGCAGTGGTTAGTATGCTGTCGCAGAACTCGTAAACGTGGCTACGTGGTGATGAGTATCCTGAGAACAACAGTATTTCCTGCTTGGTGTTTGATGGTATTGTCAATCTATGAACGGTGTACCCAGTTAGCTCGCTTACGGAGTCGTTCACCAATACGAACTCCTCCATGGTGGAAGCATAGTAGGATGCGAGCTTCTCGTTTTCGAAGTGCTCTAAGAAGTACTTAGCAAGCTCCCGGCCCTGTGAGTAAAGCATGAAGTATTGGGGAGCCCCAGTTGAAAGTGATATAATCATCGTAGAATCAGTCAACTTCTTATCTGAGTGGAAAACCCATTTTTCCCACATAGGGGGATATAGGAGCACTAACTATTTAAGCACAGATGTTGAGGCTCACGGCTCCAACTGTATTGGAGTGGTTGTAAGAAGTTTGATGTATAATTCGCTGTTGGTTTCAACAGTATTAGTGATGGCAAAAGCCAAAAACTCGGTAATAAGGCTTAATAGCTTGCTTTGGAGTATGGTTATTGAAATATGGCAAACATCATACTCACGGCGGTGGGTGCATTCATTCTCTTGGTCGTGCTCGCTATTTTTCTGAGCGGCATCAAGATTTTAAAGGAGTGGGAGAGGGCGCCCGTTCTCACTCTGGGTAGGTATAGGGGTCTTAAGGGTCCTGGTGTTATCTACGTTGTGCCCTTTATTAGCAGGGTACCATTCGTGATCTCTACGAGGTTGCAGGCCATGGCGTTCAAGACTGAGCAGACGCTCACAAAGGACAATGTTCCAGTTGTTGTGGACGCCGTGATGTACTTCCAGCCGGTTGACTTTGAGAAGGTTGTTCTTGGGGCTGAGAACTATGCGCTGGCAACACAGTTCGCGGCGCAGACGACGATTAGGGAGGTGATAGGCCAGGTCACGTTTGACGAGATACTTTCGGAGAGGGAGCGGATAGGGGCTAGGATACGTGAGATAATCGATAGTAAGACGGAGGCTTGGGGTATCAAGGTCGTCTCAACCGAGATCAGGGATGTTATAATCCCTCCCGCATTACAGGATGCCATGTCAAGGCAGGCCCAGGCTGAGAGGGAGCGTAGGGCTAGGGTTACACTCGCGATAGCTGAGTACGAAGCCGCCCAGAAGATGACTGAAGCAGCCAAATACTATGAGACCAACAACATAGCCTTCCAGTTGAGGTGGATGAATATTGTATATGAACTCGGCCTACAGGGGAAGAACACCATTATGCTCATACCCACAAACATGCCTCCTGTGGGTGTGTCGGGCAGTGTTCCGCCTTATGGCTATTTCGGTGTGAAGGAACTCACTGAGCGCGCCAAGGGTACGGAGGGCCAGCAGACTAGCTAGCTAAGTGGGGGTGAATACTGTGGCCTACTTCATAGACGGTATGGGTGACCTTTTAAAGGAGATGTTCAACGGTATGAATCTTAAGGAGCTCACCAAGAAGGCGTTGGATAAGAAGCTACCCGTAGAGGTGAGGCTCAAGGTGGTCGATCTTATGCTTAGCTTCGGCGAGGATAGTATATCGCACCTTGAGAAGGTGTCCAAGAAGGCAGACACGGAGATTGCTGAATACGCTAGCCGCAAACTCAGGGAGCTTAGGTCATCTACACAAAAAGGTTAATCATATTAAAAACTGAAGCCTCATAGGAATTATGTGAGTAGCGCCTCACGGATGTTTGGGTTCTCCGCATGATACAGTTGGCTCGAACTCCCCCAACAAGGGTTATGGCAGCCCCTACAGAGTGTTTAGATCCACGTTCCCCCGCTTTACGCATGGCGGGTACTGATGGCTCTAGTTGAGTGACATTGTGGTTTTCGATCAATGCCCCCCAGCCTGTACGCTTGACCAAACCCGCGCGTGTGCCGAGTGCGTTCAACAGGTGATTTTTGGCTCTGCGGTGTAGGTCGAGGCTCTGGAAACTCTAATGGCTTTCTATCTTTAGTCTAATTTTTCCTAGAGTTTAAACCGTGACTCGGTGATGGGGTCCGTTAAATGCTTGACTCGTAGAAGTATTCGCCCACACTCTTCTGTTGGCGATCCAGGAAGCTGCCCTCTTTGTTGGCGCGTGGTCTCCCAGTCTCCGGGTCCCTCCTGAAGGTTATGTTTACACGGCGGAGAAGCTCGTGTCCGTTAAATGTTTTTGCAATAGGGATAATACTTGGTGAGTGTTTGTTTTTTGGTGTTTAGTATGAGAGACTTTGTGGGCTACGCTGATCGGAGCCTAGAGTTCACATGGCCTGGTGGGAGGAGGTTGGCGTTATCTATCGTGGTCAACTTCGAGGAGGGGTCAGAGCATTCGGTGGTCACAGATGGGCTTGTGGAGTCGGTGGGGGAGTTTCCGCCCGTGGATGTGCGCACACAGGATGTGGGTAATGAGAGTGTGTATGAATATGGTAGCCGGGTGGGTGTGTGGAGGATACTCAGCGTGTTAAGGGAGTATGGGTTCAAGGCTACTTTCTTTGCAACGGCGCGTGCGCTCGAGCTGAACAAATTTGCGGCGGAAGCCATAGTGAAGGGTGGGCATGAGATATGTGACCACGGCTTGATCTGGACGGAGCACTATCGTCTAAGTTATGAAGAAGAGAAGCAATCTATGAAGAGGTCGGTTGAGGTGATCGAGTCCATAACTGGTAAGAAACCCGTCGGGTTCTACGCAAGGGAGCCAAGTGTGAGCACGATCAGGATAGCCCAAGAGTTGGGTTTTCTATATGACTCGGATGCGTACAACGATGACCTACCCTACAGATATCTTGGGGGTGGTATACTGATTTTACCCTATACTCCGGATGTTAACGACTTCCACTTCCAGTACCCCATGAATAGGTTTGCCACCGCCTCCCAGTTCTACGAGTACATGAAGGATACTCTGGATGTTCTAAGGGAGGAGGCGCGCTCTTCACCTAAGATGATGAGTGTTGGCCTTCACTGCAGGGTTATAGGTAGGCCGGGAAGAATAGTTGCTCTCAGGCGTTTCCTCGAGTACGTTAAGGGTTTTGATGATGTCTGGGTGGCCACTAGAGAGGAAATAGCTAGATATTGGATTGATGAGGTGGAGAAAAAGGTTTTGACTACACCTGGTTCATCTGCTTGAGGTTGACTTGGTAGAGTGTGACCAAGTTGTCGGTGTAAACTGGTTTATAGAAGTATGGGACGGTTATGTTGTAGGTGTTGTACACCACAATGTATGACACGTTGTACTGGATAATATATGTGAGTGTCTCCACGATGTTGTAGTCCGGCGTGAACACGAGTGTGTATGCTGCGAGGCTCTCGTATCTTTCAGAGGGCTGTGTGAGGTAGTCGAGTGGGTGGTAGACTATGGTTGGCCTCCCGTCGTAGGCTGCTATATAGTAACCGATGTGTCCCGCCGCGGCGAAAACAGATCCTGTGGGGGTGTTGGTCTCTATCCACTCGTAGATGGACAGGTCTGTGAGCGGCTCGGCCTTGTTGTTGCAGTAGCCACATTGAGCGTAGTAGGTGTGGGCTGACGCTGAGTAGCTCACAGTTGAAAGCGCGGTGAACGCCGTGAACGCGAGGAGTATCGCTAGGGTGTAAGCCCATGTTCGTCTAGAGCTCGGTCTGAAGCTTTTGACTGCCTTCTCAATTCTTGCACACGTGTAGGTTAGTCCCTTGGCTACGAAGATGGTTGTTGGGAGAAGCGTGTAGTAGGGAAGCCTCTCTAGGAGTGTTATGTCCGTGGACTTGTATACCATGATTGCCACTGGTACCGCTCCGAAGCAGATGAGTGTTAGTGTTGTGGGTCTGAAATCGGTTATCATGGTGTATGTGAAAACGATGAGTAGTAGTGCGTACACTATCATGTACCCATAGTAGACACCGACGGGGATCGCGAAGCTTTGTAGAAATTGGTTGAGCCCGCTTACAAGTGTTTGGGGTGTGGAGGAGGATGAAGCGGCATACTCCACCCACCATAGCCTCGGAGCGTACCAGTAAGCCATGAATGGGGAGCACACAGCGAGTGAAACCCAAGCGGCACTCGTCGAATTGGAGAGCCTTCTGCGGCCTACGAATCCCATTATGGTGCCTACAACCGCGTAAGCCAGTAGAACACCCACAAGTACGAAGGCTGTGAGGTCGTGTACTAGGGCGACCACACCGACTAGGAGACCCATAAACACGTTTAACCTTAGTGGGTGCGGGTCGGTTTCAGCCCTAACCCAAAGCAACAAGACCCATGCTACTATGAATGTGGCCACTATCTGCGGGTAGGCGCTCCAACTTAATGCGTATAGGTCTGGGGGATAAGATGAGAATATTAATCCAGCTGCGAGTGCCGCACCCCTATCGAAGACCCTCTTTGTAAGAAGGAATACTGGTATCACCGTTAGGGAGTCGAACACAACCATTAAACCCGTGAGTGTGTAGAACGGCTCCCACCCACTTGACGCGGTGAGCCTGATTATGGCTGCTAGTAGTTCTAACCCGAGTGGTGGGTATATCCAGGGTGTCCCCGGATAGTAGAGGGTGTTGTGTGGGGGTACTGCGAAGTTGTTGGCTGCGAGCTCCCTTGCGAGGGCCACGTACTCGGCTGCGTCGCCCACCGATATGAACCGGGGGGACGAAACAAACACCAAGACCCTGAGGAGGATTCCGGACAGCACTAGAATGAGCAGTATTCGCCTGTCACTCCATTGGAGGTATACGGGTTGTTTTACCCCACACGATTCGCCCTCTTTTTGGGTTTGGTTTGAACCCTCCGCGTGTACCATAGGTGTGTTTTGCTCACACCCATCTAATGTAGATGGGTGAAGAGCGATGCTTACACCGATGTGTTTGAGGGTGCTGGGCCCACGGTGAGACTGGCTACGCCTCCTTGTGTACTCATTCATTGAAGGCCTTCGCCCTCCAGACTAATTTAGAGCTAACTGTATAGTTAACCGGTAGAGCCGCCGCTGAGCCAAGAATGTTGCCGATGGCTGGAGTTATGCCCAGCGTGTATAGTAGGGCTAGCTGGGTGGCTATGGAGATCGCGCTACCGAGCAGGTACACTAGTTGGTATTTGACAAGCCTTACACCCAATCCCTTAAGGCCGCCTCCGTGCACGCCTACTCCCTTCATGGTTATCTTCTCATTTAAGATGAAGCCTGTTGTTACGCTTGTGAATGCGGCTATCACCTCAATACCCAGTATCAAGTATCTCCCTAGTAGTGCGTAGCCCACCGCGATTATTGCCTCCGACACTGCGAATGAAACAGCCCCGAAGCCTGTGAAGAGCGTGAACCTTCTAATTCTCCTGAATATGCTTCTGTATAGCGACACCCTCCAGCACCTCCGTGAACCTCTTCGCTAAGACATCCCAACACCTATGTTTGGCCGTTTCATAGGCGTTGTGGGACAACTCTTGGTATAGTCGTTCATCCATAAGCGTTTTCTTTAAACCCTCAGCTAGGGATTTGGGGTTGTTTCGCGTGACTATTCCGTTAAACCCATCCTGCACAGCATCGTAAACCGAGTAGTTAAGCGGAGCGTTAACTGTAACCACTGGTGTGTAGTTGGACATGGCCTCTAGTGCGGATATGGATGAACCCTCCCTCATGCTTGGTAGGGCGAACACCCACGCCCTGCGGTACTCCATGACTAGTTCCTCCCTGCTGAGTTCACCAAGAAAATACACGTTGCGTGGGGCTACTCTTTTAAGCCTCTCCACGTAGGCTGGGTCACCCCACCCCACGAATACGAAAACACAGTTTGGGAGGTTGTTCGCTGCTTGGATTAATAGCTCTGGCTGCTTGTGAGGTGTGATTCTACCAACAAAAAGTATTCTCCCGTACTCTTTCTCTGGTCTAGAGTTTGCGATGAGTTCTCGGTGTACACCGTTTGGAACAACGCTCACCTGGGATTTTGGCACATGGTGGACGAGGGTTAGGTCGGCGGCCACCTTGGTGTTTATGGCTGTATGGTGGCTTGCCCTCTTAGCCAAATACGACTCGAGAAGTGTTTCCCCCAACCCTTTCACCCCCCGCAGTCTACGCGCTAAAACCTCGCACCAGTCCACAAGCTTGGGAGTGTGCACGCTCCTCTCCGATATAACATAATGGAGGAGGTTCCACTCGCCGAAGACGCTAACATCGAGCCTGCCAAGCTTCCCTAGCTCCCTTGAGGCCTGTATGCCGAACTTTACTGAATCGCTGATAGGTCTATCAGTGTTAAGGAAGTATCGCCTGGAATCATAGCTTCCGACGCGGTGGATTGTTATATTCGTGCTCAGCTCAAAGGGAGGGTAGTGGTCGAATCTGGGTGTTATAACGTGTATTTCCCAGTCTTTTGGGAGCCTTATGAGTAGCTCACTCATCCTTGTCTCAGAGCCCCCCACGTGTGGGGGGTATGCTTCAACCACGCAGGCGACCCTCACTTTCAAGCACTTCTCGGTTTTGTGAGTCGCTCTTTAAGGATAAAGCGTAGTATAGAGAAGCCGTCTGGCAGCCTTCGTAGCTTGGATTTAGAGCCCTTAACCCTGCTCCTATAGTCGCCTATCTTCACTTCTGATATGGGTATTCCAAACTGTTTTGCTCGAAGGAGCACTTCGCTGCTAAAGGTCATGTCGCCCTGCCTAAACGAGGAGACGAGTTTGCGGGGGAAGACCTTTAGGCCGCTTTGCGAGTCAACCACTCTTATGCCCCAAACAATGTTGAGTATCCTTGATATTAACCAGTTTCCAAAGAAGCCTATAAGGTCCATGCCTTGGGGTTTTGAATGGAATCTGCACCCCACGACCACGTTTCCAGCAGAGGCCTGCGCCACGAGTTGTTTTAGTGTTGAGAGGTCATAGGTGTTGTCACCATCCACCATAACAATGATATCCCTCGTGGCGTGGTTAGCGCCGTGGATAATCGCCTTACCGTAGCCCCTCTCCCCACAGATATACACCTTTGCACCCGCACTCAGGGCCGCCTCGTATGTGTTGTCAGTTGATCCACCATCGACAACTATTATTTCGGCTCTCGGAAGAATGCTTCTCACGTCGCGTATGACACTTGAAATGGTCAGCGCCTCGTCGAGTGCCGGTATGACTACTGACACGTGCCGCCCATCACATTCAACACACATTATACTCTCCCCACCCCACAGCAAAATCACTAACCATATACCTTTCATAGCAAATGAATTTTTCCCATGATGAATACTCAACAATCATGGTGGCGCGGAAATCATCGGCGTGTTCGTAACGCTTAGCCTCCCACAGTGCTACTTGGCTGAATGTGAAATTAACAGTGTTAGGGGTATGGGTTAGGTCTGTCATCATCCGCTTAACATTCGCAGCTATTTATTAAAGGATTGCTCAAACCTGCTTTTTACTTTACATTTAATATATTATTATAATAATAAATATAGATAAATAAAAAGATTGTTCTAGAATCGAACCTAGAAGTTCGATTATTGCTAAGAAAGCTTATAGCCTGTCTCTTATTAGTACATGTAATGACGAACAGCTTAGATGCGCCAGATGTTGAAGCCTTGGCCAAGTTGATTGTGGATGAGGGTGTTGTGCAGCATGTGGACCTAAACAGGGTCAGATTTATAAGGAGTTTTAATGCAAGGTTCAGGTCATATGCTAGGATATTTGGTTTGTCTAGGCCAATAAGGGAGGCTCTCAAGACCAACGTGTGCTATGTTGTGGAGGTGAACGCAGAGCTCTTCGACGGCTTACCGTCAGCCGAGAAGATAAGGGTCGTAATACACGAGTTAACACATATCCCCAACGGCTGCAATGGGTCGCTACGTTCACACAGGAGTCGTAGCTTTAGGAAGAACACGCACAGGAAGGCGAGGGTTCTAGCCGTTAAACTGGAGGGGTCGAAGCTCGACGACCTCAACCCAGCCTGAATTGCCAGCAAAAGTATACACTTATACTGCGAGCCGAAGTGGCGCCGCGCTTGGTCTCCCAGTGACCCGCGGCGTGTTTTGCTACCTTGTGGGTTTGGTAAGCTATGGCTGCGCGCTAAGTATTAGCCTACCAATAATCCCTACCAATAATCAAGGAGATCGTGGGCGTATGCCTCGCTAATTAGGGGTATCTCACGGTGTTTGCTGAGCACCATCTTCACGGTGTTGGCTTCTTCAGCGGTCACCCGAGCATACCTGTCGGCTAGGGCTAGCCCTTGAGGGTAGCCTGGAATCGCGATGTTGTTAGAGTTACATGCAAGCGTATACATCAGGCGGGCAACGGCGTCTGAATCTCCAGAGTTATACACCTCCAAGAGGTATGGTTTCTTGGCTAGTGAGTTCAGCCTCACGACGTAGAGCTGGGTTTCAGTGTGGTTTCCTCCCCGACGAGCGGTACCCACCATGGTGTAGAAGTGCTTTAGTCCATTACGTTTAGCGAGTCTATTAACATGGTGCGTTATCGGTTCCCCCCTGTAAAGTATGGAGGACACCTTGGTGAGGGCTGTTAGGGTGACTCCCGAGTTTAAGGCTATTTGGAGGAGGGTGTCTAGCGCATTTATCTCAGCCCTGTCAAATGCGTGACCAAGGCTTCCATCAAGTAAGAGCACCCTTGGCCTCCTACTAGATATGATATGGGTTGCGAAAAGGAGCTCCATCACCCGCCTAGCCCTACCCGCTAGAACATATGTCTGCGACTGTCCCCTGAGCTCCTTTGGTTCAAGCTGTCTCGGGGAAAAGGCTAGCCCAGCTTCGTTGTGGTAAAGCTTGGTGTTAACACTGTCATTTACAGTGTATGTGAGGCTTAGGAATTTGAATGGCCCAAGCCTATTGGGTTCACCTTGAACCGGGCAGTCCACGTTCACCACCTTGTTCAACTCAACCACGAGGCTACCGTAATTCATTATAGATGCGTTGCCGCCGTCGACGCAAGAGAGTGGGTGGGGCTCGGCTACACTCGTTATTTCAGAGAAGACGTAGTTCTTGTCATCCACTAGGTTAATGTTGCCAGCGTGCACCGCATACTGGTCGTCCACGTTCTCAGAGCTTGCCAAGTTGATTGAGTTCACGTCCAGGAGTAACTCTTCTATTGTTTTATCAATTATCAATCATATCACCCTTCTAGCCACAGATCCGTTCTGGGTGTACTCCACGCTTATTATATTTGAGCCGAGCGATTCGAAAGCCCTGTGATGTGTTACTAGGATGACTTGTGAGATTTCCAACCTCTCTATTAGTGTCTGGAACTTGGTGAGTTGATCCTCGCTGAATCCGTCTGTTGGTTCATCAAGCATTATGAAGTCAGCTTGGACGCCCTGTTTGGATCTGGCTACCTCGCTTAGTGCTAGTCTGAATGAAAGCGCCATAGCCGACCTTTCACCCCCGCTGGGTGAGGGAATATCCACCCATTCACCGTTTATTCTCCTCTGCAGGGTTGGCGAATAATCTTCGTCAATGGTTATACCCCTATCATCATCCTGCATGAGTAGCGCAAAGTACTCTTTGGTTCTAGCTAAGAGCTCCCTCCTAGCCGACCTGAGCTTTTCCACTTCGATTTGCTCGAGTGTGGATATTAAAGCGTTAACAACATAGTTCTGTATATTCGCGAGTGTGGCGCGTTTGGACTTCGACTCCTCAAGCTCTGCCTGATCCCTTTCTTTTTGAGCGAGTAGCTTAGTGAGGCTCTCCCTTCTGCTTTCAAGCGAGGATTTCAGGCTGATTAGCTCCCTCATCCGCCTCTCTAACGTCTCCACATGTTGTCTTTTTAGCTCCAGCACAGGTTTGAGTTTATCTAGCTCTGATCTTAGCTCGTGGTTTCTTAATCTGAGAGACTGGGCTTTACCTGTGAGTCTTTCGAGTTCCTCGCTAAGCTCTTGATACTGTGATCTCTCCCTATCGAGCCTTTCCTCCACTACTAGTAGGTCCTTTAGTTTTCTTGCTGCCTCCAACTCCCTCTTAGCTCTATCAATCTCCTCATCGAACTCCTCATACTCTAGATGTGCTGTTATCCTGTTTATTTCGCGCTCGTGCTCCTCCATCTCCTTCTTTAGTGCCGACTGCACCTTAGCCTGCTCCATTAGTTTGGAAAGCTCAGACCTCCTTTTCTCTAGGCTTCTTACCTCCTCCCGTAAACCCACCAGTTTATCCTCCAGCTCGGCTAAGTGTTGCCTGTACTCGTCAGGAGCTATTCGGCTACCACACACCGGGCACACACCTGTTTCAGCTATCTGTCTGTACTCCGAGAGGGTCTTGTCTATCTTGGCTTGCTCCCCGTATAGCTCCCTCTGCCTGCTCTCAACTAGGCGAAGTTCTTCACTTAACGCGTTGTAGTCGAGCTCAGAGCCAATTTTCCCATGTAGCTCCCTTATACGTGCCCTGTGTTCATCTATAGCCTGAAGGTCGCGCTCAAACCTGGTCTTCTTATTGGTGAGCCTAGTGATCTGTGTAAGGAGTTCATTCATTCTAACATCCAGTGCTTCAGCGTTTATATTCCCCCGCCCCGCGGAGCCCTGGCCTTGGTCTTCTAGCTCTAGTTTTCTGCTTTCATCGGCGAGTATCTGCTCGCTGAGCCGTGCAAGCTGTGTCTCAATCTTTTTAGTATTCCTCTCCGTTTCAGAGAGTTCCCCTTCAATTCTCGCTATCTGGCTTTCAAGGCTCGAAGCTTTCTCTTGTGTTGAGTTAAACTCCTGAGAAACCCTCTGATACGACTTCTCGGTGTCTTCGAGCTCGTTTGTTGCTTGATTTAGCTCAGCTTCTGTCTTGTTCAGCTCCTCCTCCACCCCACTGGCTTGGGAAACCCTCTCCTCTAATAGCCTTATTTTCTGGTCGACCAATTCCACCTGGTTGGCTAACCATGGTCGGAGAATGGACTTGGCGTTTTCACGGGCGATAGAGTAGACCCGGACACCCGTGGCTCTTCTTACAAGCTCCTCGACCTCTGCGCCCCCCTTCAGTATGGATTTTAGCTCTTCTTGGCGCACGTACACGGCCAGCCTGAATATGGCTGGCTCACTTCTAAGGGATGGGCTGTCACCCAACCCGAATTTTTTTACGAAGAAGCTTCTTATCTCCCCTGCGGCTAGCTCTGACCTAGACCCGTCCTGAACTATGTAGCCTCCACGCACACCTTGACGCGTGATCCTCCAACCTACCTTTAATGGGGGTTCGAATTCAACGCTAATCTCACCTGAGCTCTCACCCACTCTGAGCATGTTCTTTATCTCGTAGCCAAAGAGCGCTGACTCTATGCTCTGCAGAATAGTGGTTTTACCCGAGCCCACGTCACCCTCTATCAGGTTGACACCCGTTGAGAATTCTACTGTTGTGTCCACGTGGCTCCTTATGTTCACGAGCCTGACTCTCTTTACCATGTAGCCCAGTGTGCGTCGCCACCCTATTCAAAGACTTGGTTTCCAAGTGTATGCCTCAATAGCTGGGCGCACTTTGAGCGTACCGCTTCCTCGTAGTCAGCCTTTGTCATCCCTTCAGGTTGCTCCTCCCCCAATGCATGGATGAGTTGCTGGATGAATGCTGGCTCCACCTTGACGGGGAACTCGGCTGCAAGCTTAGTTATAGCCCTCTCCTCAAACTGCTCACCCCTCTCAACCTCGACTTCCTCCGGGTCGGAGAGTTGTCTGTCGTTTATTTCAAATTCGTACTCAGCGTGCTTCCTTCTGAGCTTCTCGAGCCCTATGCTAACTTCAGCCCTTGTTCCAGTTGAAAGCCTCCCCGATATCTTGATGAGAACAACCGAGCCGCTGGGCAGGCTTCCTATTAGCTCGGATGTCTTCCTCTCAACGTCGCCTGACACCTCAGCCGCCGACCTACCCTCCGCTGAAACCTCAACCAATCCGCCCTGAATGCCTCTAAGGCTCACGTACTCGAATCGGGGGTTACCGTCCCCCTCTAACTCCACTATGTAGAAGCCTGTATCCGACCCTCTAAAGTAGTTTTCGAGGTCGGCTTTGCTCCAGCCGAGGAATAGTGGTCCCGGATAGTTTATCGGCGAACCCTCCATACTCCTTAGCTCGATTCTCTTGTGTAGGTGACCAGCCGCGTAGTACGTGTACCCAGGTGGGAGGTTTGTTATTGGCACACTAAGCTCCTTGGGTGTCATGTTTGCCTCGTAAACCGCGGTGTGGAACACAAAGATTGATGGTTTGTGCTTGGCTGCTAGCTCAGGTTCACCGAAGCGGTAGACCTCCTTTGCCCCCACCAGCCCGTGCACACCGTTCAACCACACACCTGAGGGGTCTTGCACCTCGTTGTTTATCACTGTTAAGACTCCATCCGCCTCAAGTAGCTCGATGAGACTATCCCTCGTGGGTGAGTAATCATGGCTCCCGTAAACCGCGTAAACCCTTATCCCGGCTTCCTTAAGCTTCCTCATCTGCTTTGAGAACATTATGGCCTCACGTATAGGTGGGATGTTGCTGTCAAACGTGTCGCCTGCTAAAACAACAAAATCCACCTTCTCATCGATGCATCGATTCACAAACGTGGTTAAAGTCTCTTCTTCTTTTACACGGAGAGCCCTGCCAGCGAATCCCCCCACGTGTATGTCTGATGCGTGTACAAACTTTACTTCCTTCATAGACAAAGACACCTGGCTATACTAGTTTTTCACCCGGTCTGACACGTCTAGGGACGTCAACCCTTTTTATCTCGTCTATAAATGGTATCCTAATGGGCACTGGGAACCCGAGTGATGTGCTCGTCACGATTGCCTCCCCCACGTCGAGTCGGAGTAGCTCGTCCTCTTCCTCGGATAAGTCGTGTAGGGCGTTGTCGATGGCTGCTCTTCTCTCCTTACCACTTGCCATCCCTAGGTATATTTTTGTGTTCATGTTGGCGAGTATTTCCTCTGGTATGACGCTTATGAGCTGTGTCACGGCAACCAACCCTATACCGAATTTCCTCCCCTCACGAGCTAGCTTCATATACGCGTTTTCAGGTGCATCCACACCAAGCACGCGTGGTGCTTCTTCAAGCACGAAGCCCACGGGTGTTAGAGGCCTGTTTTCCTGCTTCATACGCATGTGTCTATCTAGAATCATGTAGGCAACCATGTTGCCCACAAGAAGCTCTGCATCTTCACTCAAGTTACTCGTGTCCACCACTACAACCTTCCTCGACTCAACCTCTTCAAACACCCTTTCAAGAAAGTCTGAGCCGTCAACGTCCCCTCTCTCGACGCTGCTGGGAAGCCTGAATATGCCTCGGGATGACTCACTGTTAACCGAGAGAAGCCTCATGAGCTTCCTGGATAGCGTAGCCCTCGCCACACGCGCGCCGTGGTCTAAGTCACCTTCTTCAAAACGACCCGCAGAAGACTCCAAGCCCTCACCCACCAAGAGTTGCTCAATCCAATCCTGATTATACTCCTTATAGAGTAGATACGCCTCCCTCTCCTGAGGTTCGCTGAGGTTTATGACACCATTCAGATGGTATGGCTTGATCAGCCTAGTGTTTATGGCAAGCTGCACCTCTCCAGGTTTGGGGTTAGGGCTGAAACACACGAGGTTCTCCTGCGCTTGGGGGTGGTCTATGAGCGCCGAATAATACTCCCTGTGAGGGTCTACGACGAAGACTCCAAGCTTTGGTGACTCGAGAAGCGACCAGAGTAACACCTTCAAAAGGTTGCTCTTACCCCTCCCAGTGCTTGCGGCAACAAGAACGTGCTCTGTGACCACTCTGAGTGGGTCGAGTCTGAGCTCCACTGGTAAAACTGTGTACCCGCTCCTCACATGTCCCAAGAAAAGACCGGTGCTTCTCTGCACAAATGCTAGATCCTCCCCCCTAGCCCTGTGAAGCTCTGTCCCCGGGGGAATCGCCGACCTCACGGGTCTTAGTGTGTTGGGGGTTCTTTCGATTAGCGGTTTTAGCTTTGCGACGAACGTCGTGGGCGAGCCGCTATAGGTGAGCTGCACTGGCTCGGCATTATCCCAATCCCTGCTCATCATTGCGAGCAGCTCGTTTCTAATCGTGGACACATAGCCGTGACCCACCACCTTCAGCAGAACAGATCTATCGCTGCCTCTCAACACGAAGAGCTCTCCCAGATGGGGTGGTTCCCCCCCTGTGGGCGCAGCATAGACCAGCTCTGAATCGGACATGAAAACCCTGAGCGACATTTTCCCTACAGAATTTATCATCAGAGTATATATACTATACGAACTCGTCTACGAGTGCTACTCATATCTCCCCCTCCTGAGGGGTGTGGTCTTTCTGCGCTATCACCTGTAAGAAATGAAAAAGTGTTTTGTACGCTGATGACCGTCATCGGCATGCTTAATTTGAGGTTTTGGAAGCTATTCCTAGAAATACCATACCGTTACGCTGTCTGCCTTTATATAGGTGGCGCCGAGGATTGACTCCACTTCCCCATGGATGAGAACTTGGGCGCCAGTAGCTGGAAGGGCGCCATCCCAGGCTACGTAGACTGAGCCTGTGTTATCACTCACTTGGAACAAGCTGATGTTGGCGAATGCGAAGCGGCTTGACGTCACCTTTCCGTAGACGTACACCGTGGCCCCATCGTGTAGCTGGTCGATCTTTGTGGACACGATGTAAGGGTAGACGGCGTATCCCACTATGGCAACAACTAATACCAGTATTATCAATCCAGCTGCAAGCGAAGTTTTTCGCACTGTTTATCACAGAAGAGTATGGTTTATAACCCATATTAATTTTGTCTCATACTTTTTGTATCCATATCGACTTAGCGAGTAGTGTGGCGCCAAGCATTGCGGTAATGTCCCCGAGGTCGTATGCTGGTGTGTATTCAACAAGGTCGACTATTCGGGGTTTAAAGCGTTTTGCAATCTTTTCTACGAGCCCTATGACTTCTCTAGAAGTGAACCCACCGGGTGAGGGACTGTTTACACCGGGCGCGAACGCTGGGTCGACTACGTCCATGTTTATGCTAAGATGCAGTGTGGCGTTACCCACTAGGTTTTCAAGCTCCCCCAAGAATGCTGGCTCCAGCGCCTCCTCTACGTCATATAGCTTGACGCCGAGCGATTCAGCCTCGTTGAATAGGTATGGTGCATTCGAGTGTCTTCTTATACCTACAACACACGTGCTCGCTTGTTTATCTACCTCCCTAACCCAGCGTACCACTTGACCGCTTGTAAGTCCTTCACTTATAGATCTAACATCTGGATGGGCGTCTAGCGAGACGTAGGCTATCTTACTCTGCGTGTGGTTCCTCAGTGCTTTGAACGCGCAGTACGAAACTGTGCTATCCCCACCAATCAGGAGAAGCTCGGATGAGGATGAAAGCGCCTCTATACACGCTGATGATACTCGCCTCCATGTTTCTTCGTGATCACCCACAACTGTGTTCACATCCCCCCAATCACTGATTGTGAATCCCCCCTGATAGGGGGCCGTAAAAAGGCTCTGCCTAATCTTTGAGGGGGCAAGCCTGCTACCCGGCCTGGTGCCCACGGCACCATCCCATGGGGCGCCCACTATAACCACGTCGGCTCTAGAGCCATCCGACCCAAGCCTCTCACCGAGTCTAACATCACCCGGATCGGCTATGAATTTATACCGCTTGCTCTTAAGATGCTGCACGATGCTTGAACATTAACCCAGTATAAAAGCTTTGTATGTGAGGAGTTGATAAGTGGACATTCAGCCTAATCATAAACAACAGAGGGGGATCATAGGTTCTTCAAAGTGAGGGAGTGTTAGCTTGGAATAGTGGATTTTCCTGAAGAATTCCTTTCAAGTAAAGCAGATTTTATGGCTTCGAAAACCTCGTATCGGTTTGGGTATCTATCCGCGAAAACAGCTATCTCCCACCCACCACGCTTGCTAAATCCTCTATCGCGGAGTTCAGGTATGGTGACGGGTTTGACGGCGTCGAGGGATTCGTGGTCTACACGCTCCGGTAAAGTGTATCTCAACCTGAACTGGAATGGGCGAGAGTAGGGGTTTTTGAACCAGTAGCTCACGGGGAACGTGTTTGGAAACTTTTCAACCACTTGTGCCGCAGCCCATACCCCACGCGTTCCCCGGTGCTCGAGGAATAAGAGTATGGGTGTATCGTTTTCAAGCAGAGCCCACTCTTCGAATTCGACGGATGGGAAGCCCCATACACCTTCAAGGATGAGTGAGAGGTAGTAGGGGTGGGACGTGCTTCCCACGTTGACTATGGCTCCCACCCTCCTCATGTGGAACGCCTCAGATACGTCTAACATGTAGCTGGTCCGCATCCAGCCAGCCCAAGGCATTCTCGTTTAGAGCCCAATTCGCCGCTCAGACCCGGTTGTACATGACCTCTAAAGCAGCTTCGCGAATCTTTCTTGCAATCAATCACATAATTAACCCGGTAAATAGGTGGTTGAATTAAGCGGTACACGCCTTGTGATATTTCATATCCCATAAATAGGGTTGATGTGCAATGCCTAGGGTACGCTTGTGCCACCCCCTTAGCAGTGGGTCAAAACCCATCTTTATCACGAGGGAAGACCCACTCCGTGAGGGCGGTAGTTCACCGCCAGAGACCCCATCCGTAGAAAGGAGGGGAGCTAAGTGTGAGTACACAAACGCGCTAAAGGGTTTTGGGTGTGTTTCCCAGCCCGGGGAGTCTGCTAAGTGCAAGCCGAAGAGGGATGGATAGAGATAAAGGACAGGGGGTCTAGCTTGTGGCTTAACGAAAGGTGCGGGTCTGTGGGGGAGGTAGACGCCCTGAAGTGGGCTTGAGATGTCGCCGTGGATAAGTCCGCTGGGAACCTCAAACCCTTCTTCGTCTGTGAGCACGGAATAGTTTGCTCTTAAAGCTATAGCTCAGTGAACCACCGTCTCCCTAATTATGAAGCGGGAGGGGACTTCCGCCCCCTTAACCCCCTTAAACACTAACCCTTACTGAACTGCCTGAAAACTAGACCATAAAGACTCTAAAATTATGGTGGTACAAGTGTAACGAGGCTTACACTTGGCAGCCAAATTCTTCTCTCTATCCGTAACACTGTCTAGAACTTTGAAGTGTTTTAGGGGTGTAAAGTTTCTAGATGCCTTAAGGCTGGAGCCTTCCTATTTTCTAGCGTGGCGCGAATGCGTGTGGTGGCTTGTTACCAAGCCCTGTGTGAATATCAAGTGTGCTACGCATGTGCGGTCCATGGAGGGTAGACGTTGGCTTCTCATTACGCGGTGGATGGGCGTTGTGATCACCTATATCTGTGTTGGAAAAGGTTTATACGCCTCTGCGAATCTAATAAAGTGAATGATATGGCTAAATATGAGTTTGCGTGTAAGGATATAGGCATGCAGTGTGGCTTCTCCGCGGAGGCCAAGACTCAAGACGAGCTGATGCAGAAAATAGCTCAGCACGCCAAGGAAGCACACAACATGACCGAAATACCGCCGGAAACACTCCAAAAGGTTAAGGGTGCAATAAAGAAGAAGGGATGGTTTTAGCCGCACTGGGTTTTAGCCCTGCGGACTTTGTACAGCATGTCCCGGTAAACTCTTCTCCATAAGACCTGTTTTTTGATGATCTTTCGCTTTTTACTTCTTAAAGAGTTTTGGGTACTGGTTTGCTGGGTTTATATTTTGTTTGGAGGCTGAATTAAGCGGGTGCTATGAGTTCATCTGGTACGTTTAGGGTCATAGAGCAGGATGCTTATCGCTCGATTATGCGGCGATTTGCGTCTGGTGTTGTGGTTGTCACCACCGCGGGGGACGGTTGGGTTCACGGCTCTACTGCGCAGGCGTTTCTTAGTGTATCGCTTAACCCACCGCTCGTCTTGGTGTCCCTCTCTCTTAGCGGTAGGACTTACACGCGTATTAGGGAGAGTGGTGTCTTCGCCGTGAACATACTGTCGGAGGGGCAGAAGTGGATAGCGGAGCGATTCGCTGACCCTAGCTTGGATTCCGATGAAAGGTTTAGGGGTGTGAGTTTCACTAGGGGAAGCACTAGGTCACCTCTAATTGAGGGGGTTTGCGGCTATGTTGAAGCGGCCCTGTACGACGTGTTTGAAGTTGTTGACCACGCGTTGGTGCTGGGGCGGGTGGTGGGGGGAGGTGAAGGTTCCTCTGAAGTTGACCCCCTCATATACTATAATAGGGGGTACAGGTCGCTTCGAAATGAAGTCTAACGCGATGTGTTGTCTGAGTTATAGATGAGGTTTATTTTCCCCTTTTGCGTGATGGCTATATATGAGTCGTGTTGTTTCCGTTAAGGTTGTGTACGCAAAGTGGTGCCCACACTGCAATCCCCTGACGCTGGAAGCTATGAAGAAGGCGAGTTCGGAGCTTGGGGCTAAACTCGAGCTGTATGACATAGACAATCCAGAGCAGGTGAAGGTTGCCGATAGACTTGTGAAGGAGTTCGGTGAGTGGTCGGAGGACTATGTGATACCTCAAGTGTTCTTTGAGTATGATGATGGTAGGGTTGAGCACGTGTTGACTGGTCAGAGGGCGGGTGTTTCCGCTACAAGGCAGAAGATCGAAGAGCTCTTGAGTAGTGAGAAGTACGCCAAGCTCAAGTCGGCAGTTCACGGATAGTTGGCTACCAGCGAGATCCCACATCGCAATTGTTTTACATCAGGCTATGAAGGCTGGTAGGAAGGATACTATCCCTATAAGTAGTTGAAGTATGATGGTTTTTTTGATCGGTAGTCCCCCCTGCCTCATGATGTTGAGTGCAAGGAGGTTTGCGAGTGAGCCTATGGGGTCAATGTTGCCGGCGAGCCCTGCTTCAACCGCTAGCTTTGGAGCCACAGTGGGTGGTACGCTTCCCACGGTTAGCACGAGCTGCGTCGCGGGCACATTGCTTATTATGTTGGACACGATGAGCATGAAGGCCGCGGAGTAGGGTTGCTGTCCTGTTGCGGCAGACTCTACGTATGGCCTCATGTATCCCTCTAGGAATATTGATGCTACGCTCACGCTGGTTATGAGGAGGTAGAGTGTGAGGAGGCTTCTCACGTCGAACTCGCGTCTAAAGGTTCCGAGAGATCTGGCTGTGAATGCGAAGCCTAGAAAGAAGGAGGTTGCGAGAGACACTACGCTTGGGGTCTTGAGGAGGTTTAATGCGAACACGAGTGATGCAACCGTGAAGAGATATACGGCTGGCCTCAGATTGAACTCGTTATCCACTTTAATCCGTGTTTTCCCAATATGTTTCGTAGTGGGGTAGATTGCTAAACTTGTGAGTGCTAGGGATAGGATTAGAGGCCTCCACGTGAGCTCCACGAATGTGATGGCTGAGAGACCCGAGTACTCCCAGAGGAGGATGTTCTGAGGGTTACCAAGGGGTGTTAGTGCGCTTGATATGTTAGTGTAAGTCACCTCGGCCACCACAAGGGGGGCTATACCTATCCCGCTTTCCCTAGATATTTTTACGAGCACGGGTGTAAGGATGAGTATTAACACATCGTTGAGTATAAACGGGGAGACCACTGAGGTGATGAGCGCCACAGCATATACGACGCCGATCTTTGAGCCCAGAGTTGAAAGCATCTTTCGTAGAAACGAGTACCCACCCATAGCCCTGAACTGTGCGGCTATACCGAAGAGAAACGCTAGGGAGAGGTACACGCTCGGGTTGAAAGCTTCAAGGTAGTCATAGGGGTTTGAGCTCATCATCTCGGCTAAAACGCTTGAGCATAGGGGCTGCGTCTTTTAAGAGTTTGCGTCAGTTGGAAGATAGTGTCCGGATAAGTGTTCACCACGCTTGGCTACCACGGCGCCCGCCAACCCCTAACCCGGACACCGTCAGTTGGAAACCCCAACTCGATAGAATGTAAAAACCCTAATATTTAGGGTTCTAAATACTTCTTAGGTGAATCGCGTTTGAACTACAGTATTAAGACTGAGGCTCTAAGCTATGCTGGGAGAGCTGGGCCAATTCAGGCGTACATGTCGAGGCCCGACGATAACGAGGCTAGACCAGCGGTGATAGTGATCCACGAGATCTGGGGTCTAAACAATCATATTAGGGATGTGGCTGACAGATTCGCAAGGCAGGGCTATGTCGCACTCGCCCCACACCTATTCTCGAGCGGTCATGTGCCGAAGGAAATGCTTTCGGAGGAGAACATTAGGGTGACCATGCAGTTCTTTTTGAGCATACCACCAGAGAGGCAGAGGGATATGGACTACGCTAGACAGCAGCTTGAAAAGCTCCCAGAAGAGAGGAGGAGGGTCGTGCAGAGCCTGATGGGTGTAATCTTTTCTCTCCCAACGGATAAGCTCACAGAGGAGCTCCTGGCCGCCGTCGAGTATCTTAAGACAAAGAGTTTTGTTAAGGGTGACAGGATTGGGAGCGTGGGGTTCTGCTTCGGTGGGGGCATGTCTGCGAAGCTCGCATGTACTGGTCAGACCAATGCTTGCGTGATCTTCTACGGCGAGAATCCATCACCCATAGATCGGGTTGCAGGCATAAAAGGACCCGTGCTCGGAATCTACGGCGGCCTTGACCACAGGATTAACGCGGGTCTTAGCGAGCTTGTTGGAGCAATGGTTAAATACGAGAAGGACTTTGAGATGCGTATCTATCCAGGGGCGCCGCACGCCTTCTTTAATGACACGAACCCCGTGAATTATCGCGAAGCAGCCGCGAAGCAGGCTTGGGATCAGACGCTCAGATTCTTCGCGAGGTCACTGCTGCAGTAACTATACGCAGTTCGCATCCAAGAAGTCCACTGTTCTCTTTAAGCTGTCAACCCAGTTCTCCTTCTTCGCGAAACCATGGCCTTCCCCGCTGTACACTTTATACTCTACCTTAACGCTTAACCCCCTGAGTTTCTCTACGACTTGAATGGTCTCCTCAGCTGGGCAGCGCGGGTCGTTTTCGCCGGCTAGCAAGAGAAGCGGAGCCCTTATCTTGTCTACGCTGTAGATGGGCGACCTCTCCCTGAGTAGTTGTTCGTCCGAACCCATTTTGAGTTCGTCGTACTGCTTCAACACCTCTCTTTCGTGCTGTTTCTCCGTGAACCAGTTGACAAAGGGGACTATGGCCACCGCCGAGCACCACTCTTCTGGGAACTTGGTAACACACATCATTGTGAGGTACCCACCGTAGCTTGCGCCCAGCACAGCCACCCGCTTGGCTCCCAACACCCTTTTTGCCTGGATAACATCCTCGAGGTCTCCCCCGCCTAGGTCCCCATCGTTGAGGTGGTTGAAACGTCTCCCATACCCCGTGGAGCCTCTATAGTTTGGTGCTATCACACTGAAGCCTCTCTGTACGAGTAGCTGTATTGTGGGGTTAAAGCTGTTCATGGTTTGGTAGTCTGGTCCACCGTGTATGTACACCGCCCCCCTATGCCCCCCAGACTCGTAGAGTAGTGCGTGTATCTTGAGGTTACCACTCTCATATTCAATGTGTCTTGGCTTTGTGAATTCGGCGTTGATGTTCCCCAAAGAGTTCGTTAGCCTACTCACACTATACGTAGCATCCGCTGCGTATAATTCGTAGTCCCTATCGTGGGTGGATCGCGTGAAGTAGATTTTGTCTTCTGAAACCTTTACGCCCCCGATGACTCCACCCTCTAAAACCTTGTTTCTGCCGACTCTCAGGGTGTGGTCGCCGTCAACGTTCTCCACATATACTAGGTCTTGACGATACCACGCCGCTCCCACCACATCCCAGTCTGTGTGTGTGAGCCAGTCAATATCGCTAGCATCACTGATGGCGGCCGCGCCCTCGCATACAGCTCTAATTTTCTCGTACGTTATAACACCTACTTGGTAGCGATCTGCGTGATTGGATGCCACTAGAAGCCCTCCCGCACCCCAACCGTCCTCGTACACGTTTTGCTCGCTTGAACGCAGTCCTAGTAGCCTATTGGTTCGCCCAGTGTTTGTGTCGTGCACCCAGAGGTCGTTGTCGTAGACGCCCTGAGAAAACACTATGAACCTTGAATCGGGCGACCAAGTGAAGCCTTCGACCGGCAGGCTCCCTAGACTAATCCTTGTGATGTTCTGCGAGTCGTGGAGGTATAGGTGCATTGTTTCACCTTCCCTATTGGATACGAAGGCGGCCAGTTTGCCGTCAGGTGAAGGCGTATAGTCAACGTTGTCGTATCCGTCCGCTAGGAGAGGTGTAAGGGATCCATTCTCATAGATATAAACCGACCTCCTCTCAGCTCCGCCCCTATCGGCCTCCACAAGAAGTTGGCCCCCCGGAGACCATCTAACCGATTCAGCGAACAGCTCGCCGAGATTCAGCTTTTCCGACGAATCCAGCCAGCCATCCCCAAACCCAGTAAGTATCCTGGCCACCGGCTGATTCTCATAGCACACGACGGCGACACGCCCATTCTGAACATCGAAGTCTTCAATGGAAACTATCTCAAAGAGATCTTCAGGCTTAAACATGGCTCACACACTTTATACAAAAAATTAAGCTTCACTCCCACCATCTCTCAACGTGTACACCCTATACACTCTTATGAGCGAGAAAGCTGTGACCTTTAGGGAGGAGAGTATGTCAGACTTGGTATTATGGTGGAAGAACCGATAAACCTGGCTTCTTAGGGTGGACCCAAGGTCTGCGCTCGGCGTGTGTCGCCTTAAGAGAATTTTGGGTTACTGCTTAGGGCTGGGATGGGGGAGGAATGGGATGGAATGGGAGGTGGGATCTCCGTGTTTCACGCTTATAACTTATGTGGGTCATAGATGTTTTGGTGGGGTGGGTTGAGTCAGGATTCTGTGAAAAGGATTACGGTCTTTTTGCAGACGCTTATCAGTAGGGATGGTTATGCCGAGAAGCTTGTTGAGGCGGGTTTTAGATCCATAACCCCAGAAGCCATTAGGATGTGGGTTAAAGAAGGGGTTAAGCTATTACCTGATGGGGTGAAGAAGCTGTACTTTGAGAACCCGCTTGTTGCCCCCATGACTAGGCGGGTGCTCATTCACCATTGGAGGGTTGTGGATCACTACTTGGGTCATCCTGAGAATACATTGGAGAAGATCAGTGCGGTGAACCCTGATAACGCGCGTGTTCTCCGAGATAAGGGTTTTAGCGACTACATTCTGAAAGAGGTGAATGATACGTATAATTATCTAAAACGGTTTGTTGGTGATAGTTAAGCTTGAGTGTGCCCTCTTCCCTCTTCTTACGTGGTGGGCTGGTTTGCGTCTGCTCCACACTTCTATAACTGTGAAAGACATGGATGAAAGCATACGTTTTTACACAGAAAAGCTCGGTCTAACGCTTCTGGCTAGGAGGGAGATTAAGCAGAACAACGCTGAGATAGCCTTCCTCGGGGCTCCTAACACTGATCACAGGATAGAGCTTACGTGGTGGCGTGGCAAAACGGATTACTCAGAGGGTGACCAACTCGACCATATAGCCTTCGGAGTGGAGGATTTAGATCAAACCGTAAGGCGCATGAAAGAACTGGGCGTCGAAATAGCAAAGGAACCCTACACGCTGGGCTCAAGCCGTATAGCGTTTATCAAGGATCCTAACGGGATATGGTTGGAACTCATTGAGCAAAAACAGTAAGAGGGTTTCACTACGATATGGCTATGCAGCTGTACCCCTGCGTACCAGTATAATGGCTTCAACACCTCGCTTGGCCCCATGCTTAATCTTTCTCAAAGGAGACTCCGCCCGTAGGAAGAAGGGGAGCTAAGTGTAAATACGAGTCCTGTGTGAACTCCCCAGCCCCTTACGAGGGGGGCGTGTCCTCCTCGCGCTGGGGTCGGGATTTCTGCTTCCTCCAGAAGCCTGCGATACCCCCTTGGATAAGGGGAGTGTATAGTAGAGTCCTCCTATCTACGGTCTCTCAGGGGAGTCCCGATCCCCCACGGGGAATATTTAGAGAAGCGTTATAGTCGCGGTCCGCTGCCCAGCCACACTTCGGATAGATAAAAACGCCGTCAGAAGTTTTAGGTTCCCCTTTACTAATATGAGGTTAAGGGTGCGGAAATCCTCTCTCTTTAGGGTGGGCTCAAAATTCGGCTTAAGCGGTGCACGTATTCTAGAACTGTTTTTGTTTATCGTTTAGGGTGGTAAAAAGGTCGGTTTAGTCATTTATTCGCGTCTCTACTCTTTGGGTTAGCAGCACACGTGTGTAGCCTACTGCGGCTATCACTACTCCGAATGAGATGAGTGTGAGTGGAGAGATGTTTCCCGCGTAGAGTTCAATCATGAGCTCCCTAGTCACAAAGAAGAGACCCGCGTCGAGGATGTAGAGTGGGGATATTCTTCTTTGCCCGTGGTACTGCATGAAGCCCAGCATGAGTTCGAGTATTACGAATATTGTAAGTGTGTCCACAACGAAGTTCTTTGCGCCAATGTCGAACGAGGTAGCATAGTATATCTGCTTGACGTCTATAATGGTCTTATAAATGCCTAGAACTATCCCGACGAGCATGACCACTACGAGTATTAGCGTTATGACGTCAGCTATCTGACTTAAGATAGAGATTGATTTAGCGTTCAAGCTGTACTATTAAGCTTGAGCAGGTATAAATATATCGCTAAACCTTTAAGCGCGCATACGCTGCTTGACGATCAAATGATACAGCCATACCGAGGGTGATTGTATAGAGCAAAATATTTAAAGGCCTAATTGATTCATAAGTTGAGCGGGGTTAGGCTTATGGTACTCCTACAGAATCACAAAGCCTCTTCGCATGTCGTTGGGTTGCTTGGTGAAACATGGATGATCTGGATTACGGCTAGTGAAATCAATGCGTGATAATGGTTACTCTCCGAGGATTTCGGTGCTTATACCTACGTATAAGGAGAAAGATTCAATCAGTTCAACGCTTGAAACGGTAAGCCGTGAGCTGCAAGCGACGGGTAACTTGAGCTATGAAATAATAGTCTTGGATGACCATAGCTGTGATGGAACCGTTGAGGAGGCGCTTAGATACGCTGAGAAGTGCGATGGTAAGATCCGTGTTGCCGAGTTCTCAACACGCATGGGTAAGGGGGGGTCGCTTAGGAATGGTTTGAGGCTTGCAAGGGGCCAGATCGTGGTGTTCCTAGACGCGGATCTACCAGTCGAGGTTGGCAGGATAGCTGAGATGGTTAGACTTATTGAGCGTGGTTACGGCCTCGTTGTCGCTAAGAGGGTTTACCTTGAGGGTGGATCATACGGTCTTAGTAGGAGGGTTTTGAGTTTGGGGTTCAACGGCTTGGTTAGGGCCTTCTTTAGGACTGGTGTGAGCGATCACCAAGTGGGGTTTAAAGCGATTCGCATAGATATAGCGAATAGACTTATCGACCAGGTTAGGACCGACGGGTTCTTCTTTGACGCCGAGCTGATAGTTCAAGTTAAGAGGATGGGTGTCCGCGTTAAGGTTCTTGACGTGTTGTGGAGGGATAGGCGTATGCCTGGTGATTCGAGGATTCCGCCTATGAGAGCCCTCATCACGATGTTGGCGGATCTGGTGGCTCTCAGGGTCTCTTTTGTGAATGGGAAGAGGCTGATCAAGTTAAGGGAGGATTATGCGGGTGTTCTACGCGAGCTCACTAACGGTGTGACTGTTAAGGCAACAAGACTCTACTTTTCGACTAGGAATAGGCGTTTTCTAAGGCTCCTTAGCAAGATTTACTTCCTAGTGCTATTTGGTAGGACTGATTGATTATTGGTGGCACATCGCTCTGCGTCGGTGCTTACGTGGTGTCTTGGGTAAAGTTCATTATTCTGATGCGCTAATCTATATTGTGTCTATTAGGAGGATTCTTACACCGGTCACTGGTAAACCCGACGTGCTCGATTTAATGTTGAAGTCGCTTAAGGTGGACTCTGATCTTCCAGCGTCGGCCCAGACTCAGAGTGCGGATATCTCCAATCGTGTGGATGAGGTAATGAGGAGGCTTAGGCCGGATTTGCTTGACGACCTCTTTACGGCTATAGAGAAGGGGTCACTCTCCCAGAGCTTGGCGGCTGGTCTTATACCGGAGCTCTCCTCCCTGCTTGAGTCGGGTTTACAAGAGATATTAAAGGAGGAAAACAGGTTCTCCTCTCTAACCCAGCGCGTTCAGGAAGCATACCGGAGGGTTGTCGAAGTTCAAACACCCATGGCCGAATTCCTCACCCAGAGGCTACCCCAACAGGACGCAGAACTGGCAGAGCGCGTCAACGAGCTCAAGCGTTTCAGGGAGGCGCTTGAATCTCAGAGGGTGAGTTTGGATAAGCTCGGCGAGAAGATTGGTTTAGCCAAGCAGAGGCTTGTGAAGCTCAGGGAGCAGGTGGCGCGCCTGGGTTCACAGGCGCCGACGGCTCAGCTTGGTCAGCCGAATCCCCCTCAGAGTTCTCTTCCGCCTTGATCTTCGAGTTGAGCCATTCGTAAAGGGTGGTGGATCCCCCACTCACCGGTGGGTTTTGGGGGACTATTATCCTCCTCATCTGTGAGCCGGGTTTGAGATCCACTATTATTCTGCCCCCCCTTAACCTTAGGTCTTCAAACTCAGTGTAGGGTACCGAAGTTGAGCCCCTGCCATACTCAACCTTCATAGAGTCGGGGTAGAACTCATATCTGATCCTAGCAAGACCAGACCTGTTTCTCCCCAACGCGTTTATGAGGGTGGCGGCTACAAGTATGAATACAAACGCGAGGAGTGGGTAGCTCAGCCCCCCACTGGAAAGAGAGCTGATCGCTACGATGACTATGAAAACCAACGTGCTGAGTATACCCATAATCGGCAACCCACGCTTGAAGTCTACAACGGCCACCGGCGTGTTAGCACCCTGGGTCACCCCCTGTGGGGGATTCTGAGCTTCAGCGGGTGTCCCACCTTGGCTTGAAGCAGTATAGGTCTGTTGCTGATAAGTCTGCTCCTCTTGCTGAATATATAGTGGTGCACCGCAGTTGGTGCACGAGACGGCTGAGTCGGGGTTCTTGGCGCCGCACAGGCTGCATTTGCGCATTATTGAGTATCGCTAATTCGGGCTTTAAAGCTTACTCAACCAAGCTAATATCTTCGGGTGCCTGCTTTCTGGGCTTCTTCAGCCGTGCGTGTGGCTCTGGCTCCTCGAAGTGGGCTCTTTGGCCAAGGCGAGTGCGAGTTTGGCCGCATTGCTTGGGTTCTTCGTGTAGTAGAGTTTCGATGTCCCCCTGTTATCGAGCTGTTCACCCATTAGCTCGAGTTTATCAGATGAGTGGCCAGTGTTGATTAGGACGACCACGGGTTTACCCATGGCGTACCCCATATACGCCTCGATTATGGTTCCAGCTTCGCCTCCCAGCGTCACGAGCACGTCGCTGCTCCTGCAGATTAGTACACTCCTCGCCCTATACTCCATGCCTGTGTCGATTGCTATGAACTCTGGTCTGCGAGGGGGTGATACCTTGGGGTTCAGTGGTAGGAGGAACACCACGGTTATCCCCCTCTCCGAGGCCGCGTCCGCGACGTCTCTCATGAGGCCCCAATATCCGCCCAAGAAGAGTCTGACTTCGCGGTTGAGGTTAGACACAAACCTCTGAGCAACCCTCTTATTGGAATCCTCACTACTAGCCGCTATACCGATGTTGAGAATCCGCATGTGTAGTTTACATCCAACCCACCGATTAGTCTTCCTAGGATTAGCTGCTCACCAAAACGAATATAGATGGCTGGTGAGTATATCTGTTATGGTTGAAAAAGAAAGGGTTTTGGAGGCTCTTAGAAACTGCTATGATCCTGAGATCCCTGTTAACATAGTCGATCTTGGCTTAATATATGACCTTAAGATAGATGGTGGAAGTGTCTTCGTTAAGATGACTCTCACGGCTCAGGGCTGCCCAGCTCACGCTTTCCTCAAAGAGGAGGTTGAAAGGCAGCTCCTACAGGTACCCGGCGTCGATAGTGCTCAGGTTGATATAGTGTGGGATCCGCCTTGGACGCCTGAAAGGATGTCGGATGAAGCCAAAAAACAGCTGGGATTCGATAGACCCCAAGAGCCGAGTGTGCCCTTAGAGCTTAAACCCATCAGGTCAGGCTCTTCGAGGAGTGCACCCGACGGCTCTAATCTTCTTGTGAACAAGCGTGGGGAAGCATACAAGGTGTCCGACGATGTAAAAGCTGTCTGGGAGCTGTGTGATGGCTCCAAGAGTGTGGGGGAAGTTGTGGGTGTGTTGGCGGAGCGTTTGGGTGTTCCGATCGAGGAGATTGCTGGGCAGGTGGCGCAGATGGTGTATGAAATGCTGCAACTTGGCTTGCTCGCTAACCCAGACGAATTCGTTCAGCTCGACCTAACCTAAGAATCCCTACCTCCCGTGATTTCTCCAAGCTCTTGATGACACTCCTTCATAGTGTGAGCAATGTGCCAAACGGAGCTTATACACACGCTTTGGATCTTCAAGAGTGATAAGCAATATAATTAAAGGGCGTCACCTTTTACGCGAAACGCTTTTCTTGGTGTGTGCGTAAATTATTCTAAATGGACGGATACGTGTCCGTTGCTAGGAGATCGGAGGTAAAACCCGGCGTTATTAAGCCTTTTCGCTATAGGGGTAAGCGCTACGTGCTGGTTGAATATGAAGGGAAACTCTACTGCTTCGATGGTCTATGCCCCCATGAGCAGGGTCCGCTTGAATTCGGGCAGATGTCTGGTAAATATCTTTACTGCTCGTATCATCAGGCGGTGTTCGACGTGACGAGTGGGAAGCCTCTGCCGGGTTCACCCACTGAGAATGTGCTCAGCTCACACCCCGTGTCTATTCGAGATGACACGGTTTACGTGATGCTTTAGCGGTGGGCTGTTTGGCTGGGGCTCCGCTGGATGAGGCTGAGCTGTTGAAGAGGTTTTTTGGGTTAAACCAGTATGAGGCAAGGGTCTATATTGCCCTGCTTAAGAAGCATATGAGTTTGGGCGAAGTGAGCAGTGCAGCCAAGATACCTAAGCCGCGGGTGTATGATGTTGTTAGGTCGCTTGAATCCAAGGGCTTCGTGAGGAACTCTGGTGGCGAGTTGCAAGCAATCAGTCCAGAGGTGGCCCTCCCAGCTAGGAGGGCTGCTCTAAGAGCTGCCTTCGAAGAAGAGGATTCAAGAAGGCTTCAAGCCCAGATGACCCTCATAGATTCTCTTAAGGTGGGGGGTGAACACCCTCTAAGGGAGCCCGTGATTCTCAGGGGTTTCGAGCAGGTTGTGGCGTTGCTCTACCAGGTTCTACCGAAATCCACTCAGGTGTTGCTCACACTTAATAAGGCCTTGGAGGCGAGGGTGTACTTTAGGGGGGCGGTGAAGGGTGCTGTTGGTTCAGGTCAACAACTGGAAATCATGGCTCTAATACCTCTCCATGTGAAGCTTGAGCGGGAAGACTTGGAGCTGATGGAGGCGCTCGGAGCCCAAGTTAGGCTCACGGCTGGCGTCCTACTGGACACGATGGTCACCGACAAGGACGACGTGATTATAGGCTTACCCGACCCCAGCTCGACTCACAGTGTGCCCGTGGTCGCGGTGTACGTAAAGGATCACGCATTCGCCTCTTCCCTACGTGAAACCTTCAAAAAGGTTTGGTCAACCGCATCGGCTATCCCATAGCGTCAGCCAGAAGCGAATATTCAGCGGATACTAACCCTGCTAGTGTGTTTGACTAACTCTTCTCCTAAATCCGAAGTTGTGCTCCCGTATCTTAAGACTGCAGAGGTGGGCGATGTTGTCCGTTAGGGTGACTAGATCCCTTTCATCCCAATACTCTTTGGCCGACTCTCCCAGACATTGCTCCAAGCGGTTTTGAACGCTTCCTGGGTAGAATACTTGTATGCCGTAGGGAGGTATGAGCGCACCCATCATGTTGAGCACACCCGCGAGCCAGGATGCGGCTTCCCAGCCGCCGTTAACTTGGTTTATAGCTATCACCGCAGCGATGAGCCCCTCGAGTAGGAAGCCGTTGTTTTCGAGTGAAGTCAGCCTATCCACTAGGTTTTTGAGTTTTCCGGGGACGTTTACCCAGTATGTGGGGGTGACGAATATGGCTGCGTGGGAGTCTATCAGCGCCCTGTACACCGCGTCCATGTCATCTGACACCACGCATGGATAGGTGCACCTCTCTGGAGCCACTGAGAAGCAGCCGAGGCATTCGCCTATGTTGAGCCTGTAGAGATCGAGGACACGCACCCCGAATCCCTTGCTGGCTAATAGTTGAGCGACCTTGGATGATATCTGAAGAGTTGTGCCTTCATGAGGCGAAGCGTTAATGATTGTTGCGCTCAGTGCGTGATGTGTTGGCATACCGTTAAAATTGGTGGTTTGGGGGATTAAAAGCGTTGGTGTACTATCGAGTTGAGCGTCAAATCCGTATTCTTCTCCAGCGTGTCGCATAGGAAAAACTGTGTGCGTAGGTGTTCCCCTGAGAGTAAATAGGTGTCCTTATAGCCTGAGCCGATGGGTGCTTGGGCGTCGCTTTGTAGAAGATGAAAACCTCCCCACGTGGTAGACTTGAATCTACAATTAGGCGTAAAGGCGATCTGCCACATCTACTTGTTCTGTGGGTTGGTCTCCCTTGATGACATGGGGGTTTCCCTAGTCGGCCTGCTTAAGGCTCTGACCCTTTTGTTAGCTTTCTCTTTAGGGGAAGACCCCGTCCGTGACGGTGGACCCAAATTAGCGCTTAGCGCTAATTGTAACCCACACATGGATTTTGGGTTCACCGGTGAGGGCGGAAGGGGATGAATACACTTCCCCCCTCCCCTCCTTCCTCCCTGTGGTGATAAAGGTATAAATACTCGTGGAGAAAGGATTAGCCTGCAGTGCGTGTGGGAGCCTACCGATACAGGGCGTATGCTTCAAAGACAACGACGAGGGTGTTAAAGACCCAGTTAGAGGTTGCCTGCAAGCTCTACAACACGCTCCTACACGTAGAAAAGGAAGAGTATGAGGAGAACAAGCATACACTGGGTATAAATGAGCTTTGGCAGCTCGCCTTGGAGCTGAGGAGGCGGAACCCAGAGTTCCAGGTGCTACACTCACAGGTTGCGCAGCAGGTTGCTGAGAGGTTCTACCGGGCGCGGGAGCGCCTTCTTGATGGGCTCTCAAACAAGCCGAAGGAAAAGAAGCCACACAAGCACCTCTCCCTGGTTTACCCTCAATCGGGCTGGAGGCTTTCTGATACAAGACAAGTAGGGCGGGAAAAACAAGTAGAAAGCTCGTTTGCGGCTGAGTAGGATCGGCTTCTTCACACTAGTGTTACACAGGGATTTTCCCTTGGAGCGGGTATCCCAAGTTTACGTTAAATTGTACTCCTCTGGTGTAATCTGCGTGGTCTTCTT
>Ga0080006_1166861_pt1 | contig 51278 bp, 48 predicted proteins | sample RS3BMetagenome_FD_69209 | JGI IMG/M metagenome (GOLD analysis project Ga0080006, IMG submission 69209) | Ferric oxide microbial mat and aquatic microbial communities from Rainbow Spring, Yellowstone National Park, USA - RS3B (SPADES... ... | reverse complement strand
GCACCTCTGCTTGAGCCCCTGAGGGGGGCTCGGCGCCAGGAGGGACGTCATCTGTCTTTCCTGTACTCGTCCGACGGCTCGGCGCGGGCGAGCGCCCGCTGAGCGGCGCCGGCGGGCTCGTACAGGAAAGAGCGATTCCGTCCCTGCGCACCTCTGCTTGAGCCCCTGAGGGGGGCTCGGCGCCAGGAGGGACGTCATCTGTCTTTCCTGTACTCGTCCGACGGCTCGGCGCGGGCGAGCGCCCGCTGAGCGGCGCCGGCGGGCTCGTGCAGGAAAGAGCGATTCCGTGCGGACTTTGCGGGCTCGCCAGGAGGGGCGTCGCCTGTGTTTCGGCGAGCCGGCCCACGGCGTCGGGCGGTGCTATGAAGCGGCGCCATGCCGGCGATGGTGCCTCTGCAGCTCCGAGCGCTCGAAGCGACCAGCCCCAAAAAGGCGACGTTCATCGTCCTGGGGCTGAGCGCCGTCGCGCTGCTCGCCCTGGTGGGCGTCATCTACGGACACGGACGCGCCTCCGAGGTGCCGGCGTGGGTCTCGTGGCTCCCGGCCGTCAACGCGCTGCTCAACGGCACGAGCGCCGTCTTCCTCGTGCTCGCGTACCGTGCGATTCGCCGTCGGGACGTCGTCACGCACTCTCGGCGGATGTTGGGCGCGCTCGGCGCATCCGCGCTGTTTCTCGTCTCGTACGTCGTCTACCACTCGATCCACGGCGACACGCTCTTCGGCGGCCACGGGCTCGTTCGCCCCGTGTACTTCTTCGTCCTGATCTCGCACATCGTCCTCTCGGCCGTCGCGCTGCCGCTCGTGTTCCTCAGCTTCTTCTTCTCGCTCTCCGGGCGCTTCCCCCGGCACAAGAAGATCGCGCGCTACGCGTTGCCGGTGTGGCTGTACGTGTCGGTGACCGGGGTGCTGGTCTTCGCGCTGCTGCGGATCTACGGCTGAATTTACCGTCGCCATACGACCAGTCGTTCGCGCCCCTCGGCGCGACGTGCCAGTGATCCGTCCCGCGGCGCCCCTCGGCGCTACGGCCCTGGCGCGCTTCGCGCCGTGATGGCAGTCACAAGCCGCTCCGGCTCGTCCACGCACATCGCAACGCGCGCCACCCGCCTGCGCACGCCGAACGCGCCCGTGCCGATCACCGGCTCGCGCAGGCGGACGACGACGTTTGGCTCCGCGGGCCGAGCGACATCGAGGTCGCCGGCCCCGCGGCGCGCGGGCGCCATCGCCGACGACACCGCGTCGGCCCCTTGGACGAGCGACCACGGCACCCGCGCGGTCAGGCGCAGCCCCGCGCGCAAGACCAGGTGCTCCTCCTCGAGCGCGATGGCGCGCGCCCCGACTGCGCGGTGCTGCCCCACGACCCAGACGAGAGCGTAGGCACCCAGGCCCGTCAGCGCCCACGCGACGCGCGGGTGCGCGGCGCCGACGAGCAGATGCATGACGAACGTCTCGACGACGATCGCCAGCGCGAGCCCCCACGTGAACGCGGGCACGCGTGCGTCGTAGGCGGTGAACACCCGGCCCGGTGACTCGCCGCCCCCGCGCGACCCACCCACGACGGCGAAGAGAACGGCGCTCGCCTCGGCCGCGAGGACGTGCGCGACGACGTTGTCGCCGAGCGCGCCCGTCAGCGCCTCGTCGAGCCGCTCGGCCACGTCCGCCCCCGTGCGCCCGAGGCGCATCGCGCCCATGACCGCGCGCACCGTCACGACGAGGACGCCGATCTCGAGCGGCACGACCGCCAGCCGCACGAGCGACACGAGCGCCCTCCCGTCGCGCGGCACCACGAGCGCTGCGCCGGCGAGCGACGCGACGACGAGTGACAGCACGCGCCGGATGCCGCTGCGCGTCCCCCGGAGCGCCACGAACCACCAAAAGAGGGGCACGGCCACCACGAGACCGAACGTCACCGCCGCCGCCAGGCACGACGCGGGCATCGCGGCCCCCACGCCGTGCACGACCGCCAGCTCGATGCCGTACACGGAGGCGGTCAGCGCGAGGAGCGTACCGAGACGGGCCGTGGTCAGGCGGGGGGCCGTTTCCATCGCACGTCTCCGTAGGGTCGACACCGGCTGAAAGGCGAGGCCGGGGGAGACACGTTGGCCGAGATCTCGGTGCCGACCGCCGGGGCAGCCGCGAGCATGCGCCTCGCGAAGTCGTCGAACGAGAGGAGCTTCAGGCCGGTGCGCGCGTTGGTGGCGACGGCGGAGTCGGGCACGTCGCGGAAGGGCCCGTTCACGGGACCCGCGAAGCCGGATGCGGGGCGGCTGGGTGCGCAAGAGCGGCGGGGCAACCGTGGTCGCGACGCGCGCGACGCTGGTCGGGGGGCGCGCGATGCGGACCTTCCGGCGGCTCGATCGCGGGGAAGCGGCGAAGAACGACGACCACGGAGCTCGCGCGCTCGCCCGGGAGCGACGGGCCGTCGGCCGCGACGTTCGCGACCATGTTCGCGGGCGGCGCGGACGCGGGCACGTGCGGGGCGGACGGGTCCGCCGAGAGCGCGGCCTCGGGCACGTCGCGCGCCAGGGCGGCGGCGCCGCGGGCGACCCGGGTCGTGGGCCGGCGCGAGTACGGCCGAGCAGGGCTCGATCGGCATCGAACCGCGTGTGAACGCGTCGAGCAGGGGTTCGACCGCGATCAGGCCCGGGTATGGATCCATCGAGCAGCGGTTCGATCGCGATCGAACCAGGGTATGAACCCCGTCAAGCAGCGGTTCGATCGCGATCGAACCAGGGTATGGACCCGCCAAGCAGCCGTTCGATCGCGATCGAACCAGGGTATGAACCCGCCAAGCAACGGTTCGATCGCGATCGAACCCGGGTATGGACCCGCCAAGCAACGGTTCGATCGCGATCGAACGTGGACGTGAACGGGTCGCCCATGCGCTCGAAGCGGCTGGAACGCGTTTTGACGTGTCATCCCGCGGCGTTGCCGCGATCGGCGCCGCGAGCGTCACGCGCGGGCGCGCAGGGCGCGAGCCGCCAGTGGGGGCAGGATCCCCAGCGTCGCGACCGTCGACGTCACGAGACCGCCAATCACCGCGATCGCCAGCGGCCGCTGAAGCTCGGCGCCGGCACCGATCCCGAGCGCGAGCGGCAGCAGCCCCGCCAGCGTGGCGAGCGTCGTCATGACGACGGGGCGGAGCCGTCGCTCGGCCGCGAGCGTCACGGCCCGCCGGGCCTCCTCTCCCCCGTCGCGCGCCCGCTCGGCCTCTTCGAGCAAGAGGACCCCGTTCTTGACCACCAGCCCGACGAGCAGCACGCACCCCATCAGCGACGACGCGTTGAGCGGGGTCGCGGTCACGATGAGCGCGCCGATGGCGCCCACGATGGCCACCGGAACCGACGTGAGCACCAGCGCCGCCACGCGCAGCCGCCGGAACTGCGCCGCGAGCACGGTCAGCACGAGCACGATCGCGAAGCCGCCCACGACCGACAGCTGCCGGACGGTGTCGCGCTGGCTCTGCGCCTGTCCCCCCATCACGATGCGGTAGCCCTTGGGCAGCGGGATCTTGCGCCCGATCGCCTCGACCTCGTCGGCGAGCGATCCGATGTCGCGGTTCTCGGTGTCCGCCGTCACGGTGACGAGCGGCTGCAGCGCCTCGTGCAGCAGGAGCGACGGCGTCGTGTCGCTCGTCGGCCGGGCGACCGCGTCGAAGAGCGTCGTCTTGTCGCCGGCGACGAACGGCATCTGCAGCACGCGGTCGGGGTCGAACCGCACCGGGTCCGGGTAGCGCACGCGCACGCCGACGAGCCGGTCGTAGTAGCGGATCGAGCCGACCTGCGTGCCGAGCAGCGCGCTGCCGAGCTGCGCGGTGACCTCGTCGGGCGTCGTGCCCAGGCGCGCGATGGCGTCGCGGCGCATCACGTACCGCAGCTCCGGCGCCGGGCGCTCCTCGCCGTCGTACAGATCGACGAGCCCCTGCACGTCCTTGATGCGCGCCGACAGGTCATCGCCGATGCGGTGCAGCTCGGCGTAGTCGGGCCCGAAGATCTTGACCTCCAGCGGCCGGGGCGTGCCCGACAGGTCGTTGAGCGTGTCCTGCATCACCTGCGTGAACTCGACGCGCACCTCGGGGTACTTCTTCACGATGCGCGCGCGCAGGTCCGCGACGATGTCGTCGGACGACCGCTTGCGGGCGGAGGCGGGCTGGAGGCGAACCATGATGTCGCCGCGATTGAGCTCGGTCGCCGCCGCCGGCCCGAGCTCGGCGCCCAGGCGCCGCGAGAACGTCTCGACCTCGGGGGTCTTGCGCAGCTCCGCCTCGAGGTCGCGCGCGTACGCCTCGGTCGTGTCGAGCGACGTCCCGGCGGGCAGGAAGTAGTCGAGCACGAACGCCCCCTCGTCCATCTCGGGCAGGAAGCCGCGTTCGAGCCGGTGCTCCACCGCGACGCCCACGGCGACGATGGCGGCGAGCAGCGCCGTGGCGAGCAGCGGCCGGCCGACCACCACGCGCAGCACGCGGTGGTAGGCGCGCTCCATCAGGCTCCCCTCGGCGTGCGGCTTGGCCGAGAGGAAGACACCGGCCGCGAGCGGCACGAGAAAGAGCGCCACCAGGAGCGAGACGAGCACCGCGGAGGTCACCGTGAACGCGAGCGCGCGGAAGAAGTCGCCGACGACGCCGCCCAGGGTCGCCAGCGGCACGAAGACGACGACCGTCGTCAGCGTGGTGCCGATGACGGCGGGCGCCAGCTCGGCGGTGCCGTTGATGGCGGCGGTCGCCACCGGTTCGCCCATGTCCCGGTGGCGCGCGATGGCCTCGATCATGACGATCGCGTCGTCGACGACCAGCCCGATGGCCACGGCCATGCCGCCGAGCGACATGAGGTTGAGCGTCTGCCCGGCCGCGCGCATCGCCACGAACGTGACCGCGAGCGTCAGCGGCACGGTGAGGCCGGCGAGCAGGCCGGCGCGCAGGTCGCGCAGGAACATCGCGATGACGGCCGCGCACAGGGCGATGCCGAGCACGATCGCGTCGCGCACGCTCGCCATCGACTCGCGCACCAGGCGCGCCTGGTCGTAGACGGGAGTGAGCGTGACGCCCGCGGGCAGCGACGGCCGGAGCGCCGCCACCGCGTCCTCCGCCTTCTGCACGACGTCGGTCGTGCTCGCGCCGGCCAGCCGCGCCACGCTGATGACGACCGTCTCGCCGCGCGGCCCGCCGATGCGCACGAGGCGGTCGACGTGCCCGTCGACGACCTGCGCGATCGACGAGAGGGGGATGGCGACGCCGTCGGGCCCGGTGGCCACGGGCATCGCGCGGATGTCCGCCACCCCCTTGGGCTGCGCGTCGGCCATGACCGTGACCATCTGCCGGTCGCGATCGACGCGCCCGACCGCGTCCAGCCCCATGGCCGTTCGCAACCGGTCGGCCACCGCGTCGGGCGTCAGGTGCAGCGCGGCGGTCGACTCGGGGTCGAGCACGATCTCGACCTCGCGCACGTCGCCGCCGAGCACCTCGATGCGCCCCACGCCGGGCACGCCGGCCAGCGTCGGGCGCACGACGTAGTCGGCCAGCTCGCGCAGGGTGCGCGGGTCGACCGCGCCCGAGAGGTTGAACGTCACCACCGGGAACGAGCCGGTCGTCACGCGATCGACGACGATCTCGGTGTCCGGCGGCAGGCTGCTTCGCGTCTCGCTGATCTGCGCCTCGACCAGCTGCAGCGCCCGCCACATGTCGGTGCCGGGCGCGAACTGCAGCGAGATCTCGGTGGCCCCGCGGATGGTCTTGGACCGGATGCGCTGCACGCCCAGCACGGTGGTCAGCACCTGCTCGAGCGGACGCGTGACGTTGGTCAGGTACACGTCGGCCGGATCGCCGCCGGTGCGCGCGACCACGACGATGCGCGGGAACTCGACCTCGGGGTAGATGCCGCTCGGCATCGACAGCGCCGAGGCGACGCCGAGGGCGACCAGCACCGCGGTCGCGAACCAGACCGCCGCCGCGTGCCGGCGGAACACGTCGAGCGCACGCCTCATTTCGCCTCGACGATCGGCGTGCCCGTCTCCAGGCCGAGCACGTGATCGAGCGCCACGCGCTCGCCTGCGGCCAGGCCGCGGGTGATCTCCACCTGACGGTCGTCGCGCCAGCCCACCTGGACCGTGCGCACCTCGGCCTTGCCGTCCTTGCAGACGACGATCTCCGCGCCGTCCTCCACCGCGCCGCGCATCGCGTCGGCGGGCACGACGATGGCGCCGTCGCGCTGCCCTATGTCGACCGTGGCGGTCCCGAAGACGCCGAGGGTCGGATCGGTCTTGGTGCTCAGCGCGATGCGCACGAAGCCGAGCCCCGTCACGGGATCGAGGGCGCTCGAGCGGGTGTGTACGGTGCCGTCGATGGGCGGCCCGCCGGTGGCGAGCGCCACGCGCGCCGGCTGGCCGACCTGGATGTCGGTCAGCTGCCGCTCGGTCGCGTCGGCGTCGAACTCGGCGAGGTTGGTGGCGGCGAGCTGGATGATGGGCGTCGCCGCGGTGCCGTCGACCAGCGCTCCGATGCCCCGCCAGACGCGGGTGACGACGCCGTCGAAGTGCGAGCGGACCTGCACGCGGCCCAGGGTGAGGCGCGCGAGGTCGGACGCGGCCACCGCCGAGGTGACCGCGGCGTGCGCCTGGTCGGCGCGCGCGGTGGCGTCGTCGAGCTCCTGCTTGGCGGCGATGCCGCGGGCGACCAGCTGGCGCGTGCGCTCGAGGGTTGCGTCGGCGTTCGCCGCCGCGGCCCTGGCCTGCAGGAGCGCGGCGTCGGCCTGCCGGAACGCGTCGCGCGAGTTGGACGGATCGATGACCGCGACGATGGTGCCGGCGGCGACGTGGTCACCCTCGTGCACGGCGACCTGCGCGACGCGGCCGGGCACCTGCGAGGCCACCGGAAGATCGCCCCCGGGGGGCGCCGCGACGCGGCCGAGCAACGTCTCTCTGCGCTCGATCGACCGCGGCGCCACCGGGGCGCAGTGCACCTCGACGGGGATGGGATCCTCGTGCTGGTCCTGCTGGTTCTGGCCGCAGGCGACGCTCGCGAGCGCGACGGCGAGGAGCGCGGCGACGGGAACGGGAACGGGAGAGGCGATTCCCTGCGTCATGGAGCCCCCACGGCGTGCTCGACGTCGGCCCACGCGGCGGCGCGGGCGGCCTCCGCCTGCAGCGCGGCGACGCGGGCGTCGACCAGGGCGCGCTCGGCGTCCAGGACGGCGACGAGCTGCGCGCGCCCGAGGCGGTAGGCCTCCTCGGTGGCCCTCGCGGCGCCGCTGGCCGCCGGCACCACGCTGTCGGCGAGCGTGTGCTGCTGGGCGGCCGCCGCCTCGAAGGTCTGGTACGCCGCCGTCAGCTCCGCGGCGCCCTGCACGTGCGCCGCCCGCACGCGCGCGCGCGCGACGTCGCCGGCCGCCTGCTCGCGGTCGATGTACGCGCCGCGCTGGTTGAAGATGGGCACCTCGACCGTCAGCTGGGCGCGGAAGTTGACCGGCGGCGTGTAGCCGGGAGGGGGGGGCTGCACCTGCGACAGCGTGTAGTCCCAGAAGTCCGCCCCGAGGTCGAGCGCCATGGTCGGCCGCACCAGCGCGCGCTCGCGCGCCACGTGCGCCTCGGAGGCGCGCACGTCGGACATCTCGCGACGCACCGGCGCGCCCTCGTCCACCTGCGCGAGCAGGTCGGCGAGCGGAGGCGCGTGGTCGGGCGCGGGCGGGTCGGCGCTCGCGCGCAGGCCGCTGCCGTCCGAGAGCCCCATCCACCGACCGAGCTCGGTCGCCGCCGCGTTGACCTCTGCCGTCGCGGCGAGCACGTCGGCATCGGCGCGCAGCTTCTCGGCGTGCACGCGCAGCGCGTCGATTTCGGGCGCGGAGCCGACCTGCACGCGCTGCACGACCGCCGACTCGAGCGTCGCCTGGATGGCCGCCGACTCGCGGCGCGCCGTCGCGACGCCCTCGGCGAGCCAGAGCGCTGCGTACGCGCGCGCCGTCGCCTGCCGTACGTCGTTCCAGGTGACCTGCGTGTCGAGGGCCACCGTCTCCTCGTCGGCCCGCGCCGCGTCGACGGCGGCCCCCCTCTGGCCGAGCACGACGAGCGGCAGAGAGACGTCGCTGGTGAGCGCCGCGGTCTGCGTGGTGGTGCCGACGGCGACGGTCGGATTCGGGTACGTGCCCGCGATCCCGACCTCGGCGTGCGCGACCGACTCGCGCGCCCGCGCGACGAGCAGGTCCGGCGCCGCTCGGCGCGCCGCGCGCAGCGCGTCCTCGAGAGAGACGCGCACCTCGCCTTGCGCCCGACCCGGGGGCGCGAACAGCACGATGCCGGCGACGACGGCCGCGATGCTCACCCAGCGCACGCACACGATCGTACGTCGCGCTGCTGAACGGGCGCTTAACGAGCCGTGGGCTCCTGCTCGTGCCAGCCGACGAGCGGCGCCAGCCTGATGGACACGTCCAGCCCCTTTCCGCCCGGCCCCGGCCTCGCCTGGGCGCAACCGCCGTGTCGCTCGGCGACGGCCTGCACGAGCGCAAGCCCGAGCCCGCGGCCTTCACCGTCGGCGGAGCCGCGCCAGTACCGGTCGAACATGCGCGCGCGCGACGCCTCGCCGAGGCCCGGCCCCTCGTCGACGACGGCGACGCTCACGCCGTCGCCCTCGCGCGACACGCGCACGCGGCTGACGCCGGCGCCGTACTTGCGGGCGTTGTCGACGAGGTTGCGCAGCGCCAGGGCGACGAGTCGCTCGTCGCCCTCGATCAGCGCCTCGTCGGGCGCGTCGACGCTCGCACCGTCCGGGGCCACCTCGCGCGCGAGATCCGCCACGTTGACGACCGCCTCGGCGCGCGCTCGCGGCCGCCCCTCCGAGAGTACCAGGATGGCCTCGATGACCTCGGCCAGCCGCGCCGCATCGGTCCGGACGCGCGCAATCGCCGCGTGCGCCCTCTCGTCGAGCGCCGGCAGCGCGTCGAGCTCCGCGATCATGGCCGTGAGCGGCGTTCGCAGCTCGTGCGCGATGTGAGCGCTGTTGGCGCGCTCGCGCGCGAGCGCCTCGAGCAGCCGCCGGACGAGCGTGTCGAACGCCGTCTCGAGCTGCGCGATCTCGCGCGTGCGGGCCGGGGGCGGATCGACGGCCTGCTCGGCGTGAAGGATGCGCGTCGTCCAGCCGACCAGCGCCTCGAGCTCCGCGAGCGGCGCGCGGAGCGCCCGGCGCACCGCCAGCCAGAGCGCCAGCAGCGCGACGGCGACGACGGCGATCATGCCGCGCGCCAGCTCGCCGACCGCGGCGCGGTGCGAAGCGATCGGGATCGCCGCGACCACCGCCGCGCGCGCGTCGGCCGCCCCGCACGCGCGCCAGTGGTGGCCATCGGCGTCGACCGTGGTGGTGCACCGGCCGGGCGCGAGGTCGGGCAGCGGTGCATCCGACGAGCGCTCCGCGAACATCGCGCCGCGCACGGCCACGCGCACGCCCTGGGCCCGTTCGGCGGCGGCGACCTCGCCGAGCGCCTGGTCCGGCCGGTCGCCCTCCGCCAGCTCGCGCCCGAGCGCGTCGAGCGTCGCCCCCGCGCTGGCGCGCGCGACCGCCGAGTCGCTCGCGTCGAGCACCCGGTCGGTGACCGCGACGGCCGCCGTCCCCACGGCCACGAGCACGACGCCCGCGAGCGCGACCAGGCGGCCGGTCAGGCGTGCTTGGAGCGTTCGAGCGCCCATGCGTACCCCACGTGCCGTACCGTGCGCAGCGCGTCGCGCACGCCATGCTCGGCGAGCTTGCGGCGGATGCGCGCGACGAGCACCTCGAGACTGGCGGCCGCGCCCTCGCTGGCGTCGCCCCACACGGCCTCCAGGATGTCGTCGCGCGCGACCACGCGGCCGTCGCGCCACGCGAGCAGCGCGAGGATCTCGAGCTCCCGGGGCGTGAGCGCCAGCGGTGCGCCGTCCACCGTGACGATTCGTCGGTCGCGGTCGACGGCGACGGGCCCGAACCGGCGCGTCGATTCGGTCCATCGCGGCCCACGGCGCGCGAGGGCCCGCAGCCGCGCGGCCAGCTCGTCGAGCGAGAACGGCTTGCCGAGATAGTCGTCGGCCCCCGCGTCGAGGCCCGCGACGCGATCGGGGACGTCGCTTCGCGCGGTCAGCAGCAGGATGGGGATCTCGCTCCCGGCGCTCCGCACCGACCGGCACCAGTCCAGCCCGGAGCCGTCGGGCAAGCCGATATCCACGACGGCGACGTCGAAGTGCTGCGACGCGAACGCGTCGTCCGCCGCGCGCACCCCGCCGGCCACGAAGACGGCGTGACCCCGACCGCGCAATCCCCCCCCGACCGCCTCGGCCACGCGGGCGCTGTCCTCGACGAGCAGGATGCGCACGGCGTCACGGTAGCATCACCGCGGATCGGGAAGGGCGAACCCGGTTTTTCCAGCGGCTGGGGCGCCGGCTCATCTGCCGGCGCGTTCGCGTTCCCGGCGCCATGGCCCGCTCTTGGCACCGACCGGGCGTCATGATCTCGACGCACGTCGACTCCTCCGCCCCGATCCGCACGTGGAGAGAGCTCGCGACCCAGCTACGGGTCGACAGCATCCGCAGCACGACCGCCGCCGGATCGGGTCACCCGACCTCGTCGATGTCGGCGGCGGACCTCATGGCCGTGCTGCTGGCCTCGCACCTGCGCTTCGACGTCGCCGAGCCGCGGGCGGTCGAGAACGATCGACTCATCTTCTCCAAGGGACACGCCGCACCGCTGCTGTATGCCGTCCTCAAGGCGGCGGGCGCCATCTCCGACGAGGAGCTCCTGACGCTGCGCAAGCGTGGCAGCCGCCTCGAGGGACATCCGACCCCCGTCCTGCCGTACGTCGACGTGGCCACGGGATCGCTCGGGCAGGGGCTCGCCGTGGCGGTGGGCATGGCGCTGGCGGCCAAGCGCCTCGGCTCGGTCGACAGCCGCTTCTGGGTGCTGCTCGGCGACAGCGAAATGGCCGAGGGCAGCATCTACGAGTCGTTAGAGACGGCCGGGTTTTACCGGCTGGGTCGCGTCGTGGCGCTCCTCGACATGAATCGCCTCGGGCAGCGCGGGCCGACGATGCTCGAGTGGGACGGCGAGGCGTACGCCTCGCGCGCCCGCGCGTTCGGCTGGGAGGCGTGCGTTCTCGACGGGCACGACGTGGCCGCCATCGACGCGGCGTACACGGCGGCCGAGCGAGCCTCCCGTCCGACGCTCGTGGTCGCTCGGACGAAGAAGGGCGCAGGAGTCTCGTTCCTCGAGGACCGGGAGGGCTGGCACGGAAAGGCGCTCACCGGCGAGCAGGCCGAGCGCGCGCTCGCGGAGCTCGGGTTCGCGGGGCGCGCGCCGTCTCGCGTCGTGCGCCCGGCGAGGCCTCGGGGCGTCCCGCCACGCGACGGCGCGCGCGCGCCGGCGGTGCTGCCTTCGTACGAGCCGGGGACCGCCGTCGCCACCCGTGCCGCGTTCGGCGACGCGCTCGCGGCGGTGGGGGCGGCCGACCCACGGGTCGTCGCGCTCGATGGCGAGGTGTCCAACTCGACGTACACCGACCGGTTCGGCCGCGCTCACCCCGACCGCTTCTTCGAGATGTACATCGCCGAGCAACAGCTGGTCGGCGCCGCCGTCGGCATGCAGGCGCTCGGCTGGACGCCCTTCGTGGCGACGTTCGCGGCGTTCTTCACGCGCGCGTACGACCAGGTGCGCATGGCCTCGATCTCGCGGGCGACGTTGCACCTGGTCGGATCGCACGCCGGCGTATCCATCGGCGAGGACGGGCCGTCCCAGATGGGGCTCGAGGACCTCGCGATGATGCGCGCCGTGCACGGCAGCGTCGTGCTCTACCCGTGCTGCGCGAACCAGACGGCCAAGCTCTTGGCGCAGATGGCCGCCGGCCGCGGCATCCACTATCTGCGCACCACGCGCGAGAAGACGCCCGTCCTGTACGCGCCCGACGAGACGTTTCCGATCGGCGGCTCGAAGGTGCTTCGTCGTTCGGATCGGGACGTCGTCGCGATCGTCGCGGCCGGGGTGACGGTCCACGAGGCGCTGCGGGCCCACGACGAGCTGCGGCGGCGCGGCGTCGCCGTCCGGGTCATCGACCTGTACTCGGTGAAGCCCGTGGACCGGGCGACCCTCTGGCAGGCGGCGCAGGAGTGCCCGGCCGGGCTCGTCGTCGTCGAGGACCATCACCCGGAGGGGGGGCTGGGCGACGCCGTCGCCGAAGCCTTCGACGGCCGGCAGGCGCCCGTCGTGCAGCGGCTCGCGGTGCGCGTGATGCCCGGGTCGGCGACGCCCGAGCAGCAGCTCGAAATCGCGGGGCTCGACGCGCGCTCCATCGTCGCGGCCGTGCTGGCCCGCGCGAAGAGCGGCTGAGCTGCCTGGCCCGGGCGCTCCGGAACGCACCGTGCTTGGGGAACGCGCTCGATGAGGTTCGCGATCACGCTGGGCCTTCCGCTCGCGCTGTGCCTCGGCTGCAGCCGCACGTACACGGTCCCGGCCTCGCACGTGAGCGCGCCCGTGGCCTCGCTGCGCGCGGCCGAGCAGGCGGGCGCCGAGAGCGATCCCGAGGCAGCGCTGCACGCGCACCTCGCGCAGCGCGAGCTGGCCGCGGCGGGTGTGCTGATGAGGTCGGGCCACGCGCACGAGGCCGACCTGATGCTGATCGCGGCCCGTGCCGATGCCGGCCGCTCGCTGGCGCTCGCGCGCAGGCAGCATCCGATCGGACAGGCCCAATCGGCGATCGGGCAGCTGCGCTCGCTGGCCGGACCGGCGCCCGCGAAGGGCGTCACGGCGCCGCAGCCGGCACCGTCCACGCAGGCGACGCCGCCGAGCCCACCCGCGGCGCCGGGGCCTCCGAGGTGACCGCGGCGACGAGGGCACGCGAGGTGCGTGCACCCGCGCCGTGCGCACGCCTTCGCTTCGCGAAGGCGCAACGGAGCCATCGTTTCTCGCCTCGTCGTGCGAAGCACGATTCGCCGAAGGCGATGCCGGGGAGGCTCGTCGCGTAGCGAAGCGGAGCAACGAGGGGGGCGCAGCCCCCACGCTACGGCGACCCCTCCTGCCAGATCTCCCGCAGGATCTCCGCGACGGCCTCGTAGAGCGCCTCCGGGATGGCCTCGCCGACCTGCAGCTCGACGAGCGCCCGCGCCAGCGGAACGTCGTGCACCACCGGGACACCGTACTCGCGCGCCGCCTGAACGATGCGCGCGGCGAGCTCCCCTTCCCCGCTGGCGACGACGACGGGCGCCTCGTCGCCCTCTCTCTCGTCGTAGCGCAACGCGCACGCCAGGTGCGTCGGGTTGACGACGACGACGCTGGCCGTGCGCACGTTCGCGATCGCCGCCTGCGCCATCAGCTCGTGGTAGGCGCGCTCGCGCGCGGCCTTGATCTGCGGATCACCCTCGGTGTCCTTGTACTCGCGCCGCACCTCGTCCTTGCTCATCCGAAGCCTCCGTCGCCACGCCGCGCGCGTCACCAGCAGATCGATCGCACCGAGGACCACGCCGACCAGCGCGGCGCGCCACGCGAGCGCTGCGGCCGCGTCCGACAGCACGACGACCGCCCACCGCGCGCGACCGCTGGAGCGCGCGAGATCGACGACGTGGTCGCGCAGCCCACTCCACGCCAGCCACGCCACGATCGCCCCGGCCACGAGCGCGCGGGCGACGGCGAACAGGCGGGACGGCGACACGATGGCCCGCAGGCCGGCCGACGGGTCGAGCCTGTCGAGCCGCGGGGTCAGCCGGCGGGTGGCGACGACGCCTCCGGTCTGGACGGCGAACGCGATGCCGCCGGCGATCCCGGCGGCCACGAGCACCGGGAACGAGAGCGCGACGACCGTCGTGGCCAGCGACAGCGCGTCGAACCGCACGGCGCCCGCGTTCGCCGCCGCGATCGCGATTCGCAGGTCGTCGCCGGCGCGCACGGCCAGCGCACGGGCCGCGGCGGGCACCAGCGCCACGGCGACGACGAACGCGATCGACTGCGCGAGATGGCTGCTCGCGCCGCTGTCGCCCTCCTCGCGCGCCCTTCGCAGCCGCCGTGGGGTCGGCTCTTCGGTCTTGTCGCTCACCGCTCGTCGACGAGAGCGTACAGCGCGAGCAGCAGCTCGCGAACCCCCTCGCCGGTCGCGGCGGACACGAGCTTCAAGTCGATGCCGCGCTCGGCGAACCGCTTCCTCGCGTCGACCCAGGCCTCGCGCACCTCGGGCAGGTCCGCCTTGCTCATGGCGACCACCTGCGGGCGCGCGGCGAGCGCCGGGTCGAACTTCGCCAGCTCCGCGCTCAGCGCGTCGAAGTCGGCGAGCGGCTCGCGACCTTCGCCGTGGTCGAGGGTGACGAGGTGCAGGAGCGCGCGCGTGCGCTCCACGTGCTTCAGAAAACGGATGCCGAGCCCCGCCCCCTGCGCCGCGCCGGGGATGAGCCCCGGGATGTCGGCCAGGACGAAGCTCGCCTCCTCGGCCACGGAGACGACACCGAGGTGGGGGACCAGCGTCGTGAACGGGTAGTCGGCGACCTTCGGCCGCGCGCGCGACACGGCGCGGATGAACGTGCTCTTGCCGACGTTCGGGAACCCGAGGAGCCCCACGTCGGCCATGACCTTGAGCTCGAGCCGCAGCTTCTTCTCTTCGCCCGCCTCCCCCGGCTCGGCGCGGCGCGGGGCCCGGTCGTATGGCGTCGCGAAGTGGATGTTGCCGCGCCCGCCGCGGCCTCCGCGCGCGACCACGACGCGCTTGCCGGGCGCGTCGACGTCGAACAGCAACGCGTTCGTCTCCACGTCGACGCCCTGCGTGCCGACCGGCACGGCGACGACCCGATCCTCGCCCGCCTTGCCGTACTGGTCCTTGCCTCGACCGTGCTCGCCCCGCTCCGCCTCGAGCACGTGCGACAGCGCCACGTCGAGCAGCGTCGTCTTCCCCTCGTCGCCGACGAACACGACGTCGCCCCCCTTGCCGCCGTCGCCGCCTGACGGGCCGCCGTGCGGCACGTACTTCTCGCGACGGAACGCGACGCAGCCGTTGCCTCCGGCACCGGCGACGACCTTCACCTCACACGAGTCGACGAACTTCACGGGGGAGCGGTGTCTAGCACAGCCCCTACCGGATGCAGTCGTTCCAGGCCCTGGACGTCGGCGCCTTCACGGCGCACTCGTACTCGCCCTCGGTCACCTCGGTCCGGCACCGGTACTTCACCTGCTTCACGTCGCCGTCGGAGAGAGCGTCGGTCGCGATCTTCGCGCGCAGGCGGGCCCGATCCTCGCTGGTCATCGTCCGCGCGGCTGGGTCCTCGGACAGCTCGAGATCGATGAAGCGGTCGAGCAGCCGCTCGCATTGCGCAGTCGAGGCCATGTCGGTGCGCTTGCATCCGGCGACGCACGCGACGGCGGCGGCGCTCGCGAGCAGGATCGAGGCGAGGCGGGGGTGGCTCCGGCGCGCGCCCACGACGCGAGGGATAACACGTGCTACTGCTCACCTCCACGCCGTGCCTTTCGCCACCGGCCCCGGAGGGGCGCGCATCCACTACGAGGTCCGCGAGCCGGACGGCGCCCCGCGGACGCGGACGGTCGTTCTCGTGCAGGGGCTCGGCCTTTCGTCGCGCTTCTGGTTCGACCTGCCCGAGCGTCTCTCGAGCGGTCCGCTGCCCTGGCGCGTCGTCGTCCTCGACAACCGCGGCGTCGGGCGGAGCGATCGACCCCGCGGCCCCTACCGCATGACGACGATGGCCGACGACGTGGCGGCGGTGCTCGACGCCGCGGGCCTCGAGCGGGTGTTCGTCGCCGGCATCTCGCTGGGCGGCATGATCGCGCAGCACGTGGCGTTGAGGCACCCGGGGCGGATCGAGGGGCTCGTGCTGCTGGCGACGACCGCGGGGCTGCCGTACGCGCGTCTACCGCGCGCGCGCGCGCTGGCGACGCTGCTGTCATTGCCGCTCGTGGGACCGAGGCGGCCGCCCGCGCAGGTGGGCCGCGCGATCGCACGGCTGCTGCTCTCGGAGCGGGACGTGCCCCGCGCGCGCGAGCTGCTCGCCCACTGGCCGGCCGCGATGCGCGCAGAGCCGTCGAGCCCGCGGTCGTACTTCGCACAGCTCGCCGCCGTGCTCGGTCATTCCACGGGCTTGCGGCTCCGGCGCATTGCGTGCCCCACCGTCGTCGTCACCGGCGACGACGACGTGCTCATCCCGCCGCACAACAGCCGGATGCTCGCGCGCCTCATCCCGGGGGCGCAGCTGCACGTCGTGGAGTCGTGCGGCCACGCCATCCCGGCGAGCGATCCGGACTGCGTACGGCGGGCCCTCGACGCGCTATCGACCTCCGGTCGCGCCCCTCGCCCTTCGCCGAGCTCTCACATGACGAGCGCGCCGGTGCGCAGCAGGTAGGCCAGCTTCGTGCGCTGCTCGGCGTCGAGCAGCGCGTGGATGCGACCCAGGGCGCGCGCCACGGCCGCCTGCACGCGCTCGCCGCTCTTCACGCGCTCGTCGGTCGCCGCCTTCGCCTTGGCCTCGTCGAACGAGTCGGCGGCCACCACGTCGGCCAGCGCCGACGTCGTGCGCCGCTGATCGACCGCTGCCTGCGCGCGCTCGATCTTCAGATCGTCCAGGATGGTCGCCAGCTCGCCGACCTGGCGTTCGTCGAGGTCGAGCTTGAACGCGAGGAAGCGCAACGGCCGCCGGACGCCGAAGCTGCCGCCGCCGAAGTCGTCGCCGCCTCCGGCGCCACCGCCGCCAAATGGAGGACCGTGGTGCCCGTGCCAGGGACCGCCGCCACGCGGGCCGCAGCCCACGCCTTCGCCTTCGCCTTCGCCGCACGCGCGCCCACGCGCGTGCCACCACGCAAACGGATGCATTGTCGTACCTTTCTGCCGGGGCTGATCGCTCCCGGCGGGTCTACTGCGCGGGCAACACGCCTCGCGCCACTCCCTAGTGTGCGTCGCCTCGGCCGTCTGTCAACGCGCCGGCTCGCTCTTGTGCTCCCCGCCCTTGCCCTCGACGAGGCGCGCCACGGCGCGGCGCGCAGGAATCGTGAGCGCGGTCGTCACGGCGGCCAGGAGCACGCCGCGCGCGACCTCGCCGAAGAACGAGCGGCGCTCGGCGCGAAGCGCGCGCTCGGGGTGCCACCACACCCGCTTGGCGAAGCGCCAGCGATTGCGCCGCCGCCGGTCGGCCGCGGTGGTGACGCGTTCGACCACCAGCGCCACGCTGGCCGCCGTGGCCACGAGCAGCAACCCCCCCGCGACGGCGAGCTGGCGGAAGTGCCGCTGCATCTGCAGCTTCAGATCGAACGCTTCGTGGCGGCGCTGGTCGAGCTGCTCGACGGTGCGGAGCAGCTTGGTCCGCACCTGGTTGGCCTGACGCGCCAGGTCGTCGCGCGACTTGCCGTTGTGGTTCATGCGATGCGCTCCTTCAGCTGTTTCAGGTCGGACTCGACGCGCTCTCGCGTCTCGACGAGCGGCTCCTTGGGCACGCTCTTCCACCCGCCGAGCGCCAGCGCGCCGGCGAGGCAGAGCAGGATCCCCCCGATGATGAGCGCCGCGAGCCACGACCACCGGAACGCGAGGGCGATGGTGACCATGAACATCGTGAACGCCGAGATGCCGGCGCCCGCCGCGCTGGCGAGCGCGAAGCCACCCACCTTCGCGTGCGTCAGCTCCGCCTTGAGCTCCTCGCGCGCCAGAGCCACCTCGAGCCGCACCAGGTCGCGCGTCTCCTCGAGCGCCTCCCGGATGAGCTCCCCGGTCGGCTCTTCGGCCTCGGGCGCGGGCACGACGTTCTCCTTCATCGTCTCTTCCGGCATGACGCTCTCCTGTCGGTGGTCCCGCTGCCGGACGCTTCGAACGGCCAGGTCTTTCCTCGAGCACGTACCGCCCGCCGTAGAGCGCCCGTTCCCATCGATGCAAGCTCCGATCGAGGTCGCGACGGAGCTCGGCTGTCCGCCATCCAGGCGAGCAGGGCCGAGGCGAGCGCCGCGGCCGCCTATCCGACGCACGATACTCGCTGGAGAAAGAGCGCCGGGGCGCCGGTCCGCGTGTCGACGAACATCACGCCGAACTCGGTGCCGGTCCACACGACGTCCGGGTACTTGGACCAGCCGCTCTTGCCGTTCGACACCTGCAGGTCGTGGAGCCCCGCGACGCGCGCGCCGGTGTCGTCGACGAAGCTCATGTAGATCTGCGGTCGGCCGCTTCGCCACTGGTAGTAGACGATGCCGCCCGCGCTCCCGTTCCAGGCGATGTTGGGCCAGTTCGCGTCGCCGCTGTTCGGCTCCTCGACGAGGCCTCCGCCGAGGCGAGCGCCCTGGGGCCCGACCAGGGCCATGTGGATCTGGTTGTCGCTCGCGCTGTCGTCCTCCCAGGCGGCCATGTAGCCGAAGGTCGTGCGGATCATGCGCGGCAGCAGCGCGTCGTTGTGCGCGTCGTCGCGCAGCGACGTCTCGTCCTGCGGCGCGAGCGTCGGATCGATCGCGGCGAACTGGATGCCGTAGGGACCGCTCGCCTTGTCGCTCCACACCATGCCGAGCGATTGATCGTCGCCGGCGACCCACGGCCAGCCGTCCACGTCGCTCCGAGCGATGCGCTGCGGGCCCGTGATCGCGAGCGTCGCAGGATCGACGAGCGCGATCGACACGCCCCCCTTGCCGTTGAACGTGTCCATCCACGTCACGGCCACCTTGCCGCCGGGGGCGTGCCCGAGGACGGGGCGCGCCTGCGCCGACTGCGTGGGGGCGACGGAGACGCCGTTGCCGGTCGGCGTGGCGTCGGGGGTGAGTGCGTGCAGGTAGACCGCCTTGCCGGCGCTGCCCTCCTGCCACGCGACGAGGTAGCCCGTCGACGTCTTGACCACGCTCGGCAAGTCGCTCTGCGCCGGGGTCGACTGCACGACCGTCGGCGCGCCGATGACCGAGCCGTCGGCGGCCATCTTGGCGACGTAGATGTCGCCCGCACCCGTGGAGGGGTCGGTGTAGACGACGACGTAGTGGTCGGTGTCCCAGAGGAACGCGAAGGCCTCGGCGCCCTTTCCGAACGACAGCTCCTTCTCGTCGTTCAGGCGCGAGCACGCCGAGGCGCCGAATGGCGTGCTCGTATCGTCGTTCGACGACGGGCCGCCCGAGCCCACTCGAACCGCGCAACTCGCGCCCGCGAGGGCGACGAGGAGCACCGATCCGACGAGCCCGGCGCCAGAGGTCCAGTGGCTCATGGGAGTCGGCTCATCGCAAGGAGCGGGCCGCTCGCGCTCGAACGCGGCGCACGAGCCGAAGCCACGGTCGGGCTGGGCGAACGTGGCGCATTTGCGGGCTGAAACGTGTAGCTCGAGCATGTTCGAACGCGCGGCAGTAGCTCGGCCTTAACGTTGCACTTCAGCTTCGACGTGATGCGACGTGCTCATGCCGCGCTGCTGGCGGCCACGATGGCCGCTGCGTGCTCCGCTCGCGTGGTGGACCCGCCCGCGAGCGACGAAACTGGCTCGCTCGGACCGCCGGCGGACGCCGGCGGCGACGCGTCTCCGGACGTCGACGCAGGAGCCGACGCCTCCACCGACGTGGGGGCGGAGGACGCCGACCACGACGCCGACCACGACGCGGACGGCGGCGACGGCGCTCCCGATCTGGGCATCGACTGCACGACGGACGCGGGACATCCCGTGCAGCTCGGCTGCACGGGGCTGTACTCGAACTGGCCGACGGGGACCATCGCGCCGGACGCGCGCCCGTACACGCCGGGGCTCGCGCTCTGGAGCGACGGTGCCGCGAAGAGCCGCTACATCCGCCTGCCGCCCGGCGCTCGGATCGACACGAGCAACATGGACGAGTGGACGTTCCCCGTCGGCACGAAGGTCTGGAAGGAGTTCCGCGTCGGCGGCGTCCGCGTCGAGACGCGCTTCCTGTGGAAGCGCGGCCCCGGCGACTGGTTTCGCACGACGTACGCGTGGTCCGCGGACGGCTCGAGCGCGACGGAGCTGACGACCGGCGTGCAGAACGTGAACGGCACGACCTACGAGGTCCCACCGCAGTCGGCGTGCACCGCATGCCACCAGGGGCGCATCGACTCCGTGCTCGGCTTCGAGGCGGTGAGCCTCGCCGCCCCGGGCGCGACGGGGCTGACGTTGCAGGAGCTGGTCAACGAAGGGCTGCTGACCACCCCTCCGAGCGCGCCTCTCGTCGTGCCGGGCAACGCGACGGAGAGCGCGGCCATCGGATGGCTGCACGCGAACTGCGGCACCGCGTGCCACAACCGCTCGCCAGGGTCGCTGGCCGGCTCCACCGGCCTGTTCATGCGCCTCGACGTGGCGACGCTGCGCAGCGTACGGAGCACCGACGTGTGGAACACCGCCGTCGGTCAGCCGTCGAACTTCCAGCCGACGCCGGACTCGAGCCTGCTGCTCATCGCGCCGGGCAACCCGTCGAACAGCGCGATCTACTTCCGCGATTCGTACCGCGACACGCAGGGCGAAGACTTCCAGATGCCGCCGCTGGACACGCACGTCGTTCCGACGGCCGGCGTGGCGCTGGTGCAGTCGTGGATCCTGTCGATGCCGTCGCAGTGACGCGCTATTCCCGGCGATCGAAGAGCCCCGCCGGAGCAGGCTTGGCGGCCGACGCCGAGGGCTGAGGCGCAGCAGGTCGCGACGCCGGCGACGCGCTCGGCGCCCCGCGCGACGCGGGAGCGGGCGAAGAGAGCGGAGCCGCGTGACGGGCGGGCGGAGGCGCGAACGCCCGCGCGCGGGCCGACACGGATGCGGACGCGGGCCCGGGCGCGGGCCCGGGCGCGGACGCGGGCCCGGACGCGGACGCGACCATCGACACCGGCGCAGTCGGTCCCGCGCCCGCCGCTGCGGTCCCGACCGCCGATCCGCCCCTCCCGCCACCGGACCTCGACCGCATCGCCACGAGACCGACGCCCGCGACCGCCCCCGCGAGCAGCAAACCCGCGACGAGCCCCGTCCGGCGCCGCGAGCGCTCCTCGCGCCCGGTCGACTCTCCCCACGCGCTCGCTGTGCGCGTGTCCCCCGCCGGGGGTGTCGCCGCCTGCGCCGGCGAGGTGGCGCCGGCCTCGTGCCCCGACACGAGCGTCGGCGCAATGCCCGCGGCCACGCGAGCGACGCGCTCGGCCGCCGCCCTGACCGACTCGCGGTTGGCCGCTGCGGCCAGCGCGCGCGCCAGCTCCGACACGTCGGCGAATCGCCTGTCGGGCTCCTTCTCGAGGCAGCGCATCACCGCGGCCTCGAGCTCGGGCGATGCGTCGGCGCGCCGACTCCGCAGCGGGGGCGGAGGATCACGGATGATCTTGGCCGACACGTCGGCGTTCGACTCCCCGTCGTAGGGCGGCGCGCCCGTCAGCAGCGCGTACACGATGGCGCCCATCGACCAGATGTCCGCGCGCGCGTCGACGTCGCGCGTGGACCGCAGCTGCTCGGGCGACATGAACGCGGGCGTCCCCATGATGGTCGCCGTCGTCGTCAGCTCCGGCGCGGGGCCGCCGACGCCCTCGGAGATCTTCGAGATGCCGAAGTCGAGCACCTTGACGCACGGCCGCCCGTCGGCGCCGTACGTCAGGAACAGGTTGCCCGGTTTCAGATCGCGGTGGACGATCCCGAGCGAGTGCGCGGCGGCGATGGCTTCGCACGCCTGCGTCACGTACTCGATGGCGTCGTCGATCGGAAGCGGCCCGCTTCGCTCGACCAGCTGCCCCAGATCGCAGCCGTCCAGGTACTCCATCACGATGTACGGCGCGCCGGTCTCCAGCCGACCGACATCCAGAACGCGGACGACGTGCTCGCTGCGGATCTTGATCGCCGCGCGCGCCTCGCGGATGAACCGTGCCGCGGGCTCCCCCTGCGGCGGAACGTGGGGCAAGAGCATCTTGATCGCGACCCGCTCGTCGAGGTCGACGTGGCGCGCCGCGAGCACGAGCCCCATCCCGCCCATCCCCAGCACGCGCTCGACGACGTACTTGCCGGCGACGAGCTCGCCCGGCCCGGGGGCTCCGGGCGGCAGCTCGACCGGTCGCGCGGGGGGATGCGGGGGGGTGGTCATCGGCTGGCCGCCCACCCTTAGACGTATCACGGGGCCGGTTGCTTCACCGGCTGCGGCCGGCAGCGGGCCGCGCACGGGTCAGCCCGATCAGCGGGCGAGGGCCTCCACCAGGCCGGCACAGGCGATCAGCCCGACGCCCGCCGTCACCGCGACGGCGATCCACGCGCGCCGCCGCGGCGGGGCGGAGAGCGCCCCGGTCGGCGCCGAGGGAAGCGTCGTCGCGTCACGGGCGGCGCGCTCGCGGTCGATCGCGCTCGGCCCCTCGGGGGTGACGATGATGTCCTGCTGCTTGGCCAGGGCGGCCAGGAGGTCCGCCTCCGCGACGAGGCGCATGTCGAGCAGCACGCGCCCGAGCCGCCGCCCGGTGCGACGCTGCTCGGCGAGCGCGCGCTGCAGGTCCCCGTCCGCGAGCAGGCCGTCGGCGACCAGGATCTCGCCAAGGCGCCCCCGCCCGCGCCGGGCCTCGCCGGTGGCGGCGGCCGGGCCGGGCGCCGGCGCGAACGGCAGCAGCGCCGCCGCGAAATCGCTCATGCTCCGGAAGCGCAGGGCGGGATCCTTCTGCAGCGCGCGCATGATGACGAGCGCGAGCTCGCGCGGCAGATCCGGGCGCAGCTCGGTCGGCCGGGGCACCGGATCGACCATGACCTTGGCGATGACTTGCGTCAGGCTGCCCTCGAACGGGGTTCGCCCGGTCAGGAGCTCGAACAGGATGACGCCGAGCGACCACACGTCCGCGGTGGCGTCGACGCCCGATGCGGCGCGCAGCTGCTCGGGCGCCGCGTAGTACGGCGTACCGAAATAGGCGTTGGAGGCCGTGATGCGCGAGCCGTCGTCCTGCTCGCTCTTGGAGATGCCGAAATCGAGCACCTTCACGACGCGCCGCGCGGGCTCGCCGACGCGGCACACGAACAGGTTGGACGGCTTCAGGTCGCGGTGCACGATGCCCAGGCCGTGCGCCTCCGCCATGGCGTCGGCCACCTGCAGCGCGACGTCCACCGCGTCGGCGACCGGCATCGGCCCGGTCTCGCGCAGCTCGGCCTCGAGGTCGCGCCCCTCCAGGTACTCGAGCACCATGTAGGGAACGCCGTTGTCGAGCGCATCGACGTCGAAGACCCGCGCGGAGTGGATCGACCGGAGCTGCGCGGCCGATCGCGCCTCGCGCTCGAAGCGCCGGACCACGTCCTCGTAGTCGCGCGTGTCCGGGCGGAGCATCTTGATGGCCAGGCGCTGCTCGAGCCGGACGTGCTCGGCCTCGAACACGACCCCCATTCCCCCCTCGCCGATCCGGCGCACCAGCCGGTACTTGCTCGCGATGGTGTCGCCGGGCTCCGGCAGCGCGGGCGCGGGCGCGGTCCGCACGCGACGACAGGACCGGTCGACGAGCGCGGGGGTGCGCGGGGCGGGGCTGGCCATCGTATCGGGTGCTACGGCCCGGCCCCGCCGGCCGCTTAAGGGGCCCCCGTTCGATACCGCAGTGCTCGCCGGCGGCCGGGCTCCTCGCGGCGTGCGCGGGTGTAAGCTCGGCCGCATCCGATGACGGGGGACGAGCTCAAGTTCCGTGCTGCGCTGTCGCGGTTCGGCGTCGGGCTCGTCGCGCTCGCGCTGCTGCCCGCGTTCTACCCCCGGACGCGGCCGCACGTCTGGATCTGGGGCGTGTACCTGGCGATCGCCGCCTTCGAGCAGGTGCTCATCCGCAAGCGGATCGGCGGGCGCGCGCGCGCGTTCTTCTCGGGGCTGGTCGACATCGCCGTGCTCACGTACACGGTGCACGGCCTCGGGAGCACCGCCACGCCGATGGCATCGCTCTATTTCTTCGCCGGCGTCGCCAACGCGCTCGTCGTCGACCTGCGCATCGCGTACGCGCTCGCCGCGCTCGCGGCGCTCACCTTCGATGCCGTCGTGTGGGCGGAGTGGGCCGGGTGGCTCGCCTTCGCGCCCGACGCGCCGCAGGTCGCCCGCCTCGGGCCGCCGCCCTTGGAGCAAACGCTGATGGCGTCGATGTTCGTGACGGTGTTCGTGCCGGCGGCGACGGCCATCGTCGGGCTGCTCGTCCGCGCGGTCGGGCGGCGCGAGCAGGCGCTCGTGACGGCGAACGCGCGCCTCGAGGAGCTCAGCCAGCTCGATCCGCTGACCAACCTGTACAACCGCCGCCACCTGTTCGCGCGCGTCGAGGCGGAGCTCGCGCGCGTGCGCCGCGGACACTCGCTGGCGCTCGTGATGATCGATCTCGACGGCTTCAAGCGCGTCAACGACTCGCAGGGGCACCTGCGCGGCGACCTGCTGCTCAAGGAGATCGCCGCCGCGCTGTCGTCGACGACGCGCGCGACCGACGTGGCGGGGCGCTACGGCGGCGACGAGTTCGTGGTGGTGCTGCCGGACACCGACGCGGCGCAGGGGCGCGCGGCGGCCGAGCGGCTGGCGCAGAGCGTGCGCGACGCGGCGGCGCGCTTCGACACGGCGACGCGCGTGACGGCGAGCGTCGGTCTGGCGCTGGCCGAGCCGGCGGACACGGTGGCGGCGCTGCTGCGGCGCGCCGACGAGAACGCGTATCGCGCGAAGCAGGGCGGCGGGGACCGCGTGGTCGCCGGGTGACGCGCGCGCGCACACGACATCCTCGCCACGACGTTGTCGGCGGACGTGATGAGGAGGTTGATGCGCTTGGGCAGTGCGAGCACCGCCAAGCTCCTGTGTGCTTTCGACGTCGAATGACCCATTGGATTCACCCGATCTGTTCGAGAAAACTGCGGTTTCGAAGCGAAGCAAGGAGAGACAGAGTCGTCCTCGTGAAGCGCTGGACGAAAATCTTCGGTCGGTCGACTGGATCCCGACGTCGTCGGACCCGACCCCGAGCTGTTTCGGTTCGCCCCCGAAGGGGTTCGGCCGGACGAGGAGGATGTTCGGTCCGACCTCGACGTCGGCGAGCCCGACGCGCGCGTGGTTCGGTCCGACCTCGACCTCGTTCGGCTCGACCCCCGAGGGGGCGGACCGAAACTCGATGGGGTCGGGCTCGAGCCCGAGGGCGTCGGATTCGACCCCGAAGGCGTCGGGCTCGACCCCGACGGGGTCGGACTCGACGCGTGCCTCGTCTCGTCGAACGCCGTCGGCGTCGGACTGGCTCCCGACCTCGCCGGGCTCGCCGTCGTCGTGTTCGAGTCCGGCCCCTTCGTGGTTGCGTCGAAACATCGCCGGCATCCAGTCGAAGAGTGTCGGGGTCGAGTCGAACCAGGTCGGGTTTGCGTCCGCCGCCCTGGGGAGCGTGTCGAAGGTCGTCGGGTTTCAGTCCGCCGCCTTCGGGATCCTGTCCACCGCGCGTGGTTTTCGACCTGCCGCGGCCGATCGCCGCGAAATCGCGGGCGATTCGCGGTGGCTCGCGGCCGGGAGGCCGACGGCGAGGGCGGCGTCCGCTGCAGCGGCTTCAGAGCTTCCCGATGGGGCGCGGGACCGGGACCGGGGGTAGGTAGGGGTTCAGAAGCTCGAGGTAATCGTGCTCGAGGTGGCGCTCCGGCGCCACTCGGAATCCGATGGAGAAACGATTCCACGAGTCGATGGCCACGTGGGAAACGCGCGTCCGTAACAGCTCGACCAGCGGCTTCTCGAGCTCGTCTTCTCGGCCTGCGCTTCCAGAGCATTCATCGCGCAGACCGCATCCGGCCCCCCGTGGACGTAGTTCAGTCTCGAGGTCATGCCGCGATCGTCGTGCAAACCGGTACCGGCAAAGCTCACCGGCGCGCTGCGTGCATCTCCTGCATCGCCATGTACACGATCGACCTCACCTTCGTCGGGCGGGGAATCCACGAAGAGCTCGTCGCGTACGTCGCCGACCAGCAGGACTACTATGCCGAGGAGGGCGTGCACGTCGCACTGCGCGACGGCTGCGCCTGGGACATGGACCGCGTCCGCCGGACGGCCACGATAGGCCTGGGCCGCGCGGTCGTCTCTGCAGTCACCGACGGCGTTCCGTGGGTCGTGCTGTGCGTCGACACGGAGCACCCGCTGTTCTGGCTTCTCGCCCGCGAGAGCTGCACGACCATCGAGGAGCTGAAGGGCCGCAGAATCGGCATCCACGCGCCGCGCACGGCTCCCGGCTGCTTCGCACGCATCGCTCTGCGCAAACACGGAGTCGATCCGGATCGCGACGTCCAGTGCGTCGTCATGACGCCCGGCGACTACAGCCGCCACCTGCGCGGTCTCGCCGATGGGTCGCTGGCCGCCGCGTTCGTCGGCAGCACCGTGGCGCCCGAGGTCGTCGCCCACGACTACGGCCTGCGACTGCTCGCGTTCATGGGAGACGACTTCCGGGTACCCACCGTGGGCATCGCCGTCGATCCCACGCACATCCCGGCGGACGATCCCGCCGTACGGGCCCTCGTCCGCGCCCACCGCCGCGCGCTGCGCGCGATCCACGACGAACCGGAGCTTGCGGCCCGATATGTCGAGGCGCTGATGCCCGGCCTCACCCTCGCGCAGGCCCGTCGGCACTACGGGCGTTACGTGGCCCCCTACTTCACGATCGATGGTCGCCACGACTCGGCCGTCGCGGGGCGAGCGCTGGCAGCGATGGCGACGGAGCTCGCGACGGCCACGGTGCCCGACGCCACCCGAATCTATCGAACGCAGCTTCCGGAGCAGCCGTCATGGTCAGCGCACGCCGGGTAGCCATCGTCACGGGCGCATCCAGCGGGATCGGCGCGGGGCTGGTCGCGGGCTATCGTGGAATCGGCTTTCGCGTCGTCGCCACGTCGCGTTCGATCGCAGCTTCTACGGACGACCAGGTGCTGGCGATTCCCGGCGACATCCGCGACCGGGCAACGGCCACGAGAGTCGTCGCGGCGGCGAAGGAGCGATTCGGTCGCGTCGACACGCTCGTCAACAACGCGGGCATCTTCGTCGCCAAGCCGTTCCTCGAGTACACGCGAGAGGATTTCGACGCGGCGACCGGCGTCAACGTCACCGGGCTATTTCACATGACCCAGGTCGTTCTCGAGGAGCTGCTCTCGCAGCAGAGCGGTCACATCGTCAACATCAGCGGCACCACCGCGGCACTCGCCGAACGTCCCGCAGGTCTCGCCGCGCTCACGAAAGGTGGCGTCAACGCGCTCACGAAATCGCTCGCGATCGAGGTCGCCAGGAAAGGGGTGAGGGTCAACGCCGTCGCGCCAGGCAGCATCAAGACGCCGATGCACTCGCCGCAGACGTACGCCTCTCTCGCGAAGCTGCACCCGCTCGGACGCGTGGGGGAAGTGGAGGACGTCGTCGACGCGGTCCTCTATCTCGAGTCCGCGGCCTTCGTGACGGGCGAGATCCTGCACGTCGACGGTGGCCGAGCGGCGGGGCTCCCGTGATGGGCCGCGAGATGACCGCGCGCAGCACGAATCGCCAACGAGAATGGGGCGGACTCGGTCACGTGACATCGGCGGTTCGCGGTCCGAGGCGCGCAGTCGTCGCGTGAGGCGTGGTCGGCCGGTTCGAGACGGCGGCTTCGACGGCCGCCGCGCCGCACGCGGCGTCAGTCGTCTTCGGGCAACGTGTCGACGAAGAGGGTGTGGGGCCAGCGGGGGTCCGTCTCCGCCCTCCACGTCAAATGCACGATGCAGAGGCGAGCGCCGTCGACGACGAACGCGACGTCGTCGCAGTCCGTCCCCCTCGCGACCGCACGCGTCGTGTAACCGTACAACGCGTGGCCTGCGGGCAGCTCTCTTTGGAGCTCGCGCTCCATCTTCAGTGCCTGGTCACGTTCCAGCGGGAACCACGCCACGGCTTTCGAGCATAACTCAGCCGGGCCTCGTGAGCCCGCTCACCCACTCTTGATAACGCTGCCGCAGGCGGTGGTCGGTCTCGCGGTCGTGGGCCGCGCGAAACCACGTCGCGAGCTCATCGCTTCTGCTGCTGGACATCCAGAGCGAAACGGCGTCACACACGTGGTGCATGAAGCGTGGTTCCGCCCAGCGGTAAAGCTCGGCCATGAGCGCACCTCCGACGAAGAATTCGATGTCAGCGATGCGCTCGAAGAGCGTCATCGCCGCGTCGATCGCGGCGACGTCGTCCTTGCCGAGCGATGGTTGTGCGAGGATCTCGCTCACGAGCCGATTCGCAAGCCCTGCACGAACGATCTCGCGCAGCTCGTCGATCGCGCCCGGCCCGGTAGCACCCTGGACGACGTTCCGCGCGATCTCGATCATCGTGCTCTGATTGAAGGTCATGCGCAGCGCGCTGCCGATTCTATCCTCGCGTCTGCGCCCGATGCCCGAGTCGCCGAGGCGCCTCAATCCCGGCACGAGCCCTCGATGAGGAGAAGGCAGGTTTTTCGTCGGCGACGGGCGCTTTGGCACGGGGAAGCGCGCCCGTCTGCGAGCTCACGAGCCGCGCGGCAGGCAGCGAAGCAGGACGGTGGCGGCCGCGTGGTGGCCTGACTACGCTCGGCCGCCATGTCCATCACTCTCTATTACACACCGATGGGATCGGCGACGCGCGTGCACTGGGCGCTCGAGGAGCTGGGCGTGCCGTTCGAGAAGGTGCGGCTGCAGCTGGACAAGGGCGACCAGAAGAAGCCCGAGTACCTCGCCATCAACCCGAACGGGAAGGTGCCCGCGCTCGTCGACGGCGACCTGAAGCTCTTCGAGTCGCTGGCGATCCTGCTTCACCTCGGCGACCGCTACGGCGCCGCCACGGGCCTCTGGCCCGCCTCGGGCACCGACGCGCGCTCGGAGGCGTACGTCTGGTCTGTGTGGTCGATGGTGGAGGTGCAGCACAACGCCTTCGAATACATCCGGCACGCGGGCTCGCACGCGCGCATGAGCTTTCCGCGCGACAAGCAGGTGAAGGACGCGGCGGAGCGGGCCCACGGCGCGTGGCGGAGCGCGATGCGCATCCTCGACGAGCGGCTCGCGGGGCGCGAGTACCTGCTCGGCAGCGGCTTCACGCTGGTCGACGTCGCGGCGGCCAGCGTCGTCGGCGTCGGGCCGATGATCGCGAACCTGCCGGTCGACGAGAAGCGCGTGGCCGACTGGCTGGCGCGCTGCCAGTCGCGGCCTGCGCTCGCGAAGGCGATCAGCTCGTAGCGCCGGAATCGCACCTCGACGGCGTCGGGCGGGGCGCACGCCGTCAGGGCAGAGAGAACCCCGAGAGGAAGCTCCAGATCACCGGGGCAGAGCCGAGCGGCGGGTAATGCGTGCCGCCCGGGGCCGTGCAGTACCAGACGCTCGCGCCGCCGCCGCACTTCGACCACTGATCGCACGAGAAGCCGCTCACCGTGGCGGTCGCGGGCGACGGATCCGTGCAGCCGTCCTGCTGCGCCCACTGCTGCACCGACTGCTGCGCGCTGGACGCGCTGACCACGGGGTCGGCCAGGTACTGGAAGGCCGCCAGCGGCACCGGCCGCGACGGGTTGCAGGGCGGCACGGTCTGGTCGTCGCCCTCGGTCGGGGCCACGGCCGCGAACAGATCGGCGGCGTGGCACGCGAGCTGGTAGGCCATCATCCCGCCGTTCGAGAAGCCGGTCTCGTACACGCGCTTCGGGTCGATGCAGATCTTCGCCTCGGCGTCGGCGACGACGGCGCGGATGAAGCCCACGTCGTCGACGCCGCTCGCCGACGACTGACCGCAGCACGAGCCCGCGTTGAACGACGCGTTCAGGCCGGCCGGGTAGACGACGACGAAGCCCTGCGCGTCGGCGACGGGGTTCATCTGGGAGAACTGGGCCTGCTCGGCCGGTGTGTTGGTCAGGCCGTGTACGTTGACCACCAGCGGCACGGCGGTCCCCGGCTTCACCGCCTTGCCGACGTACACGTCGTACGAGCGTGTCCCCTGGCTGCCGACGGTCAGCGACACGGTCGTGCCCTCGCCGGGATTCCAGGCGGGCGTGCCGGTGCATCCGGCCGGGGGGGGCGCTCCGCCCTCGGCCGGCGGTGTCGGCGTGGCGCCGCCGGACGCGCCCGCGTCGCCCCCCGGCTCGCCCGGCGTGGAGCCGGAGTTGCCGGCATCGTCGATGCGCGACCCCGCGCCGCCGCTCGTCCCCGACGCACCGGGGGACGATCCCGGCGGCGGGGAGGCGTCGCCCGAGCCGGAGCCGCCGCACGCCGTCGCGAACGCGGCCACGGCGCCGAGCACGAGCGCGAAGGGGCGCAAGGCGCCCATCGAACCGATCGAGACCATACGGATCACGGCCGCCTCCTCGAGGGTGAGGGCGTATGCGTAGGCACCGAGGTGCGCCGCTCCAACGACGGCGTGCACCCGAGACGATCGCGAGACGGGGATCGTCGACATTTTACGGCATGACCGTTGGTCATCGAGTCGCCGGCGGCGGTGGCCATCCGCCGTGGCCCGAACTCTGCGTTCTGGCCACCCGCGCATCCACGCCGCATCGCGGAGGAATGCATGACCGAGTCGTGGTCTTCCGCTGCGGGCCCGCGGGGGCCATCCTGGCTGCCGATGACCCCTGCCGAGCTCCCGCCGCGGTCCAAGGCCCTGCCCTGGATGGCGCTGGCCCTCCTGCTCGTCCAGCTCGCGCTCGACGGACGCTACGGCGTCTTCCGCGACGAGCTCTATTACGTCGCCTGCGGCAGGCACCTCGCGTTCGGCTACGTCGATCACCCTCCGCTGGTGGCCGTGATGGCGTGGCTGCCCACGGCGCTGTTCGGCGACTCGGTGCGGGCCCTTCGCGTGCTTCCGGCCCTCTGCGGGGCCGCCACCGTGCTGCTCACCGGGGAGCTCGCGCGCACCCTGCGCGGCCGCGGCTTCGCGCAGAACCTGGCGGCGCTGTGCGCGATGGTGGCGCCGGAGCTCCTCGGGACGTGCCACTTCCTGTCGATGAACTGCGTGCTGCCCGTGGCCTGGACCGCGGCGGCCATGTTCGCCACGCGCGCGCTCGTTCTGGATCAGGAGCGCGAATGGATCTTCTTCGGCGTGGCCTGCGGCCTCGGCCTTCTCGCCAAGCACTCGACGCTCTTCTTCGGCGCGGGCCTCGCGGCGGGGCTGCTCGTCACCGCGTCGCGGCGCGCGCTCGCGACCCGGGGCCCGTGGATTGGCCTGGGCGTGGCGATGCTGCTCTTCGCGCCGAACCTCGTGTGGGAGCAGGTGCACGGCTGGCCGACGCTCGAGTTCATGCACAACGCCCAGGAACACAAGATGGCGCACTTGACGGCGCTGCAGTTCGTGCGCGGCCAGATCGACGACATGCTGCCCCTCAGCGCGCCCGTCTGGATGGCAGGGGCCGCGTACCTGCTCGTCGCGAAACGCGCTCGGCCCGTGCAGTTCCTGGGCGTGGCGTTCGTCGTCGTCTACGCCGTCGTGATGCTCGCGAACGGCAAGCCGTATTACCTGGCGCCGGCGTTCCCGATCGCGTACGCGGCCGGCGGCGTCGCGGTCGAGGGGTGGCTCCGAAACCGCATCGCACGCGCGGTCGTCCTGGGCGTGCTCCTGGCGGGCGGCGCCGCCATCGCGCCCATGGCCCTCCCCATCCTCGACGAGCCGGCGTTCATCCGGTACGCGGCGGCCCTCGGCTCGCTGCCCCCCAGCGACGAGAAGCACGCGCGCGGCCTTCTGCCGCAGTTCCAGGCCGACCAGCACGGTTGGGAGGCCATGGCGACGAAGGTCGCCCGCGCCTACCAATCCCTTTCGCCCGAGGAGCAGCGCGTCGCCACGATCTACGGTGGAAACTACGGCGAGGCTGGAGCCGTCGACTTCTTCGGCCCGCGCTGGGGCCTACCGCCGGCGTGGAGCGGGCACAACGCCTACTTCATGTGGGGCCCTCCTCGGCAGGGGCGCGGCGCGGTGATGATTGCCGTGGGCGACTTCGAGTGCGACGACTGGAGCAACGTCTACGGCTCGATCCAGAAGTTCGACCAGACCGACGATCGCTACGCCATGCCTTACGAGAACCACATCCCCATCTGCATCCTCCGGGACCCGAAGGAGCCCCTCGAGCGCGTGTGGCTGCGCCGGCGACACTTCATCTAGGTCAGCGTGCCCGGCGAGCACACCTCGGGGGCCGTCCGCGGTATCCTCCGCGCCGTGAGCTACCCCGTTGCGTCCTACGCCCAGCCCTGGAGCGCACCCGGTGAGGGGCCCCGCGCCCGCATCGGCGTCGTCGTCAGCCACGGCTTCACCGGCAACCCGAGCTCGGTGCGTCCGTTCGCCGAGGCGCTCGCCGCGCACGGCTTCCGGATCGAGCTGCCTCGCCTCCCGGGCCACGGCACCAGCGTCCGCGACATGGCCCGCACGCGCTACGACGACTGGCGGCGCACGATCGCCGACGCGCGCGACCGCCTGGCGCGCGAGTGCGACGCCGTCGTGCTGAGCGGTCTCTCGATGGGCGGCACGATCGTGCTCGACCTCGCCGGCGCGGAGCCCGATCGCATCGCGGGCGCCATCGCGATCAACCCCGCGCTGCTCGACCGCGAGGGGCTCCTCGCCAAGCTCGCGCCGCTCATCGCGCGCGTCGTCCCGTTCGTGCCGGGAACCGCCGCCGGGCTGGCGAAGAACGACGCGGCCAAGCCCGGCGTCGACGAGCACGCGTACGAGTGGGTGCCGACGCGCGCGGCGAGCTCGCTCATGGCCAACCTGCCGCGCATCCGCGCCGGGCTGCGCGGGTGCAAGGTGCCGCTGCTCGTCGCCGGCTCGACGCAGGACCACTCGGTGCCGCCCGCCAACGCGCGCGCCGTTCCGGGCCTGGTCGGCGAGGGCGGCCACGTCGAGATGCTGCCGCTGGAGCGCTCCTACCACCTGGCGACGCTCGACTACGACCGGGACCTGCTCGTCGAGCGCGCCGCCGCGTTCGTGGATCGCGTGGCGCAGAAGCCGGCGACGGCGACCGCGGCGGGCTGAATCAGAGCACGACGGACCGTGATTCAGCCGCCGGGGAGCAAGCGGCCGCCGCGGTCGCTCGCCGCCGGCAGCGCCGGGCGCGGCTTCTCCATGATGAGCGCCGCAAGCCGCACGATGGCCCGGCGCGGCAGGAAGCGCAGCGCGAACATCATCAGCGTGTTGGACCAGCCGGCGACGACGTTGCGCCGCCCCGCGAACAGCGCGCGGAGGCCGATGCGCGCGCAGCGCTCGGGCGACATCAGCGCGAGCTCGAAGATGCGCGGCAGCTCCTGGCCGGCCACCTGCAGGAACTCGGTCGCCGTGCCGCCGGGGCAAAGGCAGCAGACGCGCACGTGCGTGCGGCGCAGCTCGTGGGCGAGCGCCTCGGTGAAGTTGCGGACGTACGCCTTGCCGGCCGCGTACGTCGCGTACGACGGCACGGGCATGTACGCGCCGATCGACGCGACGTTGAGCACCCAGCCGCGGTCGCGCGCGAGCATCGCCTGCACGAAGCGGTGCGTGAGCTCGGTCAGCGCGACGACGTTGAGCTGGATCTGCTCCGCCGTGCGCTCCCACGGGATGTCGGCGAACGACTCCTGCGTGCCGAACCCGGCGTTGTTGACGAGCACGTCCACGGCGCGCCCCTGCCCCTCGGTGGCGGCGAACAGCCGCTCGGCCGCGCCAGGCTCCGACAGGTCGAGCGCCACGACGTCGACTCGGACGCCGTGCGCCTCGCGAAGAGCCGCGGCGAGCGCCTCGAGCCGATCGCGGCGGCGCGCGGTCAGCACGACGTCCGCGCCGGCCGCGGCGAGCTGCCGCGCCATGGACTCTCCGATGCCGCTGGAGGCCCCCGTGACGAGCGCCGTCGTTCCCCTCAGGTCCATGCCCGTCCGATGCGGTCCCCAGCCGATCGGTTGCGGCTACTTCAGCAACGCCGCGGCGTGGTCCGCGTACCCGGTCGCGGCGTACAGCTTGGAGAGCAGCGCGCGGCAGGCGTGCGCCGCCTTGGCGTCCTGCGCCTCGCGAGCCCGCGCGAGGGCCTCGAGCGCCTCGAGCAGCGCATCCTCCACCTGGCCGGCGATGCCCAGGGCCATCGCCAGCGCGAGCGACGCCTGGCAGCGCGCCGCCGGCGGCGCCCCTTCGACGCGCACGCGCTGGCGCCGCAGCTCGACGAGGGTCTCGCGCGGATCGGTGCGCGCGTCCCTCTCGGCGAGCTTGCGCATGCGCTCGCCCAGGCCGCCGGTGCGCCGCTCGGAGGCGGGCGGCGGCGCCGGGCTCTCGCTCAGGTCCACCGCGGGCGTCTCCTGCGTGCTCTCGAGCGGGTCCGGCTCGCTCGCGGTCGGCACCCGGATCGGCCCGACGTCGTCCTGCGGCGGCAGGACGATGTAGCGATCGGTCGCGTCCGCCCCGGCGACCACGGCGTCTTCCGCCGAGCGCTTCCACGGGCGCGCGAGATCCAGCCGCCACCCGCGCACGCGCCGCCCCCCGTCGGTCGCCGCGCGCGCCCCGAGCAGCGACAGCTGCCCCGCGCGGAGCGCGCGCAGATCGCCGTCGACGACCACCTCGCCCGCACCCGCGATGCGCGCCAGCGACGACGCCGACAGCAGCGCCTCGCCCCACGCGAGCGCCATGCGCTGCCCGTCGGGGGCGAGCGGCTCGAGCTCCCCTTCCGACATGCCGCCCGCCCACGCGCGCTCGGGCTGCAGCGCCTCCTCGCGCAGGCTCGTGGCGAGCAGCACCGCCTCCTCGATGGAGTCCGGATCCCAGGCAACGGCCAGCAGCGCCGCGCTCCAGGCCACCAGCCGTCCACCGAGCGCCTCGCCGCGCGCACACAGCGAGCGGGCGCGCGTCAGGTACGTGCCCTCCGGACCGGGCGTCATGCCCGCCGGCGGCATTCGAAACGCGACGACGATGTGCCGGGACACGCGGAATCGCCGTGGAATGTCAGATGCGGATGCGCTTCTTCAGCGCGGCCAGCTCGTCGTCGACGTCGCTCGTGCCGCCGCCGGGGGCGCCCGAGCCGCCGCCGCCGCCGACCTGTCGCTCGAGGTCGCGGAACTTCGCTTCGAGATCCTCGGCCTTCTCGCCCTTGCCGAGCGCCTCCTCGACCTCGGCCATCGCGGCGCCTTCGGCCTCGCGCCCCTCGATCTTCTCTTCCATGCGGCGGAAGTCGTCGAACGCGCTCGAGCCCCCGCGCGCGCCGAGCTGCTCGGCGCCCGTGCCGCCACGCGCTTGCTGCGCCCGCGCGATGAGCGAGCCCTTTCGCAGCTTCAGCTCCGCGAGCTTCTCCTTCATGCGCTCGAGCTCCTCCTTCATGCGCAGGGCCGCGTCGCGCTGCTGGGTGCGCGCCTTCTCGACGCTCTCCAGCTCCTGCGAGACGCGTTTCTTCTGCTTGAGCGCCTCGCGCGCGAGCGCCTCGTCGCCGCTCTTGAGCGCGAGCTCGGCGCGCTTGTCCCAGCGCTCGACGTCGGCGCGAAGATCGTCGCTCTTCTTGCGCAGCTGCTTCTCGGCGGCGACCGCCTGGACGACCTCCTGGTGGCCGGCCTTGATCTGCTCGTCCATCTCGTCGAGGTTGAGCTCGATGAGCTTCTTGTCGTCTTCGGCCTTCTCGAGCAGCGCGTTGACGTTGCTCGTGATGACCTTTCCCATCCTGTCGAAGATGCCCATGAGGAGCCTGCCTGGCGTGTGCGGCCGAGGGGCCGCTCGAAACGACCTGCGGGAAGAACACAATGTAACATGCCCTCGTTCCCGGGCCCGCGCGGCTCAGCCGTAGTTGGCGTAGACTGGGCTCCGCGCAAATGGACGACTGGCATCGCAGGCTCGTGCGTGAGCTCGCCCCCGGACACGCCGGCGGGCTCGAACCGGCGTTGGAGCTCGAGATCGCGCTCGGCCGGGCGCGCGCGGCGGTCGCGTACGCGCTCGAGCTCGCGCGCGCGCATCGCGTGGGCGCCGCCGGCAATGCGATGGGCGACGACGTGTGGCTGCAGCTCGGCGACGGGCGCGTGCGCTTCACGCTCAACCGGCGGGCGGGGCACCTGCTCTTCGCGCGCGTCGGCACCGCAGCGGGCGCGGCGAGCGAGGTGCGGCTGCGCTGGGACGACCCGAGGCGCGCGATCGTCGACGGCGACGGGGCGACGGTCGACGTGGACGCGACCGTGCGCGAGGCCATCGACGCGCTGGTGGCCGCGTGGCGCGCGCTGCCGACGCGCGATAGACCCTCGAGCGCGCCCCCTCCCGACTACGAGGACGAGCAGCCGACGAAAGGGTGATCCCCGATGGCCACGTGCAAGCAGTGCGGCGACGAGGTCGACAGTCTCGTGACGGTGAAGGTCGGCGGCAAGCCGAAGAAGATGTGCGAGGAGTGCGCCGACCGCGCCCGCGAGGAGGCCGAGGTCGCCGAGCAGAGCGAGTCGGTCGTCCAGGGCATGATGGGGTTCAAGGGGCGACGCTGAATCAGCGCTGCACGCCGAGCTCGTGGTCGTGCACCTCGCGCCCTCGCGCGCGCGCGTCGTCCCGTACGACGCACGATCGGCGCGCGCTGGCGCCACATCCACGCCATTTCGCCACGCCGGCCATCGGCGCGACGCGGGTCATTCCACTGCAACTCGATGCGCTCGCGACGGGTTGGCGGCGTGTGTCGGCGCGGAATGGCCCTTGCTCGAGGGCGCCCCCTCGGAGGGGGCATGGGGGATCCGCACGTCTCCGGCGAGGCCGCCCGGGCCTTCGAGCTCGTGCTCGTCGGCGGCGGCCTGCAGGCCGGTCTCGTCGTTCTCGGTGTGCTCGCGTACCGGCCTGACGCACGCCTCGCCATCGTCGAGGCCGATCCTGCTCTCGGTGGGAACCACACCTGGAGCGTCAGCCCCGGCGACCTGCCCGCCTCCGCGCGGGCCTGGATCGAGCCGCTCGTCGTGCACGCGTGGCCCCGGTACGACGTGATGTTCCCCGGTCTTCGACGCACGCTCGACGTGCCGTACTGCACCATCACCTCCGAGCGCTTCGCCAGGGTCGTGAGCGAGTCCGTCGCGCGCAGCTCCGCTTTGGCCGCCTACTTGGGGCGGCGCGCCGTCCATCTCGACGAGCACGAGGTCGCCCTGAACGACGGCACGACGCTGCGGGCCGAGCTCGTCATCGACGCGCGCGGACCGGACCCCGAAGCACGGACCGGGTGCGGGTTCCAGAAGTTCCTGGGCCTCGAGCTCGAGGTCGACCGGCCTCACGGATGTACCCGGCCGATCATCATGGACGCAACCGTGGCGCAGCACGGCGGCTTCCGGTTCTTCTACGTCCTGCCATTGGAGCCCCGTCGCCTGCTCGTCGAGGACACGTGCTTCTCACGCTCGGCACATCTCGATCGGTCTGCCGCACGCGCCGCCGTGCTCGACTACGCCGGGCGGTTCGGGCGCGTGACCCGCGTCCTGCGTCAGGAGCTCGGCGTTCTACCCATGCCGTGGGAGGGCGACCTCGATGCGCCAGTCCGTTCTCCACTCGTGGCCGGTTACAGGGGAGGGTGGTTCCACCCCGCGACCGGCTACTCGCTGCCGGTGGCCGCGCGGCTCGCCTGTTTCATCGCGGAGCGGTCGCCTCGCGAGGTCCTCGGCAGGAGTCTGATGCGTCTCCATCAATCGCACCGGGCGCAGGTGCGCTACGCGCATTGGCTCAATCGCCTGCTCTTTCACTGCTTCGCGCCGCAGGACATGCGCAATGTGTTCGAGCGCTTCTATGCGCTGCCCGCGGAGGTGATCCATCGCTTCCTCGCATGCTCGACGACGTGGCGCGATCGCGCTCGGATCATTGCTGGACTCCCGCCTCGCGGCTTCTCCCTCCGCGGGGCGTTCGCACCCGTGGCGGACACATGACGACCCAGAATGCAGTGCGCGACCTCGCGTCCACGCCTCTGGCGGATCTGCTCGATCGATGGGCGCGCGCCTCGTCGGAGGCCGACGTCCCGCCGGCGCTCCGCGAACAGGCGCTCCTCGGCCCGCTGCGTGAATTCCTGGGGAGGCCGAGCAAGCAGTTCCGCGCGCGCATGGTCGATCTCGGGTTCCGTCTTGCGGGCGGCGTCGCGGGCCAGTGCCCGCCCGAGCTTCCGCTGCTCGTCGAGGCCCTCCATGCCGGCTCGCTCATCGTGGACGACATCGAGGACGGCTCCCACGAGCGGCGTGGCACGGCGACCATGCACGAGCTGCACGGCGCCGCCGTCGCGCTCAACGCCGGCAACTGGCTGTACTTCTGGCCGCAGGTGCTGCTCGCGTGCATGCCGCTCCCCGAAGACGTTCGCCTGCGCTCGCACGAGCGGATCGCGCAGTGTCTTCTCCGCTGCCACGAGGGTCAAGCGCTGGACCTGACGGTCCGCATCTGGGACGTGCCGCGGCTCCACGCTGCAGCGGTCGTCCGCGCGATCACGGAGCGCAAGACGGGGGAGCTCGTCGCGCTCGCGTGCAGGCTCGGCGCGATCGCCGCGGGCGCCGATTCTTCGCTCGTCGACGCGATCGGTCGCTTCGGTCGCGAAGTCGGCATCGTGCTGCAGATGCTCGACGACTTGAGCGGCGTCGTCGTGGACGCTCGCCGGAAGAAGAGCGTCGAGGACTTCGAGAAAGGCCGCGCCACCTGGATCTGGGCATGGTTGTCGCGCGAGCTCGACGCGGGCAGTTATTGGCCCCTCCTGAACGAGCTTCGACGCGACAGGCCGCACGTCGAGAGCTGCCTGGAGCGCGCGCGGATGTCTTTGGGTGCCGCTGGACTGAAGGGTGTGCGCACCCAGCAGGATTCGGTGATGGAAGCGCTGCGCGAAGCGGGAGCCGACGACACCCGATGCCGCGAGATCGAGAACGAGCTCGCCTGGCTGGAGCACTGCTATGTCGGGGGCTAGGCGCGCCGCGGTCATCGGCAGCGGCTTCGGCGGGCTCGCCGTCGCCATCCGGCTGCAGGCCGCCGGCATCGACACGACGGTACTCGAGAGGTCCGACAAACCAGGGGGGCGCGCTGCCGTGCATGAGGAGCGCGGCTTCGTGTTCGACGCCGGCCCGACGGTCATCACGGCACCGCAGTGCCTCGAGGAGCTGTTCTCGATGACGGGCCGCTCGATGGGCGACTACGTGGAGCTGCTCCCCGTGGTGCCCTTCTACCGGCTGTACTGGGACGACGGCGACAGCTTCGACTACACGGGCGACACCGAGCACATGCTCGCGCAGATTCGTGCTCGCAGCCCCGCCGACGAGCAAGGCTACGTGCGTTTCCTGGAATACGCGAAGCGCGTGTTCGAAAAAGGCTACGTCGAGCTGGCCGCGACGCCGTTCGTGCGCTTCTCGGACATGGTCCGAGTCGCGCCGCACCTCGCGCGCCTGCGCGCGGACCGGCCGGTGTACGCGACGGTGAGCCGCTTCGTGCGAGACGAGCATCTGCGCCAGGCGCTCTCGTTTCACACGCTTCTCGTCGGCGGGAATCCGTTCGATACGAGCTCGATCTACACGCTCATCCACTACCTCGAGAAGGAATGGGGCGTGTGGTTTCCGCGCGGGGGCACCGGCGCGCTCGTGGCGGCCCTCACGAGGCTCCTCGGCGAGCTCGGAGGCGAGATGCGGCTGTCGACGCCGGTGGAGCGGATCGAGCCGCGGGCGTGCTCGCGCGGCGGGTACCGCGTGACGACGGCGCGCGGATACGAGGAATTCGATCTCGTGGTCTCGAACGCGGACGTGCACCACACCTACGCCGATCTCTTGAGAGGTCACGCCGCAGCGGCGCGCAGAGTCCGCCGGCTCGAGTCGCTCGAATGGTCGATGTCCCTCTTCGTGCTCTACTTCGGCACCGATCGCACGTATCGGGACCGCGTGGCACATCACACCGTGCTCTTCGGCCCCCGCTACCGGGAGCTGCTCGAGGACATCTTTCACGGTGCGGAGCTTCCGGACGACTTCAGCCTCTACCTGCACGCTCCCACGGTCACCGACGCGTCGCTGGCGCCGGCGGGCTGCGACGCGTTCTATGTTCTGTCGCCCGTCCCGCACCTCGGCAACGCGCCGCTCGACTGGGCCGCGCTCGCACCGGGCTACGCCGAGCGGATCCTCGCCGCGCTCGAGCGCTGGCTGCCGGACCTGCGGCGCCACGTCGTCGTGAAACGCTGGCGGACACCGGAGACCTTCCGCGACGACCTCGCGTCCTATCTGGGCTCGGCCTTCAGCTGCGCCCCGAAGCTGACCCAGAGCGCGTGGTTCCGGCCGCACAACCGTGACCCGGACATCCCGGGCCTGTACCTGGTGGGAGCTGGCACGCATCCGGGCGCCGGCATCCCGGGCGTCGTCAACTCGGCCAAGGTCACGGCGGCGCTGATCCTGGAAGACTTCGTGTCATGAACGAGCAGATCGCGACCGCGCGCGTCGCCCGTGCCGCCATCCGCCGCGGCTCCAAGAGCTTCGCGCTCGCCTCCTGGCTCTTGCCGCGGTCCACCGCCGCCGATGCGGAGCTCCTCTACGCGTACTGCCGTCGGGCCGACGACGCGATCGACTGCTGCCCCCCCGCGGTCGCGCCCAGCCAGCTCGACTCCCTTCGTGCCGAGGTCGACGCCATGTACGTCGCGGCTCCCATCGCCGATCCGATGCTCGCGGCCATGCGCGAGCTCGTCCGCCGGTGCGGCATCCCCAGGGCCTATCTGGACGAGTTCTTGGAAGGCATGCGGATGGACGCATCCGGGGTCGCGTACGAGACGCTGGACGACCTGCTCCGCTACTGCCACCGCGTCGCGGGCACCGTCGGGCTCATGATGTGCCACGTCATGGGAGTGCGCAGCCGGCGTGCGCTCGTCCACGCGGCCCATCTCGGCATCGCCATGCAGCTGACCAACGTGGCCCGCGACGTCGGCGAGGACTGGGGGCTCGGTCGCCTCTACCTGCCCCGGCGCATGCTCCGACGCGCGGGCGCCAGCGGCGATCTGCGCGCGAACCCGGGGCAGGCCTTTCCGGCGCAGTGGGTGGCGGCGACGCGCGCCGTCACGCGCGAGCTGCTCGATCGCGCCGAGTCCTACTACCGCTCGGGCGACGCCGGGCTCGTTTTCTTGCCGCCGCGCGGCGGCCTGGCGGTGCGGGCCGCGCGGCTCATCTACTCTCGCATCGGCGCCCGCATCCGCGCGAACGGGTGCCATCCTCTGCGGCCGCGAGCTTTCGTGCCTGCGCGGTCCAAGCTCGCGCTCGTCGCCCGGGCCGCACTCGAAGCAGGGCTCCGCGCGATGGCTTCGCTGCTGGGAGCGCGTGCGCGGGTCGGGCAGGCCCCGCCGGAGCCGATGGAGCGCGAAGGCGACGCGCTACCGGGACTCGACGCGCCCTCGACATGAGCCGCCTGCGCTGCGAGACCCTCGTCCTGCCGCGAGCGGGCGGCTCCGCGCGGGCGCCGGCCGGCACGACCGCCGTGGTGGTCGGTGGTGGCATCGCCGGCGTCGCGGCCGCGACCGTGCTCTGCGAGCGCGGCGTCGAGGTGACGCTCGTCGAGAAGAGGCCGAGGCTCGGCGGGCGCGCGGGGGGATGGCCAACGGAGCTCGCGACCGGCGAGCGCGTCGAGGTCGAGCACGGCTTCCACGCGTTCTTCCGGCAGTACTACAACCTGCGCGCGCTGCTGCGCCGGCTCGACCCGTGCCTCGGCATGCTCCAGCCGCTCGACGACTACCCCATCCTGGGACCCGACGGCACGGTGCAAAGCTTCGCCGGACTGCCTCGGAGCTCACGCCTGCAGCTCGCCGCGCTCGCCTCGAGGACGCCTCATCTGCGCGCCACGGACCTCGCGCGAAGCAACGTCCGTGCGGCCCTGGAGATGCTGCGCTTCGATCCCGAGCGTACGTACGCGCGCCTGGACGCGACCAGCGCGGCGACCTACCTCGACTCGCTCGGGTTTCCGCCCGCGGCTCGCCGCATGCTTTTCGGCGTCTTCGCGCGCTCGTTCTTCAACGCGGAGCACGAGATGTCCGCGGCCGAGCTCCTCATGATGTTTCACTTCTACGCGCTGGGCAATCCGGAGGGCCTCCTCTTCGAGGTCGCGCGCGATCCTGCGCACACCGTCATCTGGTCTCCGTTCGCACTGTGGCTGTCGCGACGAGGTGCCCGTTTGCGGGTGGGGACGAGCGCGCGGCGGGTGAACCGATCGCCGCGCGGAAGCTGGCGGGTCGAGTGTTCGGACGGCACGGTCGAGGCCGATCGGGTCGTCCTCGCGCTCGACGTCGGGGCGCTTCGGAGCGTCGTTCAGGAGAGTCCGGACCTCGAGCCGATTCGGGCCCACGTTGGACACCTCCGCGTCGCGCGCCCCTTCGCCGTCTGGCGGCTCTGGCTCGACCGCCCCATGGCCGCCCGGCGAGCGCCCTTCGCCGGGACGACCGGCATCGGCCTCCTCGACAACGTGTCGATCTACGACCGCTTCCAGCAGGAGAGCGCGCGCTGGGCACGCGCGCACGCCGGATCGGTCGTCGAGCTGCACGCCTACGCCGTCTCGCCCGACCTCGACGAGGCGACCATCGAGGACGACCTTCTGGCCGGGCTGCACGCGCTGTATCCGGAGGCGCGCGGCGCGCGCGTCGTGGACGAGCGCTTCGCGTTGCACCAGGACTGCCCGGCCTTTCCCCCCGGCGAGTGCGCGAGCCGGCCGCGGGTGGCCACGCCCTTCGCGGATCTCGCGCTGGCCGGCGACTTCGTGGCCGTACCCATCCCGTGCGCATTGATGGAGCGCGCGGCCGTCTCCGGGATACTGGCCGCCAACACCGTCCTCGCCCCGCTCGGCGTGATGGCCGAGCCGCTCCGCTCCGTGCCCCGTCGTGGTTTGCTCGCGCCCCTTGGGTTGCCGAGGTTCGCCCGTGCGAGATCATGGTCGTGCAACCCGGGGTGAGCCCCGGCTGCGCCTCTTCGGCCGCGCGCTTCCGTTCGCCCGGAGCGTGGACGACAGGCCCGACTGGCAGCAAGCCAGCCCGGCGTGGATCGCAGGCGCGCTCGGGCGGAGCCAGAGGCTCCCGTCCGGCGGATGGTACGTGCTCGACGCGACGCGCGCGATCGGCGAGCGGCCGCGCCGCTTCGACGTGAACGGAAGGGCGCTGGTGGCATTTCGCGACGGTGCACGGGCGATCGTCGCACCCGATGCGTGCCCGCATCTGGGCGCGCCGCTGAGCACCGGCTGCGTGCGGGACGGAAGGGTCGTGTGCCCATGGCACGGGCTGCGGCTCGGCGCCGAGGGGTTCGGCGCCTGGAAGCCGCTGTCGACGTATGACGACGGGATCCTGCTCTGGGTGCGGCTCGACGGAGAGGAGCCCTCGACCGACAGACCGGTCTTGCCCGAGCGTCCCGCGAAGCGCATCGAGGCGGTGCTGCGGCTGGAAGCGAGCTGCGAGCCGCGCGACGTCATCGCGAACCGCCTCGATCCCTGGCACGGCGCCCACTTCCACCCGCACTCCTTCGGCCGGCTGCGCGTCATCGATCAGCAGCCGGACGAGATCGTCGTCCGCGTGGCGTATCGCGTGGCAGGCTCCCTCGCCATCGAAGTCGACGCGAGATTCCATTGCGTCGATCCTCGAACCATCGTGATGACGCTGGTGCGTGGCGAAGGCGAGGGGTCGGTGGTGGAGACGCACGCGACGCCGGAGCGGCCGGGAAGGACGGCGATCGTGGAGGCGGTGCTCGCCCATTCGGACCGCTCGGGCTTCTACCTCGCGCGGGCGACGGCGCCGCTCCTGCGCCGGCTGCTGCGGGCGGCGTCGCACAGGCTCTGGGTGGACGACGCCTCCTACGCCGAGCGCCTGTACGCACTTCGCCGGTGAGTCGTTCACCGTGGGTCGGATCGCCGCACGCGCAGCAGCCCCGATGCGAGGCGCGGAAGGAGACGCCGGTGGGGGTCGCCGTCGCGCGCGGCGTGGAGGCTGGCGATGCCCGCCTCGACCTCGCGCATGACGTGGTCGCGTAGCGCGCGCACGGCCTCGTCGTCGCCCGGATCGCTCCCGTACGCCCGTGGGTCGATGGGGGCGCGGATCTCGAAGTAGAGCCGCTCGGGACGCGGCAGCGGCGTGGGCCCGATCCCCTTCACCAGCGGCGGCAGAACGTCCACGCGCCAGCCCATCCGCTGCAGCGCTCTCCCGACGGGAGTGCGCAGCAAGTCGCTCGAATCGAGCACCACGTCGAGGGCGTCCTCGACGCCTATCGCGGCGAACGGGACGATCGTGCACGCGTGGCGAACCGCGAGTCGCGCGAACCCCAGGCGCTCCTTCCAGATGAGCCGGTAGCGCTCGCCGCGGCGCTTGGCGACCTCGCGCCCGCCTCCCGGGAAGACGAGCACCGTCTCGTTCGCCTCGAGCAGCGCGCTGCAAGCCTCGCGCGTCCCTTCGACGGCGCCGAACCTCCACAGGAGATCGCGCCACCCGGGGATGCGAAAGTGCAGGTGGTCGCCGAGGCCGCGGAGGAAGACGCCCTTGCGCTCGTAGAGCTCGGCGAAGAGGAACGGGACGTCGAGCAGGCCCCACACCGTGTGATTGCCGACGAAGAGCAGCGGGCGGTGGCCGGGGATGCGGTCGAGACCGACGAAGAGCGGGTTCGCGAGCGCGCGCAGCGGCGCGAACAGGGCGAGCGCTCGCTCGAGCTCGGGCGGCGGGGTCCGGGCGAACGGCTTCATGCGACGCGGCGGGCCGCAGCGTACCAAAGGGAGCGCGACGAAACGAAGCGACGCCGAGCCTCGTCACGGCTCGCACGGCCGCGCTGCGGCGCTCCGTACGCGGAGCGGCTGCCCCGACCCACGCCACTCGATCGACGCGAGCGACCGGATCGCGCACCCCCGCAGGCGGGCAGCTCTGCGGCCACCGTCAGTGCGTGTCGGCGACGCCGCAGCCGTGCTTCGTCTCGTCGAGCGCGGTCTGCGTCGCGGCGATGGCGCGATCTCGCCACCCGTTCTTGTTGTGCTCCGCGTGGTCGAGGGCGGCGCGTGCCTGGCGCAGGTGATCGAGCGCCGACTGCATGTTGGGCTGGTCGTGGCAGACGCCGGCCGCGGACGCGACCTGCGTCCCGACCGAGGCGACCAGACCGGCGATGGCGACGAGTGCGATGGGCTTCCAGACGTTCATGACGGTTCTCCTCCGCGACGCGCGAGGCGCGTGCCCCGGATGGACGACGCCGCGCACGAGCGATTCACGCCCATGCTCGTCGTCGCCGTCATCGCCGACAACTGGACGCGTCCGCGTCCAGTTGGTCCATCAGCGGTTCACGACGTGGATCGCCTGACCGAGCGCGTGGAGGCTCGCCTCCATGAGGCCCTCGCCGAGCGTCGGGTGCGGGTGCACGGTGAGGCCCACGTCCTCGAGGAACGCGTGCATCTCGAGCGAGAGCGCGCCCTCGCTGATGAGATCCGTCGCCTCCGGGCCGACGATGTGCCAGCCGAGGATCTCGTGCGTGTTCTTGTCGGCGACGACCTTGATGAAGCCGTCGGTCTCGCTGACGGCCATCGCGCGCCCGAGGACGCTGAAGGGGAACTTGCCGACGCGCACCTCGATCCCCTTCTCCTTGGCCTGCTGCTCGCCGAGGCCCACCGTGGCGACCTCCGGATCGGTGAAGATCGCCGCCGGGATGGCCACCCAGTCCTTCGCGGCCTTGTGGCCGGCGATGACCTCGGCCACGACCTCCCCCTCTTTGCTCGCCTTGTGCGCGAGCATCGGCACGCTCGAACAGTCGCCGATGGCGTAGATGCCCGGCACGTTGGTGCGCCCGAGGTTGTCGGTCGGCACGAACCCCTTCTCGACCTTGACGCCGAGCTCCTCGAGCCCGACGCCCGCGCCGTTGGGGCGCATGCCGACGGCGACGATCACCATGTCGGCGATCATCGTCTCGGTCTTGCCGCCGCCCGCGGCGACTTCGACGCGCACCGCGACCGACCCGTCCTTCTGGTGCTCGTAGCCGAGGGCGCGCGCGCCCTTGAAGATCTTGGCGCCGCGCTTGACGTACGTACGCTCGACCACGGCCGCGACGTCCGGGTCCACGCCCGTCAGCACCTGCGGCAGCATCTCGATCACCGTCAGCTCGCTGCCCATGCGCTGGTAGGCGCCGCCGAGCTCCATGCCGATGATGCCGCCGCCGATGACGATGAGGCGCTTCGGGATCTCGCGCAGGCTCACGGCCTCCTTGGCGCCGATGACCTTCTGGCCGTCGAACTTGAAGCTCGGGATCTCGATGGTCGACGACCCGGTCGCGACGACGATGCCCTTGGTGGCCTCGATCGTCTCGGTCGTCCCCTCGCGCGTCTTGACCGTGACGGTGCGCGGGCCGCTGACGCGAGCGTCGCCGTAGAGCAGGTCGACGCCGTTGCCGCGGAAGAGCGTGCGGATGCCGCCGGTGAGCTTCTTGACGATCCCCTCTTTCCAGTCCTGCAGCTTGTTGGCGTCGATGCGCGGGTTGTCGACCATCAGGCCGTAGCCGGCGCCGTGCTGGACCTTCTCGAACGTGTGGCTGGTGGCGATGATGGCCTTGCTCGGCACGCAGCCCCAGTTCAGGCACACGCCCCCCACTTCGTCCTTCTCGACGCAGAGTACCTTCTGCTTGAGCTGCGCGAGCCGGATCGCGCACACGTAGCCGCCGGGTCCACCGCCGATGACGATCGCGTCGTAGGTCTTGTTGGCCATGGGTCTTCTTCTCTGTCCGTATCCGTTGGGTGTGCCCTTCGGGCTGTCGGACCGCCTGCGGCGGTGCTCAGTGGGTAGGTGCGGACGCCGCGGTTTGCAACTGGGCGAGCTGCTCGCGCAGGTGCCACGGCAGCTCGGCGTACACGTCGGCCAGGAGCGAGGTGCGATCGGGCGCCGGCATCCTCTCGACCTCGTCGACCGCGACCGCGATCTCGGCGCCGAGCTCCTTCTCGAGCGCGGCGTCGCTCGCGTCGCTCACCAGGCCGAGGTGCACGAGGTGGCGGCGCAGCCGGTCGAGCGGGTCCTTGCGGGCCCAGGCGTCGACCTCCTCCTGCTTGCGGTAGCGCGTGGGGTCGTCGCTCGTCGAGTGCGCGCCCATGCGGTAGGTCACCGCCTCGACGAACGTCGGTCCGCCCCCGTCGCGGGCGCGCTCGAGCGCCTCGTGCATCGCCCGGTAGACGGCGAGCAGGTCGTTGCCGTCGACGCGCACGCCCGGGAAACCGTACGCGCGCGCCTTGACGGCGATGGTGCGCGATGCGGTCTGACGCTCGGTGGGCACGCTGATCGACCAGTGGTTGTTCTGGCAGACGATGACGCACGGCGCCTTCCACACGCCGGCGAAGTTCATCGCCGCGTGGAAGTCGGCCTGGCTGGTGGCGCCGTCGCCGCAGAAGCCGATGGCGACGCCGCCGCTCTTTCGCGCGCGCATCGCGAACGCCGCGCCCACCGCCTGCGGGAGCTGCGGCCCGATGCACGAGGACCAGCTCACCTGGTTCACCGCGCGCCCGGACTGGTGGCTCGGCATCTGCCGGCCCTTGAGCACGTCGCCGGAGTTGCCGAACACCTGCGCGACGAACGCGCGCAGCGGGAAGCCGCGGACGAGCATGATGCTCTGCTCGCGCAGCGCGGGGAACACCCAGTCCGGCGGTGCGACCGCCAGGCCCGTGGCGATCGGAACCGCCTCCTGCCCCTGCGCCGCGCCGTAGAAGCCGACGCGCCCCTGGCGCTGCAGCAGGATCATGCGCGCGTCGAGCAGCCGCAGCCGGCGCATCTCGCGGTACGCGCGCAGGAGCTCCGGGGCCGGCAGGTGCGGGTCGGTGGCGGGATCGGCGCTGCCGTCGTCGCGCAGCACGCGAAGGAGCGCGATGTCCGGGTCGTCGTCGCGAAGCTCGTCGACGCTCATCGAGGGGCGCTTGTATCACGCCGGCGCGCGCCTTCCGACCCGAAGTACGGAGGGCGCCGCAGCGCCCTACAGGCACACCCCCAGCCACGCCGGGAAAATCTTCGGAGCGGCCTCGCACTTCTTGCCCTGGTCGCACCCGCCCGTGCCCGGGCCCATCGCCAGCGTGTGCGGGTCGAACGGCGGCGTGCCCTGCCCCGTGTAGCAGAGCATGATGCACTCGCTGCGGCTGCCTCCGTCGGCGCTCGTCGCGGTCAGGCACATCAGGCCGTCGGCGCACGAGTTGTTGTACGTGCAGGAGTCCCCCTCCTGCGCGGCCGGGGCGCCGCCGTTGTAGATCTGCGCGCACGCGGCGCTGCCGGACGTGTCCTGCACCAGGCACGCGTAGCCCGACGGGCACGCCAGCACGCCGAGCGGCTTGCACGGCGGGTAGTAGGCGCACACGTCGTAGAGCGCGGCACCGGTGTTGTCGACGACGTTCAGGTCGCAGTGGCCGACGTACCCCTCGGGGCTGCTGCCGCACGGCGTGTCGTCGCCCGAGCAGCAATACGCCGTGCAGCGCCCGCCGTTGCCGCCACCCGGCCCCGCGTCGCCGATGCACGGGTTGCCGATGCACTGCAGGCCCGGCAGGCAGGGCTCCTTCTGCGAGGAGCTCGGCGGGCAGCAGGGGTAGCCCTTCTGGATGTGCTGCGTCGCGAACGTGGCCGCGCACTCGGTCGTGTACTTGCCGGCGCCCTGCGCGACGGCGACGCACTGCTTGCCCGAGGGGCAGTTCTGGAGCACGAGGTCGCACGCCGGGCCCCTGGCCGGCTCGCAGTTGCCCTGCAGCCCCTGGTCGGGCGCCGCGTCGACGGGGGCCGCGTCGGGTGCGCCGTCGCCGGCCTCGACGGTGGCGTCGTCGCCCTGCGCGCTCGCGTCCACCCCGAGCGCCGACGACGACGGCGAGCTGCAGGCCGCCGCGAGCAGCGCGAGGAGTCCGGCGAAGGGAGAGAGGCGGTCCATGGCGGCTCCCGCGGGATCAGTCGCCCGCCGCCCCCGCGTCGCTCGGCGCCGGCCCGCCGGCGTCGATTCCGGTCGGGGGAGCGCTGCAGAAGCGCGGGACGACGTGGTCGTAGAAGTCCTTGAACGAGGGCAGGAGGCACTGCTCGACGAGCGCCCCGGCGTCGGCAGCGCCGCCGTCCTGAAGCGCCTCCGCGCACGACGCCGCCGACTCGTACGCCTCGCAGCCGCCCTGGTCGGCGGCGGTCGTGCACGCCTCGTACGACGCGAACGACGCGGGGTCGGTGACGGGGCAGTTGGCCTCGCACGCCGCCAGCTCGCAGCCGCCGAGCGCCTGCACGGCCTGGGCGCACGCGAGCAGCGACGGGTCCGGCGCGGATGCGGACTCGGCGCTCAGCTCGATGCAGCCGGCGACGTTGCTCGTCGCGAAGTCGCCGTGCTGAACGATCGGACCGTAACGAGCGGCCGTGTCGGGCGTCAGGATGCACGCGTAGCAGGCGGGGTGGGACGCCTTGAAGGCGGCGCAGAGCGCGGCGCTCGAGCTCGATCCGTCGATGCACTTGGCGTAGAAGTCGCCCACGTCCGCCGCGGAGCAGGCGTCGGTCGGGTCGGCCGCGGGGCGGTAATTGCCCGCCTGCCAGGTCGAGACGTCGCCCGGCTGGCACGCGCTGGCGTCGCTGCCCAGCGCGTGCGCGTCGGTGCCCGCGTCGTCCCCCGATCCGCCGCTGTCACCCCACACGATGGGAGGCGGTTCGGCGGCGGCCGACGGCGACACCGAGCAGGCGCCCACGCCCCCGGCCACGAGAAGAGCGACCAGGGCGAGCCCAGCACCCCGCGCCAGGGGCGCGCGTGTGCCCGCACGAAGCCAACGGGAAGACAAGTCGCCGTAATTATGCCACGCGCCGGCGCGCCGGGCGAATGCGCGGTCGCACGTCGGCAGGACTCAGGGCGTCGGCATCGCCCAAAGGCCCGCCTGCACCGAGGGCTGCCCGCCTCCGCCGGTGCTGTACGAGTAGACGATCGTCTTCTTGTCCGCCGTCAGGTAGAAGTTCGCGTCCGCCTGCGAGACGAGGGTCTTGACGGAGCTCATGCCCTTCGACAGGTCGATCTCCTGCAGGTCCGCCGTGCCGAAGCCGTAGTTGGCCGGAGCGTTCCAGTTCGGGTTGAAGATGACCTTCGACCCGGGCCCCGCGGCCTCCTGCCAGACGCTCGTTCCGAGCTGCACCGGCATGCCACCCGACACCGCGACGGCGTTCAGGTTGCCCGAGGTGACCGACCCCTCCAGCGTCTTGGTCGTCGTGATGCTGTCGGTGAAGAGGCAGTACTTGGAGTCGGTGGTGAAGTCGTCGCCGATGGCCGAGGTGGTGGGCATCGCCACGAGCACCTGCGGCGTGCCGGGCGTGGATGCCGAGCCGAGCACGGCGTTGTAGAGGGGGGCCTGGGTCTGCTGCGTGAAGCCGAGCACCCAGTTGCCGTCCGGCGAGATGCCGTCGAACGCATCGATGCCGGTGCCGAGCGTCGTCGGGCTCGGGCTGGCGATGGGCGAGACCTTGTACGGCCCCGGGGACATGGCGCCGCCGTCGGCGGTCACCGTCGTGCCGTAGACGACCTTGCTGCCGTCCGGTGTCACGACGAACGACGAGCCGTCCGGGTCGATTTTCGCGGTCGTGCCGCTGGCGACCGCGTACGCCTCGAGCCCGCCGCTGTCGAAGAAGAGCACGTGGTCGGCCGCCATGCCGTTCGCGATGATCGCGCCCGGGTACGACGACGTCGAGATGACCGAGGGCGTCCAGCTGCCGGCGGCGTAGCGCGTGAGCGTCGCGCCGTCGGCGCCGGCATCGGCGCCCGGAGCCATCGTGCACGCGGAGGTGAGCGCGTCGTTGCCGACGAACGCGACGGCCGGCGTGCACTTCGACGAGACGACCGCCATCGAGACGAGCGTCGACTTGCCCGACCCGTCGACGCCCGCGACCACGAGCGACGTCGTGGTCGCCGTGCTGCCGTCCTCGAACGCGACGTGCGAGTAGTCCTTGCTGAACGCGATCGAGCCGGCGCCGACCTGCGACGCCGACGAGAGCATCTGCGCGCCCTTCGCCGCCGTCCAGACGTACAGCTGCCCGATCTGGCTCCCGTTGGGGTTCGCGTAGACGACGGCGGCCGGGCCGTCGGCGAACACGACCGCCGTCGCGCCGACGCCGGAGGCGACCGTCTGCGGCATGCCGCCAGTGACGCTGATGGCGTAGACGTTGTTCGTCATCGTGTCGGTGTAGATCGCGTAGCCGTCGTTCGTGACCGCATCGACCTGCAGCAGGCTCATCGACTTGACGAGCTGCATGCCTTGCGGGGGGACCTCGGAGCCGCCCTCGCCGCCGTCGTCGCCGCCCGCGTCGATGACGTGACGGACCACGTCAGAGCCGGCGTCGGCGGGGGGCGAAGAGCTGGGGCTCGACGATCCGCAGTGAAGGAGGAGAGTGGGAAGCGCGAGGAGCGGGAGGACTCCCGACCCAAAGGCGATGAGGTTCGTGGAACGCATGGCGGCCCACGTTATGGCGCGATCGAGCGCCGAGAGCAAATGGGAAACGCGCGCGCTCGCGCGAGCGGTCGACTCCCCCGCGCGCGGGGGCGCGCCATGCGCCGCGGGCCGAGGGCCGCGGTGGGGCGGGACGCCAAGCCGCGGCGCGCGCGGGGCGCCGGGGCGATTTGGCGCA
>Ga0080006_1124669_pt1 | contig 51410 bp, 50 predicted proteins | sample RS3BMetagenome_FD_69209 | JGI IMG/M metagenome (GOLD analysis project Ga0080006, IMG submission 69209) | Ferric oxide microbial mat and aquatic microbial communities from Rainbow Spring, Yellowstone National Park, USA - RS3B (SPADES... ... | reverse complement strand
TCGGCGTCCACTTCGGCCTCCAGTGCCAGGTTGGGTTAAATAAGCAACGCCAATCCTGGACACCCTCACCTAAAAATCACAGCAGCCACACCAGTAACACCCCTTGGAATTACTCATCTAGGTGGCGACCCGCTTCGCCCGGCTCTGCCGCGCTCGCGATCGCCACGGCGACTAGGTGGCGACTAGAGCAATCCGCTGATGTTGCTGCCGACGGTCCACGCCGCGGCGGCGGCCATCCCGGTGATGGATAACACGATCGCTATCCAGATCAGCATCATGCGTCGGGCCCGCTCGCGCTCGAAGGCGAACTCGATCAGATCGATGCCGGCGAATTGTTTCGCTGCCGAAGGAGATTCGGCGGGCAAGTGTCGCGGGTCGCGGATCAGTTGACGGGTCGGCCGATGCACCGGCGGCCGGGCCACCGGTGGCTGGCGCAGATCTGTGGTGCGATTCTGGTCCTCGGTGACCTGGCTGCCGTGCGCCGCGGCCGAGCGACGTTGCGCCGAGTTGCGCGGCGTGGGCACCCGAAAGTCGGGCAGCCGCAGCGTGTCGGCGATCGCGTCCAACTCCGCGCCCATCTCCTGGGCGTCGGCGTAGCGGCCGGCCGGGTCGCGCACGGTGGCGCGCTCGACGAATTCGTCTAATTGCGCGGGCACTCCGCTGATCACACTGCCCGGCGGCGGCACGTCGGTGTCCAGCCGCTGATAGGCGACCGACAACGACGTGTCGCCGGAGAACGGGGTCTGGCCGGTCAGCAGCTCGTATGCGACGATCCCCACCGCGTAGACGTCGCTGCGCGGGCTGGCGTTGCCGTCTTTCACCTGCTCGGGGGAGAGGTAGGCGGCGGTGCCGAGAATGACGCTGGTGGAGGTGATTCCGGCCGCGGCGACGGCGCGTACCAACCCGAAGTCGACGATTTTGACCTCGCCCTCATCGGAGATCAACACGTTCTCGGGTTTGACGTCGCGATGCACCAGACCGGCGCGATGCGCGGCCGCCAGCCCGCCCAACACCGGACGCAGCACCGCGGCGACAGCATGCGGCGGCATCGGCCCGCGCTCGGTCAGCAACTCGCGCAGCGTGCCGCCCTCGACGAGTTCCATCACCAGGAACGGGTGCCGGGCATCCAGGCCCTGGTCGTACACCGCGACCAGCCCCGGATCCTTGAGCCGGGCCACGCTGCGGGCCTCCAGCTGGAAACGGGTCAGAAACTGCGCATCGCCGGCGTACCGGGAGTCCATTACCTTCAGCGCGACCGGGCGGTCCAGCCGGGTGTCGAGGCCGCGATAGACCGTCGACGTGCCGCCGGTGGCGATCTTGGTCGCAACGCGATAGCGCCCGTCGAGCAATGCGCCCTCGAGATCGTCGCTCGTCGCTGCCGTCACGCGCCCATCGTAGGTGGCGGCCGGCGCTGCGCCCGAGACCTTGACGCCGCGTGGCTGAACGAGTGCTGTGCGCCGCCGTACACTACGTCGGTGAGCAGGATTCCGGCCGGGGAAGACGTTCTCGACCCCGACGAACCGACCTACGATCTCCGCAACGTCGCCGACTTGCTCGGCGTGCCGGTGACGAAAGTGCAGCAGTATCTCAAGGAGGGCCACCTGGTCGCGGTGCGGCGTGGCGGTGGCGTGGTGATCCCGCAGATCTTCTTCACCAGCGACGGCGAGGTGGTCAAGAGTCTGCCCGGGTTGCTGGTGGTCCTGCGCGACGGCGGCTACCAGGACACCGAGATCGTCCGCTGGCTGTTCACGCCTGATCCCTCGCTCACGGTGACGCGGGACGGTTCGCGCGACGCGCTCAACAACGCCCGCCCGATCGACGCGTTGCACGCACACCAGGCGCGTGAGGTGCTGCGCCGCGCGCAGGCTATGGGGTACTGACCTGCGGCGGCGCCGGGCGGTCCATCGTCTTCCAGACGAACACCGCCACCGTCGTCGCCAGCAGGACATGCGGCCACGAGTACATCCCATGGGCCCCATCGGGTTTGAAGATGACCATGATCCACGTCGAGAACGCCGCGATCGACGCGACCGCGCGGCGTGACTGGGCCAGCGGGGCGATGACCGCCAACGGCCAGGAGTAGTACCACGGCAGCGCGGCGGGCGCGAACAACACCACGATGAGCATCACCCAGGCGATCCCGGCGAGCGCCTGGCGGTCGTCGTGGCGGAACCGCCACCACAGCAGCGGCAATGCCAGCGCGATGATCGCGATCCCGATCGCGCGGGTAACCTGCAGCATCCCGTAGAAATCCACCGCAAAGAACAATCCGCCCACGGCGTGAACCAGATTCGCCGTCGCCGTCGGAATGCTCAGCCAGTTGATGATCTTCACCGAGCCGGCCAATGCGGTCAGCCAGCCGAGTCCCACCCCGGCCACCCCGGAGAGTGCCGCGAACACCACGACGACAATCGACACCGACGCAACCGACGCCGTCGAGAAGGCGCGCAGCGGCGGGTATTCGCGACGGTCCCGCAGATGGCGCATCCACACCCAGACCATGAACGGCAGTGCGAGTCCGGCCGTGGCCTTGACCGCCATCCCCACCGCGATCACGGCGATGCCGGCCATGTGACGTCGCTTGAAGGTCAGCGCGATCCCGGCGGCCATCAGGCCCACCATCAGCATCTCGTTGTGCACGCCACCCATCAGATGGATGATCACCAGCGGATTGAGCACGCAGATCCACAGCGCGATGGGCGCATTGGCACCGACATGCCGCGCGATCCGCGGCGTCGCCCACACCAGCAGCGCCAGCCCGGGCAGCATGCACAACCGCAGCAGCATCGTCCCGGCGATGACATGGTTGCCGACCAGCATCGTCACCAACCGGGCGATCAAGATGAACGCCGGACCGTAGGGTGCGGTGGTGATGGTCCAGATCGGACTGACGTTGTCCAGCAATGGATTCGGGTTTTCGATCGGTCCGACCGCGTAGGGATCCAGCCCGTCGCGCAGCAGCGCGCCCTGAGCCAGATACGAATAGGTGTCACGGCTGAAAAGGGGCACCGACAGCAGCAGCGGAGCCAGCCAGAACGCGGCGCTGGCGACCATGGCGTATTCGCTCGCGTCGCCGGCCAATGCACGTCGGCCCAGCCACAGCCACGCGCTCAGCATCAGCGTCACGCCGATCCACAGCAGCACCGACGACAGCACCAGGCCATGCCCGTAGCGCAGCCAGGACAGATGCAGCGACTCCAGGAGCGGGTCGTGCTGTTTGGTGCTACCGCAGCCGGAGCCTCCGACGGTGATGAGAGCCGCACCCAGGAAACCCAGCAGGGCGGGCCGGCCCTCGGCGGCGGCCGCGAATGCCGGTAGCCGGGAAAATGCTCGGGGCACGGCCGAGGACGAGGCCGGGGCAGACGTCGGACTGGACACGGGCGTCAGGCCGACCGGTTGGCGGCGAGGTCGGCGAGGTCGGCGAGCCCGACCTTGGCCGCCGCGTCGATGGGCGCGTCGGCGACCAGATCCATTGCACGACGGGTCAACGTCGCGATTTGCTGTTCGACCGCGGCCAGCGCACCGACCTGTTCGATGACGTCGCACAGTTGACGCACCTGGGTGTCGCTCAAGTTTGTGCCGACCGCGGCGCGCAACAGCTTGGCGGCGGCCGGATCTGATGCGTCGCCCAACTCCAGTGCGGTCGCCAGCAACACGGTGCGCTTGCCGGAGCGCAGGTCGTCGCCGGACGGCTTGCCGGTCACGGCGGGGTCGCCGAACACCCCCAGAACGTCGTCGCGCAGCTGAAAGGCCACTCCGAGCCGGTCGCCGACCTCGTGGAACAGCGTGTGGACGTCCGGCCGGTCGGCCGCGGCGGCGGCCCCCAACTGCAGCGGCCGCGACACCGTGTACGAGGCGGTCTTGTAGGTGTTGACGGCCATCGCCGAGGCGATCGGTTCGGCGGCACTGGACTCGGCCACGATGTCGAGATACTGCCCGCCGAGCACCTCGGTGCGAATGTCGGCCCAGACCCGGCGCACTCGGTTGCGGGCGCCCAGCGGTAGTTCGACCGCGGCGACGATGTCGTCGGCCCATGCCAGCGCCAGATCCCCGAGCAGGATCGCCGCCGACAGCCCGAATTGGTCGGCTGATCCCCGCCACCCGCGGTCGCGATGCATCGCGGCGAACTGGATGTGCGTGGTCGGCCGCCCCCGGCGGGTGGCCGAGTTGTCGATCACGTCGTCGTGCACCAGCGCTGAGGCGTGCAACAGTTCCAGCGCGGCGAACAACAGCAGCGCCTCCTCGTCGGCCTCGTCGTCGCAGACCGCCCGCCAGCCCCAGTACGCGAAGACCGGGCGCAGTCGTTTGCCGCCACTGAGAACGAAGTCCTCCAGGCCGGCCATCAGCGCGTCGTACGGGGCTCCGATGTGGGCGGCCTCGTCCCGGCGGCCGCGCAGATACCTGCGCAATTGATCGGTGACGGCGTCGGCCGGCTCGACGGTTGCCGCAGCTCCTGCGCTCAGCGCGACACCTCTTCTGCGTCCCTGGTGATCATGGCCCGGCAATTCTATTCGGCACGGCGTTGTGCAGCGGGTTTTGCCCGCCACCCGTCGCCGGGTGGGTGCTTCGACATCCTCACTATGCTGTCGGGGTGCACGGCCCGACCTGGGTTCGCAGCAGCTGCCCGCTGCGGCGGGGGAACCAGTCGTTGAATGAGGAGCAGCTCGTTGACTTTAAACACCATCGCTCTTGAGCTGGTGCCGCCGAATGTCGATCGCGGTAAGGAGCGGGCTCTCGAAGATGCCCACAAAGTGCTGCAACTGGCGGCGAAATCCGGGATCGATGGCCGGATCGGGCACGTGATGATGCCCGGCTTGATCGAAGAAGACGACGACCGGCCGATCGAGATGAAGCCGAAGCTCGACGTGCTGGACTTCTGGTCGACGATCAAGCCCGTGCTGTCCGGCATACGCGGATTGTGCAGTCAGGTCACGGCTTTCTCCGACGAGCCGACCCTGCGTCGACGGCTCGGTGACCTGGTCGGTGCCGGCATCGACGGCATCGTGTTCGTCGGCGTGCCGCGCACGATGGCCGACGGCGAGGGCTCCGGCATCGCACCGACCGACGCCCTGTCGATCTATCAAGGGCTGGTGGACAACCGGGGCGTCATTCTCATTCCCACCCGCGAGAGTGAGACGGGCCGGCTGAACTTCAAGTGCGACCAGGGCGCGACGTTCGCGCAGACCCAGCTGCTGTATTCCGATGCGATCGTGGAGTTTTTGACCGACTTCGCGAAGACGACCGACCACCGGCCGGAGATTCTGCTGGGGTTCGGTTTCGTGCCGAAGCTCGAGGAGAAGATCGGCTTCATCAACTGGCTGATCCAGGATCCGGGCAACCCCGCCGTCGCCCGGGAGCAGGCCTTCGTCGCGAAGCTGGCGAACACTGAGCCGATGCAGCGGCGCGCGCTGCTTCTCGATCTCTACAAGCGGGTCATCGACGGCGTCGCCGATTTGGGTTATCCGCTGAGCCTGCATCTGGAAGCCACCTACGGCAATTCCGCACCGGCGTTCGAGACGTTTGCCGAGATGCTGGATTACTGGTCGCCCAAGGCCTGAGCGCGGCCGATCAGCTGGACGCTGGGCCGCTTGGCTCGGTGAGCTTGGGCGACTGGTCACGGGTGTACCAGGCCAGGCCTCCCACGATGACGGCCACCGCGAGCGAGGCCAACGCCAGCCACAGCGCCGCACCCTGGAACGAGCGGGTACTGGGATCGGTGTAGCGCGCCTGGGCGCTGAGGATGCTGACCACGCCGGGCTTCATTTTCCACTGCACGGTCTGCGTGTCGACGCGATCGCCGTTGGTGGAGCTCACCGGCCCCGGGAAAGCGACTGAGAGCTCCACGTCGGCATCGGGATCGGTCAGCGACGTCAGATCGGCACGTCCCTCCAGGATCACCAGGTCGCCGGCTCTGCGCAGCGACAGGTTGACTCCCTGAGCGTCGGAGTTCATCCGCGCCAGCTCTGGCAGTTCGGCGAAGGTCAGCTCGGAGAAAGTGGCTTGCGATCCCACGTAGCCGTCGCGGTCGTACTTGGACACCGCCACTTTCTGGCCGAACGCCAGATTGGGATCCAGCTGCGGACCGGTGTCTTTCTCGTTGCGCGATTTGGACGCCGCAATGATGTCGCCGGACACCAGGTCTTCGGGGGAGATGGTGATCGACGCCTTGATCCGCACGCACCCGGCGAGCATGGGGATCACCAGCAGCAGCAACGCCCATGCCGTGAGGCGGCGGCCGGTCCGCCGCGCTGGGAAACCCCGGGACGAGAAATCTCTACCGCTGGCGCGCACCAGGTCATCGTGCCAGACCGCGATGGCCGCGGTGCCACTACAGCGGCAGCTTGCGCCCCAGAATCGCGAACGCCCTTGGGTCACCGGTGAAGTGGTAACCGCGGATCACGTCGATGAAGCCCAGTCGCCGGTACAGCCGCCACGCCCGATTGGCTTCGCCGTTGGTCTCTGGCGTCGACAACAAGACGTTGGCTTCGCTGCGCTCGGAGAGCAGCCGACGGGTCAGCGCTTCCCCGAGGCCGCGGCCCTGCGCCCGGGGAGTGATGTGCAACTCGGTCAGCTCGAAATAGCTGGCCATCAGCTTGGTGATCTCGGGGTCGGGGTAGCCGGTGCGACGCAGCCCGGTGACGACCTGCTGCTGCCACCACTGATCGGGCGCGCCGCAGTAGCCGTAGGCCACACCCAGCAGGGGTGCGTCGCTCAGTTCGTCCGACGACGGCTCGGGTCCGGCCGGGTTGTCGACGTCGACTGCTGCAACGGCCTGCCAGCCGCGCCGCCGGGTGTGCTCCAGCCACATCGCAGCGCGCTGGCTCTCGGTACCGGGCGGATAGTGCATGGCATCGACGTAGACACCCAAGGCCTCGGAGAGTCGCCGTTGCATGTCCTGCGGCGGCAGGTTGATGAGGAATGTCACCAACGTGCGATCTCCTCCTCAGTCGTCCCGTGCGGTGCGCCGTCCCATTATCGGGCGCGGCGGCAGCGCGCCGTCCGCCGGCCGCCGCGTTTACAATCAGCGGACGAAGCGGTGGTAACGCGCAGATTGACCTCGTATCATTATCTTTAGTTGTCGCCGCAGCGGGCGTAAGCGTGCTATCGGTATTACCGTGACAGGATCTCGGCAAGGAGGGACGAATGCCACTCTCCGATCATGAGCAGCGGATGCTCGACCAGATCGAGAGCGCTCTCTATGCCGAAGACCCCAAGTTCGCCTCGAGCGTGCGTGGCGGCGGATTGCGCGCCCCATCGGCGCGGCGACGTCTACATGGCGCGGCGTTGTTCGTCCTCGGGCTTGCGATGCTGGTTTCCGGTGTGGCGGTCAAGGCCACCATGCTCGGGACATTCCCAGCGCTGTCGGTGCTGGGCTTCGTCGTGATGTTCGGCGGGGTCGTGTTTGCCATCACTGGTCCGCGGCTGGCTGGCCGCGGGGAGCGTTCCGGACCGTCAGCGTCAACTCGTCAGCGCCGCAACAAGGGTGCCGGTGGATCATTCACCAGCCGCATGGAAGACCGGTTCCGCCGCCGTTTCGAGGGTTAGCACGCGGGGACCCACCTAAGGGCAGCCATCGGCGCTCTTTTCTGTGCCGCATTGACGTTCGCGGTGGTGCTACCCGCTGCAGGTCCACGTCCGGTGCAATGGCTGTGCTGGCGGCGCCCGCCGTGTGCGGCTCACCCTGTCCTGTGCATAGCGCTTGCCGGGCGTCGAGTGTGTATCCACGGCGGCCTGACACATCGAGTGAGCGTCCAGGGCGACGACACGCCGACGTGACCCGCCCTGGCTGCACGCTCAAATCCATAGGCGCACACTCGATCCCGTCGATGCCTCAGCGACGGCGAGTGACGCCCCGGTTCGCGCGCATCCCCCACTACGCCCCACCGTCGGAAGAAAACCCAGCTCTAAGCCACTTTTGTCGAGTTTGACGGGTGCCGGCGGCGCTCCCTCTGATCGCCACCGTGGCCGAGAACCTGCAGAAACGACACCAAGCAGTGACATCTGCGTCGTTAAATGGAGCGAAGTGGGGGATTGTGGGGTATGGTGGCGGAAGTCGGAAGGCATGGAGGTGGCCAGATGTTTCTCGGCACCTACACGCCAAAGCTCGACGACAAGGGGCGACTCACGTTGCCGGCCAAGTTCCGCGACGCACTGGCAGGGGGGTTGATGGTCACCAAGAGTCAAGATCACAGCCTCGCCGTCTACCCGCGGGCTGCGTTCGAGGAAGTCGCCCGCAAAGCCAGTCTGACGTCGCGCAGCAACCCGGAGGCGCGAGCATTCCTGCGCAACCTGGCCGCCGGTGCCGACGAACAGCATCCCGACGCGCAAGGCCGGATCACGTTGTCGGCCGACCACCGTCGCTATGCGAGCCTGTCCAAGGACTGCGTGGTCATCGGATCGATTGACTACCTGGAGATCTGGGACGCCGTGGCCTGGCAGCAGTACCAAGAGACACACGAAGAGAACTTCTCCGCAGCCAGCGATGAAGCACTCGGCGACATTATCTGAGGCGCGTGCCCGTGCAACGTGGCCTCTGCCCGACCCGACCCTGACGTACTTCCCCAACGCCAGGTTCGATCAATCGGACAGGGACCTCGATGCAGCGGACCGCTCTGCTGCCCGAACAAAAGGGCCCGGGCGATCGCAAGCCCAACACTTCTCACGTCGGGAAGGTGCTCTCATGCCCGCCCCCACTGGCGGTTTCGGCCATGTGCCCGTGCTGCTCGACCGCTGCTTCGAACTGTTGCGCCCCGCCTTGACCCGCCACCGCGCCGACGGATCCGGTGCGGTACTCGTCGACGGAACCGTCGGTGCCGGCGGGCACGCCGAGCTTTTTCTCACCGAATTGCCCGGACTGCGCCTGATCGGTGTCGACCGCGACCCGAGCGCTCTGGACATCGCCGGGCGTCGACTCGCCCGGTTCGCAGACCGGCTCACGCTGGTGCACACCCGGTATGACGGCATCGAGGATGCGCTTGCCGAATCAGGTTATGGACCAACCGAATCCGTCGACGGCATGCTCTTCGACCTCGGTGTCTCGTCGATGCAACTCGACCGCGCCGAGCGGGGTTTCTCCTACGCCCAGGATGCGCCGCTGGACATGCGGATGGACCCGACGTCGCAGCTGACCGCCGCCGAGATTCTCAACACCTACGACGAGGCCGCGCTGAGCGACATCTTGCGACGTTTCGGCGAGGAGAAGCTGGCCCGCCGCATCGCGACGCACATTGTCCGGCGCCGCGCCCGCTCACCGTTCACCTCCACCGCGGAGTTGGTCGAGGTTATCTACCAGGCGGTTCCGGCCCCGGCCCGGCGAACCGGGGGACACCCGGCCAAGCGCACGTTCCAGGCTCTGCGCATCGCGGTCAACAGCGAATTGGATGCTTTGCGCGATGCCCTGCCCGCCGCGCTCGATGCCCTTGCCGTCGACGGACGCATCGTGGTGATGGCATACCAGTCGCTCGAAGACCGCATCGTCAAGCGGGTGTTCGCCCAGGCGACTTCGTCGAGCACGCCGTCGGGCCTACCGGTCGAACTGCCGGGGCATGCGCCGCAATTCAGGTTGCTCACCCGCGGTGCCGAACGCGCTGACGACGTGGAACTCGAGCACAACCCACGCAGCGCCGCGGTGCGATTACGTGCGATCCAACGGGTGCAATCGGAATCTGACGCAGCGAGGAAGGGAGGGTCATGAAAGTCAAGCGCCAAGCGCAACCGCCGCGCCCCGGCGATCGGCGGGGCGGCCCGGCGAAGGCTTCCAAGGTGGCCGACCCGGCCCCCGCTCGGCGCGGCCGACCTCGCCCGGGAAAGCCGACCGCGCCGGCCCGCGAGCCGCGCAGGTCGCGGTCCGCGCCACAGACCTCGCCGGTCGCGCGGCCGGTCGATCGACCGGTCCGTGCAAAGAGCGCGACCCAGGCCAAGGCGCGTGCCAAGGCACGCAAAGCCAAGGCGCCAAGGGTTATTCGGCCGCCGCTGCGCGAGCGTCTGCTCAATCGGTTGGCGTCGATCGACCTGCGGCCGCAAACGCTGATTGCCAAGGTCCCGTTCGTGGTGCTCGTCATCGGCTCGCTGGGCGCCGGACTCGCCCTCACGCTGTGGCTGTCCACCGATGCCGCTGAGCGGTCCTATCAACTCGGCAGCGCCCGCCAACGCACCGAAGTGCTGCAGCAGGAAAAGGAAGCGCTCGAGCGTGACGTGCAGCAGGCGCAGTCCGCGCCGGCGTTGGCCGAGGCAGCCCGCGGCCTGGGCATGATCCCGACCCGCGACACCGCACATCTGGTGCAGGATCCGACCGGTAACTGGGTGGTCGTCGGTACGCCGAAGCCCGCGCAGGGGGTTCCGCCGCCACCTTTGAACAGCAAGCTGCCCGACGAGACGGCGGCGGCACCGCCGGCCAATGCGCTCGAGGTGCCGGTCCTGGTACTGCCCGGTAACGGCGTGCCGGCGGTTCCGCTGGCGCCGGGCCCTGACGCGATGGTCCGCACGCCCGACGGCGCGACCACGCTCGGTACCCAGCATCTGCCGTCGCCGGATGGCCCGCTTCCGATGCCAGGCGCGGGACCGGCGCCGGTGCCGGGACTACCCGTCGTTCCGGGTGTCCCGATCGCGCCGCCGCCACCGGCCGTCGCGCCCGCGTCACCGGCCGGTCCGGCACTGCCTCCGGCACTGCCGCCGGCCGCTTCGACGCCGGCCGACCTGCCGGGTATGCCGCATCACCCCGGTCCCGCCGGGCCGCTCGTGGGTGAGCAGTTCGGCCCGCTGACGGTGACGACGCCGGGACCGGGCCGATGAATCGGCCGCCCGAGTCCCGCCGGACACGTCCGGCCAAAGCCAGCGCACCCGATCGCTCGGCGCGCGCGCGTCGTACCCGCGAAGCGGTCGAAGTCGGAAATCGCGGCGCGTCATTCGTCTTCCGCCACCGGGTCGGCAACGGCGTCATTTTCCTGGCGCTGCTGATCGCCGGCGCCCAGCTGTTCTACCTGCAGGTACCCAAAGCCGCCGGCCTGCGCGCCGAGGCAGCCAGCCAACTCAAGGTCACCGACGTCGAAAAAGCGGTCCGCGGCAGCATCGTCGACCGCAACAATAATCAGCTGGCCTTCACGATCGAGGCCCGTGCTCTGACCTTTCAGCCCAAGCGCATCCTCAAGCAGCTGACCGAGGCCAAGCAGAAGAACGCGAAAGCGCCGGACCCGCAGCGGCGGCTGAACGAGATCGCCAAAGACGTGGCGGCTCGGCTGAACAACAAGCCGGACAAAGCGACCATCCTGAAGAAGCTGCGCAGCGACGAATCGTTCGTCTACCTGGCCCGCGCCATCGACCCGGCCATCGCGACCGCGATCATCAGGAAATTTCCCGAGGTCGGTGCCGAACGCCAGGATCTACGTCAGTATCCGGGCGGATCGCTGGCCGCCAACATCGTCGGCGGAATTGACTGGGACGGGCACGGTCTGCTCGGCCTGGAAGATTCGATGGACGCCGAGCTTGCCGGCACCGACGGCTCGGTCACCTATGACCGCGGTTCCGACGGCGTGGTGATCCCGGGCAGCTACCGCAACCAGCACCGGGCGGTGAACGGCGAGACGATCCAGCTGACCATCGACGACGACATCCAGTTCTACGTCCAGCAGCAGGTGCAGCAGGCCAAGAATGTGTCCGGCGCCCGCAACGTCTCGGCGGTCGTATTGGACGCCAAGACCGGCGAAGTGCTGGCCATGGCAGACGACAACACCTTCGACCCCTCCCAGGACATCGGACGTCAGGGCGACAAGCAGTTGGGCAATCCGCCGGTGTCCTCGCCGTTCGAACCCGGTTCGGTGAACAAGATCATCACCGCGTCGTCGGTGATCGAATACGGGCTGTCCAACCCCGACGAGGTGCTACAGGTTCCGGGCTCGATCAACATGGGCGGGGTCACCATTCATGACGCCTGGGTGCACGGTGTCGCGCCCTACACGACCACCGGCGTGTTCGGGAAGTCGTCGAACGTGGGAACGCTGATGCTGGCGCAACGTGTTGGCCCGCAACGGTTTTACGACATGGTTGAGAAGTTCGGCCTGGGTCAGCGCACCGGGGTCGGGCTGCCCGGTGAGAGCGCGGGCCTGGTGCCGCCGATAGGCCAATGGTCGGGCAGCTCGTTTTCGAACCTGCCGATCGGGCAAGGCCTTTCGATGACCCTGCTGCAGATGACCGGCATGTACCAGGCAATCGCGAACGACGGCGTGCGGGTGCCGCCGCGGATCGTCAAGTCCACCGTCAACGCCGACGGTTCTCGCACCGACGAACCTCGCCCCGAGGGAGTTCGGGTGGTGTCGCCGGAGACCGCGCGCACCGTGCGCAACATGCTGCGCGCCGTCGTGCAGCGCGATCCGATGGGCGTGCAGCAGGGCACCGGGCCGGCTGCGGCGGTGGAGGGCTACCAGATCGCGGGTAAGACCGGCACCGCGCAGCAGATCAACCCGGCGTGCGGCTGCTACTACGACAACGTTTACTGGGTCACCTTCGCGGGCATGGCAACCGTCGACGACCCGCGCTACGTCATCGGCATCATGATGGACAACCCGGCACGCAATGCCGACGGTACGCCGGGCCACTCGGCGGCGCCGTTGTTCCACAGCATCGCGGGCTGGCTGCTGCAGCGCGGCAATGTCCCGCTGTCACCGGATCCGGGTCCGCCGCTGTTGTTGCAAGCGAGTTGATGTCAGCCGGTGCGGGACGCCCGGTCTTCGCACGCGACGGGCGAAGGTCGTCGTAAGCGGCCGGCCCGAGGTTGGCACGCCGCTCTGAGTGCCCGAACCCCATTTGCCGGTCTTTTGCCCTGGCGTGGTCGACGTTGCCCGTCGGTGAGCGGCCGATCACGCGGCCCCGCACGCCTGCTCGATAAGGTGTCAAGGCTGATCGGTGAGAGGGAGGTGACAACGTGCCCGCTGCGCTGCGTCCCACTTCCTGCGGGGGCGTACCGCTGTTGACGCTGGCCGCCCAGGTGGGCGCGGTTGCGGTCGCGGGAGGCGCCGAATCGGATCGACAGGTCACCGGCGTGACGCTGCGTGCTCAAGACGTGCGGCCGGGTGACCTGTTCGCGGCGCTGCCCGGCGGATCGACACACGGCGCCCGCTTCCACCGGGATGCGCTCGAAGGCGGGGCCGTCGCGGTGCTCACCGATCCCGCCGGGCTGGCGGAGATCGGTGGCGACGCCGGCTCGGCGCCGGTGCTGGTTCATCCGCAGCCCCGCAGTGTGCTCGGCGACCTGGCCGCCACCGTGTACGGGCATCCGTCTGAACACCTCGCGGTCGTCGGCGTCACCGGCACATCGGGTAAGACCACCACCACCTACCTGATCGAAGCCGGTCTGCGTGCGGCCGGACGGTCGGTCGGGCTGATCGGCACCGTCGGGCTGCGCATCGACGGCGTCGACGTCCCGAGCGCACTGACCACTCCGGAAGCACCTGCGCTGCAGGCGCTGCTGGCGGTAATGGTCGAGCGTGGCGTCGACACTGTGGTGATGGAGGTGTCCAGTCACGCGCTGACCCTGGGTCGCGTCGACGGCGTTGCGTTCGCGGTCGGCGGATTCACCAACCTGTCCCGCGATCACCTCGACTTTCACGCCACCATGGCGGACTATTTCGAGGCGAAGGCCCGGCTGTTCGATCCGGCCTCACCGCTGCGCGCCCGCCGCGCCGTGGTGTGCGTCGACGACGACGCCGGCCGCGCGATGGCGCACCGAGCCGACACCGCCGTCACGGTCAGCACCAAAGGCCGGCCTGCGGACTGGCGCGCCGAGGACGTCACTGCGCAGGCCGGTGCCCAGGAGTTCACCGCGGTCGACCCGGCGGGTGTCCACCATCGGATCGGTCTGGCCCTACCCGGCGATTACAACATCGCCAATTGCATTGTCGCACTGGCGGTTCTCGACGCCGTCGGAGTCTCACCCGAGCAGGCGTCGGCTGGTCTGCGGCACACCCGGGTCCCCGGGCGACTCGAACAGATCGACCGCGGCCAGGACTTCCTCGCCCTGGTCGACTACGCGCACAAGCCGGGCGCGCTGCACGAGGTCCTGCGAACGCTGCGACGCTCGGACGGCCGATTGGCCGTGGTGTTCGGCGCCGGTGGCGACCGTGATCGGGGTAAACGGGTCGAAATGGGCCGCGTCGCCGCCGAACTGGCCGATCTGGTGGTCGTCACCGACGACAATCCCCGCAGCGAGGACCCCGCCGCAATTCGTCGGGAGATCCTCTCCGGCGCAGCGCAAGCCGGCACCGGCGTCGCCGTGGTCGAGATCGGGGACCGGCGCGCGGCGATCGACCATGCGGTGGCTTGGGCGGTGGCCGGAGATGTGGTGTTGATCGCGGGCAAGGGCCATGAAACCGGCCAGACCCGCGACGGGCAGACGCAGCCCTTCGACGACCGGGTCGAACTGGCCGCCGCGCTGGAGGCTCGCCGATGATCGATCTGACCGTGGCGCAGATCGCTGACATCGTCGGTGGCGAACTGGTCGACATCTCCGCTGTGGAAGCCGCCCGTCTGCACGTCAGCGGAACCGTCGAATTCGATTCCCGCAAAGTCACTTCCGGTGGATTGTTCCTCGCGTTGCCGGGCGCCCGCAGCGACGGGCACGACCACGCCGGCTCTGCGGTGGCGGCCGGGGCGGTTGCGGTGCTGGCCGCCCGGCCGGTCGGCGTCCCCGCGATCGTCGTCGCACCGGACGCGCAGGTCTCGGCAAGCGGAGCCGGTGTCCTCGAGCACGACCGCGACGGGTCCGGCGCAGCGGTGCTGGCCGCACTGGCGAAACTGGCCGCCGCGGTGGCCGCCGAACTGGTGGCCGGGGGGCTGACGATCATCGGTATCACCGGGTCGTCGGGTAAAACATCGACAAAAGACCTTCTGGCCGCAGTGCTTTCACCACTCGGCGAGGTGATCGCGGCGCCCGGATCGTTCAACAACGAGCTCGGCCATCCCTGGACGGTGCTGCGTGCCACCCCCAGCACCGACTACCTGGTCCTCGAACTGTCGGCACGCCACCCCGGCAACATCGCCGCGCTCGCGGCGATCGCGCGGCCCGCGATCGGAGTAGTGCTCAACGTCGGCACCGCGCACCTGGGCGAATTCGGCTCGCGGGAAGTCATCGCGAAAACCAAATCAGAGCTGCCGCAAGCTGTTCCGCGCTCCGGGGTGGTCGTCCTCAATGTCGATGATCCTGCCGTGGCGGCGATGGCCGACGTGACGTCGGCGCGGGTAGTGCGGATCAGTCGATATCTCCAGACCGAGGTATGGGCCGGGCCGGTGACGCTCGACGAGCTGGCCAGGCCGCAGTTCACCCTGCATGCGGGCGCCGACTCCGTTGTTGAGGTCAGCCTGGCCGTGCACGGCGAACACCAGGTCAGCAATGCGCTGTGTGCGGCCGCCGTCGCGTTGGAATGTGGCGCCACCCCCGCACAGGTCGCCGACGCGTTGGCCGGGGCCGGCCCGGTGTCGGGCCACCGGATGCGGGTCAGCACTCGAGCCGACGGGGTCACGGTGATCGACGACGCCTACAACGCCAACCCGGATTCGATGCGGGCCGGGCTGCAGGCGTTGGCCTGGATTTCGGCCGCCGGCGGGGCCGGGCATCCCGGAAAGCGTCGCAGCTGGGCAGTGCTGGGGGAGATGGCCGAACTCGGCGACGACGCGATATCCGAGCATGACCGCATCGGCAGGCTGGCGGTGCGATTAGATGTGTCTCGACTCATTGTCGTCGGAACAGGGAGGTCTATGAGCGCCATGCACCAGGGCGCGGTCATGGAGGGGACATGGGGCTCCGACGATCAACGAGCGGCCGCCATCGTGGCCGATGCCGACGCCGCGCTCGCCGTCTTGCGGGCTGAATTGCGGCCGGGCGACGTGGTGCTGGTCAAGGCTTCCAACGCGGCGGGGCTCGGGGCGCTGGCTGATTCGCTGACGGCGGAGCGTCCGGGCGACACCCGATGATCGATATTCTTCTCGCCGTCGCGATCTCGCTGACGGTCTCGATCCTGCTGACCCCGCTGCTGATCCGGCTGTTCAGCCGGCAGGGTTTCGGCCATGAGATCCGCGAGGACGGCCCGCCGAGCCACAAGACCAAGCGCGGGACGCCGTCGATGGGCGGAGTCGCGATCCTGGCCGGCATCTGGGCGGGTTACCTCGGCACCCACCTGGCCGGCCTGGCCTTCAACGGTAACGGGCCGTCGGCCTCGGGTCTGCTGGTGCTGTTGTTGGCCACCGCGCTGGGCGCTGTCGGATTCGTCGACGACCTCATCAAGATCCGGCGCTCGCGCAACCTGGGGCTGAACAAAACGGCCAAGGCGGCCGGCCAGATCACTGCCGCGGTCTTGATCGCCATCCTGGTGCTGCAGTTCCGCAACGAAGCGGGCTTGACGCCCGGAACCTCGGACCTGTCGTATGTACGTGAAATCGCCACTGTCACACTGGCTCCCGCGCTTTTCGTGCTGTTCTGCGTGCTCGTCGTCAGCGCCTGGTCCAACGCGGTCAACTTCACCGACGGTCTCGACGGTCTGGCCGCCGGCTCGATGGCGATGGTCACCGCCGCCTACGTGCTGATCACGTTCTGGCAGTACCGCAACTCGTGCGCGACCGCTCCCGGTCTGGGTTGCTACAACGTGCGCGACCCGCTGGACCTGGCGATCATCGCCGCCTCGACCGCGGGTGCCTGCATCGGCTTCTTGTGGTGGAACGCCGCGCCGGCCAAGATATTCATGGGTGACACCGGCTCGCTGGCCCTGGGCGGCATCATCGCCGGCATTTCGGTGACCAGCCGCACCGAGATCCTCGCGGTGGTGCTCGGCTCGCTGTTCGTCGCCGAGATCGTCTCGGTGGTGATGCAGATCCTGGCCTTCCGCACGACCGGTCGCCGGGTGTTCCGGATGGCGCCCTTCCATCACCACTTCGAGCTGATCGGCTGGGCTGAGACCACGGTGATCATCCGGTTCTGGCTGCTCACCGCGATCAGCTGCGGCCTGGGTGTCGCGCTGTTCTACAGCGAGTGGCTCGCGGCCACCGGCGGCGGCTGAGATATGACCGACCCTGCACTGGAGCCATTGTCGGCGGGGGCGCCGGTGCTGATCGCGGGTGGCGGAGTGACCGGCCGGGCGGTGCTGACGGCGCTGGCGGAACTGGGCGCGACGGCGACGCTGTGCGACGACGACCCGGCCACCCGGCGGCAGTTCGACCACGCCGGCACCATCACGGTGGATTCGGCGACCGCCGTCGACCACGTCACCGACTACGCGCTGGTGGTTGTCAGTCCTGGTTTCTCGCCGACTGCGCCGGTTCCTGCCGCCGCCGGCGCCGCCGGCGTCCCGATCTGGGGTGACGTCGAGCTGGCCTGGCGGCTCGACCAGGCCGGGCGCTACGGCCCGCCGCGCCGCTGGCTGACGGTCACGGGAACCAACGGTAAGACCACCACCACCTCGATGCTGCAGGCGATGCTCGTCGCCGCCGGCGTGGACAGCCGACTGTGCGGCAACATCGGCAACCCGGTGCTCAGTGCCTTGTCCGGCGGACCGCGCGGCCCTGCCGACGTGCTGGCGATCGAGCTGTCCAGCTTTCAGCTGCACTGGGCGCCGTCGGTGCGGCCCGCGGCCGGGGTGCTGCTCAACATTGCCGAAGACCATCTGGATTGGCACGGCACCCTCGCCAACTACGCCACCGCCAAGGCCGGTGTGTTGCGCGGTCGGGTGGCGGTGGCCGGGCTCGACGATTCGCGGGCGGCCGAACTGCTGGCAGCGGCAAACGCGCCGGTCCGGGTCGGCTTCCGGCTCGGCACACCCGCCGTCGGCGAACTCGGCGTGCGCGACGGCATGCTGATCGACAGGGCTTTCTGCCCAGCCGGCTCCGACGGCTTGGCGCTGGCGCCGGTCTCTTCCATCCCCGTGCCGGGCCCGGTGGGCGTGCTCGACGCACTGGCCGCCGCCGCGCTGGCCCGCAGTGTCGGAACACCCGCCGGGGCTATCGAAGCGGCGCTGTCGACGTTCCAGTCGGGCCGGCACCGCGTTGAGCTCGTCGGGGTGATCGACCAAGTCAGCTATGTCGACGACTCCAAAGCGACCAACCCGCACGCCGCCGAGGCGGCGCTGCTGGCCTACCCGAAAGTGGTGTGGATCGCCGGCGGTCTGCTCAAGGGCGCCTCGGTGCAGCAGACCGTCGAGAGGGTCGCAGCACGGCTGGTCGGGGCGGTGTTGATCGGCCGCGACCGGGCGCTGGTTGCCGAGGCGTTATCGCGACACGCGCCGGATGTACCCGTCGTACAGGTTGTGGCACGCGAGGATATTGATATGCATGCGACGGCTGAGTCTTCTGTTACAGATGTGACATATGTGGTTCCTGCGTTGGACGAGACCGTCGGCACTGGCGTCATGAACGCCGCAGTGGCTGCCGCCCGCGACCTTGCCCGTCCCGGTGACACCGTGCTGCTGGCACCGGCCGGTGCCTCATTTGACCAGTTCACCGGTTATGCGGAGCGCGGCGACGCGTTCGCGGCCGCGGTCCGCGCCTCGGGCCGGTAGCGGCGGGTGAAGATCGCTGTCGCCCGACTGTTGCGTCGGGGAGCCAAAGCCGACCAACCGACGGAGAAGCCGACCGAGGGCGGCGCGTCGGAGGCCGCCGAGGCCGCGGAGGCCAAGGTCACCACGGCGGTATCGGCCGAGCCGCGCACCCGGTTCGGCGCCTGGCTCGGCCGGCCCCTGACGTCGTTCCACCTGATCATCGCGGTGGCGGCCCTGCTGACCACGCTGGGTCTGATCATGGTGCTGTCGGCATCCGGGGTCCGGTCCTACGACGACGACGGATCGGCTTGGACGATCTTCGGCCGTCAGGTGCTCTGGACCATCATCGGGCTGTTCGCCTGCTACCTGGCGCTGCGGTTGCCCGTTCGGTTCATGCGGCAGATGGCGTTCACCGGCTTCGCCAGCACCATCATCATGCTGGTGCTGGTGCTGATCCCAGGAATCGGCAAGGAAGCCAACGGTTCTCGCGGATGGTTCGTGATCGCCGGCTTCTCGATGCAGCCCTCCGAGCTGACCAAGATCGCCTTCGCGATCTGGGGTGCGCATCTACTGGCGGCGCGACGCATGGAGCGTGCCTCGTTGCGGGAGATGCTGATCCCGCTGGTGCCTGCCGCGGTCATCGCGCTGGCTCTCATCGTCGCCCAGCCCGACCTCGGCCAGACGGTGTCGATGAGCATCATCCTGCTTGGCCTGTTGTGGTACGTCGGGCTGCCGCTGCGGGTGTTCCTCAGTTCGCTGTTCGCGGCCGTCGCGGCGGGCGCAATTCTTGCGGTGTCGGCGGGTTACCGGTCCGACCGGGTGCGGTCATGGCTAGACCCCGGTCAAGACCCCCAGGACTCGGGCTATCAGGCCCGGCAAGCCAAGTACGCGCTGGCCAACGGCGGTGTTTTCGGCGACGGCCTGGGCCAGGGCACCGCAAAGTGGAACTACCTGCCCAACGCTCACAACGACTTCATCTTCGCGATCATCGGCGAGGAACTCGGCCTGGTCGGCGCGCTCGGGCTGCTCGGGCTGTTCGGGCTGTTCGCCTACGCCGGAATGCGGATCGCGCGCCGCTCCGCCGACCCGTTCCTGCGGCTGCTCACTGCGACCACCACCCTGTGGGTGATCGGCCAGTCGTTCATCAACGTCGGGTACGTGATCGGGCTGCTGCCCGTCACCGGAATCCAGTTGCCGCTGATTTCTGCTGGTGGAACATCGACGGCCACAACACTTCTGATGATCGGCATGATGGCCAACGCTGCCCGGCACGAACCCGAGGCGGTCGCCGCGCTGCGCGCCGGCCGCGACGACCGGATGACCCGCATCCTGCGACTGCCGCTGCCAGAGCCCTATTCGCCGACCCGGGTCGAGGCACTGCGCGACCGGTTGCGCAGCAACCCCGCGCCGGCCAGGCCGCAGCGCAAGCCGGCACCGGCCCGCGCTGCCGGCAAGGCCAGGCCGCCCGCTGCGGACAGCCGCGGCAACAGGGCAGGGCATCATGGAGGCGGACAGCAGTACACCGGCCGGCGTCATGCACACGGTCGTCGAGCACTGGAAGGTCAGCGCCACGGGTGAACGACTCGGTCACGGGGTCATCGGCCACGGGGTCAACCGGGACTTCGTCGTTGTCGGTTGTACTCGCGGGCGGCGGCACAGCCGGCCACGTTGAACCCGCGTTGGCAGTCGCCGACGCCCTGGTGAGCCTCGCTCCAGACGTCCGCATCACTGCGCTGGGCACCGCGCGCGGTCTGGAGACCAGATTGGTGCCCGAACGCGGCTACTCTCTCGAGCTGATCACCCCGGTGCCGTTGCCCCGCAAGCCCACCGGCGATCTGGCCCGGTTGCCGGCACGGGTGCTGCGCGCGGTTCGGCAGGCCCGGGCCGTGCTGGACAAGGTCGAGGCCGACGTGGTGATCGGGTTCGGCGGCTACGTGTCGCTGCCGGCCTACCTTGCGGCCTGCAGCCCCGGGCGGCCCGGCCGCCGGGTTCCGGTGGTGATCCACGAAGCCAACGCCAGCGCCGGGCTGGCCAACCGGGTCGGGGCCTGCTGCGCCCGCCGCATTCTGTCCGCGGTGGCCAATCCCGGCCTGCGCCGGGCCGAAGTGGTCGGCGTCCCGGTCCGCGAGACGATCACCTCGCTGGATCGCGCCGCGCTGCGATCGACGGCGCGCGCGCACTTCGGCTTCGCCGACGACGCCCGGGTGCTGCTGGTGTTCGGCGGTTCGCAGGGCGCGGCGTCGCTCAATCGCGCGGTCGCCGCGGCGGCCGGCGATCTGGCGGCCGCGGGAATTGCGGTGCTGCACGCGCATGGCGCCAAGAACACCGTCGAACTGCGCGACCCCCGACCGGGCGATCCGCCGTACATCGCGGTGTCGTATCTGAGCCGGATGGACCTCGCCTATGCCGCCGCCGACTTGGCGATCTGCCGGTCCGGCGCGATGACAGTCGCCGAGGTGACCGCCGTCGGTCTGCCCGCGATCTATGTGCCGCTGCCGATCGGCAACGGCGAACAGCGGCTCAACGCACTGCCGGTGGTCAACGCGGGCGGCGGGATCCTGGTCGCCGACGCCGACCTGACGCCTGGCTTCGTCGCCGAACAGGTGGCCGGGTTGCTCAACGACCCGTCTCGGCTGGCGGCGATGACGACGGCGGCGGCGCTGGTCGGTCATCCGGACGCGGCCCGGCAGGTGGCCCGCGTCGTTTTAGAGGTGGCGCGGACGGGGAGGGCGGGCCGATGAGCCAGTCGCTGCCGCCCGAATTGCAGCGCGTGCACATGGTCGGCATCGGGGGAGCGGGCATGTCGGGAATCGCCCGCATCCTGCTCGACCGGGGTGCACAGGTTTCCGGGTCGGACGCCAAGGAATCCCGCGGGGTTCGCGCGCTGCGGGCCCGCGGGGCGCAGATCCGGATCGGCCACCACGCGTCCTCGCTGGACCTGCTGCCGGGCGGGCCGACCGCGGTCATCACCACCCACGCCGCGATCCCGAAGACCAACCCCGAACTGGTCGAGGCCCGCCGGCGCGGCATTCCGGTGGTGCTACGACCGGCTGTGCTGGCCAAGCTGATGGCTGGGCGCTCCACGCTGATGGTGACCGGGACGCACGGCAAGACGACCACGACGTCGATGTTGATCGTGGCGCTTCAGCATTGCGGCCGGGACCCGTCCTTCGCCGTCGGCGGCGAGCTGGGCGAGGCCGGCACCAACGCCCATCACGGCAGTGGCGATTCCTTTGTCGCCGAGGCCGACGAGAGCGACGGTTCGCTGCTCGAATACACGCCGAATGTCGCAGTTGTCACCAACATCGAGGCCGACCACCTGGACTTCTTCGGCAGCCCCGAGGCCTATATCGCGGTGTTCGACTCCTTCGCGGAGCGCATCGCCCCGGGCGGCGCGCTGGTGGTTTGCGTCGACGATCCAGGGGCGGCGTCGCTGGCGGAACGCGTTGCGTCGCTGGGGATCCGGGTGCTGAGGTACGGCTCGTCACCCGGCCGGGCTTTGGCCGGGACGTTGCTGTCGTGGGAACAGCACGGCACCGAGGCGGCCGCGCATATCCAACTCGACGGCGAAACCCGTCCGCGGGTGATGCGATTATCGGTGCCGGGACGGCACATGGCGCTCAACGCGTTGGGTGCACTACTGGCCGCCGTCGAGATCGGCGCTCCGGTCGAATGCGTGCTGGACGGGCTGGCCGGTTTCGACGGCGTCCGCCGCCGCTTCGAGCTGATCGGAACTGCTTCTGCAGTAAAGGTTTTCGATGACTATGCGCATCACCCGACGGAGGTCCGCGCCACGCTGGGGGCGGTGCGGACACTCTTGGAGCAGGCCGGTGCCGGGCGCTCGCTGGTGGTGTTCCAACCGCACTTGTATTCGCGGACAAAGGCTTTCGCCGCCGAATTCGGGGCCGCGCTCGACGGTGCGGACCAGGTGTTCGTGCTCGACGTCTACGGCGCCCGCGAACAACCCATCGCCGGGGTGAGCGGGGCGAGCGTCGCCGAACACGTTGGCGTCCCGGTCGAGTACCTGCCCGACCTGTCCGCGGTGGCCGGGGCGGTGGCCGCCGCCGCCGAGCCCGGCGACGTCGTGGTCACCATGGGGGCGGGCGATGTCACGATGCTCGCGCCCGAGATCATCGTCGCGCTGCGGCTGCGGGGCAACCGCAGTGAGCCGGGAACGTCGCGGTGACCGAGCCCGACGGTGTGCTGCCCGGTGAGCCCGTCGACGCCGTCACCGCAGCCGAGCCGACTGCGGATGCCGGCGAAAACGACGGTGCCACCGGCGAACCGGAGACGCCTGACGAACCCGAGCTGGTCGAGGGTCCGCGACGGCGGGAGCGTCGCGAACGCGCCGAGCGGCGGGCGGCTCAAGCCCGCGCGACGGCTATCGAACAGGCCCGACGCGAGGCCAAACGCGCGGCCCGCGGTCGAGGCTCGTCTGCGCCCGACCCCGCTGCGCGCGGGACGGTTCGGGGTTTGAAGCTGTTTCTGGTTTCGGTGCTGCTGATCGTGGCGACCACCGGGGTGGGGCTGATCCTCTACTTCACGCCGCTGATGTCGGCCCGCGGCGTCATCATCGACGGCCTCGGCGCAGTCACCCGCGAAGAGGTGCTCGACGCTGCGCAGGTCAAACTGGGAACTCCGCTGCTGCAGATCGACACCGACAGCATCGCCGACCGGGTCGCGGCGATCCACCGGGTGGCCAGCGCGCACGTGCAACGCGACTACCCGTCGGCGCTGAGGATCACCATCATCGAGCGAGTTCCGGTGGTGGTCAAAGACTTCCCTGACGGTCCGCACCTGTTCGACCGGGATGGCGTCGACTTCGCGACTGCACCGCCTCCACCGGGGCTGCCCTATATCGACGTCGACAATCCCGGACCCGCCGACCCGGCGACCAAGGCCGCGCTCGCGGTGTTGACGGCGCTACGGCCCGAAGTCGTCGCGCAGGTCGGCCGAATCGCGGCGCCCTCGGTCGCGTCGATCACGCTGACCCTGACAGATGGGCGCACGGTGATCTGGGGAACCAACGACCGGACCGAGGAAAAAGCGCAGAAGTTGGCTGCCCTGCTGACCCGGCCCGGGCGGACCTATGACGTGTCCAGCCCGGATCTGCCGACCATCAGGTAAGGGGCGGTCGGCTCACCTCGTCGAACGTGCAACTGGTCGCTCGCTCGGCCGGGCGTCAGCTGCGGCACACATTCGACGAAAATTCGCGCACCGCTTCTCGGCGCGCCTGCGTCGATCCCGTGCGTGCCGGCAATACCGTTCTGTTTGCGCGAATCAACCTGACATAACTCTAACCCTTTACTAGAGGTTTAGGTTTGCCGGCCGGCTCGCTTTAAGCAGTCCCACCAGGGAGGAAGACAATATGATGACCCCGCCGCACAACTACTTGGCCGTCATCAAAGTCGTGGGGATTGGCGGCGGCGGTGTGAACGCCGTCAACCGCATGATCGAGCAAGGGCTCAAGGGCGTGGAGTTCATCGCCATCAACACCGATGCGCAAGCGCTGTTGATGAGCGATGCCGACGTCAAGCTCGACGTCGGTCGCGACTCCACCCGCGGACTGGGCGCCGGTGCCGACCCCGACGTGGGTAAGAAAGCTGCCGAAGACGCCAAGGACGAGATCGAGGAACTGCTGCGCGGGGCCGACATGGTCTTCGTCACCGCAGGTGAGGGCGGCGGAACGGGTACCGGCGGCGCCCCGGTGGTGGCCAGCATCGCCCGGAAGCTGGGTGCCCTCACCGTTGGTGTGGTCACCCGGCCGTTCTCCTTCGAGGGCAAGCGGCGCAGCACCCAGGCCGAGAACGGCATCTCGTCGTTGCGCGAAAGCTGTGACACGCTGATCGTGATTCCCAACGACCGCCTACTGCAGATGGGCGACGCCGCAGTGTCGTTGATGGACGCCTTCCGCAGCGCCGACGAGGTGCTGCTCAACGGCGTCCAGGGCATTACCGATCTGATCACCACCCCGGGACTGATCAACGTCGACTTCGCCGACGTCAAGGGCGTGATGAGCGGCGCGGGCACGGCGCTGATGGGCATCGGATCGGCTCGTGGTGACGGGCGCGCCCTCAAAGCCGCCGAGATCGCGATCAACTCGCCACTGCTCGAGGCCTCGATGGAAGGTGCCCAGGGCGTCCTGCTGTCGGTCGCCGGTGGCAGCGACCTCGGGCTGTTCGAGATCAACGAGGCCGCCTCGCTGGTGCAGGACGCCGCGCACCAGGACGCCAACATCATCTTCGGCACGGTCATCGACGACTCGCTGGGCGACGAGGTCCGGGTGACGGTCATCGCCGCCGGATTCGACGCCGCCGGCCCCGGTCGCAAGCCGGTCATCAGCAACGCCGGCGCTGGGTCATCGTCGGGAATCGTCGCATCGGGTAAACACGGCAAGGTCAGCTCCAGCCTGTTCGAGCCCGCCGACGCGGTGAGCGTGTCGGTGCCGACCAACGGCGCAACGTTCGACATCGGCGGCGAGGACGACGATGTCGACGTACCGCCGTTCATGCGGCGTTAGCCGCGCGACGTGATGGCGGCCTTGCTCCCGCCGGATACTGGTCGAGTGAGCGTTCGCATTCGGCGGGTCAGCACGACCCGGGCCGGCGGTGTCTCGTCGCCGCCCTTCGGCAGCTTCAACCTCGGCGACCACGTCGGCGACGACCCGGCCGCCGTCGCCGCCAACCGCACCCGGTTGGGCACGGCCATCGGCTTGGGTGCCGATCGGGTGGTGTGGATGAACCAGGTCCACGGTGACCACGTCGAGGTCGTCGACGGCCCGCGCGACACCCCGATCGACAACACCGACGGGTTGGCCACCTGCGCGAGGGGCCTGGCGCTGGCGGTGGTGACCGCTGACTGCGTGCCGGTGCTGCTGGCCGACGCGCGGGCAGGTGTTGTCGCCGCGGTGCACGCCGGGCGGGTCGGTGCGCGCGACGGCGTGGTGGCCCGAGCGCTCGAGGTCATGGTCGGTTTGGGCGCGCACGAGTCGGACATCTCGGCGCTGCTGGGCCCGGCGGTCAGCGGCCGTAACTACGAGGTGCCCGCAGCGATGGCCGACGAGGTCGAGGCCGCGCTGCCGGGCAGTCGCACCACCACATCGGCGGGCACGCCGGGATTGGATCTGCGTGCCGGGATCATGTGCCAGCTGAAGGCTTTGGGTGTCAGCGCCGTCGATGTCGACCCGCGGTGCACGGTCGACGACACCAACTTGTTCAGCCATCGCCGTGACGCCCGGACCGGGCGACTGGCCTCGGTGGTGTGGATGGAATGAATGTGGCGCCACATTCACCCCGACCCGAGCGGGAAAGGGAGTTGGCCGACTCTTTGTCGGCGTTACGCTCGCGTCTTGTAGTGGCCGCCGAAGCGGCCGGCCGCAAACCCGACGATATTCAACTCCTGCCTATTACCAAATTCTTTCCGGCAACCGATGTGGCGATTTTGTCGCGATTGGGATGCGCCGACTTCGGCGAATCCCGCGACCAGGAAGCGGCGGCAAAAATCGCCGAAGTCGATCGGTTGCTGGACGGCTCGGGGGAGAGCGATCGCATTGCGATTCGCCGGCATTGGCACATGGTGGGCAAGATCCAGCGCAACAAGGCCCGGTCGCTGGCCGGCTGGGCGCACACCGCCCACTCGGTCAGCAGCGCCCGGGTGGTGACTGCGCTCGACCGCGCTGTCGAGGCTGCGCGCGGTGCGGGGTGCCGGACGGCTCCGCTGCGGGTCTACGTCCAGATCAGCCTCGACGGCGACGTCTCCCGCGGCGGCGTGGACGTCTGCGACACCAGGGCAGTCGACGAGATCTGCGCGCAGGTCGACGCCGCCGAATCGCTGGAACTGGTTGGGCTGATGGGCATTCCGCCGCTGGACTGGGAACCCGACCGGGCGTTCGCGCTGTTGCAGTCAGAACACCAGCGGGTCCGCCGGGCGCACCCGGACGCGGCCGGATTGTCCGCCGGGATGTCGAACGACCTCGAAACAGCGGTCAAACATGGTTCGACGTGTGTGCGTGTCGGTACCGCATTGTTGGGCCAACGGCGGCTACCGTCACCGTCAATAGTCACTCCAGTCACATCTTCATCACAGACGCCGAAATCCGCGGAGCTTTAGAAGGGTCAAGCGATGAGCACACTGCACAAGGTCAAGGCCTACTTCGGCATGGCCCCCATGGAGGACTACGACGACGAGTATTACGACGATCACGGCGCGGCCCGGACCGGCGGCTACCCGCGCCAGCGGTTCGCCGACGACGGGTATGGCCGCTACGAGGGCCGCGAGTACGACGACCCGCGCGGCGAGCCCGCCGAATTCGGCGCGGGCGGCTACCGCGGCGGTTACGCCGGCGAACCGCGATTCCGTGGACCTGACTATGACCGTGGCGAGGCCGCCCGGCCGCGCTTCGGGTCGCTGCGGGGCTCCACCCGCGGTGCCCTGGCGATGGACCCGCGCCGGATGGCGATGCTGTTCGACGAGAGCAGCCCGTTGTCGAAGATCACCACGCTGCGGCCCAAGGACTACAGCGAAGCCCGCACCATCGGTGAGCGGTTCCGTGACGGCACCCCGGTGATCATGGACCTGGTGTCGATGGACAACGCCGACGCCAAGCGCCTGGTTGACTTCGCCGCCGGCTTGGCGTTCGCGCTACGTGGCTCGTTCGACAAGGTAGCCACCAAGGTGTTCTTGCTATCACCCGCCGACGTCGATGTCTCCCCGGAAGAGCGCCGACGCATCGCCGAGACCGGGTTTTACAGCTACCAGTAGCTGCCCGGCGCCGCGCCGTCCCAGCCGGTAGGCTAACTTTCGCCCGGCTGGAAGGCAGCGTGGGCGATCGCCAAGGTCACATCTTCGTCACTAAGGTCGGGCTCTCGTTGAACGGGTTTCTGTACGCCATCGGGGTTGCGCTGTTCGCCTTTTGGCTCCTGCTGATTGCGCGCGTCGTCATCGAGTTCATCCGATCCTTCAGTCGGGATTGGCGCCCGCGCGGGCTGACCGTGGTGGTCCTGGAAATCATCCTGTCGGTCACCGATCCGCCGGTGAACCTGCTGCGACGACTGATCCCGCAGCTCACGGTCGGTGCCGTCCGTTTCGACCTGTCCATCATGGTGTTGCTGCTGTTCGCGTTCATCGGCATGACCATGGCGTTCAACCATGTTGGGGCCTGAGCTCCGAGCCGGTCCGAGACCTCGCTGATTGCGGCCTGACACAGTTTGCTGGCCCCGGTTACAGGGTCACGTGAGGGCCCGACTTGTTACCTCTTAGTCTGTGAAATTCGGTCTTATTTATCGACCGATTCGGCAACCGGCGGGTCTGGTGTGACAGGATGGGCCGCAGTTGCAGTATGGCTACGACACCGCTTAACCCGTTCTACACTTTCCTGGTCGGTTAGACCGTCCACACTCAAGGGGGCTAAGAATGCCGCTGACACCCGCAGACGTCCACAATGTGGCGTTCAGCAAGCCGCCGATCGGCAAGCGCGGTTATAACGAGGATGAGGTCGACGCCTTCCTCGATCTGGTCGAAACCGAGCTGACCCGCCTCATCGAAGAGAACTCCGATCTTCGTCAGCGGGTCGCCGAGTTGGATCAGGAACTGGCCGATGCCCGGGCCGATGGTGGTACCAGCACTCAAGCCACCCAGTCGATACCGGTGTACGAGCCCGAGCCGGTCAAGCCGGCGCAGCCCGCTCCGGTCGCTGCACCAGCCGCTTCGTCGTCACCCGTTGAGGAGCAGGCGTTGAAGGCGGCCCGCGTGCTGGCCCTGGCTCAGGACACCGCCGACCGTCTGACCAGCACCGCCCAAGCCGAGTCGGACAAGCTGCTGTCCGACGCCCGGGCCAACGCCGACCAGATCGTAGGCGAGGCCCGCCGCGAGGCCGAGACCACGGTCTCCGAGGCCCGGCAGCGTGCTGACGCGCTGCTGAGCGACGCGCAGACCCGGTCGGAGACCCAGCTGCGTCAGGCCCAAGAGAAGGCCGACGCACTGCAGGCCGACGCCGAGCGCAAGCACTCCGAGATCATGGGCACGATCAACCAGCAACGCACTGTGCTGGAGGGCCGGCTCGAGCAGCTTCGCACCTTCGAGCGCGAGTACCGCACCCGGCTCAAGACCTATCTGGAGTCCCAGCTCGAGGAGCTCGGCCAGCGCGGCTCGGCCGCACCGGTGGATTCCGGCGCCACCAACGAATCGGCGGGGTTCAACCAGTTCAATCGGGGCAACAACTAGGTCGTTCGGCGACAACTACGGCAGCTGTCGCTATCCTGCACAGTTGACAGTGCCGCACCGCCCGCTGGAGGTTAACCAATGCTGATCATCTCGCTGGTGTTAGCGGTGATCGGCCTTGCCGCGCTGGTATTCGCGGTCGTCACCAGCAACGAATTGGTCGCCTGGGTCTGCATCGGCGCCAGCCTGTTGGGTGTCATCCTGCTTATCATCGACGCGCTGCAGGAACGGCGGCGCCGCGAGGCAGGTTCCGGCGCGTCCGACTCGCCGACGCGCGACGACCACGACGACGAGGCCGCCGACTACCCGGCGGATGCGAGCGAGGACGCGGACGGCGCGGCCGCCGACAGCGTCACCGACGGCCACGCCAATTAGTGAGCGCCGGGCCGGCTTGCCAATAGCTCCCGCACCTCGTCGTCGCTGACCTGGCGGAAGTCGGCGAAAACCTGACCCACCGCGTCGAAGTCGTCCGGCATGGTCGCGCAAACAACATCGTCGACCTCCTCGGCCAGCACGTCGCAGACCGGCCGCGGTCCCACTGGCACCGCGACGACGATCGAGCCCGGGCCGGCATCTCGCAGCGCACGCACCGCCGCGAGCATGCTCGCACCGGTGGCGATCCCGTCGTCGACCACGATGACGGTTTTGCCGCGCGGATCGGCCGGCGGCCGCCCACCCCGGTACACGTGTTCGCGGCGACGTAGTTCGACGGCCTCCTGGTCGATGACGTGGCGCACCTGCTCGTCGGTGATGTGCAGGCGCGACAGCACGTCGTCGTTCAACACCACACCACCGCCGCTGGCCAGCGCGCCCATCGCCAACTCGGGCCACTGCGGCACGCCCAGCTTGCGGACCAGGAAGACGTCGAGTTCCGCGCCCAGTGCCGCGGCAACCTCCCAGCCGACCGGCACGCCGCCACGGGCCAACCCCAGTACCAGCAGGCCGTCGGTGCCGCGGTAGGCGGCGAGTTCCTCGGCCAGCACGCGGCCGGCGTGGCGGCGGTCGCGAAAGAGTCGTCGCGGTGTTCGTCGCAGGAAGCCGCTAGGTCGGTCCATGAGTCGAGTACTTGCTCGCTGCCGGTGGTGGGTGCTGCGCCGAAGCCTACGACTGGTCGGTGTCGTTTCGAGCCCGGTTGAGCAAAAGGCTGCCCGCTAACGCGTACCCACAGGGCCTGGCGTGCTGTAGAGATCGAGTGAGCGAGTTGGTGGAGGAACCGGGTGAGCTGTCAGCCGTGCTCGGTGCGGCGACCGGGGCGGAATGCGCCCAGGTGGGTCGGGCTAAGGGTCGAGTCGGGCGGGGGCAACTCGGCACCCGGCCGCTTGCGCTCCGGTGTGCAGGCGTCGGTCCCAGACGGCGACGATCAGGCCGGGTTCGCCGACAGCCAACGCGCTGGCCAGATGAACTGCGTCGGCGCCGCGCAAGGCATGGGCTCGGGCGAGGCGGCCGGCGTGCTGTTCAACCGACGCGGTGAGTTCGACTGGGCGGGTGGCGGCCCAGAAGTCCTCCCAGTCCCGCTCGGCTTCGGCGAGCTCGGATTCGGTGAGGTCGTGATTGCGGGCTGCTTCGGCGAGTGCGGCGCGGACTTCGGGGTAGGCCAGCCGGCTGGACAATGCGGCGTCGCAGCCGTCCCACAGCGCGGCCGTCAGCGAGCTCCCTATTTCGGTGGTGAGAAGTTTGACGATGGCGCTGGCGTCGAAGTAGACGAGCGGCACCGGTCAGCGCCGCTGATCGCTGACCCGGTCAGCCACCGGTCGTCGCGGTCGGGGTCCGGACCGGCCCGTAGCGACGGGCCGTTGCGCGGTGGGTTTGCCAATCACGCCTTCGGCCGTCAGACGCTCCAAGGTGCCTGCACTGTCCAACGCAGCGAGTCGCGCGACCGGAATCCCACGGTCGGTGATGACGACCTCACCACCAGCCTTCGCTCGATCGAGCCAATCGCTGAGGTGCGCGCGCAATTCGGTCACAGATACCTCCACAGCGTGGACTGTACACTCATTGAAACATGATTTGTACATTTCACTACTGGGTGCGGCGGCGACCGCCTGGGAGACGGACCCGCGCGAGCTTGCTTGAGACGGTGGGTGTTTGCCGCCCCCAGTGGGATTTCGGTGCAGCTGTCGTTCGTGGCCGCCGGCATGGCGACGGCAACATTTGTGTCCGAGGGGGGACTTGGCCACCTACGACACGGGTTGTGATCTTGCAACTGAGTCGTTGACCAGCGTCTCACGGCTGGTGAAGGGACGTTCTCGCGCCTGGTGGTGACCTCGAAGGGTTCGGCCAGGCGCCGAGGCGGTGATGCCGGGTTCGGTTCATTGCTTACAGTCCAGCACGCGTTGATCCGGGTAGCTACGGGCTTGAGTTGTTGGCCCCGCACCCCGACGAAGTCGCCGACAATCTCCGCCACCCTTCGTGAGGAGCTGTACAGGCTCTCCGTCGACGAGGCCTCCGACAAGCGGACTATCGGACGCTTCTGCGGCAACCTCACCTGCCGTCGTTGACGGCACACACCTCTTGATTCATAATGAATCAGGAGGTGTGAGGATGTCTACCGAATCCGCCAGCCAGACCATCGCCCAACAGGCCGAGCAGCGACTGGCAGCGATCGCAGCCCGCCGGCGCGTAGCCGATCGCGAACTCGAGCGCGAAATCTACGAAGCAGCCACCATCCAAGGCCTCAGCCAACGCCAGATCAGCGACCTGGTCGGCAACCAGTCCCAGGCCACGATCCAGCGCATCCTGCGGCGCGTCAACGACGACCCCAGCCAGCTGGACGTCAAGCCCGCCGAGATCATCGACCAGCGCACCGCCGGAATCATCACCACCGAGCAGATGATGGACAAGCTCATGAACTGGCAGTACACCTTCGGGGGTGTGGTCCGTATCGGTGGTGTCGCCACTGACGCGTACATGACCGGCGACTGGGACGCCATCGAGATGGCCTTCTACCGCGGCCAACTCAGCGACGACGAATTCCGACAGTTGGCCGACCGCCAACGCGATGCACCCCTCCCTTGATCTGCGTGCGCAAGTCGCCGCCCAGCTCACCGAACTGTCGGCTCCCGGAGCGCCTCTGCATCGTGACTCCGAGCAAAGCACCGCACGCCTCTACCCGCGCGGCGACATCGGCCGGGCCCGGTTCCAGAGAGACACCATCGACTGGTATCTGAGCCAGGCCAATCCCCGTCTCGGCGGCCGCACCGCCATCGTCACAGCGGGGCCACCCGGTGCCGGCAAGAGCGCCCTACTCAGGGCCCGGATCGCCGACCTCGATGAGTACCGCATCATCGACGCCGACATCATCAAGGACCACATCATCAGGCAGGCCATCGCTGATGGCATCTACGACCGCATGCTAACCATGGCACCATTCGCCGACGGCCGTGGGCTCGCGCCGCGCGAATTGTCCGCACTCGTGCATGTGGAGTCAGTGCGCCTCGCCGAAGCCATCCGAGAAACGTGCACCAGCCTCAAGGAGAATGTGGTCATCGAGGGCACCCTCACCTGGCATCTCCAGGGGCCCAACATCTTTCGTGATCTCGCCGACAACGACTACTTCGACGTCGAGGTGTACGGCATCGATATCGAACAAGAGGAAGCCCACGAAAGCGCCCTCGACCGTTGGTGGAAACTCCGTCTCGAATGGGCCAAAGGTCAAGACCCGCTCGGCGGCCGGTTCACGCCGGCCGACGCGATCGACATTTGCTACCCGACCGCCGGCGCCGAATCCGTCTGCACCACTAACGCCAAAAACTTCATAAACACCGCGATCCAGACCGGGGAGATCCCGCGCGTGCACGTGACAATCCTGCGCCGAGCCGCAACGGGCCCAATGGAAGTCATCTACGAAAGGTCCTACCTCCAGTGATGGTCCCGTGGTCCGAGCTCGAACCCGACCAAGCTGAAACGCTTCTGGCTGTCCTGCTCTACAACGAGCACCACCGAGCGGTGCGCGTTCGCCCATCGCGGGGCGACTACGGCATCGACGTGCTCAATCCGAATCCCACTGCACCCGAAACATTAGACGTCTACCAGATCAAATACTTCCATGGAACGCTGACTGCCAGCCAGAAGGGGCAAGTCGAGAAATCGTTTCGCCGGGTGCTGATCGGGTTGGTCCGCCGCGGCATCCCACTGGCCGACTGGTACCTGCTGGCGCCGGTCGATAACACCATTGACGCGCAACGGGACTAGTTCAACGCGATGCCCGACAACGTCATCGCCGAAATGTTCGACGACGGCCGATTTGTAGAACTGGAGAAAAAGCAACCGCCGCTCACTGACGACGAGAAGGCCGTCATCACCGCGTGGCGCAACCAGCCGGGACGAATCATCCACTGGAGAGGCCGAACAGCCTGCGTCACCCTGGCCGCGGAACACCCCTTCGTGGTCGACTACTACCTGCACGGTGGGCGCGAGCACCTCAACCAGGCCATCACTGAGCTCGTGTCGCTCATCCGTGGCCCCGGGGCCGCCGCGGCCACCCCCGGGGGACTGCTCACCCCGGCCGATGTGCGTAGCCACCTCGGCAAACTCAAGAACGCACTCGACAAGGACCCGCACTTTCTCTACGCGTTCAGTGTCGATCCGGCCTCGCCGGACATCGCCATCATCGACGGCCTCAGCCAGCAGGGATTCGGTGTCGACCGCGCCGCGGCCGAGATCGTGGCCGCACCAGACCTGGTTGCTGCGACCCAACAACCACTCTCAGACGGCTGGACGCTCACTTTCCGTATCTACCAGCGGTTCGCCGAAGCGCTCAACGAAAGGCCCATTCCGATCCGGCTGACGTTCGCTAGCGCCGAAGCGACATTCGACCGGCACGCCTTTGACATGTGGCGCAAGTACGGCACACCGTTGACCGCACCGGCGCACGTCGACGCCGATCTTCCCGGAGGCCTGGGAACCCAGGGCGTGGCCGAGGTATCGATGCAGTCACCAGGGGTGAACTACGACGCCCGATTCCGGATCCGCACGCCCGCCGGTACTTCCGGTGAAGAGCTGTCATTCGCTATCACGGTGACCCGTGGCCCCGACGGGACCGGCACACGAGAATACGGCACCGACGCCACAGGCTTTCTCACTATTGAGGTACTCAGCGACACTGAAACCCAAATGGGAACATGGCATTTCACCCGCGAAGATCTGGTCGGCGCCGAGTTGGTCTCCGCGCTGCCCTCCATCGAGTTCTTACAAGACGTTACGGCGCCCAACACCCTTCAGGTCGCTCAACGACTTGGCCCCTTCGTCGATTACCGCGACATCCCCGACGAAAAACATCCCCAGTTCCCCGACGATGTCATGGATTACCTTCGCGCCTTGGTGATCATCCAACAGCACACTGCCACGCCGATCCGTATCCCGGACTTGACCACCCTGACCAGGCGCGAAATCGACGCTGTTTTTGAAGCGTCGGCGCTCGTGAATGGTCAAGCGGTGATCACTACCTGGGACAGTATTGGTACGGTAGTCGGTGGCCCGCCGGGTGACGCAGGACCAGAACAGGAAATCGAATTCACCAGCGAATACCAGCTTCTGGTGATGCTCAAGCTCATCGTGGAAGTGGGTGATCAGAAGCTTCTCCTGGGTACTGTCGCGCAGTACGCACTGTCGGCTAGGTACGAAGGGGAGGGCGATGGCCTTGTCGCACGCCCGTATCGCAATGACACGTTGCAGAAGACGTTCTCGCCGTTGCTGGATGCGGCGGGTGCGCTGGAGGGCCACGTGCTCGGACGTCTCGTCGGATCGCTCGATGTGCCAGCCGAGTCCCAGCCCGGTGCATCGACCGCTAACTGACGCTTGCGGCTGCTGGTTATCGGCCGCGCAGCCAACCTCACTCGATATCCGGATCAATCGAATCAACTGGGCCCACCCCGAATCTCCTCGCAGGCACTTCTTTGCCACCCACCGCGCAACCACTCCGCGCAACGGCGGACGCGGCAACGCGGAGATTCGGCAGCGGCCAGTAGATTTGGCGAGTATGAGCAGCGCGAGCCCCCGTCGCGAGCAGATCAAGCTCGACGAACCCGATACCTGGCCACGCGAGCTACGGAGCGCGGCCCAGGAGGCTGCGCGGCACCCCGACTGCCAAACAACTTTCACAGTCGATCTACGACCTCCACACGACCTGTCCAATCGCATCATGAGCGTGCTGTCCGAGCGCGGCATCATCGTCTACCAGTGCGCCCGTCTGCTCGACTCCGAGATCGACGACGTCCAAACACACGGACTCAGGGCCGCATCCGAGGAACTCCTCGCAGACAAGTTGGCACGAGCTCAACGCGAAGGCCTGTTGACCGCCGCGCAAGTGCAGCTCATCCAGACAACAGGCGCCCTGATGGACAGTGACCACCGCGCCGCGCGGACCAACGAGATATGGGCGTTAACAGTGCTCCAGACCATCTCGGTATCCGAAGACGGCGTCGAACACCTCTTCGCCCATTGGGGAGGGGAGATCACCTACTTCTGGCAAACACACGGAAACCGCGCTCCTGCGCTCGCCGCCACGGTCCAACGCCTCGGCACGCCCGCGCTGATCGAGTTCGCTCTCAATCCGGCCGAGAACCAACACTATTCACCCGAGCTGGCCAACATTGTCATCGCCCGATGGCGCAACCTCGACGACTGTGAGGGTGAAGTTCACTTCTCAGTCCTACCAGGAGCCCGCGTTCCCGTGCTCGATGTCTGGCTGCCGGACGACCCTCGATGGCCGACGACGACTGTAGGAACGGCCGACGCGCTGTAGCGCGGTAGGCGGCTTAAAGTCGCGTAGTGAAGTGCGGCGCAATTCTTCTCCGGCCTCGGCAGACCCGGGTATCTCCTCCATTTCTACATCCTCTCGATATCTATGGAGTCGCCTTGGCCGGTGCAACGAAGCATAGAAGATGAAGATCTTGGACTCGTCGCCCTGGCGACGGGGGACTCGACATGACGTTGGCGTGACATCACCTGATTCGAGTGCTAGGAGCATCGGAAGTCAGCCGAAGTCCGCCCATCCAAGCATTTCTCGATAAAGGAGTTCGTTTGGCAACGCGGCCGCCATCGGGCGGGGATCATCTGCCAAGCACCCCAGTACGGGGTGCTTCTGGGTTGTGACTCTTGCCAGCGTCTTGTTGCGAATGATGAAGTGCGAGAACTTTTCCAGATAGCGCAGCGTCTCCATGAAGAGGGTCGTCGCGAGTGTGGCGATGTCGGCAACATATGTGCTTGGCTGAAACGGATTGGATGACTGCGCTTTCCAGACTCCCAGCCTGTCCAGTTGGTCTTGATTGAGCGGTGTGACGGCGGGTTCGAACTCTTCGAGCCCATTGAGAGTGATTGCTACCGTTGTGGACGAGCCATAGCTTCGCGACAACTGGTGTTGGGTATCGAGGGGAATGGCATGAATTCGGTTGCGCAACTGTCCGATAACCCAAGCGTATGAGCTCAACGATTCCAGCTCTGAGCTATCTGTCGGTTCGAACTTTCCGATAACTGAGCGCAGTTCGTCCACCGAGGTGAGGGACCCACGCTGCTTGTCGGGATTGAGGCTGGTGTCGAACAATGTTCGAGTGACGCGCGCGTACCTGTCCATCGCCGCACAGAGGTACAACAGCATGCGGTCGAACGCCTCTGCAGCGGTCTCGGACATGTCGGAGCGGTGCATTTCGGATGAGGTGCCATTGCTGAGCGCTGCGAGTAGATGGTCCACCGCCCCCGCGGCTCGGCTGAGGCGCAGGCCAATCGCTACCATGGACTCAACGAGGTCACGGTCGGCGCCCGCCGTCGCCATCAGACGGATTGCTGTGAGGTGCGGAACTGACGCGTCGATGCCAGCCAGGTACAGGTCCGCGACCGAGGTTGCGTTGTAGGTGCGGACGAAACTGCCCCCACCCACCAATTGTCCCTTGGTAGTTGTTAGCACGGGATTACCCGTCATTCGAAGGTAATGCCCGAACAACGGCACCAACTGGCTCGGCGTCACGCTCACGACCAGATCGTTGTCAGCGGCATCATCGCGTCCAGCGGTGGGCGCAGCTGTCACGATGACATCAGCCCCAATTGCCCCTGACGCGCTTGCGAGGGCTGCGGCACGGTGGCGATCTGCGAGAGTGATTCCAGAGTCGTCGGAGTACTCGGAGCGTGCAACTTCGTCAAGATGTGCGTAAACGCTGAAGAAGTGCCCGGAGGTCGCCAGAGTACGTCTGCCGTCCTCGTAGCCGGAAACTCCGACCGTCGATGAGTCCATGAACTTCGGTGTCTCGGTAACCGTCGTGAATGTGAACTGGTACCAACGGCGACATCCGAGCGCCTGCATCCATCTCGTGGGCTCCGACTCGTCGTTCTGGACGAGAAGAAGCGGTTCGACTTCCTCATCCCGGGCAAGGACTCGCAGCAGCTCCAGGGTGGGCTCACCCAGGGTCTGCACATCGACGGCGACGCGTAGCTTGCGTGTACTCGGTCGAAGTGGAAACAGCGGCCTAGCCTCACGTTGTGCGCTGGTTCGATCCGCAGGCGGTCGTACGTACCGCATGAAGCGGTGCCGGGGTGCATCATTGGGCACGTCGAGAGACACGGCGTAGTGATAGCACGTGACACCGACATGCTGATCTGTTTTTTGGGGCGTTCCCCAGAAAACGCTGCTGTGCGCAGCACCAGTGGCTGGCTTGATCCGTTAGGCGTCCACTGTCCACCTGCCTGGAACTGGGCTCGCCGGGGGCGCCACTGGAGGTCGTGGCCATCCGCAAAGCGCATCTGTGGGAGGCGCGCTGTATTGCACATCGCGAGGTTGACTCACATTCTCGGTGCCTGAATCCCGTTCATGCCATCAACGCGAAGCTCAATCGACATCAGCAAACGCGAAAACCCGCTCCAGCCCAGTTCAAGGTGAGTTGCTATCTGCACAGCGAAGAAATTGTGTCCGAGGGGGGACTTGGCCACTTACGACACGATTCGGGGTCTTTGAATTGAGTCGTTGACCAGCAGTTTTCCTACGGCTGGCGACGGGTCGCACTGGACAGCCCCGGTGGTAGTCATGACGTGGCGAAGGTTGTCGCGAGAAGCGTCGACACGATCCAATGGACTCGGGCCAGCATAGAAGAACGGGTTCTGTCGGCGATCGCAGCGGCGCTTTCCCCTTCTGCAACCGTCCCGTCAGCTGCGGGTCCGCGGGTCTGGGAATCCCATCGTGATGTAGCCGGGTGTTCGTTTCTTCAGCGATGAGGCGATGACTGGGGTGAGTTCGTCGTGATAATCGTGCACGGTCGCCGTGGTCTTGCCGGGGTACGGCCGTGTCACGCGGCCGACGTACTGGACGAGACGATTCTTGAAGGTGATCGGCGCTGCCAGAAACAGCGTGTCGAGGGCGGGGCAGTCGAAGCCTTCGCCGATGAATGAACTGGTGCCGACGATCAGGAGTGGCTCCGCATCGGGTGTCCTGGTGGCAAGCATTTCGGTGATGCGGGCCGTTCGGCGGCTTTCATGCCGCCGCTTAACACGGTGACCGATCGTCCTGCGGCGGTCAGCCGTTCGGTGATGGCATTGAGGTGGTCGACCCATGTGGTGAGGACGAGGATGTTGGCGCCTTCGCCGGCAGCGGTCAGGACATCGCCGACGATTTGGTCGAGCCGTTGCTCGTCGGCGACCAGTGCCCGGTAGATACTGGCTATCCCGCCTGGTTCGTGTGGATCGGCCTCGCCCGTGTACCGGAATTGCGTCGGATGGAGGTGCAGTACCGGGTGCGGTGTTGACAGTTCGGTACCGTCGGTGGGCAGTTGGCCTGCGGTGGGGCTTTCAATCTCTACGTGGTGTGAGCCGAGTTGGTGGTAGATCAGGTCTTCGAGTCCATCTCGCCGTTCCGGGGTCGCGGTCAGGCCCAGCCAATGACGTGCCGGTATCTGGCCGAGGACGTTGAAGAAGGCGCTGGCCGCGACGTGGTGGCATTCGTCGACGATGATGAAGCCATATCCGGCTGTTAATTCGGAGATGTTTTTGCGGCGCGCCAGAGTTGGCAGCAACGCGATATCGAGGACTCCGGTTGTCTTGGATCGTCCGCCGCCGATCTGGCCACATTTGAAACCCAGGTGTTGGTCAATCCGGTCTCGCCATTGGTCGGCGAGTGCTTTGCGGTCGACAAGAACGAGCGTTGAGGTAGCGCGGGCTTCGATTGTTGCGCAAGCGATGACCGTCTTTCCGGTTCCTGGGGGTGCGATCAATACGCCCGCGTCGTGGTTGAGGAGCTTGTTCAGGGCATCTGACTGGGTCTCGCGCAGTGTTGTGGCACAGGTGAATTCGTGGTGTTCACCGATGATACGGTGGTCCTCGATCTTGAGGGTGCTCTCGGCTGAGCTGACGAGGTCGCTGAGCAGTTGGTGTAAGCCGCGTGGCAGGGTGAGGTTGCCGTCGGCGGTTTCGTCGTAGCTGTAGAGGTATCGCGGGGTGTCCCAGGTGCTTCGCCGGGCCCGCTGCCGTACGTCGAATTCGGGGTTGCGGATGGAGGCGGCGTGTTTGACCGCCGAAATCATGGCTGGGCCGAGGTCAGTGGACGTCAGGGTGATTCGTGAATCGAACGAGGCTCGCACGATCGCCGCAGGGCGCGGGACGATTTTCGATGAGGTTGGCAGTTGCAGCCGCCGAACGTTCTGCCCGATCTGGGGGCTGGGGAGCTGGCGGGCAAGGGAAGCAGTCTCTTTGGGGGACAGTCGCGCGATGCTCGACAGATATGCCCACTGGTCCTCGTACGGTTCGAGTGTTGCCGGATCGAGGAAGACGGTGGTGCCGTGCTGGCGGCGTTTGCCGTTGAGTGGTGCCGCGATAAGGTTGCCGACTCCGCGCCCGGTTTGCACGTCCTGGGAGGGAAACAAGCGGTCGTAGCTGCTCAGGTGCATGCTTCCGCGCAGCCGGAAGGCTTCGCCGAGCAGGCTGGTGGAGATCCCGCGCGCGACGGAGGCTGATGTCGCGTGCGCGAAGAAGATCCACACGTGGGCACCGCGGCCGGACTGGGACACTTCCAACGCTGCCGGAATCTGATGGGAACGGGCGGCTTTCAGGTATGCGAGGGCGTCGAGCATCGCCGCTTCTTTGTCGAAGTCTGCCGCGACCCACCAGCACGTGTCGTCATCGCCCAGTGGATACAGACCGATGTGGACGTCACCGCGGAGATGCGAGCTCGCTACCTCAGGGGTCAACGTCAGGTACGGAGCATCGGCACGGTTCATGCCTTTGCGCCAATAGCCTTCAATCGCCGGCATCCACCCTGATCGGCCGTCCTTGCGGTTCTCCCACCGCTGAGCATAAACATCGGTGCGGCAACGGAATAGGTCGAAATAGAACCTGACCTTTTCTGCGGGGCTGGACTCCATGTTGACAGGTGGTGTCGGGGCGCCGGTTAGGGTGGCCTGGTCGCTGCGCGCGGTGCGGGCCTGGTCCTCGGTTAATTCAAGCAAGTGCCGCAGACGCGCATTGTCAGCCCGCAGTTGATCCAACTCTCGGGAAATCGCTCACAGCGGCCAGTGATCTTCATTGATATCCCTCCGTCGGGTACGGACCCTGTCTGGCGCCGGTAGGTGCCGGGGTTTCACTCGGGTCCATGGCGAAAGACCGGATCGAGGTGGGCAACAACGAGAGCGATTTGGTCGTCGAGGTTTTGTTCGCAAGCTGATTCGAGGTGTTCCTTGCGTCGCCATGCCGCCCATTTCGCTTGTGCGGCAGCGCCGTAACCGGCTAGCCGCGGTGCGACGGGCTCGAGCTTTACTCCACGATGGGTGGCGACCGCCCGTGCTGAGCGGAGCAGTTCGTCCGCATCGATGCCGGCGCGAGCGAGTTGCACGATGTCGACGTAATCACGCCAGCGGGTACTGGTGATTCCGCGTTCGAGGATAGTTACGCCCTTTTCGGCGATCGTCGTTTCCGGTGCATATCCCAGAAGGGTGATCGGGTCGCCGATGATCCGATCGATGGTCACGCGTCGTGGTGGCGGGACGATCGGATCGCCGGTGGACACGTCCCACGCCGCGACTCCTTTCCACGGCCCAACGGAGACTGCGATCCGTACCCGCAGGCCGGGATACTCTGACTGTTCACGGATCTCCTGGACGGTGATTGTGGCGAGATCGAACTGCAGTCCGTCATCCGCGGTGACAGCGGCGATGTCACGAACCACCTGCACGAGGTGCTCGGCATCGACACCGGCACTGATCGCATTGGCATCGGCGTCTTTGGTGGGACGTCGAACACCATAGGCGGCCAACAAGATTCCGCCTTTGAGGACAAAACCGTCGGCGTGGGGCGTTTGGGTGAGGCGGGCCAGAAACGATTCGAGTACGTGCCGGATCAGGTATTCCTGTGTCGGTGCACCGGTTCTGCTCTGTGCTGCGGCCGACCGTGCGGTGCCCTGGATATGACGGAAGACCTCGTCGCCGCGGCTCACGTCAACATCTCTAGTGCTTGTAGGACAGGGGTCTTTGCGCGCGGCAGTCGAGTGGCGATGTCCATGAGCAGTGCCGGTTTGCCGCCTGCGCGCAGCCACTGCCGCAGCGCATCACGAGCGAGCTCGTAGCCGACCGAGCTGCGCAGGCGGAAAGCATCGGCGATGCAACGTTCGGGGGAGTAGATTCCGATCGTTTGGTTCGAACCGGGGATCGTCATCTGGTCGCGTCCGATGTCGAAGGTGGCCGCATCGAAGTGATGCCAGGTGATGGCGGAGCGGCCCGCCGGTGTGCGGGATCCGCGCGGGATCGCGACGTCCACGGCGGCGGGTATCTCGTCGGTGAGGTCGTAGTGGGCCAGCGCGGAGGTCAAGCAGATAGTCGCATCAGGTCGGCGCGTTGAGGCCTCGATCAGATCCCAGTCCATCGCTGGGGCGTCGGCGGGAAGGTAAATGCCTCGTGCGATGCGGTCGAGGCGGCCTTCGCGTGCGTCCCGGTAGAAGGCGCCGCGCGACAATCCGACCTTCTGCGCGGCGCGTGGGGTTAGCGCTTCCATGGTCGTCGACACCTCCGATCACAAACAAAACGTTTACAGTTAATAGTATCTGTATGCGGATTATTTCGCTTTGTGACCGTGCGTCGCGGCGGGCGTCATCGCCGGTGAGGGTGCGTTTCGATATAAGGCCAGGTCGGCACTAGCGTCAACGAGGCGCCCATGATGAAGTTGTGCGGGTAATCGGGTCGCAGGACCGCTGGATTCAGCCGTGTCGCCGGACGTGTCCGAGGGGGTGTCCAGAAGGCGACTCGGCCATCTGAGACACGGATTCGAGGACATTCGTCGCAAGTGTTAAGTATGCGGCAAATGTATAAAACGAGCTGTAGAGCGTATTTGCTGTATGTAGCTAACAAGATTGTGTCCGAGGGGGGACTTGAACCCCCACGCCCATTAATAGGGCACTAGCACCTCAAGCTAGCGCGTCTGCCATTCCGCCACTCGGACCTCCGCCAATGAATTGGCAGCTAAGGCTATCGGATTGGCCGCCCGCGCCCAAACCAGCCCGGCGAGCAGCGTGGTGCGCGGCCGCGACGGCAGCAGTGGTAGGAAAGGTTACTGTGACGGTGCATGCCGAGAATCCGATCGACGAAGTGGTGGACGTGGTCAGCACGCTGATCCGGTTCGACACCACCAATACCGGTGAACTCGACACCACCAAGGGCGAGGCGGAATGCGCCCGCTGGGTGGCCGCACAGCTCGAAGACATCGGCTACCAGGTCGAATACCTGGAATCCGGTGCACCCGGGCGGGGCAACGTGTTCGCCCGCCTCGAGGGCGCCGACAGCTCGCGCGGTGCGCTGCTGATCCACGGACACCTCGACGTGGTGCCCGCCGAGCCGGCCGAGTGGAGCGTGCACCCCTTTTCCGGCGCGGTCGAAGGCGGTTATGTCTGGGGCCGCGGCGCGGTCGACATGAAGGACATGGTCGGCATGATGGTTGTCTTGGCCCGGCATTTCCGCCGGTCCGGCATCATTCCGCCCCGCGACCTGGTGTTCGCGTTCGTCGCCGACGAGGAGAACGGCGGCAAGTACGGCTCGCAGTGGCTGGTGGACAATCGCCCCGACCTGTTCGAGGGCATCACCGAGGCGGTCGGCGAGGTCGGCGGCTTCTCGCTGACGGTGCCCCGGCGCGACGGCGGCGATCGGCGGCTCTACCTGATCGAGACCGCCGAGAAAAGCATGCATTGGATGCGGCTGACCGCGCACGGTCGACCGGGGCACGGCTCGATGGTCCATGACCACAATGCGGTCACCACGCTCGCCGAGGCGGTCGGGCGGCTGGGGCGCCACGTTTTTCCGGTGGTGCCGACCGACAGCGTCGTGCAGTTTCTGACCGCCGTCGGCGAAGAAACCGGATTCACTTTCGACACCGAGTCACCCGACCTGGACGGGGCCGTCGAGAAGCTCGGGCCGATCGCCCGCATCGTCAAGGCCACGCTGCGCGACACCGCCAACCCGACGATGCTCAATGCCGGGTACAAAACCAATGTGGTGCCCGCGACCGCCGAGGCGGTGGTCGACTGCCGGGTGCTGCCCGGCCGCCTGGCGGCGTTCGAGGCCGAAGTCGACGAGCTGATCGGGCCCGACGTGACGCGCGAATGGGTCACCACCCTGCCGTCGTATGAGACGACGTTCGACGGTGACCTGGTCGACGCCATGAGCGCGGCGCTGCTGGCCGTCGATCCCGACGCCCGGACGGTGCCGTACATGCTGTCTGGCGGCACGGATGCAAAAGCCTTCGAACGCTTGGGTATTCGCTGCTTCGGTTTTGCGCCGCTGCGGCTGCCGCCAGATCTGGATTTCGCGGCCTTGTTCCATGGCATCGATGAACGGGTACCCGTCGACGCGCTGAAGTTCGGCACCGAGGTGCTCGCACATTTTCTGACGCACTGCTAGCTGTGAACACGAGAGGGGATCGACCATGACCACCACACCCGACCCTTACGCCGCGCTACCGGCGTTGCCGACATTTACGCTGGAGTCGGCGTCGTTCACCGACGGGCAGACGCTGGCCACACCGCAGGTCAGCGGAATCATGGGGGCCGGCGGCGAGGACGTCAGCCCGCAGCTGAGCTGGTCAGGATTTCCTCCCGGCACAAAGAGCTTCGCGGTGACCGTCTACGACCCGGACGCTCCGACGGCATCCGGCTTCTGGCACTGGGCGGTGGCCAATCTGCCCGCCTCGGTTCACGAACTACCCGCCGGTGCCGGGGACGGCAGCAACCTGCCCGGCGATGCGCTGACGCTCGTCAACGACGCCGGTCAGCGTCGCTACATCGGCGCGGCCCCGCCCGCCGGCCACGGGCCGCACCGCTACTACGTCGCCGTGCACGCGGTCGACGTCGACAAGCTCGACCTGCCGGAGGACGCCAGCCCGGCGTTCCTGGGCTTCAACCTCTTTCAGCACGCGATCGCGCGAGCGGTGATTCACGCGACCTACGAGCAGAAGTATCCTGCCTAGCGGTTTGCCGATCCCACGGCGTCGCTCAAGGAGCTGAATCCACGTTCGCGCAACCGGATCGCGAGACCGTCGTGAATGTGCTTGGCCCACAGACCTCCGCCGTAGACAAAGCCCGTATAGCCTTGCAGCAGTGACGCTCCCGCGGTGATCCTGTCCCAGGCGTCGTCGACGGTCTCGATGCCCCCGACGCTGATCAGCGTCAGCCGGTCACCGACCCGGCCGTACAGCCGGTGCAGCACCTCGGCGGCACGGGCGCGCAGTGGCGGCCCCGAGATGCCACCGCTGCCGAGTTGCTCGACGCCTGGGGTGTGCAGGCCGTCGCGCGACACCGTGGTGTTGGTCGCGACAATGCCGGCCAGGCCGAGTTCGACTGCCAGGTCTGCGATGTCGTCGACGTCGGTGTCGGTCAGGTCGGGTGCGATCTTCACCAGCACCGGAGTCGTCGTCTCGGCCAGCACGGCCGCCAGGATCGCGCGCAGCGACTCGACCGTCTGCAAGTCACGCAGTCCGGGCGTGTTGGGCGAGCTCACGTTGACCACCACATACGCGGCGTGCGGCCCGACCAGGCGGGCGCTGGCCCGATAGTCGGCGGCGGCATCCTCAGCTGCGGTGATCTTGGTCTTGCCGATGTTGACGCCGATCGGAACGTCGGCTCGGTGGCCGGCCAACCGCGCGGCCAGTGCGGCGGCGCCGTGGTTGTTGAAGCCCATCCGGTTGAGCAGGGCGCGGTCGTCGGGCAACCGGAACAGCCTGGGCCGCGGGTTGCCCGGCTGCGCGTGGGCGGTGACGGTGCCGACTTCGGCATAACCGAAACCCAATGCGCCCCAAGCGTTGAGGCCGGTTCCGTCTTTGTCGAAGCCGGCGGCCAGGCCCAGTGGGCCGGGGAAGTGCACGCCGAACACCGTGCTGGCCAGCACCGGGTCGATCGGCGCCAGCCGGCGGCTCAGTTGATCCCGGACCGCCGCGGCGGCGGTGGCGCCGCGCAGCCCGGCGAACACGATGCGGTGGATGCGTTCAGCGGGCACCAGGAACAGCAAGCGGCGCAGCGCTGTGTACGAGGGTGAGCCCACCGTCACAGTTCCGGCTGACCGGATGTGTTGTCGGCGCGAGGTTTTCTGCGGCGCAGCAATACTCGTCGGGTCCCGTCGGTGTAGAGCCGTACCCGGGTCAATTCCCAGCCTCGGTACTCCGCTTCGATGGACAGTCGGGTCGAGGCGCTGAGCCGGGTGACCTCGGGTGGCAGACGCAGCGGGGCCCACTCGTAGTCGTCGGACAGATCGGCGTGCCACTCCACCGGCATGTTGCCGGGGCGGGCCGCCGTCAACGCGCGCCCGTCGCCGCGTGCTCGATGACCTGGACGCCTTCGCCAGCGCCCGAGACCACATAGAGGGTGCCCGCGGCATCGTCGAAGGCCAGCGCGTTGGGTTGCCGCACGGAGGGGTACCGTACCTTTTCCAGTGGTATTCCGGTCGACAGATCGTAACCAATGACAGTATTCGACAGGGTCTGCGACACCCAAACCAACCCGCGCGACCCGACGACGCCGTACGGGGAATCCGCCACCGGACAGGCCTGACGCAGAATCAAGGGGTCCACCCCGTAAACCAGCAGCTGACCGCCCCGGGTGTCAGTCACCAGCAACCGGCCGGCCGGATCGGCCACCATGGTGGTCGCGCCCCGACCGGCGCGCAACGACTGGCCAATGCGGCCGTCGGCGCTGACGGTGACAATCGACGTCTGCCCGCGATCTAGCACCGCGACGGTATTGCCTTGAGCGGCAAGCGAATCAACCTGGGAATGCACCCGCGTCCGATTGGCGTCGGTCGCCCCGGGGCCAACCAAGTACAGCGTCCCCTCAGAAGTCCCCAACACCAGCGTGCCATCGGCGCGACGGGCGATGGCGGTGAAGTCGACACCGTCGGCATCGCGAAGGCTCATCCGAGTGGCGTGGCCGACCGCCAGGTCGACCACGAAATAGCCCCCGTGCGTGGACAGATAGGCGGTCCCGGCGTTGTCGCCGGTCAGTCCGGTCGCCGGCCCGGGCAGCAGTATCTCCCGCTGAGCTGTCTGCTGCGAGCCCAGCATGGCCAGCGTTGACGGCGCGCTCGCGGTGGGCCCGGGAGCGACGGTCACCAGCTGCCCGGTCCGCGCGTCGAACACCGCGCTCTGCGCTCGCGCGGCCAAGGGGCGAACCACTCCCGCAGGAGTCTGCGTCACCGGGGGAGACGGTGCCGCCTGCGCCGGAGTGACCCCGGCAGGGTGGTCGTCGAAGGACTTCTGCGAGCACGCCGGCGAGAGGGCGAGAGCACACACCAGGCCAAGGGCGGCTGTCCGACGCATGCGTACATCGGATTTACGGTTTGCTGGCACGGCGGTGACTCTCAGGTACTCGGGGGGCTCGCCAGGGTAACAGGGTGATCTGGGGGCGCGGGTCGGGTAGTCAAAGCTGTTCGGGTAGTCAGAGCGGTGCGGGACAGACAGCGGGGTATGGTCAGAATATGAGCGTTGCCGAAGACGGCCAATTCTCAGCTGGACAGTTCGCGATCGAGGACATGTGGCTGGGCGTCTTCTCCGCCAAAATCCTGGCCAGCGGCTTCGGGCAGGTCGGTGACGGCCGAAGTTTCGCGTTCTGCATCGAGGGTCAGCAGTTGCTGATCGAGGTCTATCGGCCGCGGCTCAAAGGTCCGGTCCCGCAGCCCGAGGACGTTGTCGCCACCGCGCGCCGCAATGTGGTCGACGTCGATATCACCGACGAGCGCAGCCTGGCCGCCGCCGTTCGCGACGCGGTTGCCCTTGCCGAGGCGTCCAGCTAAACACCGCAGGGCTGTCAAGCCTGGTGGCGCCGGCGACCCGGTACGGTCGTCGTCGTGCATGGGGTGCAGGCGATGTCGTGGTGGCAGGTTGTGGTGTTGGCCGTCGTTCAGGGCCTGACCGAGTTTCTGCCGGTGTCGTCCTCGGGCCACCTGGCGATCGTGTCCCGGGTCTTCTTCGCCGACGATGCCGGCGCGTCTTTCACGGCTGTCACCCAATTAGGCACTGAGGCAGCGGTTTTGGTGTACTTCGCCCGGGATATAGTGCGGATCGTCGTGGCGTGGTTCACCGGTCTGGTGAAGCCGGCTCATCGCGGCGTCGACTACCGCCTGGGCTGGTACGTCATCATCGGCACCATCCCGATCTGCGTGCTCGGTCTGCTGTTCAAGGACGAGATTCGCTCCGGCGTGCGCAACCTGTGGGTGATCGCGACCGCGCTGGTGGTGTTCTCGGCGGTGATCGCGCTGGCCGAACGATTCGGGCGGCAGTCCCGCAACGTCGAGCAGCTGACCTGGCGCGACGCCGTCATCGTCGGCATCGCTCAGACGTTGGCGTTGGTGCCCGGGGTATCCCGGTCCGGGTCGACCATCAGCGCGGGCCTGTTCCTCGGCCAGCAGCGCGAACTGTCCGCCCGGTTCGGCTTCCTGCTGGCGATTCCGGCGGTCTTTGCGTCCGGGTTGTTCTCCATCCCGGACGCGTTCCACCCAGTACTGGAGGGTATGAGCGCGACGGGCCCGCAACTGTTGGTGGCGACGTTGGTCGCATTCGTCGTCGGCTTGGCCGCGGTGGCGTGGTTCCTGCGATTCTTGTTGCGGCACAGCATGTATTGGTTCGTCGGCTATCGGGTGGTGGCCGGGGTAGCCGTTCTGATTCTGTTGGCCACCGGGGCGGTGAGTGCGGTATGACGGTCATCCTGCTGCGGCACGGCCGGTCCACCTCGAACACGGCGCACACGCTGGCCGGCCGCTCCGAAGGCGTCGAGCTCGACGACAAAGGCCGCCGGCAAGCCGCCGAACTGGTCGACCGGCTCGGTGAGCTGCCGATCCGCGCGGTGGTGAGCTCACCGCTGCTGCGATGCCGGCAGACCCTCGAGCCGCTGGCTGCCGCACTCGGTGTCGACGTGCAGGTCGACGACCGGCTCGCCGAGGTCGACTACGGCGAATGGACCGGCCGCAAGCTCGCTGAGCTGTTCAACGAGCCGCTGTGGGCGGTGGTTCAAGCGCACCCCAGCGCGGCGGTATTCCCCGGCGGCGAGGGGTTGGCCGAGGTCCAGACACGCGCCGTCGCCGCAGTTCGGGGCCACGACGCCCGGTTGGCCCAGCAACACGACGGCGACGTGCTGTGGCTGGCGTGTACCCACGGCGATGTCATCAAGGCCGTCGTCGCCGATGCGCTGGGTGTGCATCTGGATGGCTTCCAGCGGATTTCTGCGGACCCGGCGTCGGTCAGTGTGATTCGCTACACCCGGCTGCGCCCGTTCCTGCTGCACTCCAACCACACCGGGATGAGCCTGACGTCCGCGCTGACGCCCGCACCGGACACAGCTGCCGACGATGCGGTCGTCGGCGGCGCGACGGACTGAGCGGTCAGAGCCTGGATTTACGTCTCCGCTGCAACAGCCGGTATTTTGGCTATGTCATGTCTCGTTCGATCCACGTCTTCCGCTCACCCGACCGATTCGTCGCCGGGACCGTTGGGCAGCCCGGCAACCGCACCTTCTACCTGCAGGCCGTGCACGAGGCTCGGGTGGTGTCGGTGGTGCTGGAAAAGCAGCAAGTCGCGGTGCTCGCCGAGCGGATCGACGCGCTGCTGATCGAGGTGAATCGCCGTTTCGGCACGCCGGTTCCGCCGGAGACCGACACGGTAGAAGACCTCAGCCCGCTGGTGACTCCCGTCGACGCCGAGTTCCGGGTCGGAACCATGGGACTGGGCTGGGATTCCGAGGCGCAGACCGTGGTCGTCGAACTGCTCGCGGTCAGCGACACCGAGTTCGACGCGTCGGTGGTGCTCGACGACACCGACGAGGGACCCGACGCCGTGCGGGTGTTCCTCACCCCGCAGTCCGCTCGCGAGTTCGCCACCCGGTCCAACGCCGTGATCTCCGCCGGCCGGCCGCCGTGCCCGCTGTGTGAGGAGCCGCTGGACTCTGACGGGCATATTTGCGCGCGGACGAACGGCTACCGGCGCAGCGCGCTGCTCGGGCCGGACGATGACGCCGAAGCCTGACGATCGCGAGGTCCTGCGCACCGGCGAGTTGACGGTCCTGGGACGCATCCGTTCGGCGAGCAACGCCACCTTTTTGTGCGAGGCGACGCTGGACGAGCACACCGTGCACTGCGTGTACAAGCCGATCTCCGGCGAGCAGCCGCTGTGGGATTTTCCCGACGGCACCCTGGCCGGCCGCGAACTCAGCGCCTATCTGGTGTCAGCGCAGCTGGGCTGGAACATTGTGCCCTACACCATCATTCGACATGGACCCGCCGGCCCGGGGATGCTGCAGCGATGGGTGGACCAGCCCGGTGACACGCCGGACTCGGAGCCCGGACCTGAGCTGGACCTGGTCGACCTGGTTCCGGCCGACCGCTGTCCGCGCGGCTATCTGCCGGTGCTACGTGCCTATGACTACGCCGGCGACCCGGTCGAGTTGGTGCACGCCGACGACGTCCGGCTGTGGCGGATGGCGGTCTTCGACGTGCTGATCAACAACGCCGACCGCAAGGGCGGGCATGTGCTGCGCGGCCTGGGCGGCGACGTCTACGGCGTCGACCACGGGGTGAGCCTGCACGTCGAGGACAAGCTCCGCACCGTGCTGTGGGGCTGGGCCGGCAAGAAAATCGACGACAAGACTTTGGAGCGGGTGTCGTGTCTGGTCGAGGGACTCGCCGACTCGCTGGGAGAAGTTCTGTCCGAGCACATCAGCAGCGCCGAGATCGCGGCGTTGCGGCGGCGGGCCCGGGTGCTGCTCGCCCACCCGGTGATGCCGAGCCCGGACCGGCACCGCCCGATTCCCTGGCCCGCGTTCTAACCGATGTCGCGCTCGCTGTCGCTGTCGCTCGACGCGCCCGTCGCGGTCGACGAGATCCTGGCCGCATTCGCCGACCGCACTTACTGGCAGGCGAGGCTGGCCGCGTTCGACAGTGGCACCGCGACGCTGGACTCGCTGACCGTCGACGCGGACCGAAGCGTCACGGCGGCCCTGACGGTCAGCCTGTTCGCGAATCGGCTGCCCAAGGTGGTCACCGCGCTGGTTCCCGGTGAGTTCGAGATGGCGCGCACCGAAACCTGGCGTTCGGTCGGTGACGGCACGGCGCGCGGCGCGATCACAGTGAAGGTGCCGGGGGCGCCGGTGTCCGCGGTCGGGACGGTGTCACTGGTGCCGGTGGGGACGGGCTCGCGGCTGGACTTCAGCACCACCGTGCGGGTGAAGATCCCGCTGGTGGGCGGGCAGGTGGAGCACTTCGTGGTCAGCCGTCTGGGCGACGAGATCGGCGCGGTGCAACGCTTCACCAACACCTGGATCGTGACGAACCGCCCCGGCCGTCGGTGATACTGGACCGATGAACCCCGAGCCTCTCAGCGACGCGGCACTGGCCGCCGACCTCGCCGAGGAAGCGGGAAAGCTGTTGCTGGCTGTCCGCGACCGGGTTGGTTTCGACCACCCTTGGCTGCTCGGCGACGAGGGCGACAGCCAGGCCAACGCGTTGCTGATCGAGCGCCTACACGCCGAGCGCCCAGGCGATGCGGTGCTCAGCGAAGAGGCGCACGACGATCTGAATCGGCTGCGGTCCGACCGGGTCTGGATCGTCGACCCGCTGGACGGAACGCGCGAATTCTCCTGGGAGGGCCGCGACGACTGGGCCGTGCACGTCGCGTTGTGGCAACGACACGGCGGCCCCAACGGCGCGATCACCGACGCCGCGGTCGCTCTGCCGGCGATCGGGGAGTTGCATCGCAGTGACACCGTAATCGCACCTACCACACCGCTTTCTGGCCCGATTCGGATCACCGCCAGCTCCAATCGTCCGCCGGCTGTGCTGTATGCCCTGGCCCGCCAACTCGACGTGGAGTTCGTCCGGATCGGCTCGGCCGGCGCCAAGGCGATGTCGGTGGTGCGCGGCGACGCCGACGCCTACATCCACGCCGGTGGGCAGTGGGAGTGGGACTCGGCCGCGCCGGCGGGTGTGATTCTGGCGGCCGGCATGCATGCGTCGCGCCTGGACGGTTCCGAGATGATCTACAACCGGCCCGACCCGTATCTGCCCGACTTCCTGATGTGTCGCGCCGAACTGGCGGATCTGTTGCTGGGCGCGATCCGGTTGGCAAGCTAGCCACACCTTAGCCTGAATCCGTGGACGTTCGGTCCTGGGTGATCGGCGTGTGAACAGCGGAAATACCTCCTGAACTGGGATAATAGTGATTGTCGAGTCACGATCGGTCCCTGGTTCGGAAGGC
>Ga0080006_1144447_pt1 | contig 51450 bp, 52 predicted proteins | sample RS3BMetagenome_FD_69209 | JGI IMG/M metagenome (GOLD analysis project Ga0080006, IMG submission 69209) | Ferric oxide microbial mat and aquatic microbial communities from Rainbow Spring, Yellowstone National Park, USA - RS3B (SPADES... ... | reverse complement strand
TGAGTCCGAGAGCACTTAGAACTGCGCATCGAACGCTGAGGGTGTAGATCTGAATGTGAGTTCGGGAGAAAAGCGGATAACTTGGACAAAGCGCGTAGTTTCCTGTTCTTTTTTAATTTGACTCTGGCGTTGCGCAAGTGCGTTGTGCCACAGGATGCAAGCAGCAGGCGCCTGCTTTATCGTGCAATCGATAAAGCCTGATTGGAGTAAACAATCCTGTACTCCAGCAGAAGAGTCGGCACTCTCCCTCACGCAACTAGCAACGACGCAGTCGCGGATGCGTTGGTGCTGTAAACGATCCTGTAGCAGAAAAAACGATTCCACGTGCACTTGCCCAGCACTATGCGCTCCTTAACCTTTCGATTCGAAAGATGGTGAGCAGCATTGTAAACGCGGACGTCAAAAACCCATCGTGCGTCGTACGTGGAGTACGGTACGGGCCCGCGCTGTTCGAGCCTACCTTGCGGAGCACGTCGTATTCCCGGTGACTTGGATAGCTGGCCATTGACGCAAAAATCCGCATGAGGCGCGTATCCGGTGAGCTGGGTAGTTCATAGCGCGGCGTCTGCGAGCTCCAACGCATGGCGCCTGGTGCACCCGCGCGAGAATGGTCTCCCATTGCTGCATCAGGCGTTTGTCCCAAACATATGCCAACAGCAACTCAGGGCTGCCTCTTATCAATTCATGGAATGCCATGCGTAATTTGAATATACTGTACGCCTAATACAGCGCGCTGGTTGCGTGATGAAAATGGAAAATGAGCATCTGAACGGTAAAGTCTAGAACCGTTCGTGAACGGACCCGAGAGGCACCACAGCAGACTTCTCTTGCTGTAGTCGTCCAGGAGCAGGCAAACTCGCCACAAGAAACGATTTAGCGCCTCTGTGTGCTTAGTGTCAATTCGCATATTTGGAAATAGTCACGTCTCCAAACTGATCAATGTAGTATGCGACCTCCGACAAACATTCCTCCTAGATACTCGTGACCGGTTCGTGCAACGAGCAGCGTCAAGCAACCCAGAGCACGAGTGTTCCGGATCTGGAAGCCGAAAGCGACGCGCAACCCTCCCAGTTGGGTACGTTTGCTTCGAAAGCATAAAAGATTGGGTCGTCGTGTGACTCTGCAGCAGAGGTCATCATGCGGTTTTTTGTCGGCAGTGTGTACGTCGAGAGGCATCAGCAGCGTCACCGGATTCGTCGCGTAACTTGCTATAATCCGACAAACGCGCTCTTCTCGAAAACCATTGTTGTACCTGCACCTTGACTCGACAACCATTAAATCGACCGAGAGCCAATCTGTCTTTGTTGGCCGAACACAGCGACGCCGAATCCGGCTTTACTGTAAGCGACCACGATACGCTCCGTTTCGGATCGTCGCTGAATGGGTCGAACCTCTACTCCCGACGGAGAGCATGACCCGGGAATCTGTGAAAAGCGTGTGCATCTCCTGAGCCGCTGAAAACCTTCGTCTGGTTACTGGTGGCACTCACGCACCCGGGGACGTTTCAGATAGACTATCGGATCCTGCGTCCGCGAAAAATTTGCTGCATTCAAAGAGGAGCGTGCCGTGCGCAGAACAGTACCTCGTTCTCGGAATCGGGACCCGCATGGCGAACGCTGCACCAGAATTGTAGCCGTGTCACCGATTCCTGCGTATCCTCTAACGCTGACGCAGCTTCGAAGTCACAACGTAGCGTTCGTGCTGTGCGCAAGCAAAGCTTAAACAGGATCGCTACGAAATCGATTTCGCGGTGCACAGCACCGATTCGCGTCCCGGCTCATAGTCGTGTTCATCCTGGTCGACTTGCCGGTTTCCGAGTCACCGCCTCACTGCCCTATATCTGGCCACCGTCTTCGGTCTCTATAGGGTCAAGTTCATCGAGATTTTCCGGCCAACGAACCAGCCGCATCGCACGGATACCGTTTGGCTCGGCCACGAAACCGCACTCTTTTTCGTAGAATATTACGAGATCTTCCGGAGCAATCATGGCCACTGAGCATAATGGAATATCCCTACTGAGGTCGTCCAGCATCCTTCGAATGATATTCCGACGCATGACGGCCGGGTTGGGCAGATTCGGGTCCACCAGCACGTCCCAAAGAGTCGCGTTCATAACACCATCGGAAATACTGCGCACAAATGCAACAAGGCGCTGATCTTTCCCAAGCAGACGAGCGGAAACTACCGAGAAAGAGTATTTCAAGCAACGTAAAATTTTACGTTCATCGCGTGGCGGCTCGTTGCATCGTACGAATAAGTCGTTGAGCTCCGCCGGCGTGAACGCTTTCTTATCGTTCGAGAAAATAGCCCGCTGTGATGGGTACGGTGTCACTCGTGGTCGCCCAGTCGAACTGGGTTCTGAGTTTGCACACAGAAGTCGAATTCGAATGCAGCTGGATTGCCTACGCAGTTGCCAAAGCGGCAACCGCAGAGAACGAGTACGCCTCCGCACCAGAGCTGGTGAACGCCGCCACCTGTCCAGCGAAGCGTGCGGTTCCGCGTTCGCACCGTTTTCAATTTCGAAGCGAACACTTTGCCTAAGCTTGCATGATTCCAGCCCGGTTACGAAAGCGTTGCTCATTGGACCTAGTCCGGGCACCGCCCAGCTCGAAGTCGCACAGCCGCAACAGACGGCACGCTTTAGAAGCAAACGTTGCGTAATGATCTATGTGCGCGTGTGTTTGTGTGCGTTCAAGGCGCTTTTGCGACACGGGTGTCGATGCCGTTCGCCGGGACCTTGCCGGATACAGAGCGCACTGGCCGGCGATACCACACGGATACGAGGCGCGTAATAGGAGCAGAGGGATGCTTTGGAGGCTTTCCAACGAGACCAGACTGGTGAGGTGTGGCGGTCCTGGCCATTCGCTGCGGCCAGAGTTTCAATTCGTGAACGCAGACTGATGTGAGCGAGTCAACGGAAATGCTACACACCAACCGACCGTAACGATGAAAAGGAGTTTTCTGTGTTGCGGATGTGGGCCCCTGCAGTGTACCGGAAGGCGATATCTCGTGCCTGAGTGTTGCATGGATCGCGGGTTGTGGGCGGAGATTTAGAGACAGAGCCGGCCTTCAGTCATTTTCAATGCGTCCAGACAAGCAGCGGTTGCGAGCAACAAGCAGCGCTCGCGAAGCTCTTATCTTTTTCCCGCTTCTGGCCCTCGGTGTATCCCATTCGGTATTGATTGAGTATGTGAGGTATTTCAGTGAGAACGCCTGGGTAGTACGCTGCCGACGCTTCCGAATGCATGATCACCGATGCTGCTTTCTGATTGGTTGATGCATTCCTAGTTCGATGAGTAACCTAAGTGGCTTCCAGGGTCCGCATTATTCGAGAGCGCGGCTCTCGGGTCTGGCGCCCGGTGCAACTCCAGAGTCAAATTAAAAAAGAACAGGAAACTACGCGCTTTGTCCAAGCTATCCGCTTTTCTCCCGAACTCAAATTCAGATCTACACCCTCAGCGTTCGATGCGCAGTTCTAAGTGCTCACGGACTCATAAGCAGTGCCAGAACTCCTGATCGGATTTGGAAGCCTGGTTCCTGCGACCCGTTACCACCGGAATCCGCTACGTCACCGGAATCAATACGATTCGTGACTATGTTGGACACGGGCTCGCCATATCTACGATGCTGCGGATCAATTTGTTCACACAAGATTCCACTCTGCTCCTTTTCTTACCTGGAGCACGCTCAAATCATGAGTGCTTCAAAATACAGATATTTTTGTTTCGGGGCAACTCGTGAGCGCACCAATACGCGCTGCTGGACTCGCGAGGAGCACGAACTCGACGATGTCTCTCGCTGACTTGCGCAAAAGCTCATTCCGCAAGTTCACTGGACTTGTCACGAACAATAATCGATCAGACACGAATGACCAGCTGTCTTATTTTTTGTGTGGTCAACGACGAATACGACCTCGGAACCACCAGCACCAGCACCACCAGCACCAGCACCAGCACCACCAGCAGCATACCTCTCAGGGAATATGCTCCCAAAGGCTCCCGTCTATACCGTTTCCATCGTAACGAGTCTTCAGTTCAGTCTTCGATCATCACAGTGATGGATTCCATTGTAGCGTACTTCTCGGCTCTACATGAAGTGAACGTACGCGGATCCAGACTTCTCGACCGATTCTCTAGCCCAGATTTTCCTGACGGTATATGATTCCTCATGGACAACATCGCCATCTCTAAACCTACAACAAATGCAGCAGCGCGCGCCCGCGCATGCAGCGGACCGACTAGTCGCCTCGGATCGCGACGCAGAAGAGGCTCGCAAACGTAGCGTACAACACCAGGTGCGGAATCAGAGAATGGCAGACGCGGAAGCCCCCGCTACCCCGTAAGGGCTCGTACCAAGTCATAAAGGAAGCGTTTGTCGCGCCACAGAGCGGCCTTCGGATACGGAGGCGTGGTGGACCTTCGGGCATACCTGACCATATCCACTTTTCGCCGCCGCGGAGGCCGCACCCAGACTGTACACCAAAACGAACAGCATGGCAAGCGACGCGTAGATCGCAACGTTTGCCTGTGCACGAAATGCGTAGACAACAGCCGGCAGCGTCGAAATCGGGCACTTGAACGCTGCCATGAACGTCCTTCGGATGCGGACAACAGAGTCGGACGGAAAGCGGAAGCCGACGTCGTTAAAGTCAGCGATCATAGAGAGGAAACGTAAGCAGTTGACGAAAACGCCCCCAAAGGCTCGCGTTGAGAGCAATTGGAAGGGATTCCCACTTGAATATGCTCTCCCGCGTTCCCTGACTGGACTCGTTCTATTCTATTCTGTTCTGACATGGGTGCAAATGGCATCAATGCTCCAAAACATATCGGCAATGTGGCATCGATTCGAACGTGCCTTGTAAACATGTCGTGCACACGTCCGAAACAGCATTTCTTCATCTGGTCTGTACGCGGCAAATTATAGGTTTGACGGTACCTGGAGTGAGCCTCTACAGGTGCCGCTGGGCTCTGGTTCCAGCGCTGCGACGAGTCTGAACGCGGCAACCTGGAGGCTTGACCATACTTGCAGTACTTCTTCTTCTTCGGTTGCTGCTGCTGCTGCTGCTGCCGCTGCACTCCTGCAAGACTACCTGTCCTAGTGCTGCCAGCGTGCCGTTCACAAACTCGCGAGCACAGCTGTTACTGACTGCTCTAGGTGTTAACCCCGAACACGTCGCTCACTCTCTTCATAAATACGAGCATCAGGTGAGCTGAACAAGAGCGTAGCAGCCTCGAGTTCGACGCTTTGGTGAACGCGTGACAGAGCGCCGCTGTGCGGGAGCGTCCAGCTCGCACCTGCCCACGAGGGAACGCGCCAAGAATAACACTGTCGACCCGCAAGTTTACTTTCAGTTCGGCGGCATACGACGTTCATAATCGCACATAGGTTGTCATAGGCAACTAGCTCATGGAACCTGTGTCAGAGTCTTTCATTATGGGTATTGATGAGGCCGGTCGCGGGCCTGTGCTAGGTCCCCTTGTCTATGCATGCTGTGCGTGTCAAGCGGCCCGCCTGCAGGAACTGGAAGCTACTGGAGTACGCGATAGCAAAAAGCTTTCGGCACAGTGCCGGGAACGAATCTTTCAAACCCTTGGAGAAAATGCGGACTGGATCTACAGTAGGACCCGTATACTGAGTCCAGAAATGCTCTCCGCAACGATGCTCGGGCGGAAACGAGTGAACCTCAACGAGACCAGCTATGCTGCCACCATCTCGCTCGTGAAGGATGCGCTTTCCTCCGGAATGTTTATCGAAGGGCTTTTTGTGGACACCGTTGGTGAGCCGGATGCATACCAGATGCGGCTTAAACGCATCTTCCCCAAGATACCTCGTATCGTTGTCCAAAGCGAGGCTGAGTCACGATTCGCAGTGGTAGCTGCGGCTAGCATCATTGCGAAGGTCACCCGAGACAAGGCCCTTCGAACATGGACCTTCCCTGAGGAGGCGAATGACCCACAGCTGCGTTTCTCGCGCGAGTACGGCTCTGGCTATCCCGCAGACCCGCTGACGCAGCGGTGGCTCCGCAAGCACCTGGACCCGATTTTCGGTTTTCCTAGTATTGTTCGGTTCAGTTGGTCAACCTGTTCCCGGATTCTGGAGAAGGAATGCGTGCAAGTGGACTGGCCGGAGGAGGATTCTACCTCAGGAGCCCTGCTTCCTTTTATCATGAGAAGGAAAAATCATTCGCCGGGGCCATGCGGCTGCGCTTTCCTCGAAGCGGCGCATGTCCGGCGACTAGTGGTGGACGAGCCGCCACCATTGCCGGTGCCAACACCAAAGTTGGTACCCGCAAAGCGACCCACCCGACGACGTCCTGACTGCGCGAAGCGCTCCCGGGTCGAGCGCAAGTCAGTTTCCAAGCCGTCTTCCAGACGCGATCAAAAGCGAGCGTAGCTACGAGCTTGCGGACGTGACGGACGTTCAGCCACGACAGAGACGAGTGCTGCGCAGGGCATATACGCACACGATCGTCCTATTCGGCAAACAAATATTATAAAACTGCTTGCCGAGAACGCCCGAACAAAAAAACTGAGTTTGGACAATAGACTCTGAAAGAAAAACAAACTTTACCGCTTTCCACAACTGTGCCGCGAGCGCAACGCGGGAAACTACCTTCCACTCGAAGCGCTCAAAGTCTCTCCTTCACAATCACAAAGCCAGCAGTTTCGCTGTAAATCACATACCACCGAAAACCTCAGCTCCCATTGATAGAGGCGTAGGCTGCACTTCGTGGGCAACTTGACTTGCTCAGCTCTGACATCGAGACCGCTTCCGCCGTCTCAGCAGACGACCCCATTGTCGTCGTTGTCGGATACGAAGCGTACTCAGTGGACACTGCACCCTCTCCGTCTTCTACAACCACCCTGATGTAACCACCGCGGAGGCGGAGAACAAGGTGGAGTGTGCTCTCCTTCTGAATGTTGTAGTCGCTCAGCGTGCGACCGTCCTCCAGCTGCTTGCCGGCGAAGATGAGACGCTGCTGGTCTGGTGGGATACCCTCCTTGTCCTGAATCTTGCTCTTCACGTTCTCTATCGTGTCCGAGGGTTCTACCTCCAGTGTGATGGTTTTTCCGGTCAGCGTCTTGACGAAGATCTGCATGGTTTTCTATTTGTAGATGGTCGCACAGCGCACGTTCACGAGAAACGTCGGTTACGATGAAGAACGCCAACGGACGCATAATGGACGCGCGCGCGTCGCGAAGCTGGTGCCCCCATCACACGCAGCGCACGCGCGTGGCCGTGACATCCTGCGATGCGTGCTCCCAGCGGGCGCGTTGCCTGCCCGAAAATCACGGCAACTGGGTACTGCCTCGTGGGGAGAAGATGCGATCTGTACATTTACGTATATATATGTACAAACAGTACGCCGTCTCTAGGATATGACTGCGATCCCATTTCGCGTCCGTGGCGCAGACATAGATAGCTGGGCGTAATATCCACAGGCGTCGCGCGTTGCATAGACTCTGGTCGAGCATCGCTTCGGGGTGCATCCCACGGCATTGCAGCGAGGGACGTCCATGTAACCCGTCTCTGGCGGTGCAACGCACCCCTGATACGAGGTTTCGAGGATCCGATGTTTCTGGTTCCCGCTGCGCTAGCATACGGCCAGGTGGCGCGTCTCACTGCAGCGCTGGTACTGGACGCTTGAGGAACGAAAACCCGCGTTGTACGAAGAGAGAAGACCCACTTATTCAGTGTTTCCCGAAAATATGCGCCGTATATCCTTGGGCTTTTTTGATGCTCGCACGTTCTGAGCGCGTGCTGTGACACTCGGTACGATTCCGAGGAAATCTCTGGTTCACGTCCCGAGATAGCGCCTCATCCTGGATCGTCCGCACAGCAAACACCTGACATGGTCCTGGTCTATCGTAGGAGGCTCGATGACGCCAAAGGAACGCTGCCTCCCACTTTGCAAGGTTTCCCAAGATTACCCTGTCCCAATGCAATGCAGATTGCCACGGGCAGCTCTGAGGCGCCCTCGTCGCTGTGAGACAGACCTCTGCTCTCGCGTACGAACGACACGCCCTGCTCGATGAGAGTCGTTGGTCCATGGACCATGCTGCGACATTCGAGACGCGGACGCTAATAGCAGGAGCCGTCGCTCCGTAACGCACCCCGCGTATCGCCTACCGCAAATGCTGAACGCTGGCGCAAGGGCAATTGATGAAGATCGCCGGTTCTAGTGAGTCTTGCTGAATGCGCCGACGAAAGCCAGTAAAATCCCGGACAAAATGCTGGCTAATTTCGTCAGCAGCTCGACACTACCTCATGGGGAAACGTCAACATCTCGCTGGATTTTTCGTTCGGCGCAGTCTCGGTGACACGAACCACGGGATCCCCAATGGTGCACGATGGTTGTGCGCATCCCCGCGAGCGTGCATCATTGGACACCAGGTCCCTCAAGGTTCAGAAGCCATCACCCAGACTTTCCTTTGGGAAGCATGGTTCCTAAATACGATCCTCCAGGTGCCGAGTGCCCGCCGTCAGCGCACCTGCCTGAATCCGGTGCGTTCGCGGCCTCGCCCTAAATCGAAGGCTCGCCGCCCCGCGCACCGATATCGCTTTAGTTCAGCGGACGCTTGACAGCGCACAGAACTGTTCAGAGACGTCTGTTGCGTAGACGATGTCGACCGGGGAGGATCCTCGCAGACAGGCCGCTCTTCAGGAGTACCGACGGGTGTTCCAGCAGCATGAACAACTGTCCGAGAAAATTCGCGGGCACCGAGAAACGCTGCGGCAGGTCAGAGCGAAATTCGAGAAAACCGAAGAAGACCTGCGAGCACTTCAGTCCGTCGGCCAGATCGTGGGCGAAGTACTACGGCCTCTCACCGAGGAGAAGTTTATCGTAAAAGCATCTTCAGGGCCGCGCTACGTGGTCGGCTGCAAAGCACGTTTACCGCGACGGCGACTGAAGAAAGGCACGCGGGTGGCGCTCGATATGACGACGCTCACGATTATGCGCATTCTTCCACGGGAAGTGGATCCTCTGGTACATAAAATGCTTGCTGATGCAGAAACACGGCAGCGAATAGACTATTCGGAAATCGGCGGACTCAGTGAACAGATTCGGGAGCTGCGCGAGGCGGTGGAGTTACCGCTGACGAACCCAGAACTCTTCATCAGGGTCGGGATCAAACCGCCCAAAGGCGTCCTTTTGTACGGCCCGCCTGGTACCGGTAAGACGCTCTTAGCTCGAGCGATCGCCTCGAACATGGATGCCTACTTTCTGAAGGTTGTCGCGTCAGCCATCGTCGATAAGTACATCGGGGAATCCGCGCGAGTCATTCGGGAGATGTTCGCATTCGCACGGGATCATCAACCGTGCATCATTTTCATGGACGAGATCGATGCGATTGGCGGGAAACGTTTCAGTGAAGGCACTTCTGCGGACCGGGAAATCCAGCGTACACTGATGGAGCTGCTTGCGCAAATGGACGGTTTTGATGAACTCGCGGCAGTGAAGCTGGTGATGGCCACCAACCGTCCAGATGTGCTCGACGAGGCGCTGCTCCGGCCTGGACGACTCGACCGTAAGATAGAGGTACCACTGCCGAACGAACAGGGACGCCTTGAGATCTTGCGTATTCACGCGCGCTCGCTAAACATTCGTGGCGACGTCGATTACGAGGCTGTTTGCCGTCTGGCAGATGGATTCAATGGTGCAGATCTCCGGAATATCTGCACTGAGGCTGGCATGTTTGCGATACGGGAAGAGCGTGACTATGTTGTGATGGACGACTTTATGAAAGCCGTGCGCAAACTATCGGAGAACAAGAAACTCGAACCCAAGATGGACTATGGCCAGGCATTCAAGAAATCTTGAAAGGGTGCTTCGACAGGTCGCTCGCAGGAGACCGGTCGACGCAACGTGTCTCCCAGGGCTGGCATGCAAATCCCGTATGAACGATACGAGTCCTCCATCGACGCGCATCCAGACGAGCCACCGTATCCACGGAGCGCCTCGGCACAATTGAGAGCCATCGAAAACCGCATCGATCACGCCTGCTTGTCAAGGGGATATCGTATTCGCGTCCATAGGGTACAGGGTACCTTCTCCACAGAATTGTCTAGGTCTTGGAGGGCGCCGCTTCCGGAAACGGGCCGTATAGATCGTGTTCATTCAAAAAGAATGCGATGCGATCTGCTTTGCATCTCTTGGTCCTGAAAAGAACCGGAATTCATCAGTTCTACATTCCTGTCATAAACCCGATGCTGCACACAAAATTCTGGTTGCCAAGCCAGTAAGCACGTCATGCGCGCATCGGCGAACGATTCCTGCACGCTTGCTGGTTCAGGAGTGGAGCACCATGCGCCGCACCGTGCCAGACGTTCGTGGCTGGAACACGTCACAAACCTTGCCCGTACAGGTGAACCATAAAGTTCGATTCACTCTCGAAAGCAGTCGATGACGCGAAGCATTGTCGCTGTGCCTGCGGACCACGAGGTGCTTGGCGCGCTCTACACCCGCTTCAGTTTAAAATCGAATGCTGAATTGCTGGCTCTATTCTTGCCTTTCCAAATTTTTTTAGAAGCTCATCTTCGACATTCAAAGTAGACCAGCAATGAAACTGCGAATTCGTACGTTGTTCTAGCGTTCTCGGTTGTGTTTTCGGAGTGGCTCCATCACCGCTTTGCTTCTGAAATTGGTAAGGTCACCGGAATCAAGATGATTGGCGACGCCTTCGAACCAGGGCTCGTAAAAAACCTGGGTCATCAACCGATTCATATGTACAAGCCTCCACGCTTCTCCCTGCCATAAGTGTAACATGTTGAAAACACGTATTCTGCAAGTTTTCAATCGTTCTGCTTCAAAACAAACTCGTTGGCGCGGCGTTTCGCGCAGCGAGATTCCGCATGAAAAGCTCGACGTCGACCAGTGACGACTTGGTTACAAGCTCATGCCGAAAGCTCAGTCAAATTCTCACGCATCGCACTGGATTCGGTTTGCCAGACAAATCGTCCTTATATATGGCCACGGACAAAACTGCATTCGACAGCAGTGTGAATCCACCTACGGCATATGCTCCCAGAGGCTCCCATCTCTTCCGTTTGCGAGGAAGAAAGGGTCGTAGACTTTGACTTCAGCCACCGCAGCTATCGCTTCCCGAGAAGCGTGTGTCACCGCTTCGTACCAAGGAAGGCGGACAGATCCAAAATTCCACGCCTGGCTCTCCGTCCGAGATTTTCCTTGCGGTGTTCTGTCATGGGCAATATTGCGTGACACAAAAAAACCTCTATGGAATGGAAAAGCTCGTGCTTGCGCGTGTTCAACGGATAAAGTAGTCGCCGAGGGCGTCGTCTGAAGGAAGCCCGCGCGTGGTACGGAAGCCATCGAGCGTGCCAACGGAGACGGACACTTCAGGAAGTCTTTTCTCTCCGTCAGGGGGCGTTGATCGGGCGACGAAGCAAGTGTTCACGTGCGACGGGGCGGCGCTCGGAGGAGGAGGCGTGGCGGATGCGTACGCCAATACCTCATCACAGCCGAGTGGCATCGCTGGAAAGGGCGAACCGAGGCTGTGTACAATGAAGATGAGTGTGCCAGGCGAAGCGTAGATCGCAGCTTTCGCCGACTCATCAAATGCATAGACCATAGTCTGGAGCAGCGACACCGGGACTTAAAAACGGTCATCAGCATCCATCGACTGCTGAAAACGGAGCTGGAGAAGCAGATTAGATCGGAGTATGTACAGCCTGAGGTATGTAAAATGTGATTAATGGAACGAAAAATAACCCACGACCATATAGGGTACATTGATACCCAGGTGCACAGGCCTCCCAGTCTTTTTTTGGCCTTCCGCATACAACCAGTTTCAGTTTGTCCGGACGCACTTCGAGTCTGAGACACTGCCCTACAACGGTAGACCGCCTCTTCTCCTCGGGCCTCGTCTTCAACGCCATACACTGTCTGAAATTGATGGTGGTGTTGTAGAATCGGTTCACGAACTCCATGCGTTTGTCGCCTCTGGTTGAACTGACTATTTTATGTATTATTAGAACTCGCGCCCTCTGCGCAATTTGCTGCTCTGTCAGTCCTCCGTGCTTTTCTATTGCTGGAGCGCTTTGCTGGCTTTTCTCCATCTCGACCTTCTAAAGTTTACACCCTAGCTCAAATATTAGACTTCTTATTTTTGAAAATGAATGCACCGCTTCAAGCCCATAGGTGATGGCGTTCCCCGAGCGAGAAGATCTTGCGGAAGAAAGACAAAGCGAAGGGCATCGTGAAATGTCACGTTGTCTAATAGAAGGGCGTCGCCGGACGTCAGGGAAAAAGTTGTCAATGGTTCAACAAAGTGGTTGCTGCTGTTGTATGAGCCTTGTCTACGAGCAAAACTGACGTCGCCAGGTGCATGCACTTTAGGTAGAACGTATGATCATGTCCCCGTTCTCTACGAGCTCGATCGTACATACAACGGGTTCTGTCTGCACGAATACCTGTATACGCTTCGACCATTTTACCTGAAGCAAGTCTCATCCACTGGGAAAACAAACCAAGGTTCCCCTGCTTCATGCCGATCACTGAGTCGCAGGAAACCTGTAGTAGTTTCGATTCCCATGGAAGCTGGCTGTGTATGAACCAGGACCCTTTTTTGCGACTGTATCCCAGTGTTTTCAGGACCACACGAACAAGCTGTTGAGAAACAGGCACGCCCCTGGTGGCTGTTATCTTCACTTTTGCTTTCCGTGTGGTGATCAGCGGATCGTTATCCACCGTTGAACAAAAGCAGTCATTCACAATATCGGTTTTTGGCGCAGAACGCATGTACTTCGTTCATTCAGTGTTCCTCAACTATCTGAGCACTGTGGCATGGCAGAGCTAAAGGATGATGATTGCGGTTCTCCTTTCACTGTTCACTAGTGAATATATATCCTACAGACAATCCGTCTACGATCTATACGGAATATTGCATCGTGATTTCGATCTCCTGCTTTACTCTCCAACGTGGATGAAACCAAACCGAGTTGAAAGGCTACACTAGAGAAGAGCGTGAAGCAGTCGCAAAAAGAGCCTGCCGAGTCTGGTGATGATGAGAATACAAAGCGACCCCTGAACATGGACGCCCACAACCGAGCTGCTGGACCTGTTCCATTTTATCCCCCGATGAATGAAGGCGTGAGCGCTGGACTCGTTCCTGCACTTCCTACTGCTCGACGTATTGATGGTGTCGGGAAGGTTTCCCGCTTCGGTGCTGTAGTCGCCAAAATGACAATAAGGCTCGTTCTTGTGCCTAGCGTTGTTTTTATAATGGCATGACATTCTACTGGTGACTGCTATTTGTCACGAGTACGCTGTGGAGCACACACCATTAGGAGCAGTTGGCACTGGCATAACCAGGACAAGCGTTCTACTCCTGGGGCGGTGCGGCTCCAGCGACGCCGGTACAAGGCCGCCAAGAGTACACGTGTTGGCAGCTGATTGACGATTTACGACGTGCTTAAGGTACCAAGTTGGTTCGATCAGCGTAAGCGCACGGTGTAAGAGAGCCAAACACCTCAAGCTGGCAGACGCTTCACCGAAGTGTTTGGAATGACAAGCTGCAACGGGAGAACCACGAGTTCCGGGAAAGCATTTTTATCGCTTAGCGAGTGGCCAAAAGATGTCACCGTAGGCTCAGTCGTCACGCTCTACGGGTCTGCGCTTTGTACGCTCTGGCCAAGCAGTGCTCGGGAGGTGGTGGACGCTCCGCTCGTGTGCGATGAGAACCCGCCGCACCTGGTGCGTTCAGAGCTGCACGACGTCAACGCAGTGCGTATTGCAGCACCAGCTGCTGCGTTTGACGCAGTTGCAGACAAACGAGCCCCTCCAGAGCAGAACCGAGCATGCGTGCAGGTCATTGGTCCCCGGGCTCCTGCATCTGAGCTCTGGCTCGAGGAGTTGTTGTTCCCCGAGGCAGATGCATCGCTTGGTCCACCACAGTGCGAAGATTCCGCCTCACTGCGAGCGCTGCTGCTCTATTTGCCTGTCGTTGCCGGTGCAGTGATTCACCAACGTTGGCGAGTCCTTCGAGTCCACGGAGGAAATTGGATTACGCTCGCAACCCAAATCCACCGAACGCCCAAACGAGTTGAACATACGCTCGTGCGCGCTATCGGGGACGCGACCCCCGATACTCAAGTTTACTTCCGTTTTGCGAAGAAGCTCATTGATTACATCAAGACGCTCTGGTGCCTGCCTCGAGCATATGGCGGCGGCGTCATTCATGGGTGTATTTTGGCAGGCCCTGCCGGGGTCGGCAAGACGTACGCTGTCAGGCAAGCATCGCAGGACTTGGAAGCGGAGCACATTACTTTCAGGCTCCGAGAAAAGGGGCGCGACCTGGGGACGCTTCGCTCAAATCTAGAGGCGCTAACCGCTGAGATATTTTGGCGACTGAGTAGAGCGTCCTGCGAAGAACGCCCTTGCAAAAACACCATCATTCTCTTCGAAGATATTGATCGAGTGTGTGGTGAGCGAGCGCCCTTCGCCGCGAGAAACGCTTCTGAAGCAACGGACGCGCTTCCGCTTCTACTTGTGAACTGGTTTGATACGATCGAGCATCGACTGTCAGCTGGGCGTTCGCGAGTCGTGTGTGTGGCGACTGTGAGAAGGCTCGGCGACATGCCGGTCTCTTTGCGACGAGGGGGTCGCTTCGAAGGACTCATTCACGCCACGGTACCTACATTCGAGGAGCGGATCGCGCTGATGCGAGCGCTTGGAGCACCGGACCCGGCGTCTCTGGCGGCACAAACGCCCGGCTACGTGGCCAGTGATTACGTTCGCCTCGCCAGTTGTGGATTTTCTTTTCAGAGAGCCGGTGGCGTTGCCGCGCGAGCGCACCAGACGTATCGAATTGAGCACCCAAAATGCCTGGATGTTCTCGTGGACGGAACTAATGCGTCAAGTTTGCGACATCAGTTTCGTGGATTCGATGCCCTCGGTGGACACCACGCCACAAAAGAAGCGCTGTTCCGCGCGTTGGCCTGGCCTCTCCTGTACCGCAGTACCTGTGTGCGACTGGGAGTGCGACCTGCTCGTGCAGTGCTGCTCTACGGCCCACCAGGATGCGGGAAAACGCGTCTCGTTCGGGCTGCAGTGGAGACGCTCTGGCGACAAGGAGCTCCGTTCACCTTCATTCATGTTAGCAGCGCCGATCTTTATTCCGCGTATCTGGGAGAATCCGAGCGAACGCTACGTGAAATTTTCTCGATCGCACGCAGCTCGAGTCCCGCGCTCGTTTTTCTCGACGAAATCGACAACCTTATAGGAATCCGAAATGCAGACACGTCGGCAGGGGCATCTGATGTCGCCAATCGTCTCTTGGGGACGCTCCTCACCGAAATAGATGCTATGAACGAAACAGATGCGCATGTAGTGTTGACTGGAGCTACCAATCGTATCGATCGCGTCGATGCGGCGCTACTGCGCCCGGGACGCTTCGACCTGCAGCTCGAGGTACCGTTGCCCAGCGCAGTCGATCGGCGAGCGATCCTTGAACTCTACCTCACCCGGGCGCCAACTGAGACGCCCATGCGAACCACGTTTGACCAACAAGCATCAGAGACGGCTTTGCTTCCTGGTTCCGTTGCTTTGGATGAACTAGTTGCCCAGACAGACGGCTGGAGCTGCGCTGCGATCGAGCAGCTATGTTTCGACCTTGTCTCGCGACAAGCTGAGCTCACTGGATGCGAGCAAGCACCGTGAGGCTCACTAAGCCCCTGGTACATGCACGACTGCATGCATGCGTGCATGCGCGTCTCACAGGGCATTGCTGAATCGCACGAGCCATCATCCAAGACGTGGCACGTACGACGCAGAAGACGCATTCATGCACTGGGGGTATTATCGCGCGTATGGCCTCGAAGAGGAGCGTAGAATACCGCGCACGACACTGCAGCCCAGATACATGAAGACGTGTGTGCATCGTTCTTTCCTGGTCATATCGATCCTCGATCAGTTCCGGAGAGCGGCATTTAAAAACGTGGTACGCGCTTATTCACTGTATCTCGAGGCGCATCCCTGGGCTCGTTCATACGCTTTGAGGGTCACCAGTTGTCCGCCTGTTTTTGTTCCTCGGACAACAGGGGAATCGGCACTGGCGGTCTAGAGGTTATTGCAAGGTTTGCTGGCAACTCTGTTGGCCAGAATCTTGCGTTGCCCATACGACGCGCAGCGGAAGCGCAACAAAACATTCTCTCACATATAAAGCGCTGCTGTACGCAAATATATCGGATGATGATGGCCCACGTCTAATTACAACGTTCGATGGAGCATGATGCGGGTGACATCCACCAGAAAAGCCGCCGAATCATCGAGAGAATCCAGGGTGTTTTCGTCAGGTATCTGTTTCGCGACCTGCTCGAAATGGCGAAGCGCTCGCTGATGCAACTGAGAATCGGTGCGATGCTCCCAGAAGAGACCACGATAGAACTGGAAGCGAATCTGGTCGCTCAATGTCGCTATTTCGCTTTCGTGCTGGCAGAGCGCTTCCTCAACCGCAACGTCATTCGTCCTGTACAAGTCGATCAGAGACAGAGGTATATCACTTGTTGGAACGGCCGCGAGCTCGCTCTGTGATAGTATTGGCGTTTGTCCCTTGAGCCGACGGTACGATGCTATCCGCCACAAAACGTGCTCCCAGGTCAGGGGATCTCCAGTGTCTTCGTTGCCAGCGTAGATGTAGTCCCGACCGAGCGCAACAACTTTATCCAGGGCCTGGAACGCGTCCTCAAACCTGCGGGCGCAATAGAAACACACTGCCTGCTGAAAGAGCTTTCCCGGTGGTTTCCACAGCGGAATATAGGGACCTATGAGCTTTCGCAGCTCATTCGGCTCGGCCAATGGGTTCCCTACACTCCCGATCTCATTTCGCATGACTTCTAGATAGTACGTAACGGCGTCTGAAACCTTGCCGGCACGGAATAGCGCGGCCGCTGCGAAAATACGCACCTCGGAACCCCGAAAACCCATGAGAAGCGCTCGTTCAAGATCAGCTACCGCTAGCGCCGCGCGATTATGCTGCAAGTGGACGACGCCGCGTATGAACCATGGCCACGGTACGTCCGCATTGTACAGATTGAAGAGCTCATTCGCTTGAGCTAACGCTTGGGCGTACTCAGCAGTTACCTGTATGCTGCTATTCACGAGCCGAGAGGCACCAGCTCTGCGCGGCAACGCGCCCAAGCGAGCACGACGCTGTGTGTCGCAGCAGACGCTACAGCGACGACAGGAAAATCCTCGTTTCCGAAGCAGCAGCCCCTGGTCTATGAAACAAATGTTCGTCATCCTGAACGAAGATTGAATCTGCAAACGAATAGAACCCTAGTTTGGGAACCCGCAAACCATGTCGCTTCCCAAGGTCGTCCCAGTAACAACGAGAGTCGCTGCAGACGCACGAGCTGCGACGCTCCGCTCTAACAAGCCACCAGTCGACAACGACGGCTTTCTTCGGGCACTTGCACACGGTGCCTAGCGTCGAGGAATGCAAGCAACGCGCGCCGCTCCCGCACACCGACGCATCGATGACGCAGCGGGCGTGCGCGCGTCGTCCGGGCGGTTCACCGAACAGGCCACATCTAATATCATACCTTTCTGTATCTGATGGGAGGATATCGACAGCACGCCCCAGCATCATCGAGCGCACCACATCGCGCTGCGATTGCCCTTCGCACGCTGCAGCGATCCCGCTGCTGCCCGTCCAGAATGCTACCGCGTGCGCAAGCCGCAGCGTACGCATTCGTTCGAGCGTCGTGTCGCGGTACGGCGTGATGATCCGCCGGAGCGCGCGCGCTCATCTCGTCGTGCTTTCTGCGGCGATGCGGCGCCCTGAGCGGCCGCGGCATCCTCGCCACGGATCCGGTCGATCGATCGATACGTACAGCCGTCGAGCGCGCTCTTCGCCCTAGAAGCTTTTCGTATTTTCACACTGTAAAGTTGGAGTTTTTTGGAAACACAGCGGCGCCATCTATGAATACAAGCATATATGAAAGTCGAATCAGAGGCGAAAAGTCGAATGATACTGTAAAACAAGGTACACCAGAGGCAAAACGGTGTTTTTCCGTTGGATGCTCAGGGCGGACTGGCGGTGTGGCTGACGCTTGCCCGCACGCCAGCACTGCGTGCGGTACGATGTGCGCGTCGGACCAGGCCCGTTCTGACGCCCAGGCTTGTGACAAGGTGCTGACGGACGTATCTGTTCTTGGAGGGACTGGTCATCAGGCGATGATTACGAATCGGGAGTTTCCTTCGGTCAAGGCGCTGCTGGCCGCCATTCCGGACGAGTGTTACGAACGCTCCTTCGTGCGCTCGTCGGCATACGCGGCCATGTCTGTGTTGCTGACGCTTGCCTGTGGCTGGTTTGGATACACGTATCTATGGAACCTCCAGGTCGGCGTAGTGTCACGTATGGCGGGCTGGGCGTCGCTGGCCAAAGTTGGCATGCTCGTGCTCTGGGCGCTGTACGCTGCGGTAACCGGAACGATCGCCACCGGCGTCTGGGTCATCGCACACGAGTGTGGGCACGGTGCATTCTGCTCGGCGGCATGGCTGCAGGATCTAATCGGATTTGTGCTCCATTCAAGCTTGTTGGTGCCGTACTTCAGTTGGCAACGCTCTCATGCAGTGCATCATGCCCGTACAAACCATTTGGATGAGGGCGAGACGCACGTTCCGCATACCGCAAATAGTGTTTCAGGGAAGACAAATCTACGCATCATGCTTTGGATTGGAGATGATGCTTTTGGAGCCCTCAACGTTTTCATGCATTTGGTCCTGGGTTGGCCAGCATATCTTTTGTACGGTGCCACGGGCGGGCCAGTTCGTGGCCTGACCAATCACTTTATACCGTTCTCGTTTGGACAAGGTGAGCTGCAATCTGTGAACGAGACCTTGCCGAGACCAGTATCGCTGTATCCCGGTTGGCGATGGAAGCTCAGAGTGCTAGCCTCAGATCTGGGGGTACTGGCGACGCTAGGGCTACTCTATAGCTGGGCCCAATACGACGGGCCGGTGCGCGTTTGCGTTGTGTACGGCTTGCCATATTTGGTCACAAACATGTGGCTTGTACTATATACATGGCTTCAGCACACGGACGTGGATATTCCGCACTATGACTCGCAGCACTGGAGCTGGAACAAGGGCGCGCTGCTGACTGTCGACCGGCCGTATCCAAAGCTCATCGACTTTTTGCACCATCACATCGGGACTACGCACGTGGTGCATCACGTATGCTCGAGAATACCCCATTACCATGGTAAGAAAGCCACAGAGGCTCTCAAGAAGGCTTTTCCCGAACATTATCTGTATGATCCTACACCAATTCTCCAGGCGATCTGGCGCATAGGATGCAACTGCGTCGCAGTTCGGCAAGTCGGAGATCTCTGGGTGTACACTGTATCCTGCGGCGAAGAGGAAATGAATGAGCGCGCCGTTGATAACGCCGTTCGCAAAGCACAGAAAACGGCCTAAACCGATTACACGACCAGCATCCGTTGTGTGGCAGGCCGGCGGAGCAGAGCAGCTGACGCAGCTCCTCCAGTCCTAAACGTGAAGCGTAATTTTGCGTCGATCTTGCACCTAACTGTTTCCCGCTTTAGTAGTGGAGCGCAACCGTTTTACCGGTGCGTGCGCAGCGGGCTCTCACAATCTCATTCACTGGGGTAGTTCAAGCGACAAGCCGTGCCCGTACCTCGGACAACGCTACCGCGACCTGCTCCTGCCACAGCTGCGTTCCGGTGTCGGGCAACTTGACACTGCGCTGGAACCATTTACTTGCAGAAGCGTTTCAGGTGTGCGCTTTGCGTCCCCCGAGGCTACGCCTCCCCACCACGAATAGCAAAGTCAACGCTCGAGGCGCTCTGCTTCGCGCGCCTTGCGTCGGCGTCGACGGTGCTGGACTAGAGGTGTGAGCAGCACCGTGGATGCAAGTGTTCCAGCGCTCACCGTATAAAAAACAAGTCTGGCAAGACGATCACTCGGATGCATCGTGCCCTTCGCAAGCCCACTGCCGAGGTGGACCCGCTCACCATCCATCCATCCATCCATCCATCTAATGCGCTATTCGGCGAATGCGCTCGGATCGCGCTGAGGGCGCCTAAATTCCTGGCCTCGGTCGGAGGCGATCGCAAAACGGCGGCAGTCGCCTGTGCCTGCAGCGCAGAGGTCTCAGTTCGCGTGCAATGCACAGATGGCAGTAAGATACCATTTAGGACTAATTTATACTGATTCGTTCCTATCGCATCCAGGGCATCCTCAGACGGAAATCATGACCCAATGATGCATATTTGGGACGGATTGAAACAGAGCGACCCGAAAAGCTCCAGCTGAATCTATGCATCCGTGCAGCGTCCTGCAATCGCACACATCCGCGTTAGGAGTGCGCCTCAGCGCAGTTCTTGACCCGTTTCTCTTTGCCTGCTAAACATGCTTCTCGAGCAGGACTTCCAGGGATTTAGTTTTGACTTGTTTCTGCGCAACCAGCAGCTTTTAAGACGCTGGTCTAACGAATCCAAGGAGAGGATCGAAAACGTCCTGGCAAAGCCGCCACGCAAAACCGGGACGACCATCGCTGGCGTACTCTTCGCTGGCGGTGTCGTGCTCGGAGCAGACACGCGCGCGACGGAAGGAAACGTTGTGGCTGATAAAAACTGCAGCAAGATTCACTACATAGCATCAAATATTTACTGCTGTGGAGCTGGAACGGCTGCGGACACGGAAGCCACGACGCAGTTGATCGCGAGCCAAATGGAGCTGCACCGGCAGGCCGTCGATCGCGACTTGGTTCCGGTGGCCGCTGCAATGACGAGATTAAAACACTACTTATTTCGCTACCAAGGATACATATCCGCGGCGCTTGTTCTAGGTGGAGTTGACGAGCTGAATGGCCCTTCGCTGTACACGGTATACCCGCACGGAAGCGTTGACCAGTTGCCCTATGTATCAATGGGTAGTGGCTCGCTAGCGGCAATGGCTGTGTTTGAAGCGCGTTGGCATGAAGCGCTCACTGAAGAAGAGGCAAAATGTCTTGTATACGAAGCGATCTCGGCGGGAATCGAGAACGACCTGGGCTCCGGTTCTAACGTTGACCTGTGTGTCGTGAAGAACGGTGGCAGGGCAGTCGATTACCTGCGGGGCTATGCGAAGGAAAACGTTCGTGTTTACCGAAAACCTACAGGGCACGTGTTCGCGCGTGGCACGACAGCTGTCCTTGCACAAGAGCTGCGCAAATACGTTCAAGTAACGCGCGTCGTCTCCGATTTGTGAGCGCAGCGGCATCTTTCACACATCTGTGCCGGAGTGTGAGCGTCACGAACAGCTTGCACGGCATACCGGCAGGATTTCTATTGAACAGCGCGTGTCTGGTAGACGTCGCATCCCTGGAAAGTATGAGGAACTCGCGCACACGACCTGAGTCGAGTAGCGCGCCTCTGGCAGATCGGGTGCATCGCTTGATGCTCCCCGTGCATTGGTAGAGGCAGTGTGCTCTCCAGAAGTTCAAGACTATTTCGCGTTGCGATATTAGGTTAGAAAAGACAGAGATCAAGAGCCGACCGTTTGCGTCGTTTTCAAAAACGATCCATGCCCCGAGACCCTGAAGCACGATCTCTCTGACCTCGATCAGTAGGCTATACGCAAATGATCATGTGAGCTCATCTCGTGAGCATCGGAAACAAGTGCGTATTCAATCTCGATACGGTATGGTAATGTTCTGCGTTTCGCAAATCAGCAAAGTCTATGCGCTTGGCTGCCTCACGGGCACGCCTGTCGCTCTGTCTGAGGACTCCGCTCCGACTCCGCCGCGGCCCTGCGGGCGACACGTTCGGTTCCCATTCTGGAGCAGTCGTGCGCCCAAGTTCGCCGTTCGCACGCCGACTGTACCGCACTGTTGCATATATTCCGCACGACATCTGCTCCGTCACCAGCGGGAACATGCGTGCGGTGCTATTCTGGCTGCTTACTCGATCACGTAGCAGTACAAGTTAGCGAGTCCTTACGCGATGTGACGGCTTTTGCACATCGCAATGAGTTCGGCACTGGCACAGCGTATACTCCAGACTGCCTTGGCGGTGGCGCGAGTCCGCTGCCACATCGCCTAGGAGCGTTGCATCAGCGACTGTGCCGAGCTTCCTCTGCGGTTTGAGCTTCTCGTGAACTCGGATCCGTTACGGTTCCATTAGATGTCCCGTTGTGGTCCAGAGTCGGCGATTCGGGAGCAGCAGTTGGCCAGCTCGCGATGGCCGCCTCAGCAGAACGGCGGCTCAGTGCGGCGTTGTGCCAGATTTCCCATTGCTGGAACTCCTCCCGAAGCTGCTCGTTGCGTCGTATCTCAGTGACAATGGCTTCGACTTCAGCCTCGCGACGAGTGAACGATTTGAGCACTTCGCGGCCGAGAAAGAGGCTCGTCTCGAAACTCTCCGGAAAGGATGCGTGCACCCCAATGCTTTCGAGGTAGCGTCGCTCTTCGAGATTGCGTGCCCGGGCAAAAATCGGAATCTCACGAAAAGCATTTCGAATCGTTTCAATTGTTTCACGAAAATCCTTGGTGTCCATAAAGTGACTCCCATGGAAGGTGATCACGAAAGCGGCAGGCGCTACAATCCCCATTGCCCGCAGCGCATCTACATTTCGAACGTCTGCACAGACACAGGGAACGCTGAGCTCTACGGCGCGCCTCACGACGAGTGCATCACGATCAAAGGCGATGTAGGGTATAATTTTCTTTGCCAGCATACAGCTGACAATCCGTCCGGCCAAGCCATAGCCACAAATGACAACCATATCGTTGAGGGCATGATCACCAGGGATGATCGCCTTCAGTTCCTCGGGTCCTGGTATAGTATTTGCGTCGACCACATCTCCCGGCAGCGTCTGTGTGGATTCAGACGGTACCGCACTTGCAGCAACGACGGCGGTGTCACTGTCGGAGGGCACAGGCGCCATGGCGGCCTGCTCCTCCGTCTCCGGAGCGTGGTCGCCTTTTGCGGTAGCTGAAATGTCTGCTTCCGTGGCAGGCTTTTCTGGCGCGTTTGCAGCCGAACCCGAAGGACGGAAGAGGCGGGCGCCAACCTCTGCCAGAGCCGGTGTCAAGGCCATCGATGCTACGACCGCATCAATCAGAAGTGCGTTCACGGGTTCCGGCAGATATCCCAAACGTTTCGCCAATGCAAACGCGACAAAGGCGAACTCACCTCCCTGTCCGAGAAGCAGACCAACTCGTGCCGCCTCCGACCAGGTCGGGAGAAAAGGACGCCCCACGAGCGTCGCGATCGACGACTTTGCCACGAGCAGTGTTGCAATTAGCGCAGTTAGAAGCAGCGGCTCCTGCCAGAAAAGATTCAGATCAGCAGACATGCCGGTCGTGATAAAGAATAAGCCTAGGAGCATTCCGCGGAACGGCTCTACATCCACAGAAATCTCGTTTCGATAGTCGCTCTCCGAGAGGAGCACACCTGACATGAATGCTCCCAGCGTCATCGACAAGCCCATGTGGTCTGTCACCCAAGCCGTCCCCAGTACCGTGAGCAAGACCATCGCTGTGAAAGTTTCCGGAGACTTGGACTCCTTCACGAGATCGAAAATGAAGCGCAACGCCGCCCCGCCCACAAGAACGAGCGCTGCGAGACCGCCAATCGCCTTGATTACAGTCAAACCGAGTTGCTCCGATATCTGCTGCAACTCGTGCCAGAATCCACTCGGAGTGCCCATGCTTTCAGCGACTTCGCCTAGATCAGACAACAACGGCAGCAGCACGAGGAGCGGAATCACCGCAAGATCCTGAAAAAGGAGCACCCCGAACGTAGCCAAACCAATTCGGGAGTTCTGCTCTCCACGCTCCTGTAGAAGCCGCAGGACAAAGGCCGAAGACGACAGCGAGAGCGCCCCGCCAATAACGGTCGCCTCTTGCCAACTGACACCGTCGCCACCAACCAAGTATGCACCGAGCCCGAGTATTGCCGTTGTCATCGCCATTTGCAGGGTTCCGAATCCGAAGACGTACTTGCGCAGCACGCGCAGTCGTTTCAAGGACAGTTCAAGGCCCATTTCAAACAATAAGAATAGGACACCAAAGTCAGCAAGCGCCGTGATATCCTCCACATCACGGACGAGGCGCAGTCCGTGCGGCCCCAAGATAACACCAGCAAGCAGGAAACCTAGTATGGGCGACAAACGGAGTTTCTTGAACACGGGAATCGTCAACACCGTCGCCGCAAGCAGTTCAAGTGCGTCCCGCAGCGCAAACGCAGTGCCACCACTCTCGCTCACCAGGTTCCGCAAGGTAAACGCCGTGCAACGACCAGTGTTCACTCGCGAGGTCCCAGGTAGCGCCAAGCGCCGCCGAGGAGCAAACTGCCCGGAAAAGATGTGCCTTGCTGAGCAAAGTTTCGCGCCACTTCGCGACACATTGCAGCGGTCAACGTTCGCTGCACAGCAGTTTGGGCGTTCGCCTCGTGAATGCGTTAGCGCTGGTGCCTTCGCGGAAACAACCCACGCTGAAAGCCTCGCTGGGTACGCCTGGGTTGTAACTCGGGCTCTGGCGCAGCAGGAAACGCACTGCATTGACCAAGAGACGAATAGTACCGTCTGCAGCGTGCTTTTGCGTCCCCACGCAGCCTGACACCAGCACGAACACTGTGTCCAGAAGCAGTAGTAGCAGTAGCAGGATTCCGCACTTCACCGGCAATGGGCGTTCAGCCGACGACGTTCTAGTCAGGGCGCGTCGCGATTTTTTCAGCGCATTTTCGTAGAAAGAACAGGTATCCGCGCATAGGCACTTGATATCAACGGTCGGGAGAGCGTCCAACATCCCATATCCCGACTCCAGAATCCGTTGCTAGTCCGTCTCGTCGGACGCACTGGCCACTGTATAGGTACCTGAGTACGCAGAGCTTGTCTTGAGCGTCCGCAACTGCGTCTCTAGCGGTGCCGCTGCGGACGCAGCACGGAAGCAGAGCGGCTCTGGTATACTACTGCGGGCGTCGAATCGAGGTATGGGTCAACCGAGTCGGGTTCGGGACGCATCGTCTTTGATTTGAGTATAGAGAGTCTGCTTGCCGAGGTCTGTGTTCGCGTTACGACGCGTTGGAGAGGCTTGGTCGTTGGCGAGCACCCCAGGGACCGAGTCTCGCCTTTGCTACCATATGTGAAACTCGTCCCCGTTTCGTGACGCTAGCACCTGCTCCGCAACGTCTCGTGAAGAGGCGTACGAAAAAGTGGGTCGGATTTTTCAAGCGAATCGCGGAACTTTCCACCTGGAAGGTAGAAGGTGCCGGGCGATGCACGCATGCAGCTGGCGCGAGGCAGTGCATGCCTGGCCGGTTGCCTAGGTTTGGCATGGCGCTGCACTTGTGCATTCGAAGTGCTAACCATGAGGTTCGGGCATCGCATACAGAGCTTGGCAGCGAATGCTGCAGAGCACGGAACTTGCCGGTGAAATGATGGGGCGTTCTTCGATTGCAAAAACGAAAAAGGAGGAAACTGCGGTTCTACGCCGTGCAGTGCATTCCGGAACACGGATACCACCATGCCTTTTTTTCTTCATAGTCGTGCATGCATTTAAGAACGGAACTGTATCCTATAGATATAAGATAGGTCTCGAAAAGACTTTATGCTGTAAATAATCGCCAGAGATGCACGAGCTACCTTGTCCTAGTCGGTCACTCCATGGGTCGCAAGCACGTGAATCACGCCTCTCGTCGTCCGTACCCTGAACGCCATGTATTCAAAGGAGAACACATCAGACTCTATCTGTACGAAAGCGTCGTCGTCAATGTGCTCCATCCGGTGGGATATCCCAGAAATACTACCCCAGACGCTCGACGATATGAAATTTCCGATTCTTTGGTACGCACGTTGATAAATACACACAGAATAGACGATGAAACAAGCGTGCCTCAATTTTAGTCAGTCGCATGCTGGGCAACATGGAGCATCGAGTTCGCACTGAAACGTGAACGCGTACGACAAATGGTACAGAGGCATTTGTCTCACTTGACGAGCGATGATTCGGGAGATACAGTAAACCTGTGTATGGGTACTCGAAGAGCGGCAAACCGGCGTCCGCTCAGGAGAGACAACCGAGCATGCCAATGGTATGCGCTCTAGCGACGATGCTATCGTGCGGTCGCCTTCGAGCCGCCAAAGGCACAGGATCCTGCACCACTCCATTCTTCGTCGAAGCACACTCGGCGGCTTCTCCTTCGCAGTTAGACAACGTTGATTTGGATCATCCGAAATCGGTGAAAGAGCACGCAGTTGAGATCGGCGTTGAGGTGCTCTTCGTGCAAGTGTATTTGTCCAGTGTCAATCGAGTCGAAGGCGTTTTATCTCTCGCCCAACTTCATTGCAACGCTCACGAATCCACGTCCAAGTCGCATGCATCCGTGATACCGCTATCCGACGAGTCGTTTCCAGCCTCCATCAGCCCTGAGCTTTCGTATTGCTCCTCTGCTCGTGCACGATATATAGAAGGCAGGAGCGCTCGCGACGGAAAAGCTGAAGAAAATTTACTTCAGAAATGGCAGCTGCATGCATGCATACATCCATCCAAAAGCGATCTTCGGGCTCAGCGGTCATTCAGCACGTCTGAGCCCAGAAAAAAAAGCGCATGTGGAGTCAATCGACCACGTCTATGCCACGCCGCCTAGTAGAATAGAAGGCGAGCAAGGAGAGGGAGAAGAAACCACCAGACAAAACAGAGCAAGAGAATCCAGAGAAGAGGACAACGAATGACAGGAAGGGAAATTTGCCTGACATGAGCATCACTCCGGAACACGAACACGTCACCGGGGAGAATCTTCCAAAACGAGCGACTTCGAACACCATGAAGGAACACGTAGCTTGGTACTCGAAGAAGGCTCGTCTAGATTGCCTCGACGTGATGCACCTCGTCGAACAATTGTTCACTGGAGTTTCAGACGCTGCGCTGCCAGTTGTCCAGATTCCTCTGAAATTTTGTTTTGATCAAACCTTCGTGCGGCGAAATAACTGATAATCGGGACAGGAGGCGAATACGGTCGAAAAGTAGGATCAGAGATTCGCACATGTGCTTCCTGGGCTACCTTGATACGCCGCTGCACAACGTAAGCGACGAAAAAATCGACAGCGCATCTGCTAAAATGCATCCAAACATACTCCAAACCTATGTGCGGGTCAATATCGAGCGCTACATGACAAGCTCCCTGGGTGCGTTATACGCGTTGTACCCTCATGTATCTAGCCCGAAAAATGGAGACTGATGGAGGGGATTCTACGCTTCACGCACAGCGCCCATGAACGTGGAGATCGCTCACGCGCACGACCTCGGGCAGGACCGTAAGAGACCACATGGGGGTCGGCAAAGGTTTCGGGCGTCCAGAGGCCAGAGGCCTGCATCCACCAACCTGAGCACGGAGTCGGAAGGCGACATAAGCGAAACGTCCCGTTGTTAGGTGCAGGCCCACAGCACCGGACGTGCTGGAGCGCGAAAGGACTGCACTCCTGTCTCTTCGGCGACAGCGTTGAGTGCGCGCAGGAATCGATTGCTTGCAAGCCTATCAATGCGTCTCGCACGACATACACACATGATGAGCACGAATGCGCGCGTAACCCGTTAGAGAGGAGAAGCGCGTAAACCAGAGTCGGGCTACAAGAGATTCTTGTACTTGAAGCTGATCGAATGTCAGTTATATTGCGATTCCATCAGCGAGCACGCGGGTAAGCGGTTTCTGCACTGCTACCTGAGCACAATCAATCAATATCTGGAGGTGTGGCATGCGCCCGGAGTATCCATCGGCTTTGTGTCGAGCAAACAATCCTGCAACTCGTTGGGAGCACCGTACGGAGATTGTGCTCAAACGCTGAAGATAGTCGACGAAGAACATCATCCGTGGCCAGGAGAGAGCAGGCATTGCTTCCCGAGCTGGAGCGAGGCACAAGATTGGTCCAGGCGAGAATCCAGCAAGGCTGCATCGCCGCATGTATAGACCGGAAACGATTCTCCTGCTCTATACGAGGGTGAAAATCGTGTTCCCTGATTCGATACCATTGCACATCAGTGACCCGATCCACAGTGTGGCCTATGAATCCGCTACCTCATGCACAGGATGTGTTTGACTCCGCTTAAAAAAGGCCTCGACGCCCCGTAACTCGAAAGCTCAGGTCGGGACACCTTGCGATTTCCATCCTGACTGTAAAATCAGCCGTTCCGGTACGGCGTCTCGGTCACTGGTCAGCCCGAATCAGGTCGCTCAATGCGAATCACGACGCAAGGCCTGGCATCCACGGTCGAACGTTTCCGCGATGTAGCGCCGAATGAACAAGCCAAGAGTGCAAGCGACCGGACCACATACACCACTAAGCGATTCACGTTGCCTACATATGCAGGTTACTGTCCACCTGTGCGAAGTATCCACGGTGTCCGATCAGAGCCCCGAGGCAGAGGCACCCGGCCCGCCCACGCCGCGCCTACGTACCCGGTAATCGCCACTGGCAGCTGGCTAAGCGTGTTCACCGTAGACTCGGCAGCCGTCGGATGCCCCGAACAGAGCCAGTCACGGTTCCAAGTCATCGCACCTGTCTTGAACGTGAGCAGCACCAACCCACAGAGAAAATAACATCGACAATCTCCGTGCCTGCTGACACGTCTTCGCAGGTGCAACCGTCTGTCTCGAGGTGTTCGATTTTTTTCCATTGAAAAAACGTTTACCTGTGTCAGCGTTCTCCGATTGTGCGCTTTATTCTTTTCTTACTTTTTTGCGTTATTTTTCAGTGCACAGTAAAGTATCCATCAAACATCCTACCTCCAAGTTACATTACCTATACTTCATCTCGGATATTCTGGTCGTTTCATACGTCCTATCGAGTGTGCCTAGTACCTGCCGTTCCGTATTCGCCTTTGCACCTTACATGCTAGAGCAGATAGTTCATCGAGCTAGAACGGCGTTGCAGTGCCACACAGAGGGCGTCGGCTTGAGGTGTGCTTCATCCGACGTAGAATTGGGTCTCGTCGTCGGTATGTGCTCAGCGAGTCTGCGGATGCAGGCTTGTCTTCGCTGCACGACACGCTGGAGAAACTTGGCTGTTAGGATGAATCCTGGGAGCCGCCTCTCTCCTTCGTGATCATGCATGGAATGCGTTGTTTTCGGCTGGCAATGCGGGTTTGTGCTTGACACCCACCATAGTGGGTAACTGCAGAAAGCGCACTAGACCCGTCTGCGCATCCGTTTCGCTGGACCTCATACCTGGAAGGTGTCGAGGTGTTCGATACCATCGTCCTCGGCGACTTGCTAGCCACGCGATGCCGTCGCCGCGCGCGCGCGCGGACGTCAGACGCTGCAGTCGTGCAGGTCGAGGTTTTCGTGCTCACAGGGCCTCTACGAACCCCCGCCGCCTACGAAGACACCGTGTTCGTTGCTGGGGTTAGGCCATGACGCGCGCTGCTTCATCAGGCGCGGATACCTGGAAAACATCCAAAGTTGATGCAAAGCAAGCGCTCGTAGACAGAGCGGTCAATGACGCCCTGGCTTCAACGCTTGTCGTCGAAAACGTTCCCGTGATCCCGGAAAGCAAACACGCGAAACTCGTGAACGTGATTCAAAAGATCTTTTCCCCGTTGGGTGTGATCAAGTATCTTGAAATTCCGCCGACCGGGGGTTATGGGATCGTGGAATATGCTACTGCAGAAGAGGCAGAGCGGGCTCGGAAGCAGACGGACGGTTTTCAGCTCGATAAAGCGCACCGCTTTCAAGTGAGTCTTCTTAGCGATGTGGAGCGGTTGCGTCAGCTGCCTCCGGATGCTTCTTTTGAGCCACCAGCAGAGCTGCTTGCGGAGCTGAGTGACGAGACCGCGCGACACATGGAAACTCGGCCGAACTTGCTATCACACTTGGCGGATCCACGCGGGCGCGATCAGTTCGTCGTCTGCACGGGCGTCGACACTGCCGTGTACTGGGTTGACCCACTGTTGCCTCCGGAACTTGAGCATGAGCGAGCAAACTGGACAGAGTCTGACGTAGCCTGGTCTCCGCAGGGCCTCTATTTGGCGACTTTTCATCGGCAGGGCATTGCCCTCTGGGGCGGCAGCGAGTTCCAGAAGATCGTACGCTTCGAGCATCCACAACCCCGTCTGATACATTTCTCTGGAAACGAGCGGTATCTAGTTACGTTTAATGCCCCGGACTCGCCAGAGCCCTTGGTCGTGTGGGAAACCGGCACTGGTCGCCGCCTAAAGGTTTTCGAGTCGCCCCTGCGTCTGCCGCCGCGCCTCTTGGAGCGTCTCTGGAGCGATGTTCTTGAGGAACGGGCACGAGCGGATGCAGCGAACCCAATGCTCGCGTCCATGCAGTCAGCGGAGTGGAAGCGTATGGAAACAGAACGGGAACGTGGGATGCCGCCTCCAGATATTGGGCGCTTCCCGTGGCCCCTCGTGCAGTTCTCCGCTGACGAGACAATGATGGCGCGACTCGGAGAGGACTGCATTCACGTGTTTGAGATGTTGCCTGATCGGATTGAGCTACTCGATCATCGTCCGGTGAGCGTTCCGGCTGCGCTCGGGTTTGCGTGGTCACCCACCACGCCGAACCTCCTGGCCATCTGGACGCCCGAGGAGGGCCAGTCGCCCGCACGCGTCTTGCTGCTGGAGATGCCAAGCCGCCGCGAACTGCGACAGAAAGCCCTGTACTCGGTCGCGAATATCGAACTCATCTGGCACCCGCAGGGCAAGTACCTTGCCTGCAGAGTCGAGCGGTATACACGCAGCAGAAAAGGTCGATTCACAAACTTTGAAATATTCCGTGTGAATGAAAAAGACGTACCAGTGGAGACGCTTGAGTTCTCCGAACGCGATAAGGTACTAGCGTTTGCGTGGGAACCCAAAAGCGACCGATTCGCGATTCTGCATCAGCAACAGTTGCCACCGAATACAGCAGCAGCAGCAGCAGCAGCAACGACGACGACGCCATTGGGCGGGCTCGGAACCGCTGCTGGAGGCGTTGCCGGTGCCATGGGCCTGGCAAGCGGCTCGACGCGCCCCATGGTGACTTTCTACGAGGTCCAGAAGGATACCGTACGGACCCTGTTCAGGCTCGAACGGAAGCAGTGCAATCGAATCTGCTGGTCACCGACAGGTATGGGGCATGTTCTGCTGGCAGGCCTCGGCAGCATGGGAGGCGTCCTCGAATGGTGGAATGTTGCCGACCATGAGCTCATGGGCGTTGATGAACACTTTGCCTGCTCCGACATCTGCTGGGATCCGAGTGGCCGCTTCGTGTGCACCTGGGTGAATGCGAGCGCTTCCCGTATTGAGCATGGATATCAACTCTGGACGTTTTACGGGCGGAAACTTGGTGCGCCCCATTTTATGGAGAACCTTTTTGAGTTTTCCTGGCGCCCGCGCCCCGCCAAGTGGTTCCTATCTGAGCAGGAGGAGCGGGAAGTACGCAAGAATCTGAAACAGTACCGTGCCAAGTACGAAGCCGAGGATACAGCGATGCGCGCCCATCGACGTCGTGACATTCGAGTTGCCCGCCGGGACGCGCTCGCGGAATGGCAGAAACTTGTGGAACGCAACCGTGCGCGGTATCGAGCGGAGACAGAAAAACGTGCAGCGCTATGGAAGCATATCCCCGGGGGCGAGCGCCATATCACCGATGCGCTCGCAGCGGATGCGGAAGGCGCTGCTCCCGGTGACGACGAAGTCCTCGAAGAATGGGTCGAACAAGTCCTTGAGGTCGAAGAAAAGGTGCTCGAAAAATATTTGGACGAGAACGACGAGCGGGACTGAACGTGAGCATCGTTGGCCTGGGATTCAGCGACCTACATTGGCGCGTGCTCAGCTATATAGTGGACCGCGACGCGAACAACCCGTCTGAGGATGCCGTTGCAGCTGAGTCGGTGTCTCTAGGACAGCATATGCCGGACACACGAGCTGATGAGAACGCGAGTGCCACCTGCTGTCCGCGCGGTTTGGTTGGATGCGCTCCGATGGGGTCCCGATTTCCCGAGAGCGTCTGGACGAGTCATACAGGGGCCGTGCTGCCTGCTGGCGCGGCAACACGCTTTAGACGCGACGTGTTGCGGCTGAGCGCGTAGCAAGACTTGCGCTCGAATGCAATGGAAACGAGTACTGGCGATAACCCGCTCGCGATTTCGTGTTCGTACTGACCACTCGGTCGGGAGCAGGGATCAATGCGTACTTGAAACGAGCGCCGGCAATCATGCGCCCGCGATATCGTATCCTAATGAGCAACGCCGTCGAGAGCAGTGCTCTGTGGTGTCCCCGGCTCCATGTGTCTAGCCAGACGCATTTGCGCAAAGTATTCATTCGGATGCTCGACAAGTCGCAGAGAGGCTATCGATAGTCGCTGCGAATCGCCGTAAACCCGTGTCAATGTCTCCGATGGAGCAGCAGTGCCGGCCTCATGCTGCTGCTGCTGCTGCTGCTGCTGCTCCTCCTCCTCCTCCTCAAACCGGTAACCGCGATGCTGCAGCCCGGATCGTAAGCAGCCCGCGCACGCACGCTGTGGCTGTCCAGCTGCAGCATACCGAGTTATTTCCTCAATGTCCATGGGATCTGTGATCCGTAAGTGCGTTCGCACGGCTTGTTCAAGCGCTGGCTGGGCGAGCTCTTGAAAAGGACATCCGTGGTGCTCACCTGCCCCCGGGCGCATGTCTAGTATGCGCGCACAACTAAAGGCTGGACAATTTTTCCGTTTGCCCTCGAGGCCGTAATTATAGCGAATGCCGTACGCGTACTCGCGTTCAAATTCATGATTCGCGATAGGTCGTCCATTGCTGTTGACGCGAAGAGCGTCTCGCCAGAATTGGAGCGAGTCGGATAGCGTGAATCCAGCCTCTTTGAGAAAGAGACCGAGCTGGAGGCGCCCTCCGTGCCGCAGATGTCCGCATTGTCGTAAGCGCTCCAGCAGCAGTCGCATACACAGCGGCATATCCGGAATGGCGGTATCGAGCTCCGTCAAATGCAACTCGGTACCCAGTGGTCGATCGATGCCCTGCAAGCGTCCAGTGCCGCGTATTCGGGTTCGCTTCCAAGCACTGTGTTGTTCTCGCAGGTAGAGCAGAATCGGGGTCAGGCGCTCACGGAGACGGGTTGCTTTGGGCGCCACCGCGAAGTGCTGCTCCGCGGTTGCGGTACCTCGGCGCAGGAATATTTCATACCACCCGAGGACGAGTTCATTTACGGCTAATGCCGGTACCCAGGCGTAGCCGGCTTGTAGCCAGAGTTGTCGGTGACGTACCCATTGCAAGACGAGCTCGAACGGCACGCGAAACATGGGCAGACCCATGTTCTCCAGGTTACCAGTCCCAGTGTGTCCCAGGTTTTTGAGCTGTTCGTGGATCAACGGATAGCCATCGCCTCGCAACGTATCGTAGACTTCTTTCGGTGCCTTTTCGCCAGGTACCGCCTCCAAGAGCGGCCGCGGGGCAGCACGCAGCTCGGGTGGTGCCACCTGCTCGGCTAGCGCAACGAGGCTGTCGATGCTGCGCAAACTCAGGGCACGTCGTCGCAGTCGAAAGCGCAAAAGTTGCCGTTCCGCTTGGATCCACCAGTCTCGCGCGAACTCAAATGAACCGAACGCCAGTCGCAGAATAAAGTGCGACCAAGCGTCGGCCTTTCCAGGGTACTCCTGCAGAAACCGGTAGGCAGGCGAGCGTAACATACGCTCGATTTGCGCCTCAGCCTCAGCCGGCTCCAACTCCGAGTCGCTCAGCTCTTGGAGAAGCGCGAGTCGCTGCAAACCCCAACCGAGAAGCTCACGCAAGGTGCAAGAACCCGCTGAACACGTGAGGTAAAGCGCGTGTTCGGTAGCGTTCGCAGCGCCTGCATCACCTGTACTTTGCAAGAAGACGAGGCCGCCAGAGGCTCTTCTGCTATGTAGCGCCATGCCTATTACAGGAACCCCCAGGCTTGCGGATCGACGCTAAGATTAAACTTGTCTTTGGTCAATCAAGTCTGGAAGAGCCGCTGCGAGCACCCTGTCCCCGTTTCTGTGTATGTATCTAGGTGGCTGTGCCCGAGAGAGACAGGAACCCAGGAGGCCGCGCTGGATCGCCCGATCGCCGATGGCGCCAGCTGTGCAGCCAGCATCGCGCCATCTGGTGTGTTTCGCGCCAAATCGACGCTCTCTGGGTGGTATCGATCGACGGGTGCGCGCACCACACGCGAATTCGATTGCATCCTGGATACGCAGGCAGTCGGGGAACGCGTCCATTGCTCCATGATCGATCTCAGACGAAATGGTCATTTCGTGTGTTCTGCCGTATTCACGCGCGTTTACGCTGCGGGGTGTCGCGGGGGCTCGCTACTAGCCGGCGGACACGTACGCCGTGGACGAGGGGTGGTAGGGATCGCTCCCCTGGTGGTGCCTGTGTATCACAAGACTGGAAGCGGGGGAACGTTTGTGGTGCAAACTCCGAGGGCGCGAAGGAATCGACTGCTGCACTGGGGCTATGTGCGCTGCGTCGTGGCAAGCGCTGCAGTGCGACTCGCGCGACTTCACCGCAACGCAGTTCTTGTTGGCTGAGGAAAAGCAGGACAAGACAGAGAGGCGCCCAATACCCGAAATTTGCCTCAGTTGCAGCGTTCCAACAGCGTGTCGTTGCACGCCGTGGCCAACGGCTTTGCCGATTTATTGCTCAGCGGAGCTGCGACCGAGAGAGACCCAGCCTCGCGCCAGGTCATCCATGCCTCCACGCAACGCCTATGAGTGTTTCACAAAGCTATCCGGTTTCCATGTCTCTTCCAGTGCGTCAACGGAACGACCAAAATTCAGTTCACAAGGAGGAATCGTGACTCGGGCTAACGGAAACGTGAAGACGCACCTCAAAGCACGGCGGTATGCTTCGGGTCGCTGGCTGGACGCGCGCCATCAGGCGATGCTGTATGTCGATCGATCAATCGATCGATCGATCGATACAACGCCATCCATATCGTACGACGCGTTCGCGTGGCAGTCCATCATTCGACCAACAACAGCTATCATCCATCATGACGTGCTGAGGCACGTACCGCAGTCGACCGGACCAGCTGGCGGCGGAACTGAGGTTTCGCTTCACTAACGCGAAATCGACCCAGTGTATTCACCCGGAACCGTGCGTCAAATCAGTGCTGCCGGGCATCTTCAGCTCGAGGACCCTGCTAATGACTGGTCACCTCGAATATGCCTCGCGATCGCCCTGGATCTCGATTGCATCGTGAATGGGAGTGCGTTGCGGATAGTGTGCGCCCGAGCTTTGTCTTGTTGCAGGGCGAGTTGCGTTTGCGCTTACCTCGACCACGCTCCACTGGCAGATGCTGGCAGAATGGTGCACAGGTAACGGCTTGCTTGGTTACGTCTCATGCTACGGGAGCTACTCGGCGCAGTAGCGTCCGCGCCTGCAAACCCACGAAATAGAGGTACGTGGTTTATGGCGACAATGGTATCCGTCGAAAGGTACCGATGCAGACACCCCGGGACAATGGGAATCCTGGGGAGAACCTCAGACCGAATGCCGCCCCCGGATTTGTAAGCAACGACGTTGCATGTGCAGCACGTGACACGTCGTTTATCATTATCATCATCATCGTCGTCGTCGTCGTCGTCGTCATCTCCGTCGGGATTCGTAGAGAGGCTTTCCAGACTGGGCCTCAGCCACAGCGCTGGGCGCACGGGCTGCTGCAAAGGCGCCGATGCAGCCATCCAGTGTCTGGTGCTGAACTCGTGCCTGTTATTGATTTTTGGCGAAAGCACACGACTGCAGATAGCTCTGAACCCCGATCCCAGTTCCATTAGCCGAAAGGGCAATCGGTTTTTGTTCGCCTCGTGGCGCTCTGCCTCGCCTGCGACGAATGTAATCGACGCGCCATACGGGCAGTTTACCACTACCGCCGTCAACGCCGAGCTACCAACGACGCTGTAACACCGCAGATGCGGTTTCACGCTAGAAGGGCGACTCAGTCGCACTTGGGGAGCAGCTCCTTTCGCACTGCACAAAAAACGCAACGCAGCCAGGCTGCACGGCCGGTTTTGGCGCTTTTGCGGCGGCATTCGCCCAAGGGCACGCACCTACGCATATGTTCTGCGGACGCTTGCTCTATCGATGTACCGCGCACGCACGTACACGCTTCCCGTAAGGCACTAGGTGAAACCGCGCATTGCTTTCTAAAGTTTGATCTGCGAAAGCCAACCCGAGGAAGCTCGCCAGCGCGCAGGACACTACAGAAGCAGCACACAAACACCCTTGAGCGTGGTCTTTGAGTCCTATGAGCGGGCTCGCCTCATTGGGCATAAAGTAAGCGCAGCAAGGCCGTATACGGCGAAGGACTGTACATCCATCCGCCCCGAGTGCACCGGCGAAGAGCCTGATCGCGCGCTGCAGCGCACCAATGCGTTACTTTTAGAAACGGGACATATCGGACAGGGATCGAGTCTGATTCATTTTCAAATTTCAAGGAGAAATTCGTTCAGCTGTCTGGGTCATGAGGCGCAGCGCTGTGCTCGGCGAGTGCTCGCCTCAAGTGACTCGTGCAAAGCGATTCGCTGTCCTTGAGTGGAGAAGCTGGGTATGGCTCGGACGAGGAACCAGGCACAAAGCGAGTTCTCTTCTGAACAGCGGACCTGTCTACCTTCGGACGACCGCGTGCTCGGCGGCCCGCCGACCGTCGACGCCGCAACGCCTACCTCTTCAGCGATGCGTGCAGCGTCCAGCAGGCAAGCAGGCAGCGTGTTCAACGCTGACTCGGAACGTCCGAGCAAGTCGGCGAACCGCTCACCGACGGTAACGAGTGCCGCGCTCGACACCGGTCAATCCGGACAGACGAGCTGTCGTCGGGCGACGCGACCTACGGCGTCAACACCACTGGACTACGTAGACGAGTCCAAACTACCGCAAATACCACCCAGTGTGAATGGACGCGGACCGTGGCAACCATGTGAAGATGAGAGGCTCAAGGCCCTGGTGAATATGCTTGGCGTCGGTGCTTGGCCACGAATTGCGCAGTACATGGTCAATCGCTCCGGGAAACAATGTCGCGAACGGTATATCAACAACTTAGCTCCGGGAATCGTCAAAACCGAGTGGACGCGCAACGAGGAAATGCGTCTCGTGCAATTACAAGCGATCTATGGAAACCGCTGGTCGGTCATTGCGAAAGAGTTTCCCGGTCGAACAGATAATGCTGTCAAAAATAGGTTCAATAGTTACCTGAGGAGGCTGGAGTACCAAAAGCGCCAGCAAACAGAAGCCCTGAAGAAAGAACGACTTCGGCAAGAACGCGCGCGTATCACTGAGGAAATCAGTAAGCAAAATCCGTCGAAACGACGAGAAAAACTCCCAGACGTACGCCCTGCCGCTTTGACGATTCCGGTAGCCGATGAGGACGCAGCCGCAGTGACCTCACCCCGCGGGATCGAATCCTTACCGCGGTCGTTTTCGGGAAATTTGCACATCCATGATGTTCGAACGACCTGTTCCAGGCCAGAACTCAAGCGCAGACGAAGCGGTGAGCGCTCCTCCACGAGCACATCGTTCAGTGCGCTGGGATCAGAGGCGCTCGCGCAGCCGCTGCTTGCATCCGGTGCTGAGACGACAGCTCGACTCCATCAAGACGTCGAATTGCCGCCCTATGAAACCGATATTGAACACCGTATTGAGGTGGCCTTTCTACGATCCTCACCTGACTCGTTTTTGTCGCATGAAAATGCGATCGGTGCCGAGCTCACATCTCCAGTCCTGAGCGATATCAAATCGGTGCTCTTTCCAGAGCAGACGGCATCTCCAGCCAGGTTTGACGCATTGCGCAATGTGCTTAGCGAGGAGGAGTGCTCTCTTCTCGATAAGTATGCAAACCTGAAATTTGCCGAGCAGCAGACGGGTACCTCGCGGGACGCTGTCCGCGAAGTAGGTTCTTCACGAGCTCCGAGTCTACTGCTCACGAAAGCGGAGAGCGCCAACACCGAAAGCCAGCCCGGTGACACGACAGCGACCTCGCCAGCGTACTACGACGCACTCATAACACCGGTGACCCTGCGACCCAACGTCCAAGTCTCGGAAAAGTTGCCCATTGGTTCTCATACATCCCGTAGCGAGTTGCTTGACGACCAGTTACGGTACTTGCTCAACGAATGAGCGCTCATGACCTGGTTCAACTCGGGTGTTTACAACGCGATCGTCTCACGACGGAGTGCAGCAGCCAGGTTCAGCGCAAAACCCGTGGGTCATCGCAGCCGGTGTTTGCGCTGACCTCGTCTTTGGAACAGTGGTCGGGCTTGCTAGAGGCGGTTGGTCGACGATTTCCGTATACTGCACTGCTTGCGGGAAATAATCTTCTACTCGAGGAAAACAGGCCCAGACAAACGTTGAAGACTCTCCCGCAACCGGTGGTTGCAGGACCCTAAGAGAGCGATTGCGTTATGGCTCGGTTCAAGTCCCCTGTCGAGTAAACTTGGGTTCTTCGGGTCACGAGGAAATCGCTCGAGCGCAACAACGCCAGCGATTGCAACTAGTCATTGCCAGTGCTGTGCTTTGCCAGCGAGCGGGTTTTTCGCAGTTGAGCGAACGCCGCGCTGTTTTCTACGGCGTGTTCCCTGGAGGCGTTTTCCGGTGAAATCGTGTCTATATGAACAGCTGGAGCATTCCTTTCAGGTTATACAAGTCCGGAAAAACACCAGGAAGTTGATGTATTCTGGACGCTCTGGAGTGCAGCTCAGCTAGACAAGGATGGATACACAGATAGAGATGGATGCCATCATGCTGGGCGACTTTGCGAGTCTCAGCGCACACAACTTCTCTGGTGCTGTGAGTGCGATGGGAGCATGGCATGTCCTGACATGTGAGTGTGCGTCACTAAATGTATGGTTTGCATACGCGGCAATCAAAGATTGCAAAGCGCACCAGCTATTAGCACTGACCGTTTCAGAACACCATGGATGGGTCGAGGTGTCTTGCTCGGGCGTACGCGCTCGAGCATCGCAAATTCTTCCCAGAACAACGAAAACCAGCCTTTGCGGACTTTTTCTGTGACTGCTTCCGCCGCTTCCCTCTCATCTCCAGCTTGACACACACCTGGCTCTCGTTTCGCTCGAGCTCTATTGTTAGCAGTCAATGGATGTTGATGGCAGCGTTCAATTCCAGACAGCTGCGACCAGCTGTTCACGACGCAGTTCATGTACAGGTGCGCGTAGCGATGTACAGCTCGCTTGCTATTTTCATGTTGTTCGTATGTAGCCTCGGTGCGCCGGTCGCAATGGTAACACGTGCCTGTCGTTGGGCGTACCCGTCGGTCGAACTCGCCTGCTCCTGCTCCTGTTCCGAGAACCGTTCTAGGGCGCGTGAACGCTTGCAGGGTCGCTCGCTTCATGCCATGAACGGATACCGAAGGCTCGCCTCGATAACCGCTTCCTTTACGGCGCCCGGTGCCGTGTCCTCCGATCACGGGCTTCTTGTGGCACGCCGCTCCGCGAGTACGCTGTCCGCTCCACGCGCAAGCGCACGCTGCTCGGTTCGATAGAATATTTGTGGAACGCTGTGTTGTCGGTGATGAAACAAGTACCGAGAGGAAAACCCCAGGTCGGCCATCAGGTCTGGAAACTTCGAACCGTTTACAGTTGCTTCGTGCGAGGCGTTAACGTACGCTCCGCTGCCAGCGATCGCTGCGATGACCCAAGAGCAGGTCCAAGGCACTTTGCCATGCGAAAAGAAGACGCGGGAGGCTCTCGGAGCGTACGCCGCCAGAGATGTAATGATACTGTGGAATGCTCTGTCGTCGATGGCCGAGAAAAGCATGCAGGTTCGTCTCTTGAGCGGCATCGAGCATTTGACGTGACAAGCTCAATAACCGTGCTGCATGTGCGTATGAAAATGTTCTTATGATACGACAGAGAGCTCTTGTCCCTGGACGATCCAGCGACGCCGATTGCCGCGCCCACGAGCTGCCATGCACCGGAAAATTGGAAAACTGGAAAAATGTATTCTTTGAGCATGCTGCACGTAAAGAACAGTGACAAGTAGAAGCTTTTACCTATGAATGGGATCGCGGTACCGGTAATGTTACAAACTCCTGTTCGATGACCTCGTGAATCATCGTGATTCCATTAGCGTGATGAACTCCAGCGGCGGAGCGTCGAACCAGACACCCCGGAAACACGAGCGCCGACCCTAAAACCTCACATGCATCCGTATGCGCTTCTCACTGCACTTGGAGTGCCGACGCCGTACGTCCATCAAAAATTCGGAACCAAATTGAAAGCCCAGAACCGCACAAGCAGTTCAGGGTTCCGTATGCATCTGACACGGGTCTAGCGGGCGCGCCACGGAAACCCCCGCTGGAATCGACGGATGGCCAGTCTGTGTCCACGATTCCGACAGAAATATACCAGCAATGGCTGTCCAATTCAAAGCCAAAGCACCGCCATCATCGACTGGTATATGAAGCACATACGTTAAAAAAATCCCGCGCACAGCGTACATTTGGAAGCGGTCGCCAGCAGCAGGTGCCGCACCGACACCGACACCGCACCATTGCAGTCATCTGGCAGCGTTCACGAAATCATGCGGGTACGATATGCGCTCGGATCGAGCGATTCTCGACCATAAAGTACCATTCCGCAGATGCAACGTGACTCCACCACGAGTCAAGCTGAATTGCTCATTCTGCACAGAAGGCTCGGTACCCACGCACGCTGTACCATCAGGGAGACGAGGCGCTTCACACTGCAGCGATCTACGGATAGCGGGCAGCCGACTGTTCGCTGCTTTTCATAACCTCCGTTCCCGAGGACAACTTTGCTCTGGATGAATCACGACACAGACATACCTGTCGAGGAACGAGCACCCCTTCCCCGATACCAAGCCACGCACGTGTATCCGAGCGTGGCCTGTGTGCAACGCCCCGAGCAGCATCCGTGCGGGGGGCGTGCCGGCCGACACGTCACAGGCGGCCGCCGCTGCAGCTGCCGAATCGGGCGCTGTGCCGCCGGCATTTCTCCCGCGACACGAGATCTTGTTTGCTGTCCCGAGTCGTGTTTGATTCTGGGGAGATAAGGCCAGCGCCTGGGTGAGTCGACAACTCTATTGTTTTTGTTTTGCGTTGGTGAGCTTCATGGATAGTGTCATACGTGCATCGACACCTGGTAACGCAACACCGACGGACGCAAGTCTGGTGTCCTTTTTTCACGAGTACCCACGCATCATCGGTGCGAGTAACGACTTTCAGGTAACCGTAGGATACTTTGCTGGGATTGGGTATACTGCGATACCTTATTTGGCTGTTGCGCTATTTTTCCTTATTGTTGGTGTAGTCTTCGTTTGTGTCCCTTGGCGTGTGTTGCTCTGCTTACCTCGACGACGGCCTCGTCCGCTGGTCTCCGCTCCCGAGCCCGCAACCTTTTTCTACGCGAAAAAGGTAGCGTCCGATGAGAAAAGTCCCGATCTTTTTTCTGAGGAAGACACGAGTACAGAACCATCAGCACCTGTACTAGACGAGGAAATATCAACGGTGGTAGCGGAGACAGCTCCTCCAGCTTCTAACGGTTGTCGGTTTCTCCCTCCGCCGCTGTGCGCCGTGTACCCGGTGAGCGCAACGATCGGACTCGTGCTCATGGCAGGTGCAGCTGCCGTTGCTCTTGCAGGTGTGATCGTCTCTCACCAGACCCTGGACGATACGCTCGGTGTGGTGCGCGGGGGATCCCACGCGGTACGTCTCGAGGGCCGTGCCGTTGTCTCCCTCTACACGAACGCTTCGGGGGAGCTTCAGAGCCTGGTGACGAGTTTGGAGTCGGTGGTGAGCTCGAGTTCGCTTTCGGGGCTGAACTTTAGCGATATACCAGCTCAGGCGAAGAGCATCTACCGCGACGTGGCGAACGTTCTGAACAGTCTCGACAGTGGCTTGGGATCGGTGAATCTCGCAGAATCGATCCACTTCGGTTTGATGTTGGCCTGTGCGATTGTGCTTTTGGTGTTGGCTTTCTTGACTGCTGCGGCATTCTACTTGTCAAACCGTTTTGCGATCCGGAGCGCTTCCGTGGAAACCGCACGAGTCCATTCGGATGACCCGGTTGCACTGAATCAGAGAAGGTCTCGGTGGACGAAATGGTTCCTGCGAATCACGCTCCTGGCTCCAGTCTTGTTTGCAGCGCTTTCTTGGGTAGGTCTGGGCGCCTCTGTTGTCTACGGTGTGCTCGATGGGGACCTCTGCTCGGCCGCGAGTGCACGCCAGGTACAGTTGCTTCGCGGTGAGAACATTCACGGGGAAACTGGTGGTCCCGATCACATATCGTCTCACTCGCTAGACCATTTGATCTACTGTCCTGCTGTAACCAGCCTCACGCATGTCTTGGATGAACAGCAGAGAGATCTGGACAAAGTCTCAACTGCGCTGGAGCCGCTGCTGCATCACAACATCACACTGCAGAATTACAAACAAGTTATTCAGGACTTTGAATCCACCGGAGGGTTCCGCGCGACGCTCCTCCACGGCGTTCTGACTGAGGGCGAACACATTCTTGACATGTTGAGCAACGGAACGCAAATTCTGGAGCAGTGGCGAGCCTGTGGACCCGTCCTGAACATTTTAGCGGATGCGCTGCAGGAGCAGTGTAACAGCGGAATTCAAGCGGCCCTGTTGGCTTTTATTGGTTTCATTCTTTGTGTTGTCTTTGGGTCGATTCTTCTGTTTTACATTGTCGGCTGCAGCAAAGCACAGAATCAGGCGCTTGGTCTCTGAGTAGGCAGACGCCTTTGCCCAGCAGCGTTTTGCACAGCTTCGGGTCGTTACGAAGACGCCACCGCTAAAAATGAAGTACGAGATGATGCTCCTTGGCTATCGCTTCTGTTCTTGCATCGATATGCCGGCAGCCAGTCGTGGTAGGGAACACCGTGCGGCGACGCGTCCCACAGATGTCAACGATCGTGACCAGGATCTTCCGATGACGACTTCGCCTCGCATGGAAGAGGAATGGCGTACACTTAGGTACGCTTGCGCCTGGCCGACGAGCACGTCAGCGCCCACTGCAACCAGTGCGTACCTGTCGGAGCCTCTGCACCCGCTTCAGATTGAAACGGAATCCATAAGTGCGCACTCTGTTCCAGCCTCTCGAGTTTTCGTCGACCGTCTCTTAAGATGTGGATCCTTTACATTCTAGTTACAGCAAAAAGGCATAACGGATGTATGTGTCGTTCTATGATTCACGGTCGCTTTTTCGGGTGGCACCTTCAACGCATTGCTGCTCGAAACTCTTCTCGTCACCGGAATCAAGAGGATTCGTGACGTCCCTGAAGAGAGGCTTTGTAAAATAAACTATGCGACTATCCAAATCATATGTACATTTCTCCGGTTTTGTTAGTTCCTTTCATGTAACACACTCACTTCACTCATTCTCTTTTATCTGTCTTTCTGTTTGAAGGCAAATCGCGGGCAACACCAGTGGCGCCGTTGAATTGACGATAAAGGTACTCTACGTCGTCGCATGATGATTGTTCATAAGCTGATGCCGAACCGTACCGGGACTTGGCATACCAAATAAGCGACTCCGTTCGAACCACAAATCCTCATACGATTGTCACCATGGACGAGACGGAATCCAACAGAAGCATCATGTCCCACAAAACTTATGCATACCGAGGCTCATACGGCTTCCGCTTGTGTGAAAAACGGGCCGTGGGCTCGGACTTGATTCATCGAAGTGATCGCGTAGAGTAGAGCGTGGGTCACCGATTTGCCCGAAGACTACATAGAGGAATCGAGTCATCTCGACTTGTTCTCAAGCCGGGATGGTGCTTTTCCGGTACTTATTTCATCACGGGCAACATCTCGTGCCACAAATTCTTTATCGAATCGAACAGCGTACATGTATTTGTGCAGCAGACAGCGTCTGCACCGACGAGATCGCCCAGTAGATGCCCGCGACCGCAGAGCGTGCATGGGCGCTGCAACGGAAGAGGGCATCCAGTTGACCCATCTGCGCTGTTTAAGTACATGTACCGAGCCATTAAGCAAGTCTTCAAGCGCCACTGGGTGAAGCCTCGATGGGGAGCACGAGCAGGCCCGATCGACATTTACTCGTTCCTGAGCATGTCCAAGTGTCACCGCTGCAATGGGCGCACCGAGCCGGTGTTCACTCAAGATGAGAATGGCGGGCGAACCGCGGATCGCAGGTTTTGTATGTACAGGAAATACGTCAACGACAGCTCAAGGTTGTGAAATCGGAACTAGAACGCTGTCATCAATATCCTTCGAATGCTGAAAACGAAGCGAGAGAGACAGGAGACGCCAGTGCATTCCAATTCGGAGAGCAGCGAGTGTTCAAGGAACGAACTCCCAGAAAAAGTCCGCAGAGGCTGATGCTTCTGATCATTGGAAGAGACCAAAAACTGACCTTATTCGCCGGTGTCCGACACCCCAGTACCGTCTTATTCCGACAAGGGTATTCAATGTGCCTCGCTTTTCTGTAAATCATCCAGAAACTGAATCGTCCAGATTCCTGCATATGCCAAGCGCATCTGCTGGAGACTGTGCGATAACCTGGAGGCTGCAGAGCACTCGTACTCGCAAAGTGAAGCCTTCAGCCCGCGCAAGCGTGCAGGTACACACCGATACCATCGGTCAAATCGTCTGTTCATTGGGGTTTTTTCACGTGTCCGTTCATGGTGGCTGTCCGCGTGTATTGTCGCGGCATCCATGGTCGCCGACGACGCCAGTAAAGCAGGCTACCTGTTAGAGCGACCGCAAATACAGCCCAGAACTGCCAACGCGTCATCAGTGAGGAGAGCCCCGCTGCCGCCTGATACGGCGCCAAAACACCCGCAGAGGCCAGCCGTAGGATGGCGCCAAACGGATGACGCCACCCATCCAGACGCACCGCGTCTGGTATAGCGTCAATGGGCACCTGTTTGGCTACTCTATCCACAAAAGCCACGAGTGCATCCTGATCATGTGAGCCATTGTAGAACAGAACGACTGGTCGATTCGGATTATCCGGATTCGCCCTGAGCCCGTAAAACGAGGGAAATCCCCAGACCCCCAGGCGCAGCGCAAGGACCATTTCGCGATCTCCGTCGACTCTGGCGACCGGGATACACGGGTGTGTGGGCGGGTCCCGGCAACCCCCTGCTAACTGCTGTGAAATTCTGCGCAAAGTAGGTTCAAAGCGACGACAGTGCCCACACCATGGCGCGTACACCTGTAACAACATTGCAGGGTGGTCTGAAAGCAACTCTTTCACTTTTCGATCAAAGCTGTATCTGGTGAGCTCCAGAAGCGTGTCGTTCCTGGACAGCTCATGATCGGTGCCGAGGACGAGCGCTAGGTTTGAGCATTCGCTAAACAGGCTCAGTGCAAGAAAAATGCCCGCAAACTTGATCCACCATGCGCACGACTTGCGGTACACTGGCCGTAACGAACTCGACAAGCCCTGACCTCGAAACACCTTCGGATCGCTCACGGAAACTCGCATCGTTGTCGAACACCACGCTCCAGGATTGATTTTGTCTGGCTCGGATGCAACTTTTCCTGAAACCAGAACGCGCCGAATCTATCAGGTAAAACACCTGAGCGCTGTCGACTACTCAGGACGGCGATGCTGCTCGTGGCTAGAGCCCGTACCAGTGTTTCGCGACCAGGCTGCCTCACACTCACACACAAACGCAAAACAGTGCTAACAGAAGTTGTTCGCACAACAGAGAACTCTACCAACAGGCGACACCAGACGCGTTGTCCGCCCAAACCGCTGACACACTACAGCTGCTTGCCGAATGGTAAACGACAGGGCCGCCAACGCAACAACACTGGCGCTATCCAATGCCGGCCGTCGTCTTGCGGGGCGAGCGCCCATCCCCGCATACGCCGTTTCGGCGTTGAGGCGCAAACGATCAGATAGATCCCTTTTTGCTCTAAGATGACTCATTCATACGCGCATGGACGTTGGATGCGCGTGCCTCCGCCTGCGCAAGCGACGCATCGCAACGCTTCGCTTCGCTTACGTGGCGCGTGCGCCGCTGCGGTGCCACAGGCGCAGCCCGGATGCGCGCGCTCCGCACGGCAGCGATAAAAGCACCGAAGAGGCGTACGCGCAGGTCTCCGTTGTATACCGGAGACAGCGTGCGAACCATGGACAAGTCCAGGAACAGTGAGAATGTTCGTATGGTGGGGTTGAGAGGCATCACGTCTGACGGGGCCGACGCTACGTCCGAACCTGGCTCCGGGGATCGAATAGCGACCCGAGAGGTGTGGCGGCCTGGGCTGGGTGCGCGCATCCACGACTATGTGAACATGGCACAAATCCCGATGCTTTTCCTGTTATCTGTTGCGAGCATGATTACGGACCGTGTGTGGGTGCATGCAACGCTCGTGGTCTACGCTGACTTGTACTTTTTGAGCGACACATTGTGGATTCTGTTTGCGCCCTACATCGTGAAACAACCGTGGGCCATTCTGGTGCATCACCTGGTGGCGATGGTGTTGCTCATGCAGCCGACAACGGCTCTTCTGCGACTGGCCAACCTTGTTGGAGAGTGTCGACGCGTGACCACGCGCTGCTTCGAGATCGGGGATCTGGCGTCCTTGGCGCTAGCTTTTACCGCCATAACCGCGGATATCCTTATTGTTGAATTGAATACGCTGTTTCTCCTACTGCGCCGAAACATTCGAGGCGGTTGGGTGTTTGAGGTTCTTTTTTATGCCAGCTGGCTCGGCATACGCATCGTTTGGTACCCCTATATCCTATTTTATAAGGTGCTTCCGCATCCAGCTGCCGCCTGGTCCACCAAGGTCTCCTTTGTCGTAGTGGTGGCCTTGCAGTTCTGGTGGACGCTCGCGTTTTTGAGCCCTTCGTATTGGAAACGTCAGCGTGGGAAATTTCGAGAGACCTCGCTCTCGAGACCAGCACCTGGGGGAGTCTACTCACCGACGGCACGGGACAAGTTTCTGTGAGCGTACTGATGCGTTTATTCGCCCGCGCCTAGGTTGCCGTAGAAACGTGCGTGCGGGACCTATAGGTGCGGCGGCCTGTACACCACCATGAGCAGCGGTGCCGACGCTCACGGCAACTAATCACGCCTACTGGGTTTTTGGTGGGAAGCCCTACGCCTTCGAGGCACGTGTATGCGCACTCGACTCGCACGCTGCAGCCGCAGCGTGTTTAGAGGTGCGACCCAGTGCATTCGGAATCCGCATGTCGAAGCGTGTGTGCGCGCTTGCTGCAGGTTGCGTGAAAAGGTATACGACCCGTGGTTTGGAATTCTATCTTTGATTGTATTTGTGGCTTCTCGGGTATCGCTACAGAGCTGTGCGACTTGCAAATTTTGGCGCGAGGACTCTGCAGCGTCATCTGATCAGCTTGTGCCGTGGTCAGCGCCAGAAGCCGCACCTTGCGCCCGGAAGATAGAATCCAGTAGCGCCCTGAACAAGTTTGCATTGACGCCGCCCTGCGGTTCTAGCTCGACGATACAGGGCGTTAGCTTCCGCAGAGGTGGTGCCAGCGACCATGGCAACGGATGCCATGGATGGTAGATGCAAGAATCTCCAAAAGTTTCGCCGCTTTTCGCGTTGCGAGTTTTCTGTAGACTCTTGTCGCAATTGAATGTTTCCAATTTTACAACTTCTTTGCATGGGTGCATTGTGAGACCTGTACCATCCATATAAACGCCCATCCCGGGGAAATGAAATGCGATTCGATTCGTATTCTTAGAAGAACGAGTCGAGCGATTCCAAGACCCGCACCAAAGCTACCGCGGCTTTTGGTCTAACACACTCTGTGATGGCGTGCGTCTGTTTACGCAAGCCGCAGGCACCATCATCGGGAGCGAGACACGAATACGTAAAGGCGCGTGGTGCGTCCAACGCCAGCGTCCATGAATACAGCGACGCTCGCTATCCAGCGAATGGGAGACGGACGCGCCGGCCACGTTCCACAAACCCCGAAAGCGTCGGACAGAACACCCCATCAAATTGGTGCTCGCTACCCGCGGTCCGTTGAAATTCATCGTGTATCTACTGCGTTGCCCTCCATATTCCTGACAGAGTGAGGATCCCAGATCCTATAGCGCAACTTTACACGCAATCAAGGCACGTCATCCATTGCAGAATGTCAGCCACGTGCTGGGGGTGCCGCGGATCGGCGCATACGCGCGTAGTGCAGTGGGAGTTTGCCACGAGTCGGACACTTGATGTAGTTTAAGTCTTTGGACGGGAGCTCAAGCGGTGCCGCATGCTTGAGGATCCGCCGTCTGCACACGCGCATACCCGCAAACCTGTGAACGACTTGAAATACGTAGCACACGAGTCGCCAACGGTACGTCACGCGGACAAGCAGTGAGCGGTGTCAGAGGTGCACCGCGTCCGCTTTGACTCGCAGAAGCATCGGAGCCCGCGACATTCCGGTACACCCAGGCGTTCCTGCGAGCCTGATGTATCGTCAACAGCACCTCGTGATCGACCTAGAAACGATTTGAAAGCGTTCATGATCCTCATCTTCAAGTTGGTCTTTGCGAGTATTGATGCAGTCCGTGAGCGTGTTGCAGGGAACTCCGCTATTGATTGCATCGGGCTCACGACCACAATGAATACGAAAAGCCGCTACGTCTCCGCATGGCAACTATAGAGGCGCAACGAGCGCGGTACCCTGACAGCTGCTGTGTTCATGAATCACGTCTCTGAGGCTCAGGAGCCAACAGTCAGAGTCTGGTGCAACCATAGAGCTGCATCCAGATAACTGGGGGGGGCGGCGCCGCTATTCACCAGCAACCGTCGCGTTTCCGGGGAAATCCGTTTCGGTTCATGAAAACTAATTCGTAGAAAGAAACGAAGGCAGCAAGTCCATGCTATTTAGGAGCGTTCGTGCCGTGGCCCCCGCCAGCAAACCATTGGACAGGCGTCAAGCGAAGGCTTTTCTTATGCCGGCATTGAAGAACACTGATCAAACTTTTCCGCTTAGAGTGATGGTGACGAGCAAAACTGCCTCCTGGGCGGAAGCTTATTGATGCGAATAGCCCGCTCTTAAAGTACTGAGGCGCCGTACCCGACGCGAACGACGCTGGACTGCCAGCGATAGCCAGGAAGCCTGCTCCCGGGCACGGTTCCACACTGCGGCTTCTCCAGCGCGATGCTCTCTAGGCCTTCTACTACATTTGAACAGCTGCGCAGGCCAGGTGACCGTCGGAAACGTGTGCGTCAAACGCGAAGCACTCGGACACCTGCAGAGGTGTCTGCTTCGCCCAGTCGCGATGAGCAGCTGGTACCCTAGTCTAGCGGACAAGTTTCTTGGACTAGTGCTCAGGACGCTTAACTTGGAAGGAGACAGAACTGAGGCCTTGTCAAGTCGCGCGCAGGTTTAGAAGCAGCGCACGTCCGACTTCGAGTCCGTGTGCCGGGAGCGGTCGACTCTTCCGAGAAGCCATCGTTGCGAATAGCAACTGCCACCGCACCCGGGACTTTGACTGTGGCTAACCGTGAAACCCGTCACCCCGGACGAAAACGAAAACCCGAGGAAACCGCAGCGGACACCGGGTTTGCGATCTGTAGGCGATTTCGCGAACAGTGCTGGACTGGCACCCTGTAACAACGACGCTCGCGTGGACAACAGTGAGACTCGAGGTCGAGGGAAAAGAGAACGAAAAATTAGTTAAGAGATGCAGGCTCCCTGGAATATAAAATATCCCATGAGCTGCTTCTACCTGTTACGGTAGAAAGAACAGAAACTACCAAAATATCGAAGCTTGAAGCTCTCGATACACCATGAGAAACGCAAACGCAAGAGCGACTTCAGCGCGCACGTTTGCGGCAACCGGGGGCTACGTCGCGGAAAGCTTGTAGAATTAGAATCTTTTTAGTCCATTTATGGCCAGCTTCTCGGAATCGCGCGCTGCTGGCAGCGCGGCATGCGCTTTCGTTTCCCAGAAGGCTTGCTATTCGTTTCTGTGCTCAGAGACACGCGGATTCCTTCAGCGACGATGCAGCTTCCATGGTACCAGCATCCAGACGCTCCGAACAGATGTCTTGTATCACCGTTTCTATGCACATGGTTCCCATGTTCGTTTTATCGACATTGTACCCTGAATTCCGTCAGCATCCGGAAGCTTTGAGGAGATCGCTTCTGCCCACGACTGTTCGGAGTGGCGTTCATCCCATGCAACCACTGGAGCGCGCTCGCCGGAGCGAGGCGCATTGCTTTCAGGTGCTGTCGCTGCAGAGAACTGTGTGGATCACAGCATAACGCCCGAAGCGTGCGCTTGCAGAGGCGCGGTTCTCGTGAGAAGCCCCGTTCCTCCGCAGGCGTCGCATTCGATCCATGCACATTCCAAGTTGCGAGTGATGCAGAGCTTCGGAAACGGCGTGCGTCGTCATGGCGAAGAACACCACGATCAGCAGTGTCTAATCGGCAAGCTGGTACTACGATAAATTCTCCGGTGTAGATGCAGGAGCCCGTGGAGCGGCTGCCGAAAACCCTCAGGAGCACCTCTAGGAAGCCCGCCTTGCAGCCTGTGTCGACGCAGTCCCGAAAAAGGATTCCAGAGCCTGCGTTCTGCACACGGGAGAACCAGCCAGGCCGTGCGATTCGAGGCTTTCGTGGACTACGCTATGCGATGCGGAGGCATTTGCGTCCCGAGGCATGCAACATTCATGGACGCAGGACTTTCTATCGGGTATCCACGCAAATGTTGCCCAAACACCAGCGAATACCCCTTTGATCGGCAGATTCAAGTCGACGAACATGCGGTCAGGTTACAATCTAGCTACCTCTTCGACCTCTTTTCGAAATGTAGGCTCGCGGATTGTAAGCTGCTGTTCGCGCATCCAGATCCACAGGGTGATGCGGACATAAAACACGATTGTTCCAGTTGGATCTGCGCCAGCTCATCCACAGGTTCCCCCGTGATCGTTGTCCTGCTCGGAGACCTCTGGCCGAAGATTGACTCGAGCGGAGGCACCGAGCGGTTACTGCTGCTTCCATGCTACATCGACAACGATAGCGCCGGCTCCGATGCTTCATGGTATGAAAAGATGAACCGGGTCCGAGTTTTCTTTCGATGCCTTCATTCTCGGCAACAAGCGAAGACAAGGCTGTCGTCGTCTGGAAGCACCTGCGGTTCAAGAGCTCCAGCATAGATCCCGCACCAGAAATATGGGTGCGCTATCGATCCTGGCACAAGCAGCGTGCGGCGGCGACTGCGAGCGCTTGTTGCGAAGCTACATGCGCCCCTGCGATCACAACGCGGAGACAAGACGACATTTCTTTGCTAGTGGGGCAGTCAGCTCTAGGTCGCACACATGCGTGCGTCACTTGTGTGTCGACTTGCTGACGCCGTGTGCCGCGGCCTGCGAATAGCACCCGTAAGCGTCTCAGATTAGAGTGAAGCTCTGGAATGCTCGCTGTGATTCTGGCTTCAAATCTTACCAGCCGTTTTCTCGGATGCTCAGTCTCGATACTCGAGGAGAAATCATATGCAATGCCGGATGCATACCTCGTTTCAGGATTCTGGGTCTTGGTTCAGGACCGGGACCTGCGATGCTT
>Ga0080006_1132003_pt1 | contig 51501 bp, 51 predicted proteins | sample RS3BMetagenome_FD_69209 | JGI IMG/M metagenome (GOLD analysis project Ga0080006, IMG submission 69209) | Ferric oxide microbial mat and aquatic microbial communities from Rainbow Spring, Yellowstone National Park, USA - RS3B (SPADES... ... | reverse complement strand
CTCGTCCTCAACTCCCTACGCCGACTACAAAAGCTGCCCGCCACTATCCGCGGCTTCTTCTACGCTCCCGATCTCCGCTACATCCTCTGATGTGTCGGCTTACCAACGCTCGGATTAGTAACCGGCAGCTCGGCCGGAGCCGATTTCTGGTCCCTTCCGATGGCGTATCCGCGGCCGCGGTCGGGGACCGCCAAGCCGGTGCGGAGGAATCCCCACTGCGGGCGGGCTCCGCTCGACACTTCCCTGCCGATAGCCCTGGATGGCACTTCAGGGCACCGGCTCCCCAGACATGTAGCTCCGCCTGCCACCGGAGACCTTCGCAGCCCTCGTGGCCGGGCTCGCCGTCGGAGCGGACCGGGGGCAAAGCGAGCAGGTGGCCTATTGGGTGGAGGGGTGCTAGTGGGCGCCCGCCATGGCCAGTCCGGCTGACCCACGGGCCGGCTCACCCGGAGGAGTTTTTCCCTCCACGGCCTCGCGGCAGACTCCAGACAGGCGCCGACCAGTGGGCCGGCGCCACCACAGTCCTCCAGGGGACAGATGTGCGCTCAGGTCGCGAACCCTGGTGGCTGGCAGGAGGTGGGGCATGTCCCGCTTTCGTGGAGACCTCGACCCCCGCCCGTGCTCCAGCTGTGGTCTGCTGCATCCGACGCTCTCCCGAGACGAGTGTCCGGTCCGGCTGCGGGCCGCTGAGCTGCGGGCGGAGGCGGAGGATCAAGAGGAATACGCCCACGCAAGGGCGGAGGCCGTCCGCACGGCGGGCGGGGAAGCGTCACCTGCCGAGCCCGACGGCACGGCCGCCCTGGTGGCGCGGGCCAGGGCGGCGGTGGCCGAGGCTTCGGAGGCCGTGAAGGCCGAAGTGGAGTCGGTGGTTCAGTGGGCGAGCAGGGCCGAGGACGATTACGTCGCCACCCGTCAACGCAACTGGCTGCGGGTGGTGGCGGAGCTGCCCTGGGGCCAGCCGCCCCCCGCACGGCGGACGCCCACGGCGGCGGCGCTCGGGACCCTCGACGCGGCGCACGGTGGCCACGCCAGCGTGAAGTCCATCCTCTCCGACCGTGCGGCCGCCGCCGCTCACCTGGAGCGTCAGGGAGATGGTGAGCATCGCCTGCGGCCCCTGCTCCTGGTCGGCCCGCCGGGGACCGGCAAGACCACGCTGGCACGTGCCATGGCCGCTGCCCTGAGGCGTCCCTGCGAGGTGGTCTCGGTGCCGATGGCGGCGGTCGATGAGTGCTACCTCGCCGGGGCGGACCGCATCTGGTCGGGAGCCGAGCCCGGCGCCATCATCCGGACGGTCAGGCGGCTGGGCACACCCAGGCTCCTGCTGGTGCTTGACGAGATAGACAAGGTGGGCACGGGGAACTGGCGCGGGTCCTCGCCCACGGCGTGGCTGCTGGAGCTGCTGGGCTCGACCACCTGGACCGACCGCTATCTCGGAGTGCCCTACCCGACCTCGGCGATGAGCTTCGTGGCCACCGCCAACTCACCGGATCCGATCCCGGCGCCGCTACTGGACCGCTGCGAGGTGGTGGAGGTCCCCGGCTTGACCCCCGCCGAGCGGGTGGAGGTGGCGGGCTCTCACCTGTGGCCCCGGCTCCTGATGGCGTACAACCTCCCCACCCGGACAGTGCCTCTTCCGCCGGATGCTCTGGAGCTGGTGGTCACCGGATACGCCGGTGCAGAGGAGGCCGGGCTACGGGGCGTGGAGACCCGGATGGAGGCTCTGCTGAACCGGGCCATCGCCCAGGGCGCGCCGGCGCGGCGGGTGTGGATCACCCCGGAGTTCGTCGCGGAGCGGCTCGGCGCCAGGTGCCGGGGACGGCGGGTGGTGGGGCCCCTGGGAGGCTGAAAGGCTGCTGGCAAGGGGGCCGGAAGCCGGGCTAGAGTGGATCAGCGGACAGTCGTCAAGGGCTGTTTAGCGGTTCCAGCGATCCGCCCAGAGGAAGAGCTTGACGACCAGGATGAGGGTGGCCGCGAGGGCCATCATGGCCAGGCGATGGACGGAGCGGCGGTCAGTGGTGCGGCGCAGCAGGCCGTAGTTGGTGAACCAGGAGTTGGTACGTTCCACCGGCCAGCGCTCACCCATGGGGAGGAGCTTCCTGGTGGTGGCTTGGCCCTTCTTGCGCTTCAGAGCGATGACCACGTCGGTGAGGCCGTGCCCAGCGCACACCCGGCGCACAATCTGGTCGTCGTAGCCGCGGTCGAGATGGAGGGTCTCGATGTCGAGGAGGAGGCCACGTTGGGCTACGGCGTCGAGGGTGGGCGGGAGCAGGAGGCAGTCGTTGCGGTTGGCGGCATCGATTGCCCAGCCGATGGGGACCCCCCGGTGTTCGGTGGCGATTGACCATTTCCAGCCGACCTTGCCGCGGTCGGTGGGATTGGGGCCAGTTCCTTCGCCACCGCAAGGGGCCTTCTGCAAGCTCCCGTCGATGGCGACCTCGGACAGGTCGAGGCCGATGATCCGGTCGTAGCCGAGCGACGCTTCCTCGAAGGTGGCATCGAAGGCGCCGGACTTGAGCCAGAGATCTCGCCGGGAACGCAAAGTGGTGGCTGAGCCTTTGCCGAGGCGTCCAGTGGTGGACCAGGAGCAGCCGGTGACCAGGCGGAAGACGATGGCCTCGAAGCAATCCCGGTCGGGGATCCTCGGCCGGTGACAGTGGAGGGGGTGTTGGTCTTGGGGAGGGGGAGGCAACCGGGCCGAGAAGGCGGTCCAGGTGGCATCGAGCACTCGTTTGTCCAGTGCCTGCACGTTGGCTCCCCAGAAGTGGACGCTCTGGAAGTATACTACTTCCAGAGCGGGTTGATGGATACTTGGGAGTTGAGGTGAAGGTCACCAAACAGCAGCAGACCGTTCTCGACCGGATCGCCACCGAGCTGGCCCGGACAGGCTTGGCCCTACCGGGTTCCCTCTCCGAGGGCTATTACCGTTGCGGCAGCGCCACCTGCAGGTGCGCCGCCGACCCGCCTCAGCTCCACGGCCCCTACGCCCTGTGGACCCGCAAGTCAGACAACAAGACGGTTACTCGCCGGCTGGCCGAGCCCGAACTGTCTGAGTATCGCCCCCTGTTCGAAAATGCCAAACGGCTACGGAACCTGGTAGCCGAGCTCCAAGAACTCACCCTTGCAGTGGTCGGAACTCATCCCGCACCCCACGCCAACCGTCCTCCCCCTGCCAGGGCCAAAGTCCACTCCAGCCACCAGCCAGCCCGGTATCAATAGCCTTGATCCTCACCCCTCCCGACCCTCGCTCCCACCCGCCTATCCGCGCGCGCTCTTAGGCGAAGGATCTTTGTTGGCGGTCTCATCGGGGCGGCTGATCCGCCCACCGGCGCCCTCACGCGCTCCGGTGCCGGTGGCTGGGTCCTGAGCGGCTCCTAAGCCTGCCCCGGGGCCGCCACCAACTCCCTGGTCAGGGCGGAGAACGGTGCCGCGACGGATCGCCACGCAGCGAAGCGCGGCATCCGTCAGCGCGCGCAGCCCGTCAGTGAGCTGCTAGGCGGCGATCCACGGCCACCACCCAGTCCGCCAGTAAAGCTACTTCCGAGGGTCGGTTTGGCGTTGCTGACCGCCATCGGGAGCCAAGCCCTTCTCGACCCGTTGCAACTGGTTCGGGTCCACAAACGTGACCTTGGCGGGGACGCGGATCGTTGGCGGGGGTACAGATGGGCTAACGTTCGGCTTGGTCGGCATGTCATCAATGTACCACTGGCAAGTAGACAGCGCTCCCGACAGCCGTGACCACAATCGCCATGACCCCCATCCGAAAGGACACTGACCGCCATCCGCCGAGGGTGCGTTTGTTCTCAGCGAGACTCGTGGCCAGCTCCCGATACAGGTCGTACTGGGTGGTGGCAATATCACGCCCCACATGCTCCTCGTAGAACTTGACCACCTCCGGGCCATCGGCCATCGAACGGGCCACGATCGGAGCGAAAAGGCAGATAGCCGACACAACCAAACCCGCAATCGTGGCTGGCCAAAATCGGTTCAGCGCGGCGCGAGAGGCCACCACGAGTGCAATTCCGGCCAGGTCTGCCGCCACTATCCCGAGCGACTTCGCGCTCTGCGCGTCGGCTGCGGCCAACTGAGAGTTCACCTGCTCGCGAGCTTCCGCGATGAGGAGGTGGACCAACGCCCGGTAACCCTCGGGGTCAACGGACGCCTCTGGTACCCCGCCAACTGGGCCATTGATGATCGGTCCTTGGCCGCTGTTCACCAGGCGATACTAGCCGCGATCGCACATGTGGGTCCAGAGTCCCTGCGCAGGACTGTCTCTCCCCCTCCCCCGATACCCAGGTGGGCGATCAGGGTGACCAGTTTCCCGCCGTGAGCCGCCGGTAACAGGTATATGGAGTCTTCATCTTGGTCCCCCAAGAAGGCGGCTACCCCAACTGGTAGTGCGCTACGTACGCACCGCACTCCAAATATAGGGTCCGTAGGCCAGTGGGGGTGCCAGGATGAAGACCCAAGGTGCATAACCGGCAGCTCAACAGATCGCCTTTCCAGCACCGTAGACCCGTGTGACGCCCAGATCAGCCGGGCGGGCGCAGCCGGCCCCGAGCCCCAGCCTGGTCGCGGCCGGCTCGTCCCGCTCGACAATGGGCCGATGCGCCCCGCCCCACCAACCGACCGGCTCCCCCTCGATCAGCAGATCGACGTCCTCCATGGCATTCTCGGCCAGAGCCCGCTTTTCGTCGAGGTCCTGCAACGTGCCCGCCGGCTCGGGTTGCCGGGGTGGTACCTGGCAGCCGGGTGCGTGGCCCAGACGGTCTGGAACGTCCTCGGCTCGCGGCCGCCCGACGAGGGCATCAGGGACTACGACCTGCCGTACTTCGAGCCCAGTGACCTGAGCTGGGAGGCTGAGGACGGGGCCATCCAGGCGGCCACGCCAATCTTCGGCGGCCTGTCGGTGGCGGTCGAGGTCCGCAACGAGGCCCGGGTGCACCTCTGGTACGAGAAGCACTTCGGGGTCCCGTGTCCTCCGTACTCCTCGACCGAGGCGGCCATCGACACCTTCCCGTCGCTCGTATCCTGTGTGGGGATCCGGCTCGAAGAGGATGACCACTGGCGCGTCTATGCGCCCTTCGGACTCTCCGATCTCCTCAGCCTGGTCGTCCGCCCCAATCCGACCCTGGCCCCCAGACACGTATACGAGGAGAAGGTGTCCAGGTGGCGACGGCAGCGGCCGAGCCTTCGGATCCTCCCCTGGCCGGAGGTGAGCGAAACGGTCGGTGATGAGCGTGCTCAGGCGCCGACTCCGGTGAGGGGTTCATCTCCCAGGATTAGGCCCGGTGAGGGGCCACGGGACTCGGTTGGCAGGGAGCGACCGGGTGTGCCCGGACCGCGTACTGACCGGGTAACCGGCGGCTCGGAAGAGGCCATTTGGGGCAGGGAACACCCGTGCGATGCTGGATGCATGGACATCACAAGCGGCGCCACGGAGATCACCACGGTACCTCGAACGATCGGCGGCAGGACCCTTTCATCCTCGGAGGTGAGGACCCGGCGGGCCGGGGGTGCAAGTCACGATCGCAACGAGATCGCCGTGGAGGCGGCGGCCCAGCTCTTCTGCGATTCCCGCTCCAGCCCGGCCACCGCCCGCTCTTACCGCACGGCGCTGACCCGCCTCACCGACTTCTGTAGCTCGAGAGCGGTCGCGACTTGTGCGGAGTTGACCCCGTCGCTGCTGGCCGAGTACCAGGGCACTCTGGGCGACCTGGCTCCTTCGACCAGGTGGCACCGGCTGTCGGTCGTGCGGGCCTTCCTCAGCTGGGCGTCGAGCGCCGGCTGGTGCGACCTCGCCTGCTCCGACGTGATCCGTCCGGTCCGGCAGCGCCGCCCGGCACGGCTCGCCCCCTGGTCGGTAGCGGAGTGCCGCCGGCTGCTGGCGGCCGGGGAGAGCTGGCGCGATCGGGCGCTGGTGGCGGTGCTCGTCGCCAGCGGGGCTCGGATAGGGGAGATGGTCGCCGCCGCGGCCGGGGACTTCGATGGGAAGTGCCTCGTCCTCACGGGCAAGACCGGGCCCCGGTCGGTGCCCTTGGGTCCGTCCGCCTGCTCGGCACTCACCTGGTACCTGCGCCACCGCCAGTCTGACGACCCCACCGCCTCCCTGTTCCTGGGCCGCCAGGGGAGGCTCTCGGCCCGCCAAGCGAGGGATGTCGTGCACCTCGTCTGCCGCCGGGCCAGGCTCTCACCCCGGGGCCCACATGCCTTCCGCCACGCCGCCGCCAGCAGGTGGCTGCGGGCGGGGATCCCACTGGCGGTGGTGTCGGCCGCCCTCGGGCACGCCCGGACCTCCACCACCGTCGACAACTACGGGCTGGCTTTGGCGGCGGACCTCGCCTGCGGGCTCTCCGCGGATCCGCTCTGGGCTGAGGACGGCGCTCGAACCGGGGGCAGGCCGGTGGGCGAGGAGGGGACGGCATGAGCGAGGAGCTCAGCCCCGAGGAACTGGACCACGAGGAAGAGCCCGGCACGGTCAAGCCGCCCTGGCACGGCTTTCTGCCGAAGTCGCTGGCAGACCGTGCTCGGGAGGCGGTGGCGGAGTGCTCCGACCAGGTGCGGGAGATGGTGGAGTCCACCATCGGGGCAAGGGCGCAGAACCCCGAGGACTCCGGTGCCCTGCACTTATGGCCACCTGCTTAGGGTTGCCTGGCGGAGCGGACGGCCTGAGCCTGGAAGTCGGCGACAGCCGTGGCTGCCATGTCTTCTAGCCGACGGGAATTGGCGGACATTGCCCCTGGTGCGACGACTCAGCCGCCTACGTCGAGCTCACCCCATGATGACCAGGGCTGGCGCTCCGGGCAGGTCGTTGGCTCCTTCGGAAGTCCTTGGGTCAGAATCCAGTCCCTCCTCCCCGAAGTTCACGTTGTCCACCCTTCCCCCCCGCACCCCCCTATCCACAACTACTACGACTATGACTTATTAGCCACATAAAAGGAGGGGCGACTGGGGAGGCTTCGGCTGAACCAGTCGCCTACTCTACCCTGTGGCTGCGGGAGAGAAGAGGCCGGCTCGACTTTGCTCCGGGAGTGGCCTCGGCGCAGCGCCTGGCGCTCGGCGTGCTGTGCCTTCCCTTGACCGGCGGCCGATGAGCCATCACCATGGAGGGCGAGGCGGGCCTGACAGTTCCCCTCAAGGTGACTGGAGCCTGTGCGTGGCCCGTTTTTCCTTGCAAGCAACCTAAACTCACGATGACTCTGCCAAGAAGCTTGTGGAGCCGTCCAATAGCCACATTTATATAGGGGCAATGGTGTTAAAGTTGGCACCAATGTTCCTCGGGTCATGGACAAGATTCCGCCGGGCAAGGCCCAGTGCCGCTCCCGGGGTCGGCCGCGGACCTCGCAGAGCGGTCGTGAAGATTCCCGCCGCGGACGCTGCCTCAGAGAAATTACCGGCCTGGGGTGGCGGCTGGCTTCCTGTTGGCACGACTGGGTCTGGCTGCGAGGTGAGGCGGTGACCAACCCTCGAAACCCACTGCTCGCCGCGCACCAGTTCTTCCGCCAGGGGCCGGCCTCGGCGGAGAAATGGAGTCAGCTGGTGGCCAAGGGTCGGGACTGGGAGTCCTTCTACCGGGATCGGTGGCAGCACGACAAGGTCGTCCGGTCGACTCACGGGGTCAACTGCACCGGCTCCTGCTCCTGGAACGTCTACGTTAAGGACGGCCTGATCACCTGGGAGACCCAGGCGGTCGACTATCCGTCGGTGGGCCCGGACATGCCCGAGTACGAGCCTCGGGGCTGTCCTCGAGGCGCTTCCTTCTCCTGGTACACGTACTCTCCGCTTCGAGTCCGCTACCCGTACATTCGGGGTAGCCTCTTGGAGCTCTACCGAGAGGCCAAGCGCACCGAGCCCGACCCGGTCCAGGCGTGGGCTTCGATCGTGGAAGACCCGGAGCGGGCGGCCCTGTACAAGTCACATCGGGGCAAGGGCGGTTTCGTGCGTGCCTCCTGGGAGGAGGCGGTGGAGATGATCGCCGCCGCGCACGTGTACACCATTGAGACCCACGGCCCGGACCGCGTCGCCGGGTTCTCACCGATCCCGGCCATGTCGCAGGTCTCCTACGCCGCCGGCACCCGCTTCCTCTCCCTGATCGGGGGGGTGATCCTCAGCTTCTATGACTGGTACGCGGACCTGCCTCCCGCGTCGCCGCAGGTGTTCGGCGACCAGACCGATGTCCCCGAGTCAGGCGACTGGTGGAACGCTGGCTACCTGGTGATCTGGGGAACCAACCTTCCCATCACGCGTACCCCGGACGCTCACTTCATGACCGAGGCGCGGTACCGGGGCCAGAAGGTGGTGGTGGTCTCTCCCGACTACTCCGACCACGTCAAGTTCGCCGACCACTGGCTCTCCGCTCAGCCCGGGACGGATGCGGCACTGGCCATGGCCATGGGCCACGTGATCCTGAAGGAGTTCTACGTCGACCGTCAGGTTCCCTACTTCCAGGCGTACGCGCGCCAGTTCACCGACCTACCGTTGCTGGTCACGCTTGAGCAGCGGCCTGACGGATTTGTTCCGGCGCGCTTCCTGCGTGCCTCCGACCTCGAGTCGGGCGCCGGTGAGGAGCTGCCGGACTGGAAGCTGGTGGTCCTGGATGAGAGCACCGGGGCGCCGGCCGTGCCGGGCGGGTCAGTGGGGCACCGCTACCAGCCCACCAAGGGCGAATGGAACCTTGAACTGGGTGACCTGAGCCCGGCTCTCTCCGTCTTTGAGTGGGCGACCGAGCGGCTCGAGGTGAGGCTCCCGCGTTTCGATCTCGGCGGCGGCGAGGGAGGTGGGGAGCTCGTCCGGGGTGTCCCGGCGATGCGGGTGGGCGGCCGGCTGGTGACCACCGTGTACGACCTCATGCTGGCACAGTACGGGGTCGGCCGGGAAGGGCTCCCGGGGAGCTGGCCCCAAGGCTATGACGATCCCGAGCCCTGCACCCCGGCGTGGCAGGCGGAGATCACCTCTGTTGAAGCCCAGCTGGCCACCCGCATCGCCCGGGAGTTCGCCCGCAACGCGGAGGTCACTGAAGGCCGTTCCATGATCGCAATGGGGGCCGGGACCAATCACTGGTTTCACTCCGACCTCATCTACCGGACCTTCCTCTCACTCCTGCTGCTGTGCGGCTGCGAGGGGCGCAACGGCGGCGGCTGGGCCCACTACGTCGGGCAGGAGAAGGTGAGGCCGTTCACCGGTTGGCAGACGATGGCGTTCGCGCTGGACTGGGTGCGGCCGCCCAGGCACCAATCCGCGACCCCATACCTCTACCTTGCCACCGACCAGTGGCGCTACGAGGGCTATGGTGCCGAGGAGCTGGCGTCCTCACTAGGCCGCGGGCTGTTTAGAGGCCGCCAGTTCGCGGACTGCTACGTCCAGGCAAGCCGCCTGGGGTGGCTGCCGGCTTATCCCAGCTTCGATAAGAACCCGTTGGACGTCGTCGACGATGCCCACCGCCAAGGTCTGGATCCCGCTGAGCACGTCATCGCGGAGCTCAGGGCGGGGCGGCTGCACTTTGCAGCTGAGGACCCTGACGACCCGGGTAACTTCCCCCGGGTGCTGACGGTCTGGCGGGCCAACCTGCTCGGCTCATCCGGTAAGGGCCATGAGTACTTCCTAAAGCATCTGCTGGGGACCACGGACCCGGCGGTGCGGGCGGAGGAGAGTCCCCCTGGGCTTCGGCCCCAGGAGGTCCGCTGGCGCGACGAGCCTCCCCGGGGCAAGCTCGACCTGCTCACCACCATCGACTTCCGGATGACGTCCAACTGCCTCTTCTCCGACGTGGTGCTGCCGGCCGCGACCTGGTACGAGAAGTACGACATCTCGTCGACTGACATGCATCCTTTCGTGCACAGCTTTAATCAGGCGATCCCCCCGCCCTGGGAGGCGAAGACCGACTGGGATGCCTTCAACCGCATCGCCGGCGCATTCTCGAAGCTGGCGGAGAGCCACTTGGGCGTGAGGCAGGACTTGGTCTGCGCCCCGCTGCTGCACGACACCCCCGATGAGATCGCCCAGCCCATGGGACGAGTGTTGGACTGGACCAAAGGGGAGTGCGAGCCCATCCCCGGCCGCAACATGCCCAAGCTGCTGGTGGTGGAGCGCGACTACGGAGCGGTCGCCGAGAAGATGAAGGCGATCGGACCTCTGCTGGAGGAGGTCGGCAGCCAGACCAAGGGTGCCTCGTGGAAGCCCGTGCCCGAGATCCAGGAGCTGCGGGAGAGGAACGGCACCGTGCGTGGCGGGGTGGCCGACGGCAGGCCCAGTCTGGAACGGGCCGAGCATGTCGCCGAAGCCATCCTCGCTCTCTCGGGGACCTGCAATGGCCGGCTCGCCGTGGAGGGCTTCCGATCCCTCGAGGAGCGATGCGGAGTCCCGCTTGCCGACCTGGCGGGCTCCCGCGAGGCGGACCGCATCAACTTCAAGGACACCCAGGTCCAGCCGCGGACCGTGATCACGTCTCCGGAGTGGTCGGGGATCGAGGCGCACGACCGGCGCTATGCGCCCTTCACCATCAACGTCGAGAGGTCCAAGCCCTGGCACACCTTGAGCGGCCGCCAGCACTTCTACCTCGACCATGAGTGGATGCTCGAGCTGGGGGAGGGGCTGCCGATCTTCAAACCGCCCCTGAACTATCGCCGGCACTTCGGGGAGCAGCAGCTGGGGCAGGCCGGGCGGCTGGAGGTGACCGTGCGCTACCTGACACCCCATTCCAAGTGGTCGATCCACTCTGAGTATCAGGACAACCTGTACATGCTGACCCTGTTCCGGGGTGGCCCTGTGATCTGGATCAGTCAGGAGGACGCGGCCGCCATCGAGGTCCGAGACAACGACTGGATCGAGGCCTACAACCGCAATGGGGTGATCACCTGCCGCGCCACCGTCACCCACCGGCTGCCCCCGGGGGTGTGTCTCATGTACCACGCCAAGGACCGCCACGTGAACGTTCCTCTGAGCGAGCTGCACGGCAGCCGTGGTGGCGTCGACAACTCCCTGACCCGGGTGGTCTGGAAGCCGACTCATCTGATCGGCGGCTACGCCCAGCTCTCCTTCGGGTTCAACTACTTCGGCCCCACCGGATCGCAGCGCGATGAGATCACCGTGCTCAGCAAGCGGCAGTCGGCGGTGGTCTTCTGATGAAGGTCCGGGCCCAGGTGGGGATGGTGATGAACCTGGACAAGTGCATTGGCTGCCACACCTGCAGCGTGACCTGCAAGCAGGTCTGGACCAACCGGCCCGGCACCGAGTACGTCTGGTTCAACAACGTCGAGACCAAGCCGGGCCTGGGTTATCCGCGCCGTTGGGAGGACAACCAGCAGTGGCAGGGGGGCTGGAAGCTGGACCATCGCGGCCGCCTGCGGCTGCGGGCGAGCGGGCAGGTGCGCAAGCTGTTGACGATCTTCTGGAACCCTGACCTGCCCAGCATCGACGACTACTACGAGCCCTGGACCTACGACTATCACACCCTGATCGACGCGCCGCTGTCAGAGCGAGACCCGGTGGCGAGACCGCACTCGCAGCTGACCGGCAAGTCGATGAGCGTGCGGTGGGGGCCCAACTGGGATGACATGCTCGCAGGCGCTCCCGAGACAGCGTCTCGCGACCCGGATCTGGCGGGTCTGCAAGAGCAGGTCAAGCTCACCTACGAGCGGACCTTCATGTTCTACCTGCCCCGGATCTGCGAGCACTGCCTCAATCCGTCCTGTGTCGCCTCGTGTCCCTCCGGAGCCATGTACAAGCGCGTGGAGGATGGCATCGTCCTGGTCGACCAGGAGAAGTGCCGGGGCTGGCGCTTCTGCGTCTCCGGCTGTCCCTACAAGAAGGTCTACTTCAACCATCACACGGGCAAGGCTGAGAAGTGCACCCTCTGCTATCCCCGCATTGAGGCGGGCCTGCCCACCATCTGCTCCGAGACCTGCGTTGGCCGGATCCGGTACCTGGGCCTAGTCCTTTACGACGCGGACCGAGTCCTGGAGGCGGCCTCAGAGCCCGATGAGAAGAAACTCCTGGAAGCTCAGCTCTCGGTCTTCCTCGACCCCTTCGACCCGGCGGTGCAGGAGCAAGCTCGCCGGGACGGCATCCCCGACGATTGGGTGGAGTACGCGCAGAGGTCGCCCGTTTACGCCCTGGCTCACCGCTGGCGGGTGGCCCTTCCCCTTCACCCGGAGTATCGCACCCTGCCCATGGTCTGGTACGTGCCGCCGTTGTCTCCGGTCGTGAACGCTTTGGAGCAGGACGGGTACGAGGCCGACCCGGACCAACTCTTCCCGGCCATCGACGCTATGCGAATCCCCATGGACTACCTCGCCAACATCCTGTCGGCAGGCGACAGCGGTGTGATCCGGGAGACGCTGCGCCGGCTGGCTGGAATGCGTAGTTACATGCGTAAGCTGCAGGTGCTCGGGGTGCGCGATCAGGAGATGGCGGCGGCGGCTGCGCTTGCCCCCTCCGAGATCGAGGACATGTACCGCCTGTTGGCGGTCGCCAAATACGAGGACCGCTACGTGGTGCCTCAGGCGCACACCGAACAGGCCCAGCGCCTGGCCGAGCTGCCGGGGAGCTGTGGCCTTGACTTTGATGGCGGCCCCGGCAACTGCGGGGCCCTGCCCCGGCCGGCTCAGGGCCTAAACGAGAACTTCATGCTCGGCCGTCGGGCGACCGGTGGCCGGCGGATGATACCGCTACCGGTGATAAACCGCGGGCCAGGTGAGGGCCGCTGATGCGGGGATGGCGGTTTGACGCTCCCTACAAGCTGCTCTCCATCCTCCTGCAGTATCCGGGCGATGACATGGAGCGGGCCCGCGCGGACCTCCTTTGGGAGGCCCGTCAAGGGCCGAGCCGGGAGAGCCACCAACTGGCGCCCTTCGTGGCCTACTGGGAGGGCACCCCGTGGACCAGGGTGCGCCAGGAGTACGTGGAGACCTTCGACCTGCAGCGGCGCTGCAGCCTATATCTCACCTACTTCACCCATGGCGACACCCGGCGACGGGGACAGGAGCTGTTGCGGCTCAAGTGGCTGTACCGCGCCGCGGGGCTGGAGCTGGAGGACTCGGAGTTGCCCGATTACCTGCCGGTGATGTTGGAGTTCGCGGCACTGGCGCCTAGCGGTGTCGGCCGCCAGCTGCTCTCGGAGCACCGCGCCGGCCTGGAATTGCTCTGGCTACGGTTGCAGGAGCTGCAGAGTCCCTACGCCCACCTGGTCCAGGCGGTCCGGCGCGCCCTGCCGCCTCTGGCCGCCCGCCAGCTGGAAGTTGTCCGGAGGCTGGCGCTCGAGGGGCCCCCGGTGGAGGAGGTCGGACTGCAACCCTTTGCACCGCCGGAGGTGATGCCGACCATGGGGGCCCGGCGGTGACCCTGGAGGAGGCGCTGCTGTTTGTGGGGCTGCCGTACGCCTCCATCACATTGTTCGTGGCCGGCCATGTCTGGCGGTACCGCCATGACAAATTCGGCTGGACCAGCCGCTCGACCCAGCTCCTGGAGCGGCGCTGGCTGGCCTGGGGCAGCAACCTGTTCCACTACGGAGCGCTGGCGGCCATCGGCGGACATGTGCTCGGGCTGCTCATCCCCGAGCAGGTGACCCGCGCCCTGGGCGTCAGCGAGGGAGCCTACCACCTCTTGGCGGGGGTGGCGGGAACGGTGGCCGGGCTGGCCTGCGTGCTGGGCTTTGTGATTCTGGTGGGTCGGCGAGCCTACTTCCCGAGGGTCCGTCGCACCACCAGCTGGACGGACGTGGTGGTCTACGTGGTTCTGGCGGCGATCATCCTGCTCGGCCTGGTCGAGACCATTGGATTCAACGTGCTGGGTGCTGGTTACAACTACAGGCCCACTGTTGGAGTCTGGTTCCGGGGTCTCCTCTGGCTGCACCCACAGCCGCAGTTGATGGCGTCAGCGCCGCTGGTCTACCAGCTCCACGCCACCCTGCCCTGGCTCCTCTACGCGGTCTGGCCGTTCAGCCGACTGGTGCATGCCTGGAGCCTGCCATGGCAGTATGTCGGGCGCCCGTATATCCTGTACCGCCGGCGGTACGCCGCCGCCCGTCGATGAATCGGCTCCCAGCCCCCGCCACCGGGGGCTTGGTGGCGGGGAGCCGCTGATGGAACTCCGCTTCCGAGCGACCATGGACCGAGCCTTCGACCAGGTGCGAGCGGCGCTCAGCCAGGATCCGGAAAGCTGGCTGCCGGGTTCGAAGCGGGCCGATGGGGTGGTGCTGGTAGACCTTGGAGTGGGGGGCTCCGCAGCCCGGGTCCACCGCTTGGTTCAAGTGACAGTAGGCCCGATCCAGCTGTTCGGTTGGGGGGTGGTGGTGCCGATTGAGTGGCGGGCGGCCCGGCACCCGCGCCTCTACCCGGCCCTGCTCGGCTACCTACGGGTGGAGCCGCTGGACCGGGAGCACAGCCGGCTGCGCTTCGATGCTCGTTACGATCCCCCGGGAGGCCAAGTTGGCACGGCCACGGACCGAGCCTTGATGCATCGGGTCGCCCGGGCATCAGTTGGAGACTTTTTCCAGCGGCTCACGGCGTGCATCTACCAGGCCTCCAGCGGCCCTGGATCGTAACTGCCCGTCACGGCTGGAATGGTTGGGCGGTGGGGAGTGGTGGCTGCGAGGCGGCTCGTGGCGGCGGTTCCGCCTGCGTCTGGTGCCGTGGTCATGGGTACCGGCATCGTCGCAATCGGTCTTGGCCTGGACGGGCAGGCACTCATCTCCCATGCCATCCTGGCGATCGCGGGGTTGGCGTGGGTGCTGCTCGGCCTGCTGCTGGGTGGCAGGGTGCTCCTGCGGCGCGAACGGGTGCGCTCCGAGGCACGCTCTCCGGCCGCCCTCACCGGGGTTGCCGGGACCGCCGTCCTGGGCACGGGGCTGACTCTGCTGGGCTGGGTGGGGGCGGGCGAGGTGCTCCTGGGGCTTACCCTCTGCCTTTGGCTGGTGCTCCTGGGCCCGGTTCTGCGCAACTGGGCCACTCCCACCGTGGGCGCCTCGTTCGTGCTGGTGGTGTCGACCGAGTCGCTGCCGGTGCTGGCATCGACCGTGGCGGTGGCGACCGGGGCGGTGTGGCTGGCCTGGGCCGCGGCCATCCCCTGGGGGCTGGGCCTGGCCGCCTATGTCTTCGTCTTGAGCCGCTTCGACCTGCGCCAGATCGCGTCGGGTCGGGGCGACCACTGGGTGGCCGGGGGCGCCCTGGCCATAAGCGCCCTGGCAACGGGCCGGTTGGCACTTGCGGCGCAGGCCCTGGGAGCCAATCGCGGGCTCACCGACAATCTGGGGTATGCGGCCTTGGCGGTTTGGCTCGCGGCCATGGCATGGCTGCCGGCCCTGCTGCTCGGCGAGTTGCGGTGGCCGCGGCTCGCCTACGATGTCCGCCGCTGGTCGACCGTCTTCCCGGTCGGCATGTACGCAGCCTGCAGCTTCATCACTGGGCACGCCGCCCACCTCCCCCCATTGCTGGCCTTTGCGAAATTCTGGGTGTGGTTTGGATTGGTGGTGTGGGGGGTGGTTCTCGGCGCCATGCTGAGGCGAGGAGTTGGGCTGGCTGGAGGTGCGCGCGGTGGGCGTTGACGGGGGCTCTCTGGGTGATCCCGGGCCCGTGCCGCGTCGCGATCACCAGGGTGCCCTGGGTGGCGACCGGCTGCCTATGTCGGGCTCGCGACGGCCGCGTCATAGACGATCAGGTCGTCGGCGCGGCGGCGGGCCCCCTCGGTGAGCGAGTGGGGCAGGAGCTTGCCCCGATGGTCGAGGTGAAGCACTTGGGCCTCATACAGGAGTGTCGCGGCATCGGCGATGAGACGGCGGTGGCATCGGAACCACAGGGTTTCGGCGCACATGACACACACCCGGCGTCGAGCGGCGTCAGCCAGGAGCGTGCTCAGCGCGTGCTGGAAAGGGTCGCTTGCCATGTAGTCCGCGTAGGCCCGGAAGGCTGGGTGCCGGAGGGTCACGTTGGTGGAGTCCTTGACCCCGCGACGAAATCCGCCGAGGTCCGGCTCCCAGCGATAGGCGATCCCGGTGCCGGGCATCCACTCCTCAAGCTCTCGGCGTCCGAACTGCGGGTTGTGACGGCTCCCGGGCACGCTGCGCACATCCACCAACGCCTCCACTCCGGCATCCTGGATCAGGGTGGTGAACTCCTCCCGGCTGGTGGTCCCGTGCCCCACTGTCAGGAGGGTGAGCGCGGACTCGCGGGTGGCAACATCCAGAGCCCGGGCTGACGTCGCGCGGGCTCCTGGAAAGCCCGCCCCCTTGCTGGCGGTCGCCCGCTTCGACGGTACTGGCACAGCAGCTTCCTCCACCAATCCGACTCCCGCATCGGCCGGGCGGTCGCCCGGCCACCGGTTGAGCGTCTCCCGCATGCCTTTACTCGGGTGCCGGGGTCAGCTCCAGGCTGTCCTTGCGGATGTCATAGGCGTCCAGGTACTCCATCACCCGTGCCACCTCACGGCGGAGACTCTCATCGAAGCCGGCCCGCCGCAGCAGATGGAATCCCAACTCCATCCCGGAGCTGATCCCCGCGGCCGTGATGATTCGGCCACTGTCGACGATCCTTGCCCGGCTGATGGTGGCCCTGGGGGCGAGCGCGGCGAGCCGATCAATGGGGACCATCCCGCGGCTGCTCAGCTCCTGAGGGTCTCCCTCCTTCCTGGCGGTGGCGCTCAGGCCGTCCAGCAGTCCCATCTGCGCGTAGACCCAGGGGCCGGTGCACAGGGCGGCCAGCAAGGTGCTCTCGGGAAGCGTGCGGATGTACTCGTGGAGGTGGCGGTTGTACGTCTCCGGGCGAGTGCCGGCGCCACCGGGGATCAGGAAGGCGTCTACCGCTGGCCGGTCGTTGAAGCTGTAGTTGGGCAGGATCGTGAATCCGGCCTGCGCCTGCACCGGCCGCATCGACTCGGCGATGAAGAAGACGTCCAGGCTCGGATCCCAGCGCCGAGCCACCGAGAAGACCCCGTAGGGAGCGCTGAAGTCGACTATCTCGGCGTCCTCAAACACATATATTCCGAGTCGGAAGCCGGCGACGCGAATCTCCTCGGGCATGGTCAGACCCTCCAGCACGTCCAGCGCAGATCACTCTCGGGCACCCCGCCACCCAGGGTCCCAACTCGGCCTCGATCCGCCCGTGCCCCAGGCCCCACCATCAAGCGCCTCGGGCGCGCTGACACAGTGCCACGAACTCCGACCGCAAGCTGGGGTCGGCGTCATAGTTCCCGCGCCAGAATGTGGTCCGGGTGCTCGACTGCAGCTCCCGGACGCCCCGCATCTGGGTGCACGTGTGGGTGGCCTCCAGATAGACCGCGAGGCCATGAGCCTCGAGCGCGGACTCCAAGAGATCGGTGATCTCCTGCCCGATCCGCTCCTGGACGGTGAAACGGCGGGCGTACATCCGCACCACCCTGGTGAGCTTGGAGAGGCCGATCAGACGCTCGTGGGCGATGTAACCGACATAGGCGTGCCCGAAGAATGGCAGCGAGTGGTGCTCGCAGAGGGAGAAGAAAGGGATCGGCCCTTCGACGATCTGGGAGATCCGGCAGTCCGGTCCACCCCGGCACTCGGTGGGGAAGGTGGTCATCAGCTTGGGGTCGCCCTCATAGCCACTCGTGGCGTCGTAGATGGCGGCCAGGAACCGGGCCGCGGTGCGGCTGGTACCCGGTTGGCCAGCGGGCAGGCCCATGGCTTGGAAAATCTCCTGCATGTAGCCCTCGAATCGGGCCCACAGGGAGGGACTGATGTCCCGCGGGCTGGCGCTCTCCCAGTCAATGCTCCCCTGGGACCGGGCGGCTGGCGCCGCCTCCCTCGTCGCTGGCTCAGGCTGCCGCGGCATCGGCCCCCTCCGTGGAATTCGCCGGCTCGATTGAGAAGACGCAGCCGCCGGCGCCGCACGACTGAGGTCGCACCCGGCGGATGAAGCCGGACCCGTCCAGCACCCCCTCGATCAGTCCGGCGTGGATCGTGGACACGACTGAAGGCTCGAGAGCGCACGCTTCCTTGAAGGCGCAACTGTCAACAATCAGCTTCTGCCCAGGCGCCAACGAATACCGGTCCCCCAGCTCTTTCAGGGGCTCTAGGGCAGTGGGCAGGTCAGTGGCGGCACCGGCCAGTGCCCGACCGGCGGCAGCCGCCTGACGGCGGGCTCTGGCCAGTCCATGCCGGCCCAGGCCGGCTACGGTCGCCCCCAAAATTCTCGAAAGCGTGAGGAAGTCGCGGGTGGGGTGCTGGAGGCTTAGCGGGACCCCGGAGAGCTGGTAGGTCTTGGCCGGTTTTCCCGGTTGGCCACGCCTCTGTCCGCTCACCAGGTAGCCCAGCGCCAGCAGCTTCTCCAGGTGAGTGTAGACGACCGATCGGTGCACCCCGGCCATCTCGGCCACCTCGGCCACGGTCCGAGCAGCCGGCTCGCGGTAGAACGACAGCAAGATCGCCCGCCGAGTGGGGTCCTGGAGCGCAGCCACGACCTGCTCCAACCCCTTGACATCATTCACCATCGCAGTATACTCCTGAATAGTCGATATAAACGATGTAAACAGTTCATATTCCTAGCGCACTGGAGCCTAGCGCCGGGGCATGTGGGGAGTTCGATTGTGGCCGAGCCGTTGATCGATCGAATCATCCGCCGTGAGGGCTGGCTGGACGGGGTCGGCGACTTCGCCCAGGCCGCCGTCCGCAGGTCGTACCGCTCCCTTGGCCCCCTGGGTCCGGGGCTGCGCGACCTGTTGCATGGCTCGAGAGGCCTGGGGCATCCTCTGCACCCAGCGCTGACCGACCTGCCGCTGGGAGCCTGGACAGTCGGGGTGGTGATGGACTATGTGGGCCACTTCACGACCGCGATCGGACCGCAGGCCGGGGACATCGCACTCGCCATCGGGTTGGTGACCAGCCTTCCGGCCATAGCCAGCGGCCTGACCGACTCCCAGGACACCTACGGGCACGAGCGCCGGGCCAACATGCTCCATGGCCTGACCATGACCCTGGCGGTCCTGCTGCTGGCGGTATCCCTGGGTCTGCGCTGGTGGGCTGGGTTTGGACTGCATCCGCTGGCGGTGGGACTTGCGACCGCAGGGTTGGTGGTGGCGATGGCGGGGATGTACGTGGGTGGCCATCTCACCTTCGCGATCGGGACCATGGTCAATCGGAGCGCCTTTCTCAGCGGGCCTGCGGACTTCGTGTCGCTGGGAGCTTCCGGGGACTTCCCCGAGGGAACCCTGCGCCGCGTCGACGCCGGCGGCCTGCCGGTTCTGGTGGTCAGGCGTGGCGGCCAGCTCTACGCGATGGGGGCTGTCTGCTCCCATGCCGGCGGCCCGCTGGAAGCCGGCGAGCTGAACGGAGACATTGTGACCTGTCCCTGGCACGGCTCCCGGTTCGACGTCAGGAGCGGCCGTGTCCGGCGCGGGCCGGCCACCTTCGGCCAGCCCCGGTTGATCGTGCGGGAGACCGGCGGCCGGGCTGAGGCCAAGCTCGAGCACCCGCTGCAGTGAATGGGAAAGGAGGTATCGGGATGTCCGTGAGCGAGAGTCCTGGAGTCCCGGCCGAGATGTCGCCAGTTCCAGACGGTGTGATCATCGACGCCGGGAGGCGCCACTGGTATTCCCCGAGCCCGTGCTGTCTCAGTGCGGCTTACCCCGATGTCAAGCGCATCCTGGACGGAGAGCGCTGGGTTGAGCCGGGTGAGCGCGGTGATGGGCCCGCAGAGTAGGTGGCTGCCGTGAGCGGTTCCGGCCCCGGCCCGAGGGTGGGTGCGAACGGTCCGATGCAACTGGTGCAGGCTGGTCAGTCCCTGTGGCTGGACAATTTGAGCCGCAAGCTCCTGGCAACTGGAGCCTTGGAGCGGTACGTGCAGGATTTCGGCCTGTCTGGGCTCACCTCCAACCCCACCATCCTCGCCCAGGCGATGACGGCCAGCAAGGACTACGACGCCACCCTCCGAACCTTGGTCGGGCAGGGGGTCACCGATCCGCAGGAACTGGTCTATGGCGCCGCACTCGAGGATCTAACGGCTGCGGCACGCGCCTTCCTTCCGGTCTGGGAGTCCAGCGGTGGGATGGACGGCTATGTCTCGCTGGAGGTGCCCCCGGATCTCGCATTCAAGGCCGCGGACAGTGTCGCCTGGGGCATGCGGCTTTGTGGGCAGGCGAGGCTGCCGAACCTTTTGGTGAAGGTCCCCGGCACCGCCCCCGGGCTGACCGCGGTCGAGGATCTGGTGACGGCTGGTGTCGGGGTCAACGTGACCTTGCTCTTCTCGGAAACCCACTACCTACAGGCGGCGGAGGCGTACATGCGCGCCCTGGAGCGTCGTCTAGAGGAGCACTCCACTCTCTCTATCCCGTCGGTGGCATCGGTTTTCGTGTCGCGCTGGGATGCGGCGGGCAATCCCCTGCTGCCGGCTGAGATGCACAACCAGCTCGGAATCGCGGTGGCGCAGAAGGCCTACAGCGCGTATCGCTCTCTGCTGGCCAGTGACCGCTGGCGAGCGCTCGCCGCAGCTGGCGCCCGGCCCCAGCGACTGTTGTGGGCCTCCACCTCCGCCAAAGACCCCGAGTTGCCGCTTTCTTATTACGTCAGCTCTCTGGTCGCACCCGGCACCATTGACACCATGCCAGAGGCGACTCTGCTCAGCTTCGGAAAGCACGGGACTGTGGGCGCCCTCCTGCAACCGGACCATGCCTCGGCGGAGCAGGTGATCGCCACCGTGACCGCACACGGGGTGGATGTCGAGGCTCTCGGGGAGTCACTGCAGAGCCGCGGGGCTCGACGCTTCAGCGCGGACTGGGCTGCCCTCCTCGACGCGGTGCTGAGCAAGAGCCAGAGGTTGATCGCGCCGGTGCCCAGATGACCGCTGAGGAACGACGCGTTGCGGCGGTTGGGAAGCCCATCCGAATGGCGGCGGTGGGGCGGAGGGGAGGCACCAGACAGGAGGGAAGGGCCGTTGGATAGGCACGAATCACCACCCCCTGGGACCGATGTCGTCCGGGAAGGTGACCGCCAACCGGTGCGCGACGAGGAGAACGAAGCGGGCGACTCCGCCTGTTGGGCGCATCTGATCTGCCCTGAGTGCGGCAACCTCTTGGCTGAGGGCCACCGCCCCGGGTGTCGCGCGGCGGCGCCAGAGTGATCGCGGTCGGCAGCCGACCGGCCGTCGGCGGCACGGTCCCTCTGCCCGATTCGATCGGCCCCGGCTGCAAACCTGTCTGAAACGAGGAGCTTCCTATGCGAATCGACTACCGGACCACGTTCCCGGAGGCGCTGAAGGCGATGATCGGCCTGGAGGCCGCGGTGCGTTCCAGCACCCTGGAGCCGGCGCTGCTGGAGCTGGTCAGGATGCGGGCCTCCCAGCTCAACGGTTGCGGGTACTGCCTGGACATGCACAGCAAGGACGCGACTGCGCTGGGAGTGGAGCCGCAGCGCCTCCACTTGGTCCCGGCCTGGCAGGACGCGCCCGGTTACTCCCCGCGCGAGCGTGCGGCCCTCGCCTGGTGTGAGGCGCTCACGATGCTGCCCCAGGAGGGGGCTCCCGATGCCGTCTACGAGGCTGTCAAGGCGGTGTTCACCGACGCGGAGGTGGTGGCCCTCACCCTGGCGATCGTCGCCATCAATGGCTGGAACCGGTTTGCCGTGGGACTGCGAACCCCGGTGGGGAGCTACAACCACGAGTCCTGACCGCGGCAGGAGTGACCCCCGGCCGGGGACAAGCCGAGTCGACCACCTGGAAGGACCCGGCGCACTGGCGGGTGGGGCAGTCGTGACGAGCCCCTGCCGACGGCTGTGGCTGAGTCCCCGGCCTCCATTCCGGCTGGACCTGACCGTCTGGGCGTTGCGGCGCCGGGCCCACAACGCGGTGGATCGGTTCGACGGACTCTGGTACCGGCGGACACTGGACCTCGAGAGCGGCCCGGTAGCCATCGGGGTACGCCAGTGCGGGGCTGTCGCCGAACCCGAGCTCGAGGTGACGATTCAAGGTGAAGGGGCGGAGGTGGCGGACGAGACGGTGGCTTTGGTCCAGTCCTCGCTCGAGCGGATCCTGGGGCTGGACGCGGACCTCACCGGGTTCTACCAGATGGCCTGGGGAGATGCTCGAGTCAACGATCTGGCGCATCGATTCAGGGGCCTGCGGCCGCCACGCTTCCCCACCCTGTTCGAGGCCCTCGTCAATGCCGTCGTCTGCCAACAGGTGAGTCTGGTGGTGGGGATACACCTATTGAATCGGCTCTCTGCCAGATTCGGCTCCGCCGCTCCTTTGAGCCCGAGTGGTACCGGTTGGGCTGCGCCAGCACCAGAGCGCATCGCCGAGGCGAAGCCGGACTCCCTGCGCGAACTCGGACTCAGCCAAGCCAAGTCGCGGGCTCTGGCGGGCTGCGCCGCGGCCGTGCTCGGCGGCGACTTGGACCCGGTGGCACTGGGCCTGCTGGGGGACGAGGCGGCTCGGGAGCGGTTGTGTGAGTTGCCCGGCATCGGCAGGTGGAGTGCAGAGTACGTCCTTCTGCGGGGACTTGGCCGGTGTCAGGTCCTGCCCGGTGACGACGTGGGGGCGCGCAACGCGCTGCGGCGGCGCTTTGGGCTCAGCGAGAAGGCGGGCTATGACGATGTGCGGCAGCTGACCGCGGCCTGGCAGCCATTTGCCGGGATGGTCTATTTCCATCTGCTGCTAGACGGCTTGGAGCGAAGCCACGCATGGGACTGATCCAGCAGCTCACCACCATGACTGAATCGGACTCCTCGTCTGACCCGGGACCTCCGCTCCGTCTGGTCTTTGCGGACCGGGTGCTCTGGTGGCCTTCAGCGGGAAGTTGGCCCTGCTCTCAGACAGCAGGTGTTGGGGCGTCTTTTTCGGCGCGCCGCAACTGTCAGCCCGACCCGCCGGCACCAGCACCCGGCCGATTCAGCGCCGGCGGAGTCTACGGCGCAACTCATCCACGAGGAGGAGGAAAAAGTGGTGAATGACAGCTTCGGCTCCAAGGCCACGATGATGGTCGCAGACCGGTCCTATCAGATCCGCCGACTCTCCGCTCTGGAGGGTGTTGGGGACATCAGACGGCTGCCCTACTGCATCAAGATCCTGCTTGAAAACCTTCTGCGGCATGAGGACGGCCGGACCGTGACCGCTGCCGATGTCGAGGCCCTGGCAAAGTGGCCGTCCGGTTCCCAGATGTCCAGGGAGCTCCCGTTCCTGCCGGAGCGAGTCCTGATGCAGGACTTCACCGGAGTCCCGGCAGTGGTGGATCTGATAGCGCTCAGGGATGCGGTCACGAAGCTCGGAGGCGATGGGACGCGCGTCAATCCAAGAATTCCAGTGGAGCTCATCATCGATCACTCGGTGATCGCGGACGTGGCCGGCACTTCGGATGCCTTTGAGACCAACCGGCAGCTGGAGTTTGCTCGGAACGCCGAGCGCTATCGCTTGCTGCGCTGGGCGCATGAGGGCTTTGCCCGGTTCGCGGTGGTCCCACCGGACACCGGCATCTGCCACCAGATCAACTTGGAACATCTGGCCCGGGTGGTGGTGACGACCGATGCGGGCGAGGCTTTTCCGGACACTCTGGTGGGGACCGACTCACACACTCCGATGGTCAACGGCATCGGCGTGCTCGGTTGGGGAGTCGGCGGGATCGAGGCGGAGGCCGCGATGCTCGGCCAGCCGCTGTCGGTCCCCTTTCCGGCGGTGGTCGGGGTCCGCCTGACCGGGTCCCCATCGCCGATGGTCACAGCCACCGACCTGGTTCTGACCATGGCGGAGGTCCTGCGCCAACACGGCGTGGTGGGCAAGCTCGTGGAGTTCACCGGGCCGGGCCTGGCCGGGCTGCGGGCTGAGCACCGGGCCACCCTGGGCAACATGGCACCGGAGTATGGCGCCACCTGCGCGATCAGTCCCATCGATCAGGTGACGCTCGACTACCTGCGGATGACTGGGCGGCCCGAGGCCCATGTCGCCTTGGTGGAGGCCTACGCCAAGGAGCAGGGCCTGTTTCATTCACCGGGAGACCCGGATTTTCGGTTCTCAGAGCTGATCACGTTGGATCTGGGAACCGTCGAGGCGTGCCTGGCCGGGCCCTCACGGCCCCAGGACCGAGTCCCGCTGGCGCTGGTGCGCAGCTCATTTCGCCGGACCTTGGGTGCGCTGGAGCCATCTGCCGTGGTGAGCGCGGCCGAGCAGCGGCCATGGCAGCCGCCCAGCCTCAGCGACGGCAGCTGCGAACAGGCCTCCGCCGATTCGTTCCCGGCCAGCGACCCACCAGCTACCATGGCGGGCCTCGAAGGCGACGGTGACCCGGACCCGCTGCTCCGCACGGCTTGGGCGGCGGCGCTCCCGGCCACCAACCCCGAACGCAATCCGCGGCCAATCTCAGTCGACCTAGCCGGGGATCGGGTCTCGATCGACGACGGCCATGTGGTGATCGCAGCGATCACCAGCTGCACCAACACCTCAAATCCAGACGTCATGGTGGCGGCCGGGTTGCTGGCCAGGAACGCTGTCAGGCTCGGCCTTCGGTCCCGGCCATGGGTGAAGACCTCCCTGGCGCCGGGGTCGCGGGTGGTGGTTCAGTATCTCCAGCGCGCCGGGTTGGACGGGCCCCTAGCCGAGCTGGGGTTCGACTTGGTGGGCTACGGGTGCACCACGTGCATCGGCAACTCGGGCCCACTGCTTCCGGAGGTGTCGGCCGCAATCACGGCCAATCACCTCGCGGTGGCCGCGGTGCTCTCCGGCAATCGCAACTTCGACGGCCGGATCCATCCTGAGGTTCGGCTGAACTACCTGGCCTCACCGCCGCTGGTGGTCGCCTACGCGCTGGCTGGGACCTTGGAGATCGACTTGACCACCGAGCCGATTGGCCGCGCCAGGAGCGGGGAGTGGGTCTGGCTGAAGGAGCTGTGGCCCAGTGCGGAACAGATCCGGGAAGTGGTGGAGCAGGTGGTCACCCAGGCTGAGTTTCTCAGCGGCTATGCCACTCTCTACGACGGGGACGCCCTTTGGGCCTCGCTGGAGATGGCGGGCGGAGAGCGCTTCCAGTGGCAGCCAGAGTCGACCTATGTGCAGCCACCACCATTCCTCGACGGCATCTCCCGCGACGTCGCCCCGGTCGCGGATATTCACGGTGCGCGTTGTCTGGCCCTGCTCGGCGACAGCGTTACCACCGACCACATCTCGCCGGCCGGGGCCATTCCGCGCACGGGTCCCGCGGGCAGGTACCTGGCCGAGCTGGGTGTGCCAGCAACCCAGTTCAATTCGTTTGGAGCCCGGCGAGGCAACCACGAGGTCATGATCCGTGGTACGTTCGCCAACCCGCGCCTGCGCAACGCGCTGGTCCCGGGCACCGAGGGTGGGTTCACCAGGCACCTCCCCAGCGCCCAAGTCGTGACCATCTTCGAGGCGGCGCAGCTGTACCAGCGGGACGGGGTGCCGCTGATCGTGATTGCCGGCAAGGACTATGGCTCGGGTTCGTCCCGCGACTGGGCTGCCAAAGGCACCCGGCTGCTCGGGGTCCGCGTGGTACTGGCGGAGAGCTTCGAGCGGATTCACCGGTCCAATCTGATCGGGATGGGGGTGCTTCCCGTCCAGTTCACGCGAGGAACGACTGGTGCCAGTCTTGGTCTCACCGGTGAGGAGAGCTACGAGGTAACCGGCTTGCAGGCGGTGGCCCAGGGCGACCCCTCCCGCCTGCGGATCACAGCCGATGGGCGAGAGCTGCCGGTGCGGGCCCGGCTCGATTCCCCGACCGAGTGCGAGCACTTTCGGCAGGGAGGGATCCTTCCTTTCACCCTTCGTGACTTGCTGGTGGAATAGTGGAGTACTGCATTTTTGCCTGGTCCCCTGCAGCCCTCCTCGTGAATGTTCGCGCCCCCAGCCCGCGGCAGCTGACCGGCCCGGGCTCACCAGCGGGCGTGCGGCTGACGGCCGCTGGGTGGCGGACGGCGAGAACCTTACAGGTCTCCGCAAACGATTGGGCTGTCGCTGCGAGGATCACGGGAGCAACCAAGTCCTTGGCCCGGAGTCGGGACTCGAACCGCAGCCAACCGGGGAGCCCACAAAGGAGAGCCGGCGGCTACGAGCTACCTGGAGACGGTCGTGGGAGGTGAGAGGAAGGTCCGAGTTTCGAGTTTGCATGCAACCAAGATCGGTGGGGGTGGTAGCGCTGACGGTGGTGGTTCGTCGATGTTCACCTGTCCACGGTGTCGACGCCAGTTCCACCGCAGCTTTCTGGAGCGGTTCTGGTCTGAGTGGAGCCAGATCTGCTGGGCATTCGATGGGGGCTGGTACCGCTTGGACTGCGCCATCGTCCGGGACGCTGGCGCCACCGACCAGGTGCTGAGCCATGCTCATTCGGAGCGGTGCGGTCAGGACATCGGCCGCGCGTACGCCTCTGAGGCGAAGTCAGGGATCGTCGGCGCTTGCGTCGGTGACTGTTCGTATTGCGGGGACCACAATCGGCTGGCGGTGGTGACCTCACACGACGTCATCAGCCGGTGCCTCAGATGTCGGGATGAGGCGATCCTGACCGAGCCCCCTCCGTGGTGCCGACTGAGGCAATTGGCGAGTGGGCGTCGGCTTGGCAACGACGAGCCTTCCCATTCGGACCCGGCAATGCGGCAGGTGGGCGGCGGCACCGGTGCCGGGCGATGAATTCCCTGGAGGTTGGCGGGGTCGGCTCACAGGGAATCGGCTGGTCTATGCCCCCAGCGAGCCGCCGCATCTCGGCCGGCCATCGGCAGGCCGTGGATCAGACCTCGTCCGCAGGGGGGCAGCCTAGCCTCGACGAAGTTCCGTTTCGGGTGATTTCGAAAGTGGGTTTGAACCCGCGCACGGTGGCGGTGCGACTGGCGCCCCTAGAGGCCGAGCTGCACTTCCAGGCTGGTCAGTACGTGCTTTTGACGGACCTCCAGGGGGAGGTGGAGCCCCGGTCCTACTCAGTGGCCAACGCCGCCCGGCCGGGTGGGGAGCTGGACCTGGTGGTGACGGCGGTGCCCGGGGGGCAGGCCAGCCAATGGATCCACCAGCGGCTGGCGGTCGGCGACAAGGTGCTGGTCTCTGGGCCGTACGGGAACTTCACGCAGGGTTGCGCAGCTGTGGGCAGCACGCTTTATCTGGCTGGGGGCGTGGGACTCGCGCCGATCCTGGCCCTACTCGAAGAAGCATTCGCGAGCGCTGAGTCAGCCTCGCTCCACCTGATCTTGTCTGCCCGAACGGAAGCGGATGTGATCTACCGCTGCCGGCTACTAGAATTGGAGGAACGGCACACCAACTTCCGTTTCACTCGGACTTTGACCAGGGCCCCGGGTGAGCCCCCGCTGGGACGCTTACCCGCACAGTTGCCGCAGCTAGTGGGCTCCCTTGTCGAACAGTCTGTGTTTGCGGCTGGCCCTGAAGGGTTCGTGGACGAGTGTGCCAGGGCCGTCCGCCAGCTGGGCGTTCCCCCAGGGCGGATTTACACCGAGGCATTCTTTCTTGAGCCCCAGCCTTGGGGTGGGAGGTTGGTTTGACCCGTGTCTACACGCGGCTGGGAGATGATGGCAGCACCGGCCTGCTGTTTGGGGGGCGCACGTCCAAGGCCGACCCGGTGATCGCGACGGTGGGTAGTGTCGATGAGGCGGTCTCGGCTCTGGGGCTCGCCAGGGCCAGCTGGCAGGGTACGCCCGAGACTGCGCAGCTCTTGCTCCGACTCCAAAGAGGGCTGTTCGTGGCAGCGGCGGACCTGGCATGCAATCCGCGGCAGCGGCGACGGTTGCAGCCGGGCGTGTCCCGTATAGTGCCCGAGATGGTCGCAGAGTTGGAGGCGATCATCGATGGCATCGTGGCAGATCACCCTTTGCGGCCGGTGTTCGTGGTCCCGGGCAGCAACCTCTCCTCTGGCTTCCTCGATCTGGCAAGAACCTTCGTCAGGCGGGCGGAGCGTCAGGCGGTTGAATTGGGCGGTCGGGATCGCCTCCGGGTCGCTGACGTGATCACCTACCTGAACCGACTCTCTGACCTTCTCTACGTGCTGGCGCGGTGGGCCGCCAGGGATGGTGACGAGCCGGCCAGTCATGAATGAGGGATGGGTCGCCTTCGGTCCCGCCTACCAGTGGCAGGCAGATTCTGCCGTCAACCCGACTTTGACACGCGGGGAGGTCAAGCGGAGGGGCGAGGGACGTCCCAGGGAGGGGCCTGAGTTTGAAAAGCCAGCGAATGAGGCAGCGGATAGCGATTTGAGAGCCCAAAAGTGTTGTACTACGCGGTACCAGCGGACCGGTTGGGTTGCAGACTGTTCATGGTTGTGGCAGGATCGGACGCGATGTACCTGCGCCGAGTCGTCTGTGGTGAGCACGTCTACCTGGACTTGGTCTAGAGACATCGCGACCCCAAGGCTGGCAAGGTGCGGCAGCGGGTGCTGGGGCATCTGGGGCGGGAGAAACAGGTCCGCCCCCATCTCCCCGCTCTGATCCAGGCGTTGCAGAAGCTGTCGGGAACCCCGCTGCCGGTTCCCTCCTCGGTGGCGCTAGAGTCCGCGCTTGACTACGACGGGACATAGTTGTGAGGGGAACTCTGGCATGAGTTGGGGCTGGATCAGGTGCTGACCGAGGCAGCCGACCGGGATACCGCGGAGCGCTGCTTCGCGCTGGTGGCAACCCGGCTGCTGGCGCCACGCAGCAAGCTGGCGACCCGTCTCTGGCTGAAGCGGATCGCCCGTGCTGCCGGCGGCAGCTGGGAGTTGCCGGATGCCCAGCTGCTGCGCGGGATGGATGCCTTGGCGAAGGCGCAGCCCCAGGTGGAGGAGGCGGAGTACTGGTAGCTGATCGACCTACTGCACTGCGACGCCACCCTGGTGTTCGTCAACCTGACCACCATCGACGCCGGGGGCGAGGGGGTGGAGCCCATCTGGCAGTACGGCCACTCCAAGAATGGCAAGAGCCAGAACAAGCAGCTGTTGCTGGCGCTGGTGGTCACCCCGGACGGGTATCCGCTGGCCCCCTTCCTGTTCGCGGGCAACCGCGCCGAGACGGTGGCGATGCTGGAGATGTTGCAGCAGTTGCGCCACCGCTTCGGGCTCAAGCGCTCCGTGGTGGTGGGCGACCGGAGGTTGATCCCCGCCGCCGTCCTGCAGGCGCTCGACGACGCCGGCTACGACCACATCCTGGCGCTGCAGGCGCGGCAGTCAAAGACGGCCACGGCGGCGCTCGAGCAGGCAGACAGCTCAGGCTGGACCGAGGTGGACGAGCACCTGTGGGTGCAGGAGGTGGCGGTGCCGGATGCCCCCCGAGTGGTGCTGGCCTTCAACCCCCAGAAGCAGTTGGAAGACCAGCGCTGGCGGGAACGGAAGCTGGAGCAGGGCTGGCCCGCCATGGAGGGGCTGCTCGACCGTTGGGTGCAGGGACGGATCAGCTCCGACCAGGTGGCGATCCGCGATGCCGCCAGAGCTTTGGTGCAGATCGACGCCCACCGCTTCTTCCACGTCCAGGTGCGAGGTGGGACGCTCAACTTGAAGGAGAACCAAGAGCAACTGGAGCGCGAGGCGCGACTGGACGGAGTGTTCAATCTGCAGAGCAGCGCCGTGGACCTTGACCCGCAGGCGATCGTGACCGCCTACAAGCAACGGCTCTGGGTTGAGCGCGCCTTCCGCACCTTGAAGAGCTTCTTGCAGGTGCGGCCGGTGTACCACTTCACCGAGCGGCGCATCCGGGCCCACATCTTCCTCTGCCTGCTGGGCTACCTGATGGAGAACCACCTGCGCCAGCGGCTGCTCGAGGCCAGCTCTCCCTACAGCGCTCGGGCGGCGCTCGAGCCCCTTCGGGTGGTCATCTACGACCTCCCTGGCGTCTCGGTCCCGATCTGGGCCCGTACCCGGCCCACCCCCGAAGCGCTGGCCGCGGCTTCGGCCCTGGGCTACACCCTCCCCGACCGGCTACCCCTCTCCGCGGCAACCTGACCCGGCCACACCACTTCCCCCCTCGATGTTGTGACACTACCATCCCAATTTGCTCTCACTTCCGCCGCTCGGTGTCAAAGTCGGGCTGAGGAGGTCGCTCTTCCTTCATCCCTCATCTTGCGGGTTAAGGTAGCCAGAGGTTATGGATGAACCGCCCCGGAGCAACTCGGCAAGCACCTCCGCCTCGCTGACCTCGGGCTGCTTGGTGGCGGTGAGCAAGGTCAACGTCCGTGCCCTCGTCAGCTCCAGCAGGTGAGCCAACGCGGTAGAAGGCTCCGGCTGTTTCAGTTCGAGGTGATAACGGCGGCTGAACTCCTGGAACCGATCCGGGTCGTGGCTGTACCACTTGCGAAGTTCCGTGGAAGGTGCGACATCCTTGCACCACTCGTCGAGTTCCGCCTTGGCCTTGGTCAGCCCGCGCGGCCAGATCCGGTCTACAAGGACCCGGGCTCCGTCACTGCGCAAGGGCGCGTCGTAGACCCGGCGTACCTGAACCTCCGCCTTCTTCTTCATCGTCAGCCTCCTCATCGGAATGATGCGGGACATTCCTGGGATCGACCCGAACCTCCATCATGATCGTAGTTCGCTGGCCGTGTGGCAGCCAGGAGCCACCTACCTTCGTCTCCAGCGGTGTCTCCGATTTCGCCGGCCCACAGCAGGCGCACCTGCGGCTGGCTGAAGGGAGGCGGCTTGGGTCGGGCGCACTTCCGACCGTGGCGGCTGTGTCGCGAGCAGGGACAGAGGATAGTTCAGATCAGCTCGCCTCCGAGCTCCCGGGAAGGGCTGCTCCGGGACTGCACACTTCGCAAGGGAACGCATGACCGTCGCCCCGCGCCCGTTGAAGGTATCCCATACGCCAGAGCCGGTTCACAGCAACTCGGTGGAAGGAGTAGTCTAGAGGCGGAAGTGGCAGGGTACCGCGAGGTCGGGCTCATCGCCCGTCTCGCTTCCTCTGCGAATTGGTTTGGTAAGGGGACCTCATCAATGCGGATGGATGCAGGGTCAGGGTAAGTGCCAGGCAGTCCAACCTTCGTAGTCGTGGGAGCTGGTCAGGCTGGGGCGTCAGCGGTAGAGTCGCTGCGAGCCTGGGGATTTGATGGTCGGGTCGTCCTAATCGGGGAAGAGTCCGTCCGGCCTTATGAGCGCCCGCCCCTCTCGAAGGAGTACCTCCGGGGCCAGGCTACCTTCGAGGATGCCGCCGTTCATTCCTCGGATTTCTACCGGGCCCATGGCATCGACCTGCTACTTTCCACGAGGACGACTGGACTCGATCTACAGACGCAGTGCGTGACCCTCGACTCTAGAGTCGACCTGCACTACGATCGTCTCCTGCTGGCTACTGGTGCGGTGCCACGGCGCCTAGATGTCCCCGGTGCTGAGTTGGATGGAGTCTACTTTCTCCGGACGGTGGCGGACGCCGACGCCATCCGTCATGCCAATAATTCTGCCACTCGCGCCGTGGTGATCGGCGCTGGCTGGGTGGGGGCGGAGGTGGCCGCCTCCTTCCGGCAGGTGGGCCTCGAAGTAGCGCTGGTGGACCCGAACACCACTCCGCTCGAACGGTCGCTCGGCCCCGTGATCGGGGAAGTCTGGCGCGACCTTCACGCTGCGCATGGCGTCGAACTTCACTTCGGAGTGAAGGTGGAAGCCATCGTCGGGAACGGGAGAGCTTCGGTGGTACGGCTCAACGATGGGAACACCGTGAATTGCGACCTCGTCGTGGTTGGGGTGGGAGTCGTTCCCCGCACCGAGCTGGCCGCGAGGGCGGGTATCGAGGTCCATGACGGGGTCGTAGTCGATCAACATCTGGAGACCAGTGTCCCCGGCGTCTTCGCCGCCGGCGACGTGGCGAACGCCTACCACCCCGTGTTCCGGTCCCGAATCCGAGTCGAGCACTGGCTGTCCGCGCTGACCCAGGGCCCGACCGCCGCGGCGAACATGCTCGGGTACCATGCTCGACACGATCGCATTCCGTGGTTCGCCTCGCAGCAGTACGACCTGTACATGGAATACACCGGCCACGCGGAGGCCTCCGACGAACTCGTGACTCGAGGCTCGTTATCCGGTCGCGAGTTCGTGGCGTTCTGGCTTCGGGATGGCCGGGTCCGAGCTGGACTCACGGCCAATGTGCTTGGTGTAGCCCGCCACATCCGGGCCCTGGTGTCATCGGGTCGTCGGTTCGACGTCCGCACCCTAGGTGACCCCGCGGTAGGTTTGGACGAGCTGGCAAATGACCCGGCTCGTGCCGCTCCACCTCCGGAGTCGCAACTGATTCCGCCGTTCACCACTAGGAGGCTGCCCCGTGGAAATGCCCCAGTCTGACCAGGAGCCGCACGTTACCTCCGGTCCACTGATCGACGCCGGATTGCGAGAGTGGTATGAGTCCTGCCCGTGCTGCATGAGCAAAGCGATGCCGGACGTGAAACAGGCGCTCGACCGAGAGCGGACCATGCGCCCTGAGCCGCCGACCATCGAGCCCGCCCTCTAGGTTGATTGATCTTGACGCACCAGAGGGCGGCCACCCGGCGGGCGGAGTGAATTTACGCAGTTGAGTTGACACGCGTCGGCCAACCTGTCAGGGTATTGAACTTGGCTGAGGAGCGCTCCGCCAAGCCTGGCGAAGTGGAATTTCGCGAGATTGTCAGGGCTTGCTCCCTAACCGAGCCCTCTAGGGCGTGGTGGGCGGTGCGTATATCGGCATGGCGGCAGCACTCTGTTTGCCCCGCGCTGGGATCCTGGGTCGCATCCCGGCTGGCCCAGGGCGCTAATAGCCAGCGCCCGCCCACTGGGGCCCCAGACTTCCCCGCTGACGCTCGGTCGCGCCGAGACGCCTGCTCTACCTGGTCGGCACCCACCTCGCCTCAGCTCACACTCCCAACTTGGATTTCACCTCGGGGCCGAGTGCTTGGGCGAGCTCCCGTCCGTTCGTCCGGGCACGGGCTGACCATGGGATAATTAAACGATGGAACTCGTGTTAAAGCTCGACCTGTGATCAGGCCCCAGCGATCTCCAGAGATGAGCCTGCCTCTCAGGTATCTCGCCACCGGAATGCTGGCTTGGCTGCTGGCGGCGGCCGGGGTGCCTCTGCTGGCTGGTCATCTGGTCGCCGGCTTCGACGACCCCAAGATCTTCGCGCTCACGCACCTGGTGGTCCTGGGCTGGGTGACCATGACCATCATGGGGGCGCTCTACCAGCTGTTCCCGGTCGCACTCCAGGCCTCCCTGGCGGCGCCCGCGCTAGGACGCTGGAACTTCATCCTGTACGCTGCCGGGGTTGCCGGGTTCGTGCCCAGCTTCTACTTTGACTGGACGCCAGGGGTGGCCATCTTTGGCAGCCTGGCGGTGACTGGCATCATCGTCTTCGCGATCAGCCTGCTGCTGAGCTACCCCAGCGTGCGGGCGCGGCATCCCATGGGCCTGTTCGTACTCTGCGGCCTGGGTTGGCTGGTGGTGGTCATCGGCTTCGGCCTCACCTGGGCGCTGGACTGGCAGTTCCGGTGGTTCAACATCAGCCCGAACCTGCTGGCAGCGCACGTCCACGCGGGCCTGGTGGGATGGCTCGGATGCACGCTGATGGGCGTCTCGTACAAGCTGATGGAGCTGTTCGCACTGGCCCACCGGCGCACCTGGAGGTCAGCCTATCTCATCCTTGCCGTTTGGAACGCGGCCCTGGTGGCCCTGATCCTCAGCCTGCTGCTCTGGCCGGGCGGCTGGGAGGTAACCGGCGCAGCCATCGCTCTGGGCGCGACCATGCTCTGGTTCGCCTTCGACCTAGCTTGGATGTGGACCCATCGGCGGCGGCGGCGGATCTCAGTCGAGCAGGGCCACATCGCCATGAGCCTCCTCTCCCTGCTGTTGGCGTGCGGGATCGGCATCACCCTGACCGTGGAGCGTGGCTTCCCCCCGAACTGGTTCGTGGCCTACGGCTACGCAGCGATCGTGGGCGGGTTCGGGTTCGCGGTCGCCGGCCGCTACCAGAAGATCATCCCCTTCCTCAGCTGGCTGCACCGGTATTCGCGGGCGCCCGGTCCGACACCCCCTCCTTTGCTCCAGGACCTGGTCGATGAGCGGCTGGGATGGGCCAGCCTAGCCCTGCTGGCGGCTGGCTACGCCGCGGTCCTGGTGGGCCTTTTGGAGGCCTCCGTGGTAGTGGTCCAGGCCGGTGGCCTGGTGTATCTGGCCGGCGCGCTGCTCGGCGTGGCGGCGCTGCGCACCGCGCTCATTCCTTCCCACCAGGTGCAGCGGTCCGCCTCCAGCTCCCGACTCTCCAGCGGGTCGGCCGGCCGGATCAGTGACACAGAGGCCCGGGGGTGAGACTCACCCGTCAGGGGGGGCACCCGCTGCGAGCGGACCGTGCCGGTCGGGTGGTTGTCATTGGGGCGGGCTTTGGAGGGCTCGCCGTACTGGCTGAACTGGCCAGGGCTGGCCTCCAGGTAACCCTGGTCGATCGGCACCAGTACACCACCTTCCAACCGCTTCTCTATCAGGTGGCAACCGGTGGCCTGAATCTGGAGGATGTGGCGTTTCCGGTCCGGACCCTGCTGCGCCGGATGCGCCCTGGCCGGTTCGTCCGGGGCGATGTCGTCGAAGTGAACTGGGAACGCCACACCATCGGTCTCGAGGACGGCACCATGCTGGGCTTCGACCATCTGGTTCTGGCCACGGGGGCCGCCACCAACTTCTTCGGCATGGATGGCGCAGCCCGACACGCCCTACCGTTGTACACGCTCACAGACGCGGCCCGGTTGCGCGAGCTTCTCATCTCGCGACTGGAGCATGCGGCCGTGGCCAGCGGAGCGCAACCAAGCCTGCGCGTGGTCGTGGTGGGTGGCGGGGCGACCGGAGTTGAGACGGCCGGAGCACTGGCGGAGCTCCGGGACCTGCTAGTCGGTCGGGACTATCCCGAATTGGACCGCTCCGACATCACCTTGGAGCTACTGGAGCGCGCGCCTCGGCTGCTGTCTGCCTTCCATCCCGCGCTCTCACGGTACGCCCGCAAGGAGTTGGAGCGCCGGCGGGTCGTGGTGCGTACGGACTGCCAAGTGCAGGCGGTGCGAGGGGGCGAAGTCCTGGTGTCCGCCACCGCACCAGTCCCTTATGACCTGCTGGTCTGGGCGGCCGGGGTGGCCGTGCCCGACCTGCCCGCCTACCGGGGGCTGGCGCGCACCCCATCAGGCCGACTGGCGGTCACTCCGACTTTGCAGCTGCTGGACCATCCCGAGGCATTCGCCATCGGCGACGCGGCGGGTGCGGAGTTAGGAGGCGAGCTGCCCCAGCTGGCGCAGCCCGCCATCCAGGCTGGAAAACACGTTGCGCGGCAGCTGGATCGCATCTCCCGGGGGCTGCCGCCACTGTCCTTCTCGTATCGGGACCGGGGCACGATGGCTACGATTGGCAGGCGCGCGGCGGTGGCTCAGCTCCGAGCCGGGGTCCGACTCACCGGCACCGTCGCCTGGATGGCCTGGCTGGGGCTCCACCTGGTCGAACTGCTGGGAGGGCGCAACCGGCTTTCGGTGCTGCTCAACTGGAGCTGGCGCTACCTGGCTTGGCGGAGGGCGGCCGGCCTCATCCCGGGGCCTTCGGCCGACGGCGGCCCATAACCACGACCCGGGCTCAGGGCCCCGGCAGGACCGCCAGCGCGGCCCCCAATCCCACAATCGCGATCGAGATCAAAAGGGTGGCGACTGCCATGGCCCTGACACCGCGCCGCTGCAGACGCCGCGCCGCGATCCCGTGCACCCCGGCCAGGCTGAAGACCACGACCACCAGGGCGGCCTTGACCAGAAGTACCCTTCCGAAGGGGGTGCTGGTGAGGTTGTCAGGCCGGACCCCGTTCCACCAGGCCAGAGTGAGCCCGCTCACCACCAGGATGGGGAGAAGGCCCCAGTTGGTGATGGCGGCGAAGCGCCGACCGGTGGCAGTGGCCAGCTCCCGCACCAGCTGAGGCGAGGCACCTCGCCGTAGCAGAGGCAGCACCACCACCACCAGCATCAGCTGGCCCCCGACCCAGAAGGTGGCGGCCAGAACATGCACGAAGATCAGAAGCGTCCAGAACAGGGTGCTCATCACATTTCGGATTTGGGCGAACGACCAGGAGTGCGCGAGGCGGGGCCCAGCCGGCGCTCACCTCGCCAGCAGTTCCTCCATCTGGGAGAGCAGCCGGCGGTGGGCTGCGGCGTCGGCGGGTAGCTCGCCGACAATCGCGATCAAGGCTTCGTCGAAGCCAGGGGCCCAGGAAGCTAGCAGAGCCCCCGAAAGCCCATCGTCGAGGCTGACTCTGATTGTGAAAGCGGTGCGGAGAGCTTCCACTTGACGTACCAAGCTCCGGATGGCGGGGACCCCGGTAGCCCGAAACCGCACCTCAAGCACTTCCTCACCAGTCTGCCGAAAACTCTCCAGTCCGCCCGGCAGGACCGCAGCCAGCAGGTAGCGGAGCAAGATGTGCACCCGGGTCGACGCCTGAGTGGAGACCAGGCGTCGGTGAATCTCCCCCCAGGAGCTCCCCTGCCGGGACTCGAGCAGCACCTGCATCAGGGACTCCAGCTCGGCCAGCTGAAAAGGGCCAAAGCGGGCTACCACGCTGACGCCATCCCCAGCAGGAATGCTGGCGGTCTGCCTCCCTGACTCTCCCCGCGGTTGCGGAGCTTGGGAAGTCAACTCGGCGCCTCGAAGGTTCACGGCCGGTGCCCCGGCTCCCTGACCGACTGCCATCAGGCTTCCTGGGGCACCAGCGGCTTGAGGGCATCGACCCGCTGACGAGCCGCGTCCGGGTCCTCGAAGTACTGACTGTTTATCTCCGTGTACTCGTGCCACTCTGGAGGAAGGTCCTCCTCGGCGTAGATGGCGTCGACCGGGCAAGGGTCGACGCAGGCCCCGCAGTCGATGCACTCCACCGGATTGATGTAGAGCATCCGGTCCCCTTCGGTGCCGATGATGCAGTCGACCGGGCACACCTCAACACACGACTTGTCCTTGACGTCAATGCAGGTCTCGCCGATCACATAGGTCATCGCCAGCTCTCCTTTTCTAGCGCCCCAGGCGTCATCTGTGCCGAGTTCATCGCCTCATCTCCCCTCCACCTCCACCCGCACCGTGTCACCGTCAACCTCGACCCGGTGGGTGCGCACTGGCACCACCGCTGGCAGATTGAGCACGTCCCCGGTGATGAGATCGAAGCGGGATCCATGGCAGGGGCATTCGACCGCGTAGTCCTCCAAGTCGCCCTGGCTTAGCGAACAATCCTCATGGGTGCAGGTATCGTCGATGGCGAACCACTCCCCGTCCTGGGTGTGAGCGAGGCAGACGTCCAGTTCTCCCACTAAAACGCGGCAAAGCCCAGGTGCCGGAAGCTCCGCCTGCTGCAGCGATGCACTTGCCACCCTACCCGCCCACCCCCTGGGCAGCGGCCTCGGTCGCCTGAGGCGACCTCGTTGGCGGCACGCAGGTGAGGTGGTGCAGGGTACCGGTGAAGCGCTCGGCCAGCTCGGGATCCTGTCTCTCCAGAATTGCGAACGCCTGGGCGGCGAGCCGACAGGCCCGCTCAGTCTGTCCGGCATCTCCCAGCTCACGCAAGGCCTTGTCCAAAAGCCTGGCCAGCTCCCACTGTGCGGGCATCAGCCTTGGCGCTCGATCTTGACCTTCCACGTCTTAGGTCCCTGCTCCAGATAGTCCCAGGTGAAGGCGTTCCCCCGCGTTGCCTCCAGCTGGTAGCGGAGAGGAAGTGGATCGTGGTCGTTGACCAAGGTCACCGCCCGCCCGGCCTCCAGCTGGTCCAAGGTGGAGAAGATCAGCTGGTGGCGTTGAGCGGGAGGCAATGACCGGACGTCCAGCTCCCCCTTCGCCTCAGCTGGTGGTTCGACCGTTACCGTTCCCACCTCGTAGGCCACGTCACTGCGCAGATGGCGGCCGATGAAACAGTGGTCTCGGGCCAGCGCGGCGGTGCGCTGATACTCCTCCACTCGACCGGGGTCACCGCCAATGATGTTGGGGCTCGCCAGCAGGCGAGCGATCCGCGTCGGCTGCCCGATGACGGTCTCGTGCATCTTCACTTGGACGCGCTCCCAAGGCAGACCGTCCCGGGATAGCAGCGAGCTCAACGTCCCCGTGTAGCAGGTGGCAACTGCGCTCGCCAGCAACTCCTCGGGGCTGCTGCCCTCACCTCGTCCCCCCATCCCCGAGGGGACCGACCAGGCCAGGACCTGGTCCCCGGTCTCGACCGTGCCGACGGCTTCGCGGCCACTGCCGCTCCACCTCGTCATCACCTCAAAGGTCAGGTCTTCCATTCAGTTACTCCTTGCATATCGATCTTGCATATCGATGGTCATGTTGCTGATGCGGTCGTGGTTGCAATCGTCAGCGCCCGGCTCAATCTCCCTCCGCTTTGTGATGGCCCCGCAGGGCTGCGACCAGGACCTCGCGTTCGGCGGCACCCAGTCGGCCCAGTTGAGGCAGGTAGTCCTCCTCCTCCTTGTCGAAGTGGAGGCTTACCACGGCGGACAGCGCCTGGAGCAGACGCGCCGCATCCGTCCGGTCCGCGTTCCGGGCTGCAGCGGCATGCGCCAGGTCGGTGGCCAGCGCCTCGATCCGCCGATGGTCTAGCGCCATGGAGTTCGTGGCCCCTCCCCGCGCTCGAAGCACTCCTTCCACGGCCGGATACACCAGCCGCTCCTCAGCTGCGGCGTGAGGCAGCAACTCATCCCGTAGAAAGCGGACGGTTGCCTCGAGCTCCAGGCTGAGCTGCGCTGGGTCGAGGGTTCCGGCGACACCCGCCAGTCGGCCCAGATCGGCGACACCGGCCATCAACCCGCGATGCTCGGCCCGGATCACGTCCGCAGGATCGTCGGCCACGGGCTCATCCGGCCAGGCCAGGCCGTCGGTTGTCCGATGATCGTCCGGTCCCGGCGGCGGGGTGACCACCGCGAGAGCCAGAAGTCTGCCCTCAAGACAGCGGAGGCCTCTGGCCACGCCGGCTCGGACCACCGCCAGGTCACCGGTCCGCACGGGCCGGATCTCATTGTCCACCAGAAGCTGTCCCATGCCATCCAGGACGGCCAGCACCAGATTCGTCTCCGGGCGATGTGGCGGGAGTTCCCGGCCAGGCTCCAGGTCAATGGAAAGCACCCGAACCTGGTCGGTTTGGAGGAGGACCCGGTCTGGCCCTGATTCCAGCCTGGCGGAGGAGGAGAGCGCGCCTGCACGGGCCACCAGGGCGTGGTCGGTGATGCTCTCAGTCATCGGCCGCTCCCTGGCTGGGGGTGAACCTGACGCGGTAGTCGCCACCGCCAAGGTCCTCCGTGCGGTGGGCGTAGCCGCGCGCCTCGAGCACCGTGTACAGCGGAATCGGGTTCAGCGGGGCAATTAGATCCAAGGGCTCGGTGGGCCCCAGTTGGGAGACCGCCGCCATGATCACTGCGAAGGGATCGTCTCCCTGAGCCATCAGGTCGCGCACGTCCAGCACCGCCATCACTCCACCTCACTCCCAGCCGAGGGCGCGTTTGGCGGCGGCGCTCATCATCTCCGGCTCCCACCGCGGCTCCCAGATCAGCTCCACTTGGACCTCGCGCACACCGGGAATGGTCTCCAGGCTAAACCGCACCTGATCGGGGATGCTCCCACCCATGGGGCATCCCGGGGTGGTCAGTGTCATAGCCACGGTGAGGGCGCCGCCGTCCGAGGCGAGCTGGTAGACCAAGCCCAGGTTCACCAGATCGATTCCCAGCTCGGGGTCATACACCTCGAGGAGCCGGTCCCATGCCTCCTGCTCGATGGCAGAGTCCCCCAGCATTGACTGCCCCTCTGCCACGGTCATCCCGCCACCTCCGCAGTCGCTCGCTCCTGAGCGCCCAGGTGGGCGATACAGAGCGACGGTTCAACCAAGGGGTTCAGGCTCTTTGCCGTCAGGGGGACCCCGGCCTCCGCCAGAGCTCCCCGCAACAGGCCGAGATGAGCCGAGCAGACCAGCTGAGTGTTGCCCCGGGCTACCTCCAAGAACGGGCATGAGTGGAGTTGGAGTTGGATCTCATCGGGGGTGTCCACCTGCTCAGGGCTGAAGCCCAGCCTGGCCAGCATGTCCACCACCCGGTCCAGTCCTTGCCCTGGGTTCTCCACCTGCGTGTTGGCGAGCTGGGTTCCCCAGGCGGTGCCGATCTCGAGACCCAGCTTGCCAGGGTCCTTGACATTTGCCTGGAGGTAACCGGCGAGGACCTCAGCCAGCATTCGGTAACCCTCCTCCGGACCCGGGGTCACAGTGGCTGTGGCCCGCCAGACCTGACGGGGGCGGCCGCGGCGGGGACGATGCTCGAACTCAGAGGACACCAGACCCGCCTTGGCCAGCACCTCAAGGTGGAATCTCACGGTGTTGACGTGGACTCCCGTGCCCTCGGCCAGCTCCCGAACGTCGAGTGGGACCGCTGACTCCCGAAGGCTCGTCAGCATGGCCACCCGTGTCCAACCCGCCAGAGCTCGATGGGTCTCCATGGCCTCTTCAGCCTGATCCGGCACCAACATCATGGAAGGATTATACACGATGGCGATGGTCCAAATTTGCCAAAGCTGCACTCCGGAGGAGTATCGGGGAAGTCGCACTGGTTCCACCGAATTCGGAATTCGGGCAGCTACACCCCTCGCCAGCGTTGGGCGGCTTTACCGCCCGTCGTGGCGCTGCCGTGGCCTTGGGGAGGGACGAGGCCCCAGCGGTCAAAGGAGTATCGGGGAAGTCGTAGTGGTTCGACCGAGTTCAGGATTTGGGGCGCCGAACTCCTCATTGGTGTTAAACAGTTTCACAGTGAGCCGCAGCGTGGCGGTTGCCTTGGCGCGGGAGGATGCCGCAGGGAAATCAGATGGGACGTTCCAGGGTTGGGCTTCGATTCCGAGGGGCGGCGCAGGGCAAGGCTGGCGGGCTGATCGTAGCCGAGCTGCTGGCAGCGGTGCCCGAGAGCAGGTCGACATACGGTTTCAGCCATCCGACCTGGGGCTTGCGGACCCGGGGTGAGTAGTCAGTAGTTCAGGTTCGAGTGCTTGAAGTCAGGATCCGGTCGCATCCCAGAGCGGGTCGGGGTAGACGATTTACGATGCTGCGGGCACAGGACTCGAACTGGTGAAGAAGTCGCCAGCCGGTCCCTTGGGCGAAGGGCTCGCCCTCGGGCAAAGAGCGTGCTTGGGTAAGACTTGGTCGATCGGGGTGCAGTTGGCGCTGAGAGTCCACGCCCTGCTGGGAATACCGCTGGACGCCTTCCTTGCCAGGGTAAGCGGCCGCGTGGCTTCTGCGTCCGTCGAAGCTGCTTTGCCGAGGTATCGGAGTCCGGGGAGTGGGATTTCTCGGACACTGGCTACGCCATCCCCTGCGAGGGGCTGACCGCCAGTGGTGGCGTGCTGGGTCGCCCGGTCAGCTTGCGTCGCTGCGGCCCACGGCCAGCCAGGTGAGGACGGCACCGCCAAGGAACGCCGCGGCAGCCAGGGCCATGCCGAGGTGCAGTCCAGCCACAACGCTCCCCCGGTGAGTCACCAAGGTGCCGAGGAGGGCGACGCCGACCACGCCTCCAACCTGGCGCGCAGAGTTGACGGTGCCGGAGGCGAGGCCCGCTCGTTCTGACGGTGCGGCTTCCATGACGGCGGCAGTGGCCGCAGGCATCACCAAGGACATACCCAGCCCCGTCGCCACGAAGGGCACGACCAGGAGCCCATAGGAGCTCCGCGCACCGACGGCTACCAGGCCGAGCAGGCCTGCCCCACCGAGGACGAGCCCATTCAACATGGGCACTCGCGGCTCGGTCCGGGCCATGACCCTCCCTGAGACCATCGAGCCCACGACTGCCATGGCAGCCTCTGGGGCGAGCGCTATGCCCGCGAGAAGTGGCGAAAACCCCAAGACCTGCTGGAGGTAGAGGCTCATCACAAACAGCTCACCGTAGAAGCCCAGGTTGATCGCCAGCCCGACGGCGGTGGCTCCAGAGAACGTGGCCGATGAGAAGAGCGGCAGGGGCAGAATCGGGCGGCTGACCCAGCGCTCGATGGCGACGAAAGCCGCACTGAAAGCGACGAATGTGGCGAGTCCAGCTACCACGATCGGCGAGGCCCAGCCGACTCGTCCGGCCTCGATGAGAGCAACGGTGAGGCCACCGAGCGCGCAAATGCCGGCTGCCTGCCCAACCGGGTCGACGCCGTGGGGTCTCCGGACTGGGGAGGGAAGGAAGCGGGCGGCGAGGATCAGGCCCGCGGCGCCGATGGGGACGTTGACAAAGAACACGGAGCGCCACCCAAGCCACGACACCAGCAAGCCGCCGACCACCGGTCCCGCGCCGGCGGCGATACCGGCCACCCCACCCCAGATCCCGAACGCCCGGCGCCGGGATGCCTGGTCTGGGTAAGCGGCCTGCAAGAGCGCCAAGGAGGATGGCACGGCCAAGGCAGCCCCAAGGCCTTGAGCGCACCGGGCGGCGATGAGTGCTCCAGTAGTGGGTGCTACCCCGCAGGCAAGTGAGGCGATGGCGAACAGCACCATGCCGGCCTGGAAGACGCCCTTGGCACCCCGGCGGTCGGCAAGCGCGCCAGCGGAGAGCAGCAGGGCTGCGAAGATCAGGCTGTAGGCATCCACCACCCATTGCAGTTCTGTCGTAGTAGCGTGCAGATCACGGGAAATGGTCGGCAGAGCGACGTTCACCACCATGGTGTCGAGGATCACCATGAAGTAGCCGGTGCAGATCGCGACCAAGGGCCAGAACGAAGTACGCTGTTCCTTGACCGACCTCCGGTCAGCCCCGCCGCGCGTTTGCTCCACCCCGATATTCTCGGTGCCAGATGCTTTGGTGGCGGCCGAAGTGTTTTCGCCGTACCATGGGAGTCGTGCCAGGGGACGCCGATATCGCCGCGGTAGCAGCACTGATGGGCGAGCCAGCCCGGGCGGCGGTGCTCATAGCACTCGCGGATGGCCGGGCACTCGTCGCGTCCACGCTCGCGGCTGAAGCGGGAGTAGCCCCATCGACCCTGTCTGGCCACCTGGCCCGATTAGTCGAAGGAGGCTTGGTCACGATCGAGCCATCGGGGCGTCACCGCTATGTCCGGCTATCGGGTCCGCAGGTGGGCGACGCGATCGAAGCTCTCGCCAGGATCTCGCCCACTCGCCCTGTACGCTCCCTGCGCCAGGCCACCCACGCCGATGCCATCCGACGCGCTCGCACCTGCTACGACCATGTGGCCGGTCGTCTCGGTGTGGCAATCTGCGACGCGCTCGTGGACACCGGTGTGCTACTGATCGAGGTCGACCCGGGCGCGGCCCCCGACCCGGTGCTGGGGGCGGGTCGGGTCCGGCGCTACCTGCTCAGCGAGCATGGCCGAGAGCGGCTCTCCGCGCTCGGCGTGTCCCTCGATCTGGCCAGTCGCCGCCCCCTCGTCCGCTACTGCGTGGACTGGAGCGAGCAGCGGCCACACATCGGCGGAGGACTTGGCGCAGCGCTGCTCAATCGACTCGTCGGTCTGGGATGGGTCGTCAGAGGCGATCGCCGGGTTGTGCGGGTCACGGAGTCGGGGAAAGAGGGTCTGTCCGACCGGTTCGGCGTGGTAACGTCAGCTTGGAGCTGAAGAGCCGCCATCCCGGCGCCACAGCGATCCGACCAACCGTGGCCCACTACTTTGCATGACGGTTCTGGTAACCGTGTTCGTGGTCTATGCTACCCGGCACTGAGCGTCTCCCTCAATCTCTTGGTCGCGCAGCTGCTGGACCCTGACTTGGTGCCCCACGTGGCAGAGGCCGCCGCCAACTGCGGCCTTTCCCCGGACCATCTCCATCTGGAGGTCACGGAGAGCGTCCTGAGCACGGACCGGGAGGCCGCGGCTCGGGTGTTGGAGGAGCTGCCCTCTCTCGGGGTCAAGCTGGCCATAGACGACTTCGGGACAGGGAACTCATCGAGCGTCGGTGGAGCAAATTGATCCATCTCCGGATCGGCCTCAGCGTGGGTCCTAGGACGGAGCGGACACCTTGGCGCTGAAGTAGCCCTTCATGGTCGCTCCCGGGCCAGGCTCAGGACTCTCCAGTGCGTAGATGATCGACTCTTGGGCAAGTTCCAGCGCGGTCGCTGCGGACGAATGCTGGTGGAGCAAATTGGTCAACTCCAGGTGCCGCCTGCTGTGGCTTCCGAGGGGCGTCCTGTGGCCCTTGGTACGCATGTACGTCTGACCGGGCAACCACTCCCTCGCCAGCAGGAGTCCGATCCCGGGCTGGCCCAAGACCGAAGCTGTCGACCAGTTGGTTCCCTGTGCCACTCGGGTAGCCCAGTTACCCATCCTCATCGGAGTCGCCGTGCCTCGAGCTTGGAGGCAGCGGTCCGTTCCCTGGCCACTTGACAGCTACCGTTGACAGCTACCTGGGGACACATTGGTAGACGTCTGTGGACACGATGCTCTGGCCAGAGATCACTAGGCCACTTCAGTGGACGCCGGCAGACCCGGCATGGGCGGTATGCAAAACCGCGATCCCGGGTTCGATTCCCGGAGTCGCCGCCAGCAGATTGAGATCAAAATGGCCCCGGGAGTTCGATTTTTGGGGCCGGTCGCGGGGGCTTGACGGCACCGTTGACGGCAACGGGATCCAGGCTCCCGCGGTGCCAACCACGGAGGTGACACGTGGGGACAACATCTACACCGGAGCCCGGCGCTGGAGGCTCTGGCCCATGAGTGTGGCAGTCCGGTGGCATAACTGAATCCAGACTCCTCGCGACCAGTGGCCGCCCGGCCCTGCCCCCGCGGCAGGGGAAGGGCGGCCACTGGAGTCAGAGGTCCGGGTTGGCAGCGTCCGGCCAATCCGGGCCGCCGCAGTCATAGAGTCGATTAGGAATGGTGCCGAGGTCAGTTGCCGGGATGGACTGCTGTCCCACTTCGGTCCGGCCCGCCGGAGCGGCTCGGTGCCAAGTGGCAGCCTACGGAATGGGGGTCGTGGTGGTCGCTCCGGCAGGCTAGGCGCTAATGGAAGTGCTGGATTTACCCGGTGCGTGAGCACCACCTACGCTGCGGCCGGTAGCCTGCGGATCCTCATCAGGTTTCCTATCCGCCAGTTCATACGACTCAGCCTCGTGGACGCAGAATGCCTTGCAGTGCGGACACCGCCGAGCAAGGCGCGACCTCGTGTCGCGTCGCCTCCAGCACGCAGACCATGATTGACTCTTGGGTTCCTTGGTAAAGTGACGGACATGGCATGCCGCATAAGTGAGCTTGTCCTCGCCGCCGCCGACGCCAACCGACTCGCCGCATTCTGGAGCGAGGTCCTCGGCTACGTCGAGCTCAGCAGAGAGGGGGACGGAAGCATCGAGATCGGGCCGCCAGATGCAGGCTTCGGCGGCCCGCAGCCCACCCTCGTCTTTAGCCCCAGCGGCGACCCTCGGACCGGCAAGCTCCGACTGCACATTGACGTTAACCCCACGGACCGCGACCACGACGCCGAGTTGGACCGCCTGCTAGCTCTCGGTGCCAGACCCGCCGATGTCGGCCAGACCGGCACCGAGAGCTGGGACGTCCTGGCCGATCCAGAAGGCAACGAATTCTGCCTTCTGCGCGCCCGGCTCCAGCCTCTCTGACCAAGCAGGGCCAGTAACCGAGCCGCTCTCTGCTATTCGAGTGGCGCAGGAGGGCTCGCGCGGCGGTGGCAGTGCTCGTACTTGGGTTCCGTGTGCCGAGAAGTGTGGAGGTAGAAACTGACACAAAGCTGTACGAGAGATGGAGGAAGGAGCCTCGGCTCCCTGGCCCTCCGGGACCGGCTCCGCGAGAGAGGGGTCCCAAACCGCTGCAAGGGGCGTTGGTTAAGAGCCAGGGTCTTGAGCGTTGCAGTCAAAAGGCGGGGGAACCCCCGTCAGGTATGCACTACGAAGATGAGCGAAAGCGATCCTTCCGATGACGCGTCGAAAGTACTTAGATGACATCAGAACCAGGGTTGGAAGCCTGTCCTGGGATCAGTCTGGCGGGGTGTTCTCGTTCCTGGCCAGGCGGTGTCCGGCGTAAAGGGGGCATGAGCGTAGTGCGGGCTCTTGTACGGAACTCGGGAACCAGTCGTGCCGTGGCCCCGCTGTTGGAGTGGGAACGGGAGTACGCCGAGGCCAGAAAGCCGAAGGCGAGAGTACCGGATGCGGTGCACTGGGGCAGCCTGGGGCGTAGTAGTGAAGAAGGTCTTGTAATGAGACTGGAGCGAAGGCCCCGGACTTCGCGCTGGACCGTTTGGCCAATCTGGTGACAGAGAGGAGCCTTACACGGGCCAGCCGGAGGAGGAAGCCGGATGAGTCGAGAGGCTCACGTCCGGTTTGACGGGAGCGGGGAGGGGTAGTTCCTCCCCGCCACCCTATGCTCTGTTTTTCGACCAGCGGCCGCGGAGCTAGCGGCGGCCAGCCTCCGCGCTGCCAGACAGTTCGAGGAACCTCGAACCAGCCGGCCGCCCGCACGGCGGTCCCGGGAATCGCGCCTGAGGACCGCCGCTCGCAGCTGGCCGGGGGTCATCGGGGGTAGCGCCTTATGAAGACACGCCAGGCGTCACCAACAACGAGTCCGACGGCCCCGCCCGGATGGTCCGCGGCGCTGAGCCTCGAGTCGCGGATCGACGGCCCTGGGCTGAGATCGCCGCTGGCGGAGTGGATGTCGGCCGCCAGATCGGACCGGCCCAGAGTGTCCGCGTCCGGCTTCTGCCCGATGTCCGCCGGTCAGCTTGGCTGGTGTCCCGGGCGCGGCCAGCTACAGGCCAGTCCAGAAGTCAGCGCCTGGACCTGCCTGGTGGCCGTCCCGGCGCCGGAACGGAGTATGGCTAATTTTGGCTCAGCACCGAGAGCAAATCGGCTCCGTAGCGCTCCAACTTGGTGGGTCCGACCCCCGGCACCTGGGCCAGCGCCAGCAGTGATTCCGGCCGGCGCGCGGCAATCTCGGCCAGGGTCTTGTCATGAAAGATCACGTAGGGGGGTACGTGGCTTCGGCGGGAGGTGTCCAGCCGCCACTGGCGCAAAGCTGCCATGGTCGCCAGCTCAGCTCCAGCCGACTGGCTGTGGCAGGGCGGCGGGGACGGTGAATGGCGCCCTGGCCCAGCGGTCAGCTCCATCTCGATGGCCCGGGCCTGGGTCCCCGCCAGCACCGCCTGGCCAGTATCACTGAGGCTGAGGGTGGGCTTTTCGCTGTGGCTGCGGAGGATCAGCCCCATCTCGACCAGAGTCGCCAGCAGATCTCTGACTCGTTCCAGCTCCCATCTCTGCAGGGCCCCGAAGCAAGCTAGCTCGGTCACCCACGGCTTGGCCCTCGCCCAGGCGTCTGGTTGCCCGCGAAGGATGAGCGCGATCCTGGCGGCGCCGAGGTGGCCGGTGAAGCGCGCCACGCAGCCCAGCGCAGCGGCAACATCGGCGCTCGCAACCGTCGTCCTTGGCGCCGCTGAGGGATGCAGACAGTTGTCGCAGGAGTGACAGGTTCGGGGTGCCCCCTCCTCTCCGAAGTAGTCGGCGATGCGAGCGTGGCGGCAGCTTCGGGAACGAGCGTAGTCCATGACCTGATTCACCCTGGCATAGGCGTGGTCCTTCAACCGGGCCTGCTCCTCGAAGTCGACTGGAGCCGCCGTCAGGCGCCTGATCCTCCCGTCCGCCTCGACCACGCTCGCCCGTTCCAGGAGCGCGACCGCGGCTCGGATCGCGCCGGCATCGAACTCGGGCAGACGGCTTGGCCAATCCTCGATCCAACCTCGGCCGACCCGCAACATCTCGCGGTACACCGCTCGCACGACGGCGCGGTCCGGGAACGCCTGCTCGACGAAGAACTCCTGGAGCCGGCGGTCCTGGGGACTGTAGAAAAGGACGCATTCCGCTGGCTGGCCATCGCGGCCCGCCCGGCCAGCCTGCTGGTAGTAATCCTCAAGACTCCCGGGGAAATCGTAGTGGACCACCTGGCGAATGTCGGGAAAGTCGATCCCCATTCCGAACGCGGAGGTGGCTGCGATCACCCGGACCCGGCCCGCGGCGAACTGCTCGTATACCGCCTGGCGCTCCGCGCCCTCCATGGCTCCGTGGTAGGAGGCCGCAGCCACCCCGGCGGTGGTCAGCAGCCGGGCCACCTCGTCGGCCGATCCCCGAGTACCGCAGTACACCAGCGACCTTCCGGAAGTGGGCCAATGGCGGGCCTGAAGCCGGTCCCGTTTCTCGGCTTGGCCCCGGCAGCGGAGCACCGACAGGGTGAGGTTTGCGCGGACGAACCCTGTGACCTTGCCCACTGGATCCCGCAAACCCAGGCTCGCCACGATGTCGGATCGAACCCGGGGCGTCGCGGTCGCGGTGAAGGCTCCCACAGGGGGCCGGCCGCAGGCGCCAATCGCTGTCCTCAAGCGGCGGTATTCGGGGCGAAAGTCGTGGCCCCAGCTGGAGATGCAATGGGCCTCGTCGACCACAAATCGATCCACCGTGAGCTTGCCGAGCCACTCCAGGAAGCCTGCGGTCCCGATCCGTTCGGGGGCCAGGTAGAGGAAGCGCAGATCCCCCTGGGCCGCCCGGGACATGGTGCCCGCGCGCTCGGGAGCGGGCATCTGACTGTGAAGGCACCCGGCGGGCACCCCGATCTGGTGGAGGTGAGCCACCTGATCCACCATCAACGCGATCAAGGGAGAAACCACGATGGTCAACCCGCCAGCTACGATGCCAGGAACCCAATAGGCGATGCTCTTGCCAGAACCGGTCGGCGCCACGAACAGGACATCAGCTCCGGCCTCGGCCGCGGCCACCATCTCCCCCTGGCCCGTGCGGAAGTCCGCCAGCCCGAAGGTTTCCTGGAGCACCGCCAGCGCCGCGTCTGATGGCCGCGCTGGCGAAGGGAAGGGTGGTGAGGCGGAGGACACCGAACCACGCTAGCAGGTCAGCGGCAGTGCCCAGCCGGTGAGATGATGCCGGTGCCACAAGTTGGGAATGCCGGCAGGCCCAGGCCCCAGACGAGAGTCCGGCCCCCGATTAGCGGCGGCCGTCCCAGGTCCGCACACGGTGCGAATAGCCATCCTTGTTCCCAGCGGTTGGTCATCCCCACCTGGGCCCATCAGCCCGGGTCATTCCGCGGGCAGGGTGGGCGACCGAGGTCATCCCAGCGCCACCCGGCCCCCCGCGCCCACCAGGATTGTCAGAGTCGGGGGGATCGTCAGCGGTCCGCCCCCGGAGCCCGGCCCGCGCGAACGGGTGGTGACGCGGAGGTCGTACCGGCCTGGCTGCGAGGGAACCGGGAATGTGAATGTCTGAGTTGCCGACGAGCCGGCCAGGCAGTATTGCGGGAGCGGTTCGTCGCGCGTCGGGATCACCACCCCGATCGCGTTGATGTAGTCAACTGCGAAGCCCGGCCCGCCGCAGTAGTTGGGTATGGTCTGCCCGGCAGGGGCGGTCACCGTGAGTCGGATCTGCCCGGCCGCGGCGCTCGCCGCGACCTTCCAGCCTCCCTTGACCGCCTCCACAGACCCGCTCGGGGAGCCGGTGGGGCTGGGGACGAGCTCACCGGAGAAATGGGAACCGCCGCCGCCCCCTGGCCCGGTGCCGGCCAGCAAGATCAGCGCCGCCGTCACCACTCCGGCCGCGAGGGCGGCCGCCAGCAAGAGCCCCAGCCTTGATACCGGTCCCGCCACCCGCGCGTGGTCGGAGTCCGCTCGGCGGTGGGTTGTAACTCGCGGCATCCTCAGCCAGGGACGGCGCTGGCTTCCGGGGGGAGGTGGGGCGGTCATTCTGGCATCTGGTGGATTGGCAGCTGGTGGCGGACCGGCCGCGAGAGCCGGCGCGGGCCATGTGGACTTCCTCGCCATTGTGAGCCAGCATGAGCCGGCTGGTACTTTATTGGCGCTTCCCCTCCTGTCACCCGCAAGTCACCTCGCCGCTGGCGGAATGCTGGCTGCCCGACCCGAGCAGACCCGGGAAGACATCGCCCACCTGGCCTGGTTGCTCGATCTCAAGACGAGAGATGAGGTCCTTGCGGTTGCGGAGCGTCTGTACCACCGGACCTCCTGTTGCCCACGATGCGTGTCTTTGTCGAAGAGATGTTCCCGGGAGAGCAGGAGCGCCTCGGGGTGGATAGGCCAGACGGCCAGTGGTGATGGGACCTAAGGTCCGAAGCAGGAATACGGGACCGCGCGCCCCAGGATACTCAAGCGCTGATCGCGGCCCGCTGAGTAGCCCTGGCTCCCTCAACCGGTCGGCGTCCGGTGCCCACATCGCTTCCACCCATGCCCAGGCTGAGCAGCAGGGAGGCGAGCACCGCGGCGTGTCTGACCGGCGAGCGTAGCTGATATGCTACGGATGTGACTCAGATTCCGCTTCGAGAGTTGCGCGCCGCGACCTCCGCCATCCTCCGACGGGTGGAGGCCGGAGAGAGCATCGTCGTAACGGTCGACCGTCGCCCTGTGGCGGCGCTGGTGCCGCTGGAGCGCCGACCGGCTTGGGTGCCCGCTCAACAGGTGTGGCGCCGGATACAGGCGGGCGCGGCAGACTTTGGGTTGGCAGCGGAGTTGGATCGCCTGATCCCAGACCGAGTGGCCGACCTGTGAACATCGTCCTCGACACCTCGGTCTTCATTGCTCGCGAGACCGGGAGGCGCCTTGCAGCGCTTCCCGACGAGGCGGCCACGGCCATCTCGGTGATAACCGTGGCGGAGCTCCGGCTGGGGGTCTTGGTGGCTGACGACCCGATCATCAGGGCGACTCGGCTGGCCACCCTGGAGGTCGCAACCCGCGAACACAGGCCCCTCCCGGTCGATGATCGGGTCGCGGATCATTTCGCTCGCCTCGTCGCGCAGCTGCGGACGGCACGTCGCAATCCGCGCGTCTTGGATACGCTGATCGCGGCGACCGCGCTGGCTCACGATGCTGCCGTGGCAACCCAGGACGATGACTTCGACGGTCTGCCGGGCCTGACTGTTCTTAAGGTCTGAGCGAGCCGGTTACACGGTGGGCACCAACCATTCGGGCTCGCATCGGTTGGTCCGCGGAGAGGGGCTGCCCGAAGGCCGCTCCCCTGCCGCCGTACTTTTGCCCCACGGGCCCTCCCCCGGGGCCTGGGCTGCGGGCACCATCGCGAAGGACACCCTGGCACCCCATGCCCTGCGTCCGAGACTTCACGTCATGCCCCTTGACCCAGGTCGATCATGTGCATTCGAGCGCCCAACGGGGAGGGGTCGACCAGTCGGTTGACGATCCACGCGTGCTTTCCGACCTGGCGGCGGCGGGTGAAGCCGGACTGTTCGAACAGTTCCACGGTTGCGCTGAAGAGGAACCGGCCTTGGGCCTGGCGACCGGCGGTGGTCTCGGAGATCGCCTCGGTCAGCCCGCCTCCGGCGGCCGCGATCTGGCCGAGGACAGCCTGGAGGGCGACCCGAGCTATGCCCTGGCCGCGATGGGACTTATCGACAAAGATGCAGGCGATCCGCCAACGCGCCGGGGGCGGCGGGTCGGCCCGGTAGGCGCGGCCGTGTTTCAAGTTGAGCTCGTCGGGGCTGCCGTACTGGCACCAGCTTTGGGCGCGGCCGTCCTCATCGAACACCAAGGCGGCGTGGGCGCGTCCGGCGTGGACCAGTTCGTGTTTGAGGGCGCGGGGGGCGCTCTCCCCTCGCCGGTAGTCCGTGTGAAAGGCGATGCACCAGCAGCCGCCGTAGATCCCGTTGTTGCGCTCGACCAGGTCGGCGAAGGCG